>Ga0326728_10001258_pt1 | contig 90880 bp, 87 predicted proteins | sample MB3enrmetagenome_FD_207602 | JGI IMG/M metagenome (GOLD analysis project Ga0326728, IMG submission 207602) | Lab enriched peat soil microbial communities from McLean, Ithaca, NY, United States - MB31MN | ecosystem: Environmental > Terrestrial > Soil > Wetlands > Peat | place: USA: New York... | reverse complement strand
TCCGGCCTTTTGCGCCTGACTCGTAATCGCCATCGCGATTACGGTTTCGGACTTCCTGTTAAACAGGTCGTGGCTGAGAATTAAGACTGGCCGCAACCCGGCCTGCCCGCGGCCTCGGACCGGGTTCAGATCCGCCCAGTAGACCTCGCCTCTCAGTATTCTGGCCAAGCGCGGTCTCCCAGGCCGTGTTCGGCCAACTGCATTTCCTCTTTCGGGTCGATCTTGGCCAACTCGCGCGCGAGCCGGGTCCGCTTCTCGCGCTCGCTCAGTAAGTTCACGGCCGATTGGAGCGCCCGGCTTCGGTTCGGGTACCTGCCCTCCCTGACCCACCGGTCGAGGTCCACGACGGTCTTTTGGTCCAAGGTGACGGCAATTTTCTGCACCATTGCCACAAGTATGACAAAACATCCCACCATCCCGCAAGGCTGTGGGGATTGTGCCCCGGTTCCCACTCGCCGGTCCCTTCCCTGCCGCGCCCTGTCCGCCGCTCAGTGGTGGAACCCCGCCGCCCGCGCCGTGCTCCGGAAGCCCGGTTGAGCGGCGAACCAGTCCAGGTGGCGGCGGATGTCGCGGACCAGCATGTCAGCCAGGTCGCGGGTGAAGCCGTTGCGCACCACCACGCGCTGCACCACCATGTCCTGGCGGTTGGCGGGCATGCGGTAGGCCGGCACCTGCCAGCCGCGGTCGCGCAGGCGGTCGGCCAGATCGTAGAGCGACCAGTGCGCTTCCTCCTTGAGCCGCCACGCGAACACCGGGAGATCCGTGCCGTGGCTCACCGACTCGAATGGGCCAAGCGAGGCGATCTGTCCGGCGAGGTAGACCGCCACGTCCTGACAGGCTTGGTGGATGGCGCGGTAGCCGGACTTGCCCAGGCGGATCAGGTTGTAATATTGCGCCACCACCTGGCTGGCCGGGCGCGAGAAGTTGATGGCCAGCGTCGGCATGGCGCCGCCCAGATAGTCCACGTTGAAGATCAGATCCGGATCCAGGTCGGCAGCCTCCCGCCAGATCACCCAGCCCACGCCGGGATACACCAGGCCGTACTTGTGGCCGGAGGTGTTGATGGACTTCACGCGGGGCAGGCGGAAATCCCAAACCAGCTCCGGTTGCAGGAACGGCGCCACGAAAGCGCCGCTGGCTCCATCGACGTGAATGGGGATATCCAGCCCGGTCTTCTCCTGGAGACGGTCGAGAGCGGCGCTCAAAGCGGCGACGTCCTCGTACTCGCCGGTGAAGGTGCTGCCCAGCACGGCCACCACGCCGATGGTGTTCTCGTCGCACATGGCGGCGGCCCGTTCGGGATCGGTGACGAAGCGGCTGCCTTCGAGCGGAACGGCGCGCTCCTCCACATCCCAGTAGCGCGTGAACTTGTGCCAGCAGACCTGCGTGTTCGTGCCCATGACGATGTTGGGCTGGCCGCAGGGCTTGCCGGCCCGGCGCATCTTCCTCCGCCAGCGCCATTTGAGCGCCAGGCCGCCGAGCATGCAGGCTTCGCTCGATCCGATGGTGGACGTTCCCATGGCGCCATCGGCGGCGGGCGAGTGCCAGAGCCCGGCCAGCATGTGGACGCAGCGCATCTCCAGCTCGGCGGTCTGCGGGTACTCGTCCTTGTCGATCATGTTCTTGTCGAACGTCTCGGACATCAGATTGTGGGCTTCGGGCTCCATCCACGTGCCGCAAAACGTGGCGAGGTTGAAGCGCGAGCTGCCGTCCATGATCAACTCGTCGTGAATGAGGTGGTAGGCCGTGCTGGGCGGCATTTCCTCCTCGGGGACGGCGTGGCGCGGCGATGGCCCGAGCAGCCACTGGCGGGCGTACATGGGCCGCATGACGCGGAGCATCTCGTGGTGGGGGCGGGTTTTCTCTTCCATGGCCGGATACGACTCTATCATTGGTTGGGGCGCGGGAAAAGTGCGCGGCGCGCTCACATGCGCCACATTGCGGCCACGCCGTGCGGCGAGCCTGGCGGGGAACGGCCCGGGCGCCCGGCCCCGCCACTCCCCACCCTCCACGCGGGATAATGGTCCTCGATGCGGCGGTTACTCCTGCTCGGCTTGGTCCCCTGGCTTCTGACCGCGGACACGTGGGTGAAGTACGCCGCTTCGACGCGACATAGTGAAATCGCTATGTTCGCCGCCCATGAATGATGAACCGCTTTTCGAACCGGCGATCCGGGTCGGGCCGAGCCGCAGAGATTTGCGTGGGTCCTCCGACCCCGTGCGCGACCACTTGGGTTGAGCGTTGTATGTCGCGCAGCGAGGCGATAAGCACCAGGACAGGAGGGCGACGACTGGCTTCGGTGGCGCGAGGCCAAACAGATTGCAAGCAAGGGAACGCGATGGCCGACAGGGGATACGGAGCCGGAAGCCGCGATGTATTCAAGGACATTGGCATGCTGAGCGCCGAAGAGCACTTCGTCAAGGCGCAACTGGCGTTCAAGATCGATACGGGGCGCGGCATGAAACAGGTGGACGCCGCCAAGTTATTTGGCGCTCGCCAGCCCGACGTGTAGAAGATGTTGCGCGGCGAATTCCGCCAGTTTTCCGTCGAACGGCTTCTCCGCTTCCTCGTGGCCCTGGATCGGGATGTCGAAATCATCGTAAAGCCGCTCCGCAACCGAACCAACGGCCCGTCCCTGCATGTGGCTTGAGCCCCGGGGTCCCAAGGCCTAACCCTCGCTAAATGCGTCACGGGTAGCGGAAGCTCTAACGAACGTCTGTCACCTTGCCGCCGTGAAACTCTATTGTCATGTCCTTGTACTTATAGAGAACCTTTTCGCCAAGGTCCGCCTTGGTGACAGGAGGCCCGAGGGCCCTCTCGACCTGATCCGTCGTCATGCCGAGCTTGATTTCCTTGGTCCCGGTCGCCGCCGGTGCGCTGGATTCGGCCAATGGCGCAGCCGCGCCGGCCGCAACAGCTTCGGGCGCCACGGCCGGCGGCGCGCTAACGGCTGGACAGGCTGACCGGTCGGGGCCACGAAAGCCAGTCTTCACCTCGGGGAACGCGTCAGCCTGAAGCAGGGACAACAAGTGGATTGCGGCGCTACCTGCGCCCGTGTTGACGAGGCCAGCGTCCCGCGTCGCGTTGCCGCTCCAAATGACGTCGCCGCCCTTCGTGGTCAGCTCGGCGCTCACGATGCTCCTTTCCCGGTTGCTAGAGATAAGCGCACCGCTCACGCTCTGCTGCTGGGAGAAATCGAGAGTTGCGTCCGCCTGGCCGGGGCCGCTCGCGAGGCTAAAGCACGTCCAATTAGACAGGTTCTGGCGCGCCTTAACGGCGGCCTCGTTGTTTCCTTTGATGAAGATTGTTCGGACGTCTCGAACGCGCGGGTCCACCGTCTTCTTCTTGCTCGTGAATGCACTTTCCAGAAGACACAGGAGCCCAACTATGAGGAAGAGGTAAGTTTTCTTCACTGCAATTCCCTCCCCGACGATTATACAGACTAAGACGCCCGGAATCTCGTATGCGATTCGGACCGGCGGAGCCGGGCACGACCACCGTGTCAGATCGTCGCGGCGGTCGTCACCGGGGCGCTAAAACGGCGCGTCCGGGGCTCGCCTTTTCTCGGTACATGGGTACACCGCCGTCCCGCTCCCGCCACTCCCCACCCTCCACGCGGGATAATGGTCCTCGATGCGGCGGTTACTCCTGCTCGGCTTGGTCCCCTGGCTTATGGCCGCGGACACGTGGGTGAAGTACACGTCCGGCCCGTTCGAGGTCCTCACCGACGCCAACCCGCGCGCGGCGCGCGACAAGCTGGTCGAGGTCGAGGAGTTCCGCCACGCGCTGGGCAAAGTCCTCGGCATCGACGACCTCCAGATGCCGCAGCCGGTGCGCATCCTGGTCTTCAAGAGCGCCAAGGGCTGGACGTCGCCCGCCGCCATCACCGAGGGGCGCGACCGCTACGCCATCGTCCTCGAGGAGAAGACCGCCATCTCGCCGGACGTCTACCTCGGGTTGACCCGGCTGTTTCTGCGGGCCAACACGTCGCGGATGCCGCCCGAGTTCGAGCACGGCCTGGAGGAGTTTTTCTCCACGTTCGCGGTGAAGGGCATCCACATCACCGTGGGCGCGCCGCCGCCATCCCCGGATCTGGATTGGGCGCGCGTCCATCTGCTGGTGGTCGATCCCGAGTATTACGGCCGCATCCGCATCCTTCTTTATAATCTGCGGCAGGGCGTCGACGACGATCCCGCCTATCGCAACGCCTTCGGCAAAACGCCGGCGCAGGTGGAGGAGGCCGCGCGGCAGCACTTCCTGGACCACGACGTGCGCACTTCGTCCATCGACAGCCGGCCGCTCTCCGAACAGGATTTTCCCGAGCGGCAGGTTTCCAGCGCCGACGTCCGCCTGGCGCGCGCCGACCTGCTGGCCGGCGCTGCATCCGCCGCCGATTACGAGAGCCTGTTGCGCGACCACCTGAAGACGCCCGAGGCCGAAGAGGGACTCGGGCTGCTGGCGCTGCGCGCCGGCGCGAGCGACGAGGCCCGCAGCCATTTCCGCGCCGCCATGGACGCCAACAGCTCGAGCGCCCGCTGCTACATCGAGTACGCCAAACTCGAATCCGACGACGCCAAGGCCTTCGAAGCGCTCCGCAAGGCCGCCAGCCTCAATCCCAAACTCGACGAACCGCTGGCCCTCATGGCCGAGCGCGACACCGATCCGCGCATGCGCCTGGCACACTGGAAGGACGCCTCCGCGCGCAATCCGCGCAATCCGGCTTACTGGGAAGCGCTGGCGGAATGCTACACGGCCGAACACGATTACGCGGAAGCCGCCAAGGCGTGGCGGGAAGCCGAGCAGGCGTCCACCGATCCGGCCGCGCGCGAGCGCATGCACCAGGCGCGCCTGGGCGTGGAATCGCAGCGCGTGGATTACGAGGAGGCCGAAAAGAAACGCCAGGCCGAGGAGGATGCGCGCGAATTGGAACGATTGAAAGGCCAGGCTCTGGCCGAAGTCCGCAAGCTGGAGAACCAGTACGGCAACGGCGCCGCGAAACCGGCCGAGAAGCCGCTGCCGTGGTGGGACGGCCCGAACCCGCCGGGCAAGGCGACCGGCGTTCTGAAGCAGGTCGACTGCCTCGGCAAGCGCGCGCGCCTGCTGATCGAGGGCGACGACCGCAAATCCGTCCGCCTGCTGGTGGCCGACCCCAAAGTTGCGATCATGGGCGAAGGCGAGCATGCCTTCGGCTGCGGCCCGCAAAAGCCGCGGCGCGTGGTGGTCGAATATTTCCCCAAGGCCGATCCGCAGACGGCAACGGCTGGCGTTGTGGCCACCATCGAGTTCCAGTGAGCGGCGAATCCCACCCCCCGCTGAAGCAGCGGATCAAGCGTTGGCTCTTCGGACTTCTCGGCAAGGACCCCGAGGCCGTGGTGGTTACCTTCCACAGCGGCGACCCCGAATTGTGCCGGCGCATGGAAGAGGAAGTGCGGCGGCTGGTTCCCGATAGGCGGCACTTCGCGGCCACGCCGGAGAACTGGCCGGAATTGCGCCGCGAGCTTCGCCGCTACCGCATCGGCCTGGCGCCAGTGCTGCTCGGCGCCGGACCGAACCCGCTGCGGCGGGCCGCCTGGCGTTTGGCGCCGCGCAAGATCCTGGCCTACAACTCGCGGCTGGAGCGGCTGCACCTGCGGCTGAACCTGTCGTCGTTCCTTTTCTGGCGCGGCGTGCCGCTCGACCGCGTCCACTTGCGTCCGTGGTGGTGGCCGTTCCCGAAACGCGAACGGACCGTGACGCCCGAAGGCTGGCGCGTGCTCGAGGGGCGCGCCTGTTCGCCACATCGCCCGCGCGTGGCCGTGCTGTCGCCGTATTTTCCGTTTCCGCTCTCGCACGGAGGCGCGGTCCGCATCTTCCACCTGCTGCGTGAAATGGCGCGCGAGTTCGATGTCGAATTGTTCGCCTTCACGCACGGCGGCGCGCCCCCGGAATCCGCGCCCGTGCTGGAGTTCTGCGCGCGCGTGGTGCTGGTGGAGAAGCCGCGCTACCGCGAGCCGCGCTGGAGCACCGCGCTGCCGCCGGAGGTGTACGAGTTCCGTTCGCCGGCCATGCGGCGGGCTATCGTTGCCGAGCGCCGCGCCTTCGGGTTCCAGCGCTTGCAGGTGGAGTACACCCAGCTTGCCGAGTATCCCGGCGACGTGTTGGTGGAGCACGATGTCACCTTCGACCTGTTCGGCCAGATCGCGCGCCGCGAGCGCACCCTGGCCGCGCGGTGGGATTTCTTCCGCTGGCGCCGCTTCGAGCAGCGCGCCATCCGCCGTTTCGGGCGCGTGGTGGCGATGTCGGAGAAGGACGCCGAACTGCTGGGGCCCGCGGCGCCCGCGGTGGTGCTCGCCAACGGCGTGGACCTGGAGCGTTTTCGCCCCGAACCCGAAACGCCCGGCGAACGGCTGCTGTTCATCGGCTCGTTCCGGCATTTCCCCAACATCGCGGCGTATCGCTTCTTTACCGAACAGGTCTGGCCGCTGCTGCGCGACAAGTTCCCGCGCATGACCGTAACCGTGGTGTGCGGCGCGGACCACCTCACTTACTGGCGCGCCTTCGCGGATTCGCCCGAGCCACGGCCGGAGGAGCGCATCCGCATGTTGGGCTTCGTCTCGGACGTGCGGCCGCTTTACGTGGAAACGAACCTGGCGATCGTGCCCACCACCGTCTCCGCCGGCACCAACGTGAAGGTGCTGGAGGCCATGGCCATGCGGCGCGCGGTGGTCTCGACCACTTCGGGCTGCGCCGGTTTGGGGATGTTGCACGGCCACAGCGTGTGGGTGGCCGACACGCCCGAGGCCTTTGGGGCGGGCATCGCCACGCTGATCGGGGACCCCGAGCGGCGCGAGCAGATTGCCCGTGCCGCCGAACTCCACGCCGCGCGCAATTTCGACTGGCGGGCCATCGGCGAGCGGCAGCGCGAACTGCTGCGGTAGGGAGCGCACGGGCCCAGCCACGCACACTTTGTTTTCGTTCAATTTTGTGCGAACGCACAAAATTTGGCGGGCTGGCGTTCCCAAGCGGTTGTTCGGCCTGTGACAACTGCTGTCGAACCATCGAGAACCGCCGCTCTTCCTGGGCAACGGCGACGAACAATGGAACAAGCGACGAGAGCGCGACGGCGAGGCGTAACTTGCCAATATGCCACACAGTATCTCCTTGCCTGGGAGGAGACAACCGGCGGGCCGTTCCTTCAAAGGCCGATTCCATGCGACTCCCCGTGTCCGGTATCACTGGTGCGCGGCCCTCGAGAAGGAGGGTTCCGCAAGACGCCGAATCGGCCGGCCGTCAGTCGTACGCGTCCAGCTTCTCGCCGATGCGCTGCTTCATCAGGTCCGGGTCGGGGTCGAAGCGGTACTGCGCCACCTGCGGCAGCAGTGCCCGGATCCGCTGCATCCCGAGCGGCTTACGCGCAACCGTGACGTCGAAGCCCAGGGTGTTGGTCAGCAGCACCGCCACCCGCACCTGATCCTGCAGGGTGAATTCCCCATAGGAAAGCGGATTGTGGTGTTCGGCGGCGGCCATGCGGACTTCCTCCGGCAATCCCCAATGCTCGGCCAGCCAGCGGCCGGCTTCGCAGTGATTCACGCCGAAAGCTTCCCGCTCCAGGGCCAGCAGATCGGCGCCCGGCGCCGCGCCCGTCAGCAGATCGGCATACTCCTGCGGATGCACGACGAACAAGCCCAACCGGCCGATATTGTGCAACAGGCCGGCGGTATAGGCCTGGTCGCCGCGGCTTTGCGACGGCGAACACGCCACCGACAACTCCTCCGAGACCAGGGCGCAGGCCAGCGAGTGGCGCCAGATGGCGCGCAGCAAGTCCAGCCGCATGGCCGTCCGGAAACACGATTTCGCGGAGAACGTCACCACGAACCGCTTCGTTTCGTCGAACCCCACCATCGTCAGCGCCTGCTGCAGGCTGTGGACGTGCTCGCGCGCATGGTACAGGGAGGAGTTGGCAAGCGATAGCAGCCCCGAGGCGAGCGCCGCATCCGCCCTTATGAAGTTGGCGATCTCGCGAGCGGTGCTATCGTCATGCGAAAGGACCCGCAGAATCTTGGTGGCGATCGCCGGGAACTGGGGAAGTTGCTGCAAGTCCTGAAAGTTCGAGTTTGACGCGCTCATCTGGCTCGACCCCAGCATAGCTCGCGGCATGGCGGACGGCCAGGTCCCCGCCTTCACCAGGAAACGGCAGAACGCTGCTAGACTCGTATGTCGATGGCCGCGATTCCGGAATCCGCCAAGGCGTTCATGCCGGGCCTCATCGGGCGGGTCCGCCAGCGCAGGAAGTCCATCGCCTTCGCCGAAGGCGCGGACAAGCGCGTGCCGGAGGCCTGCCGCATCGTGAAGGAGCGCGCGCCCGGCCTCGTCGTGGACGGCGAGCCGCAGGCCGATGCCGCGGTCTCGCCCGAGGCCGGACAATCCAAAGCGCCGGGGTCGAAGGCGGCGGGACGCGCCAATACCCCGGTATTTCCCGATCTGGCGCCGGCCAACGATCTCTCGCGGGGCTGTCCGACGGAGGACATCTGCAACGTGGCCGTGGCCGCCGCGCTGCAATCGGAGACGGTGTAATGCGATGCTTCCGATGCGCCTGGTGTATTCCGAGCGGTACGACCTGAACCTGTTCGGCGATCACGTCTTCCCATCGAAGAAATATAAGTGGCTGCACGACCGCATGCTGTGGACGCGCTTCGCTCAAAAGAGCGATTTCGTCGCCCCCGGCCCGGCCACCGACGAGGACGTGCTGCTGGTGCACACTCCCGCCTGGGTCGGCAAGCTGCGCCGCGGCGCCATCGGTTACCAGGAAATTCTGCGGCTGGAGATCCCCTATTCGCGGCGGATGGTGGAGGCCTTCTGGCTGGCCGCCGGCGGCACCATCCTGGCGGCGCGCCACGCCCTCGAAGGACGCGTGGGATTCAACCTGGGCGGCGGATTCCACCATGGGTTTCCGGACCACGGAGAAGGATTCTGCGCCATCAACGACGTGGCCGTGGCCATCCGCCGCCTGCAGCGCGACGGCGCGATCCGGCGCGCCATGGTTGTCGATTGCGACGTCCACCACGGCAACGGCACGGCCGCCATCTTCGCCGCCGATCCGTCGGTGTTCACGCTCTCCATCCACCAGGCCAACAACTACCCCGCCGAGAAGCCGCCCTCCAGCCTGGACATCAACCTGGCCGACGGCGTGGGCGACGGCGAGTACCTGAACCGCCTGGGCAACGGCTACCGTGCCGCGCTGTCCATCTTCCATCCCGAGCTGGTGCTGTATCTGGCCGGCGCCGATCCCTATTTCGAAGACCAGTTGGGCGGCTTATCGCTCACCTTCGAAGGCTTAATGGAGCGCGACCGCCTGGTGATCCGCACCGCCATGACGCACCGCATCCCCGTGGCCATCGTCTTGGCCGGCGGCTACGCCCAGAACGTCGAGGACACGGTCACGATTCACGCCAACACGGCCGCGGTGGCGAAGGAATTGCTGGAGAAGGGTGTGTAAAAAGGAAAATGGGGTCAGACGCCATTTTTCGTCCGGCGCCCGTAGAGCACCGCCAGCCGGTAGTACACGGAGCGCGGAATCCACCGCAGCAGAGGCACCAGCGCCCGGTAGAAAAGGCCGGGAATCACCACCACTTTCCCCTTGGCCAGACCCTTCAGCGACGCCTCCACCACATCCTCGGCCGTGCACCACATGAACTTGGGGATGCGCGCGCGGTCCACGCCCATAACGTCGTGGAATTCGGAGTAAGTGAAGCCGGGGCATAGCGCCTGGACGCGCACGGGCGAGCCGGCGCTCAGCAGGTCCAGGTGCAGTCCCTCGGTGAAACTGGTCATCCACGCCTTGGTGGCGCAGTAACTCGCCGAACCGGGGTTCTGGCTGAAGGACGCCACCGAGGACACGTCGATCAACGCGCCCTTGCGGCGGGCCGCCATGCCCCGCAGCGCGGCATGCGAGAGACGCATGGTGGCCATCACGTGAAGAGAGTGCATCCGCGCGTGGCCCTCGACGGGCGTTTCGAAGAAGCGGCCGGTCAGGCCGAAGCCGGCGTCGTTCACCAGCAGTTCGAGGTCCCCCGCGGCGTCGATGCGCGCCACGACGCGCCGCAAATCCTCTTCCACGGTCAGGTCGGCCGCCAGCGTTTCGGCGCCGCCCAACTCGCGCGCCAGGTCTTCCAGCAGATTGGCGCGGCGCGCCACCAGGATCAGGCGGTACCCTTCGCGCGCCAGGCGCCGGGCGAAGGCCGCGCCGATGCCGCTCGATGCGCCCGTCACCATGGCCAGCGGTTGCGGGTTACTCATAGCGCGGCTCCTCCCAATGGCCGGTTTCCGCCGCGCGCGCCACGGCGTCGATGACGGCCATGTTACGCAGCGAATCCTCCAGGGGCACCGGCGGCGGCGCGTGCTCCAGAATCGCGCGCGAGAAACGGTCGCCTTGCAGCGTGTATTGATCGCAGGCGGCGAATTCCTCCACCTGGATGGCGGCGCCGGTGATGTCGCTGCCGTCGTCGATGCGAATCCGCGAGACGCGGCCCGCTACGGCGTTGAAGGGGATTTCGAAATCGATGAGCCCCTGGGTGCCGTAGATCCGCACGCTCTGGTTGGGCACGATCTGCGTGGAACAGGTGAACACGCACTGGCCGGACGGATAGTCGAGAATCGCCGAGGTCAGAACGTCGGTGCCCAGCGCCGGGTCGCGCCGCATCACGGCCGATACGCGCCGCGGCTCCTCGCCGAAAATCATGCGCGAGGTCTTGATGGGGTAGCAGCCGATGTCCATCAGCGCGCCGCCGCCGAATTGCGGAATGTTGCGGATGTTCTCCGGCCGGGCGTTGAAATAGCCGAAAGTCCCCACCATGGAGCGCAGATTGCCGATGCGCCCGCCGCGCACCAGCGCCACGGCGCGCTCCCACTGCGGGTGCACCTGCACCATGAACGCCTCGCCGATGGTGACGCCGGTGCGGCCGCGCGCGGCGATCAACTCGCGCACCTCGGGCGCGTTCATGCCGATGGGCTTCTCGCACAGCACGTGCTTGCCGGCCTCGGCCGCGCGGATGGACCAGGGAACGTGCAGGTGGTTGGGCAGCGGAATGTAGACCGCGTCGATGGCCGGGTCCGCCAGCATCTCCTCGTACGATCCGTAGGCTTTGGGGATGCCGAGCTCCAGCGCGGCCCGCTCGGCGCGGGCGCTGGCGCGGGAAGCGATGGCGGCGATCTCGCAGAGTTCGCCGCGCTGCATGGCGGGAATCGCTTTGACGGTGGCGATCCTGGCGGCGCCCAGCACGCCCCAACGGAGTTTTCGCATGGTGATTCAGATTTTACCGCAGGGAGCGGTACACCTCGCAGATGGCCCGCACGCGGGCTTCGGGCGAGTGCCGGGCGGCGGCGATCTCGCGGCCGCGCGCGGCCAGCCGGTGCGACAGCTCGGGCGAGGTCAACACCGCATGGAGCGCTTCGGCCATGCGCGCGGCGTCTCCCGGCGGCACCAGCAGCGCGCTCTCGCCATGGGTGACGATCTCCGGAATTCCGCCCACCGCCGTCGCCACCACCGGCACGCCCGCGCCAATGGCTTCCAGTACGGCGTTGGGCGACCCCTCGACCACCGAGGAAAGCACCGCCACGTCGGCGATCCCGTAGAACGGCTCGGAAGGCACCCAGCCGGGGAGGATCACCTGCCCGGTCAATCCCAGGCTGCCGGTGGCGGCGTCGATGTGCGGCCTCTCGGGGCCGTCGCCCAACACGATCAGGCGCGGCGAAAGCTGCCGCTTGCCGCGCAGTTCGGCCAGCGCGCGCAACAGCGTGGCGTGGTCCTTCTCCCGCGACAGCCGCGCGGCGATCAACAGCACTTTCTCATCGGCGCCGATGCCCAGTTTGGCGCGCAAGGCCGCGGCCGCTTCCGGTTGTCGCGCGGCGGCGGCCCACTGCGGGTCGATGGCGTTGTGGATGACGGCGACGCGCTCGCGGGGAACCCACTGGCGCACCAGCCGGTCGCGAAACTGGCCGTTCACCACCACCACGCGTTGCGCGGCTCGTAGCGACCAGCGGTCGAGCTGGTTGTAGACCGTGTTGCGCAGATCGGTCGAGGTGTAGCCGTGCTGGAACGCCACCCAGGGATAGCTGCGATGCAGCCCGCCGTAGCGCACCAGGAAGTGGCTCTTCACGGCGTGCGACTGCAAGATGCCGGGCTCGAGGCGGCGCAGCAGACCGGCCAGGGCGGGTATCACCGAGCGGTCGAAGCGGCCCTTCTCGGGGATGCGGTGAACGGTGACGCCGGCAGCCGAGGCGGCGTCCACGAATACCGGCGAGTCGCCCGGACGCCAGAAAACCGCCAGTTCCACCTCGACGCGCGGCGCGCCTTCCACGCCCTGGCGGGCCAGTTGGGCGAATTGCAGCAGGTTCTTGGCGGGCCCCGTGACCCTGGTGGTCTCCATCAGAGCCAGCACGCGCAACGAGCCGGTCATCGTATGCCCCTCCGCCAGCGGTCCAATCGCCCGGCCAGCGCTCCCAGGGGCGTGGTGGCCGCGAGCGAGACCACATACAGCGGCGCCCTCCGGCACCCGCGGTGGAAGAAGCGGCGGCGCAGCGCGGCCCCCTCGCGCCATTGGCCCCAATACGCCAGCGTGCAGGACGTCTTCAGCGCGCGCAAGCACAGGAAGCGCTCCAGCAGGTCGCGCAGCGGCTCCGGGCAGACGCCCCTCACATCGCCGGGATCCGTCAGAAACGGCTCGATGGGCCGCATGGCGCGGCGGTTGCCGCTCAGCGCCGAGGCGTCGTGGCGATAGTGCGCGGCCGCCTCCATTACGAAACGCACCGGCGCGTTCAGCAGCACCTTGATCCACAGGTGGCCGTCCTCGCCGTAGCGCACCCCCTTTTCGTAGAACCCTCCGAAGCGGCGCACCACCTCGGCTCGCGCCACGGTGGAGACCGGCCACATGAAGATCACCATGGCCACCAGCAGGGACGGAGCCAGGCGGGGAGAAACCGGCTGAATCCCGCCAGTCAGCCCGCGGCGCTGAAACAACGGAGCCGCGGGGACCGCGCCGGGCTCGTCCAGCCAGGCGAAAGTGACCGCTGCGAGTGCCGGGTCGGCATCCAGGTATGTAACGGCGCGCTCGAGATAGCCGGGCATCCACTCGTCGTCGGCGTCCAGAAAGGCCAGCAGATCGCCTCGGGCCTCGGCGATGCCCCGGTTGCGGGCCGCGCCCGGTCCGGCGTTGTCCTGCCGAATCAGGCGCACGCGGGGATCCGGGAACGCCCGGACGCGCGCGGGGCCCGAGTCCCGCGAGCCATCGTCCACCACCAGGATTTCCAGGGCGGCGAATGTCTGCGCCGCGGCGGACCGCAGGGAGGCTTCCACCGTCCGCTCTTTATCGAAGAGTGGAACGATCACCGACACGCGCGGCTGGGTGTTGGCTGCGTCCTTTCCGTCCATGGCCCCGGCGTCCTATCATTGTAGCGGCCCGCCCAGCGCCGGCGCGATCCGCCCCGCCACCGTAAGATAATAGAGGCAATGGCTACGCAACCGGTTTGTCCCAAGTGCGGCGGCTCGGGATTCATCGTCGTCGAGGGCGCCACGCTCTCCGGCGCCAGGCCCTGCGACTGCCGGTCGCAACACCGCGCCGAACGGCTCGAGGAACGCGCCCAGATCCCGCCCTTGTACCGCCAGGCGTCGTTCGAGAACTTCAGAGTGCCGGATAACAACCCCGTAGCCCGGCGGGAACTGACGGACGTCATGCTGGCGGCGAAGAGCTTCGTCCGCGATTTCCCCAACCCCGCGCGGCCTGGCCTGCTGCTCATCGGCGAACCGGGGACCGGGAAAACCCACCTGGCCGTGGCGGCCCTGCGTATGATCGTCGAGAAGGGCTTCGACAGCCTGTTCTACGACTACCAGTCGCTGCTGAACAGCATCAAGGCGGGTTACGACCCGGCGTCGGATTCCTCCGACCGCGAAGCCTACCGCGCGGCCCTGGACACCGACGTGCTCCTCCTCGACGACCTGGGCGCGCACCGCGTCACCGGCTGGGTGGAGGACACCGTGGCCAGCGTCATCACCCACCGCTGCAACCAGCGGAAAGCGCTGATCGCCACCACCAACCTGCCGGACGGCGACGCCGGCAGCGCCATCGTGCAGAAGGGGCCGGTGGGGATGGAATACCGCCGCACCCTGGCCGAGCACATCGGCGCGCGCGCGCGGTCGCGGCTGTTCGAGATGTGCACGGTAATCCGCATGCCGCTGGTGGAGGACTACCGCATCCGAAAGGCCAAGACCTTCTGATGCGCCCGGCCGCACGCGCCTTCGTGCCGCTTACCCTGCTGTGTGCCGCCGTGGCGGCTTCCGCCGCGGAGCCGCGCGAGTTCGTGCAGGCCGTGGAGTTCCCCTACTACAAGTGCCCGCGCCAGGCGTGGGAGCCGGAGTTGGTGGCGCTCAAAAACATGGGCGTGCGGTCGGTCGAGTTCGCCATCCCCTGGAACTGGCACCTGGCGCCGTCCGGGGAATTCGATTTCAACGGCGCCACCAATCCGCGCCGCGATCTGGCCGGGCTCATCAAGCTTCTGCGGCGCTTGGGATTGCGCGCCTGGGTGCGGCCCTGGCCGCCGGTGGAGGACTGGCCGGGGCTGGGCGCGCCCGCCGCCGCCGATGAACCCGCGCGCCAGGGGTGGGCGGCGGCGTTGGGGAACCTGCTCGGAACGCAGACGTCCAGCCACGGCGGTCCGGTGGCGTGGATCGACCGGGAGCGCGGCCTCGAGGTGGACGCCGCGCCGTCCCCGGCCCCCGTCACGCGCGTTTCGGCCACCGCTCCGCGGGCGCTGGCGCTGGGCCGCGCGGCGCTGGTGGATGGCGCCCGGGCGCTGCTCTGGACGGACGCCGTCGACACCCTCTACCCGGCTGGTTGGGAACCGCAGCCGGGAGATGCGTTCCACGCGGGCGCGGTGGGATTTCCCGGCGACCAGCACGCCGGCGGCGGCTCCGCTCTGATCCGCGCCGCGGCGCTGCTGCGCAACTGGGCGGCCCTCCTGCCCGATCTCGAACGCGTGGCGCTGCCCAAGCCGGCGGCGGGCAAATTGCCGGACGGCGTGACGGTGGTGGAAATGGCGTCGCCCGCCGCATCCGCCGTGAGCGTCACCAACACCGGCGCCCAGGACTTTCGCGACGATCTGCGCGTGGTGGAGCCTTCCACCAAGCACGCGGCGACGGTTCCCGGCGTCACCGTCCCGGCCGGCCAGTCGCTGTGGCTGCCGCTGGAAGTTTCGCTCGCCCCGGCCGCGCTGTGCCGCGAGTGCTCGAACTTCTCCAAGGGCGAACGCATCCTGTTCGCCACCGCCGAACTGCTCTCCATCGAATACGAGAATGGAACCCTGGGCCTGGAATTCGCCGCGCCCGCCGCGGGGGAAGCCGTTCTCCAACTGGCGCGCGAACCCGTGGGGCCGCTACTGGCGGCGGGCATGCCCAAGGCTTTCGAATGGGACCCCCAGACGCTGCGCGCGCGCCTTCCCATCCCGGCCGGCCCGGCGCCGGGCCACCGCGTACACCTCGTGCTGGCAGTCGAGGCGCCCGCCGTGTCGGCCTTCTTCAACGATGCGCACCGGCTGATCGTGGGACAGAAGAACCCGGCCTCGACGGCGTATTCGTCCGACGCCGTGGCTGCCCGCTCGCGGCTGCGCCTCCCCGAGGGCTACACTGCCACCGCCACGGTGAAATCGCCGGGCGAGATCGACTACCAGGTGGCCGTCCCGGCGGATGCCATCGGCGGGGACACGGCGACGTTCGGGCTGGAGGTGGATGGCGTCCTGCTGGGCCGCGCCCTCCTGCCGTTGTTTCCGCCGGTCTCGGTGGGTGTGCGGGACGCCATGACGGCGCACTTCGGCAGGCACGAATTGACACCCGATCCTCCGCTGGTATCCATCGAACCGAAGGGCGGCACCAGCCTGGACCTGATCGTCCGCAACCACTGGCCGGCCATCCGGACGTTCAAACTGGACGCTTCCGGCGAGGGGCTGGACTTCTTCCCGGCCAGGACCGAAATCGCCGTGGGCGCCATGGACCAGCGGCACGTGCCGTTGCGGGTATTCGCGGCGGAGGGTTCCGGCACGCCGGCGGGCCTGCGGAACTGGATGCTGCGCGTCACCGGCGCGGCCGACCTGGAGTTGCCCATGCGCGCCGTGCTGCTTCCGCGCGGCCGCACGGTGGCATGGACGGCCGACCTGGACGGCGACGGGTACCCCGAGTGGGTGCTGGAATCGGCGCGCGCGCGGGCGGTCTTTTCCACCCAGGATGGCGGGCGGTGGACGGAGCTCACCTGGAAGGACGGCAACGCGAACCTGCTCGGCGAGCGGGGAGCTTTCGCCGCCGCGGGCCCCGTGGAAGCGCGCGTGACGGGCGACGCGCTGGAGTTCACCGGCAACGGCTGGACGCGCTGGGTGCGGCTCTCGGAGGCCACCGTAACCGTCGAGCAGACCACCGCTCTGCCGCCGGGCGGGCCCGCGCCGGGGAGCCGGGGCAATGTGACCCTGACGGTCGAGCGCGTGTCGGAGGGGAAGGCGGTCTACACCCTGCGGTGAGGTGGAAAGCCGCGTACAATGGACCTGACGGCGATCCGCCGCCAGGGAGGTTTCGGTGAAGAAGATTATCGGGCTATCGGTTCTAATCTGCGTGGCGGCGTTTGCGCAACGCGGTGGGGAGAAGAGCGGCGGCGGTCACCCTGCCGCGGTTGGCGGCGGGCACATTCCCGCTCGCGGTCCCGCTCCAGCGGCGGCGGCCAAGCCATCGCGAGGTCAGCAGCCCGCTGCGGCGGCCGAGAACCACGTCAAAGTGGACCGGAAAGGCCATCCGAACGTTCCGCACGTGGACGCCAAGAACGATAGATGGGTCGGACACGATAGTGGCGCTAACGATGCGCATTACCATCTGGCTCAGCCGTGGGCACATGGGCATTTTGGCGGCGGTTTTGGACCGCAACATATATTCGTGCTGGCGGGAGGAAACCGGGAACGCTTCTGGTTTGGCAACTTCTTCTGGGCGGTTGCCGCGTTCGATTACAACATCGTCGCGGACTGGATCTGGACTGGCGATCAGATCGTGATCTACGAGGACCCCGACCATATCGGCTGGTATCTTGCATACAATCCGCGGTTAGGCACGTACGCCCACGTCGAGTATTTGGGAGGCTGACCCTCGCCGCGGGGAGCCATGGAAACTCCAGCCGACCTGCTGAATGGCGTGGCGAATCGTCCCGGACCGGGGAACGAGAAGGTCTTCCCGGCTCGTTTTCGGCCGATTCCGTTGGCGGCAGCCTGTCTGGCCGTGTTTTGCGCACCCGTCGCTCTGCCGCAGCCACTGCTTTATGGCATTTCGGCGTCCCACGGCCCCTTGCCGCATGTTGTCACCGCGCCTGTACCGGGCGCCATCCAGGTGGTCGCCGGGAACTATCAGACCGCTCGTGCCGGGCAGGCGCTTCTCGTCCCGCTGGTGGCCATGGTGACGGACACGAACGGGGACCCGGATGCGGGACAGACGGTGAACTGGAGCGTTTCTCCGGCAGGCGCGGGTGCATTGGCTTTCGCATCGACTGTCTCCGACGTCGACGGCCAAGTGCAGAACGGCTTCACGCTGTCCCCGAGCGCCAGCGGGACCATCGCAATTGCCGCGACGGTCGCCGGCACCAGCCTTCAGGCAACGTTCACCGAGAACGCGGTGCAGCCGGTGACGGTCTCGTCGCTTCAGAAGGTAGCCGGCGACGGCCAGACAGCGGTGTCCGGTCAGACCTTCGCCAGTCCGCTGGTGGTGGAGGCCGTCGCCAGCGGCGGACAGCCGATGGCCAACGTCCCCGTTGCCTTCAGTGTGACCGGACCGGCGACGCTGTCCGCCACCGCCGTCCTCACCAATAGCGCCGGCCAGGCGGCGGTGATTGTGCAGGCCGGCACCGCCGCGAGCCAGGCGGCGGTGACCGTAACCGCATCCGCCGGCAGCCTGACGCAGACGTTCACGCTGACCGTGATCCCGCCGGGACCCATGCCCACGGCCGGCAGCTTCGTCAATGCCGCGGACCAGAAGGTGGGCTCTCTCTCGCCGTGCAGCCTGGCGACACTGATCGCTCCCGGCGTCGCCCCCAATATTCAGGGAACCGTGACTGGGGCATCTTTCGGACCCGCGCCGTTTACCCTGGCGGGCATCGGCATCGGCTTTCCGAATAACCCGGCGGGCGATCAGGCCGCTCCCATTTTCGGCGCCACCAACAACGGCGGACAGCAATCGGTGACCTTCCAGGTGCCGTGCGGCACGCCTGCAGGCAACGTCCCCGTCACAGTGTCGGTGGGCGGAAGCACCGCCAGTATCACCCTGCCGGTTTTGCCGGCCAGCCCCGGCATCTTCAGCGCTCTCGACACCGATGGCGTTATGCGCGCGGTCCTGGAGCGGCAGGACGGATCTTTCGTAAGCCTGGCGAACCCGGCGCGCCGGGGAGAAACCGTGACCGCCATAGTCACCGGTCTGGGACCGGCATCGCCGGCAGTGGCCACCAACCAACTTCCGCCGCGCGGGATCGGCGCCACCGTGAACTCGACAGTAGTCCCGGGCGTGAACAATTCCGGGGCTGTGCTGGTTTCCGCGCGGCTCACCACAAACCAGGTGGGTGTCTACCGGGTCTCGTTCGCGATTCCGGCGTCGGTCAACTCCGGAAACGCCATCGGGCTTTCCATAGGAGCGATTCCGCCAGGCGGGTCGACGGCCTACTACAGTAACGTCGCCTATTTCCCGGTCCAGTAAGGGGTAGTCACTTCTCCGCCGGCCAACGGCGCATCACTGAATGCGCAGATAAACGCTGGACGAGCTGCGGATCGCGCCAAAATCCAGTTGGATCGGCTGATCGCCGCTGGGCGTACCGGCCGGCACCGTGAAGCGCACCTGGTACAAACCGGGCGCCACCAGGTCCGCAAAGACCGGGGCAACCTGGGCCGCGCCCAGATCGATAGTGACCGGCTGCGTCAGGGGATAGGCGCCGGTGAACTCGGAGTTCGTCGTAAACGGGTTGGCTGGGCCCATCCCAATGCCATAGATGTCAATCGTCTCTCCGGGCTTCACTGGCCGGGAGACGCGCGGGTCGACCGCCACGTCGCCCAAATATTCCCCGGTGACGGGGTCCACGGCAGTCACATGGAAAACCGGAGGCGCCGTGCCGGCGACCCAGTTACAATATATCGCCGGGAGGAACTCGGTGCCGATAACCTGGTAGGGACTGCCGCTTACGCCGTTATTGGTAACTACGATAACGATCTGACCCTGGTGAATGGCGGCAGGCGCCAGAACGTTGATCTGAGTGGGACTGACGTATTGAATCACCGCGGGCAATCCGTCGATGGTGACCGACACGTTGCCCAAGGACGTGGGCAGCGCCCCGCTAATGAACGGCGCCCACACCTCGGCGGCGGAAGCCAGGTTCGAACCGGCGATGGCCGCCCACACGCCCGGGGACACGCCTTTGACGTATGTCCAGACGTCGGAGATGCCGCTGACAACCGGAGTGTTACCGGCCGGCGTGGAAGTGGCCGGGATGATCGCCGGGTTACTGTAGTAGGTCGCCGAACCGCCTGCGGGAAGGACGCCAACCGAGAAGACGACATTATTGCCGGTGGCGACGTCTTTTGGGACATTGAACGAAACCTCATAGACCCCGATCAAGTCTTCGGTGAGCCGCGCATAGTTGACGGCTGCGCCGCCCGCCGTTCCGCCGGCGGTGGTGTAGCCGACCGTCACCGAGCCGGACACGAGGGCCGAACTGCCGGTCGGTGGAAGTTGGTTCGTACCCACCTGCGGCAGAGCCGGGCCCAGCCCGGTTGCGAACAGGGTGACGGTTTCCCCGGCTCTGGCCGGATTCGCCAGGCTCACGAAACTCCCGTCCTGGCGCACGGCCAGCGCGCGGAGCGTTCCATCGGTCCCGGCCGCCCGATAGACGCCAGGGCTGGCGGGCAACACCGCGACATCCAGCGTGGCCGTCCCGGCGGCCGACGCGATGGTCACCGTCTGCGAGCCAGGTGTCGCCTCGCAGGGCACCTGGAAGGAGAGCGTGCTCTGGCCGTTCACGGCGCCCACGGCTGCAATGGGCGCCGCAATCTGCCCGAAGGTGACCGTCGTGCCGCCAACCTGGGTGGGATATGGGCCCACCATGGCCGTCACCGTCCCACCTGCGAAGCCCGGCGCCAGTATGGTCGCCATGCTGCACGGAGAAATCGCGCCCTTCTGCAAATCGGCGGCATTGTAGAAGTCCCCGGAGGCTATGGCCTGCCGGGTAGGCGCCGCTCCGCCGCCCACCGCCGGAAACGCCAACGCCGGCGAAGCTGCCGCCAGAAGGAAGAGGGCCGCCAGACGGCATCGCTCCTGGCTACGGTTCGGCGCATGCGTGTCATGGCGGTTGGTGTGGTGGGTCATCTGCAGTCCAGCCCAGGTTCTTACTCAGTCTACACCTGGCCGCCATCCTTCACTCCAACCCGGTCACCCTAACAGGAGGGCAACGGATCGGCATATGAATTTGAGTTGGAAAATCCGGCACTCCTGGGTGGTTCCCCCGGCGCCCAAAGACGTCCGGCTGGCTGTTTCGCCGGGCTCCGGAGCCGCGCGAGCGCAGGAACCCAAAAAAGACAAACGTGTCCGTAATTGGGTGTATACTCGTTCGTAGCCGAGGAGCAGGAAGGAACTCTCCCGTTCGCAGTCCCGGATGTTGGGAGTAATACGTGGAGGCAATGCGATGGCACGTTTTCCGAGAATCGCCAGCCTTGCGGTGGCCGCCTGGGGCGGCGGATTACTGGCACAAATCCCCACGGGCGATGCACCGCGTGGCGAGCAGTTGGTGCGCGATCGAGGTTGTGTCACCTGCCACAAATTGAATGGCGCGGGTGGCAACAAGGCCCCCGATCTGGGCAGACTGGCGTCGCGCAACTATACTCCGGCGGGCTTGGCCGCCGTCATGTGGAACCACGCTCCTTCCGCGTGGGCGCAAACCGCCGCCACCTCGAAGGGAACCATCGCCATCACCCCCGCTCAAGCGGCCGACCTGTTCGCTTTCTTCTCTTCCAGAAGGTATTTCGAGCCGCGCGGCGACGCCAAGCGCGGCAAGCAGGTCTTCGTCGGGAAGAAGTGCGCCAATTGCCACGGCATCCGCGAGCGGATTTCAGGGGCGGGCGATGCCAAGCCCGTGGTGGCCTGGCGTTCGTCGCGCGACGCGATCGGGTTTGCCGACGATATGTGGAATCTTCAGGCGGCCATGGATCGGGCGTTTGCGACCAAGGGCGTGCACCATCCGCGGCTCACCTCCACCGAGATCAACGATCTTCTGGTGTATCTCGAGAACATCCCCGAGATCCGCGGCAAGGAGCCGCAATTCCAGCTTGCGGGCGCCGACGCGGGCCGCACCGAGTATCATGCCCTGCAGTGCGACACCTGCCATGCAGGCAAGCTCTCGCTGGAGAAGCGCACGGCGCGGCTCTCGATGGCGGACATACAAGCCGCCATCTGGAACCACGCTTCCACCAAGCTGACTACGCGGCCGACGGTGACCTATGACGAAATGAGCGACCTGGTCGGTTACTTGTCGTCGCTGGGGCCTCCCGACGACCCGCGCCGCGGCGAGCGTCTGTTCGCGAAGAATCAGTGCGCCGCCTGCCATGCCGATGGGGGGAAGAACGCCCCCACGCTGAGCGGCCGCGATCTCTCCCCGGAGTCCGTGTTCGCGGCCCTTTCGAACCACCGGTCCGCCATGCAAGCCGACATGAACAAGAGAAGCCTGCCCTGGCCGCGGTTCGACCAGTCGGAAATCGCCGACATAGCGGCCTATCTCAAGACGCAGTAGAAAATGGCGTCTGACCCCATTTATCTAGACCAGTTTTGCACGCACCGCCTCGGGGATCGGAATGGGGAGTTTCGATTCCACATCGACCAGCACAAGCACCATCTGGGCGTGGACGCGCTCGGCGCCATCGGGGCCTTGCAGGACGATCTCGAGCGTCAGGGAGCTGGCGCCTACCCCGCGCACCGAGAGGGTGGCCGAGAGGATGTCCCCCATCCGGCTGGGGGCCGCGAAATCGACCTCGAGATGGACCACCGGCAGCCCCGTGCCCCGGCCATCGTGGATCTCGGCGTAAGGCACGCCCGTCGCGTGGCACCAGTCTTCCACCAGGTTGTTGAACATCTCGATGTAGCGCGGGTAGAAGACGATACCCGCCAGATCGCAGTGGGCGAAGCGCACCGGGATCTGGGAACGATAGGGCGTCATGGGTTCCGGATTCAGGCCCAGGCGATCAGGCCGGGGAGAAAGCTCTTGGGTTCATCGGTGTGGTACGGGAGGACGCGCACGGTGTAGCCATGCAGGCCGCTCTCCAGGCAGGCGACGCCGGAGGCTTCGAAGATGTGCAGGCCCTCCGGCGTCCGGCCAACCGGTTCCATGGGGAGCGCGACGCCCTTGGCGATCTCGCCCTGGGAGTCGAGATGGCCCAGATACAACTCGACGGCCACCTCGCCGGGGTCGATGGGTCCCAGGCGGATGCGGGCGCGGACGCAAATCCGGCTGCCGACCGGAAGTTCCTTGTCCGGCGCCTTGTCGACGCCCTCGACGCGCACCTGCGGCCAGCCGGCGCGAATTCGCGAGTTCCAGGCGGCCAGCGCGCGCGCGCGGGCGCTGCCGTCCGCCAGCAACCGCTGGTAGCGTTCGTGCGCCGTCACGTAAAACCCGGCGGCGTACTCCTGCACCACGCGTTGCATGTTGAACGACGGGCCGAGATGGGCGATGGAGGACTTCATGCAGTCGATCCAGCGGCGCGGGAGCCCGTCCGCGCCGCGCTCGTAAAAGGTCGGAACGATGTCGTCCTCCAGCAGGTCGTAAAGCGCGGCGGACTCCACCTGGTCCTGGTAGCCGGTGTCGTCGTAACTCTCGCCGCGGCCGACGGCCCAGCCGATGAAGTAGCCGCCGCGCGCGGCCGCCACCCAGGCTTCGTCCCACCAGCCATCCAGCGTACTGAGATTGATGGCGCCGTTGGCGAAGGCTTTCATGCCGCTGGTGCCGCTGGCCTCCAGCGGACGCAGTGGCGTGTTGAGCCAGATGTCGGAGCCCTGCACCATGTAACGCGCCACGGCCATGTCGTAGTTTTCCAGGAACACCATGCGGCGCCGGAAATCGCGCGATTGGGCCAGGCGGACGATCTGCTGGATCAACTGCTTGCCCGCGTCGTCGCGGGGGTGGGCCTTGCCGGCGAAGATGACCTGCACGGGGCGCTCGGGGTTATTCAGAATGCGGCCCAGGCGCTCGACGTCGCGCAGCAGCAGGGTGGCCCGCTTGTAGGTGGCGAAGCGGCGGCCGAATCCGATGGTGAGCGCATCGGGGTCGAGCGCTTCGCCGGCGGCGTCGATGGCGGAGTGGGGCGCGCCGCGGCGCTGCAACTGGGTGCGCAGATGGTTCCGCGCGAAGGCCACCAGGCGCAGGCGGCGGCGCTCGTGAGTGCGCCAGAGTTCCTCGCGCGGGATGGATTCCACCCGCTGCCAGATCTTGGGGTCGGCGTGTTCCTCTCTCCATTTGGGCCCCAGGTACCGGTCGTAAAGCTGGTTCATTTCGAGCGAAATCCAGGTGCGGAGGTGCACGCCGTTGGTGACCGAGCCGATGGGCACTTCGTCCTCCGGCAAGCCGGGCCAGATGGCCTTCCACATGGCGCGGCTGACTTTGCCGTGGAGAAGGCTGACGCCGTTGCTGGGGCCGGCCATGCGGAGGGCCAGCACGGTCATGCAGAACTCCTCGGAATCGTTGGCGGGGTTCTGGCGGCCCAACCCGAGAAAGTCGCCGCGGGACAGTCCCAGGATGCCCGGGTAGTCGGCAAAGTAGCGGTCCATCAGGGCGGGCGGAAAGTAGTCGTGGCCCGCCGGAACGGGGGTGTGGCCGGTGAAGATGAGGCCGGCCGAGGCGGCTTCCCGCGCTTCGGCGAACGACAGGCCGTGGCGTTCCATGAGGCGGCGCGCGCACTCCAGGCCGAGGAACGCGGCGTGGCCTTCGTTCATGTGGTACACGGTGGGCTCGACGCCCAGCGCCTCCAGCGCGCGGCAGCCGCCGATGCCCAGCAGGATCTCCTGCTTGAGGCGCATCTCGCGGTCGCCGCCGTAAAGCTGGTCGGTGATGTCGCGGTCTTCGGGGCGGTTGCCCGGCAGGTTGGTGTCGAGCAGGTACAGCGGCAGCCGCCCCACCCGCGCGCGCCACACCTGCGCGGCGACCGCGCGGCCGGCCAGGCGCACTTCCACCGTGACGGGGCTGCCGTCGGGGCGGCGCTCCAGGGCGATGGGCAGGTTCTGGAAGTCGTTATCGTCGTAAGATTCCTGCTGCCAGCCGGCGGCGTTGAGGTACTGTCCGAAGTACCCCTGCTGATAGAGCAGGCCGACGCCGGTCACGGGCAAGCCCAGATCGCTGGCCGATTTCAGATGGTCGCCCGCCAGAACTCCCAGCCCGCCGGAGAAAATGCACAGGCACTCGGTCAAACCGAACTCGAGGGAGAAATAAGCCACCTTCATGCCATCGGTCTGGCCGTAAGCGCGGCGGTGCCAGGTGGACTCGGCCGACAGGTAGTCGTCCAGCTCGCGCGCGGTGCGGTCGAGCTGCGCCAGGAACGCCTCGTCCTTGGCCGCCGCGTTGAGTTGCGCCTGGCTGATCGAGCCGAGCATGCGCACGGGATTGTGGCCGCTGGATTCCCAGAGGTCGCTATCCAGGCGGCGGAAGAGTTCGATGGTGCCGTGGTCCCATGCCCAACGAAGGTTGTAGGCCAACAGGCGAAGGCGCTCCAGCGAAGGCGGCAGGGATGGGACAACCGAGAAAATCTGCGCGGGCTTCATACCGCTTAGTATAGGGTCTTTCGATGGGAAACAGACCCGCCATCGGTTACAATCCGGAGAATTCAGTTACGCGGAGCTTCGGGGATCGGAGCCGGCCGGCGAATTGCTTCGCCCGCATCCGCGGCGCGCGAATCGGGGCGCGGAGTCTGTCGCCCTTCCCGCGGCGGCGGGCCAGAGGAAAGAACATGGCGGAGAGGGGGGGATTCGAACCCCCGGTAGAGCTTATGACCCTACGACGGTTTAGCAAACCGCTGCTTTCGACCACTCAGCCACCTCTCCGCGAGGCGCAAGCGTATCCACAAGCATGGTAGCACAGCGGCCCCGGCGGAATGCGGCCAGCAGGCTGACGGCGAACCGGTCCTTCCCGGCGACGGTCCGCGGCAGCGCCTGGAGAGCCGTGGTCCGAGGGCGGCGTCTCGCCTGTCGAAGGAGCCGCCCGGGTTGGCCGAACCGCGGCGCAACCGGCCCCCGCCGCGCCCGTGCCGTAAGTTTCCGGGCTAGTTTTCGGCGGTGGAGCGGTGCGCCAGATCGCCCAACACGGGCAGCGAACAAACCACGCCTTGCGCGGTCCTGACCATGGTGAAGATGGAGGCGGCCACGATCACGATTTCAAACAGCCGGGAGACGGGCAGCACCACAATCAGCGGGTCCAGTTGGCGGATGGCCAACACATCCACCAGGTAGGCCGCGAAAAGGTACAGGCCCTGGAACGCATGGAAGCGGACCACCCCGTCCCGGCGGAACTTGCCGGCGGCCAGCACCGCGATGCACGCAATCCAGCCCATCCAGGGCACGTAACACAGGACCGACAACTTACGCGGCGACAGGCTGGCGATCAGGCCCAGCGTGCCCATGGCGCGGGCGGGACCGGCGTCCCCCGTCAGGCGCTTTCCGCAACCGGAGCAGAACGCCTCGCCGGCGCCCACCCGATTCCCGCATTGGCTGCAGTATGGCATCCGCCAGTACATACGGGCTCGGAAACCCGGTGGTTCCCCGGCGTGCGGCGGCAACCGGGCCGCTTCGCCATCGTCCCGTCCCGGGTCCATGCTACCATTTTCGAGGTGAGAAGACTGCTTCCCGTCGTGTTGGCGCTGGCGTGCTCCCGGGTTCTTCCGGCGGCGAGGAACCTGGAGATCTACTCGATCGACGTCGAGGGCGGGCAGGCCACGCTGTTCGTCACCCCGGCCGGAGAGAGCCTGCTGGTGGATGCGGGCTGGCCGGGACCCGACCACCGCGATGCCGGGCGCATCGCGGCCGCGGCCAAGGCGGCGGGTGTCCGGAAGATCGATTACCTGCTCATCACCCACTACCATGCGGATCATGTGGGCGGCGTGCAGGGGCTCGCCGGGAAGCTGCCCATCCTTCACTTCGTGGATCACGGCGCGCAGACCGAGACCGGCAAGGACGCCGAAATCCTGTACAACGAGTACCTGGCGTTTCGCGCCAAGGGCCAGCACATCCTGGCCAAACCCGGCGACACCATCCCCATCAAGGGAATGGACGTGAAGGTGCTGTCCGCCGCGGGCCAGACGATTGGCGCGCCGCTGGAGGGGGCCGGCGAACCGAATCCGGCCTGCCAGGGCTACCAACGGCCGCCCGCGGACACCACCGAGAACGGGCAGTCCGTGGGCGTGCTGATCGCATTCGGCGAGTTCCGCATGGTGGACATGGGCGACCTCACCAAGGACCGCGAGTACGACCTGGTATGCCCGGTGGATAAGATCGGGCGCGTGGATCTGTACCTGGTTTCGCACCACGGCATGGCGATGTCCGGCTCCCCGGCGTTCGTGCGGGCGCTCGATCCGCACGTGGCCATCGTGAACAATGGCCCGCGCAAGGGCGGCGACGCGGCAACCTGGCAGATCATCCGCGACACGCGAGGCGTGCTGGACATCTGGCAACTGCACTACGCCATGGGCGCCGACAAGCAGCACAACGCGCCGGACACGTTCATCGCCAATATCGACGAGAAGTGCGAGGCCCGCTGGATCCAGGTGAGCGTGCAGAAGGACGGCACGTTCCTGGTGGTGAACAGCCGCAACCGGTTCCAGAAGATCTACACGAAGAAGTAGGGACGGGGAGGGACAGCCACGAAAACCTGGGGACAGACAGCCGTTTTTCGCAAAGGGCGCGAAAAACGGAGTCTGTCCCGGCGCGAAAAACGGAGTCTGTCCCCGCGCGAAAAACGGAGTCTGTCCCCGCGCGAATAACGGCGTCTGTCCCAGCCTACTGCTTCTTCGGCGGCGGCTGGCCGGGGTCCACGGTTTCCTTGGTCTTGTCCTCGGGGAGCGGCGGCGGGTTGGCGTCGCCGAAGCTGATGGTCGATTCGGCTTCGTACTTGCGGTAGATGCGGAACTCGTTCTCGTTCTTCTCCAGAAAGTCGGCGCCCGTGGCGATTACGTTGCCGCGGAGCGGCAGCAGGAACGGGTGGCCGGAGAGTTCGACGTAGTCGTAGTCCAGCATGGATTCCACGTGGCGGATGGGGAAGTCGGGCGGGATCGTGTCGGCCACGGTAGTCACCCGCACGATCTTGTGGGTTTCCTTGTCCACCTCGACCAGCCCGTGATAACCCACGGTGATATCCAGGTTGTCTTCCTTGACGCCGATGTGATATTCGGAATTCGAGAGCGCCACCTTGTAAGCGAACGCCATCACGCGCTTGCCGCGCAGCGTGCCCCAGTGGTCCCATTCGAAACGGGTTTCGGTGTGGCGCTCGAAGATCTGGCGCATCATGGTTCCGAAATCGCCATAGGACGTGGCGCCACCCAGTTTCTTGTAGTCCACCTGGGTGGGCGTGTTGTTCTGCAGGATCAGCTTGTAGTCTTCCTTCTGCTGGAAGTAGCTGAGGCGGATGGTGAGCCTGTCGAGCGTCTGCCAGCGCGGCGAATCGCCGGAGGCGCCGCCGTAGCGCGTGCCCGGGAGCGGCGCCCCGAAGCGCGTGGTCACCTGGGTGCAGATGAAGTCCGGCAGGTTGCGGCTGTAGTTCAGCGCGTACTCCCGCACTTCGTCCAGGATGGCGGCCTGCTCTTCGGACGATGGCGGCGGAATGGGGGTGGGCGGAAGCGGCGCCACCACCGGCCTGGCCGCCACCAGGCTCTGCGACTGGTCGCGCAGCATTTTCAGGCGGAGCAGGGTTTTGGGCCCGATCTTCAGTTGGCCCTGGAGATCCTCGATGGTGCGGTCGTCCAGGCGCTCGGTCATCTTCACGGTGGCCAAATACCCGGCCAGGTCCTGGTCGCTGTATTTATAATCGGTGGAGTCGATGGCGTTGCGCAGAAAGGCGGCCAGTTTCTCGACCGTCATGGGTGTCTGCGAGGCCGCCGCCAGGCACAGCGCGAACACCGCCACCAGGCTGCCGAAGCGCATATAAGACCATTTTCGCATGGGAATCCGCAGGCCCCCTACCTGGCCGGCTGACCCGGCTCGGCGGTCTCCCTGACTCGCTCGCCGGCCTGCGGCGCGGGCGGCGGGACGTCGTCGAAGGTGATGGTGGAATCCGCGGTGTATTTGCGATAGGCCAGGAACTCCTTGACGTTTCGGGAGACGTAACTCGCGGTGCCCATGCGGACCTCGACCTGCGACGGCAACAGGGACGGAAGGCCGGAAATGGTCTGGTTCTCGTAATACAGCACGTCCGTGGCGCTCCGCAACGGGAAATCCGGCGGAATGTCCACGGCTTCCACCTTGACCCGCAGAACGGCGTGGGTTTGCGGATCGACGTTCACGCGGCCGCGGTAGGCGGTGACGATCGCCCGATCGTCCACTTCCAGGCGATACCGCGATCTCTCGAGCGGGACTGAAAAATCGAAGCCCATCACCAGTTGCCCGCCCAGGCGATACCAGCCGGCCCATTCGAAGCGCGCCGCCGTGGAGGGTTCGAAAACCTGGCGCATCATGCTTCCGAAATCGCCCCACGATTGCGTGCCGCCGAGGCTCTTCATGTCCTGGGTGGTGTAGACTTGGTTGTGTTCGAGGACCTTTTCCTCTTCCTTCTGCTCGAAGTAACTCACGCGCTTGGTGATGGTGTCCACCTGCCGCCACTCGGGCTCGGGAGCGGAAGCGCCGCCGCGTCCCGCGCGCGGCGGATTCGCCACGAACCGGCGCTCCATCTCCAGGCAGATGAAGTTGGGCAGCTTCCGGCTGTAATCCAGGGCGTACTGGCGCACCTGGTCGAGAATGGCGGCCTGCTCTTCGGCGCTGGGTGGCAGTTTGGGCGCGGGGTCGGGCGGGGGCGGCGCGGCTTTGGGCAGGGCCCTGGACTGGTCGCGCAACCTGCGCAGCGCATCCATGGTTTTGGGGCCGAACGGCGCCTGGCTGCGCAGGCTTTCGATGGCGCCGTCTTCCAGGCGGTCGGCGAGCTTCACCCGCGAAAGGAAGCGGGCCAGCGCGGCGTCGCTCTCACTGGCGGTAGCCGGGTTGCGCAGCCACTCCATGAGCCGGGCGACGGTCATGGTCTGGGTCTGGGCCATCAGACCGGCGGCCAGCAAGGCCAGAAGAAAACGCAACCGCATGATCCCATCTTCCCATTTCGGACCGCGCCGCGAACCTGTGCGGGCCGCGCCGCAGCGTGAATGGGCGGCACACGGGGCGGCGGTCCGTCACCGGCGCGATTGGACCGAGTCGGTCCAGTCGTTTCTGCAACTGATTGATTCCATTAGGGCCGCAGATCGGCGGTTGGACCGACTCGGTCCATCACGGTCGCTTGCGCAGCCACAGGTAGCAGTGATTGCCGATGCGTCCCGCGCGGCGCGACGCGAGGAGCGCGAGGTCCAGATACCGCAGCGGAAACAGCAGCCATCCGAGCGCGCCGTGCGCCACCACGCGCCAGGCGCGCCACGGCAGCAGCAGCTTGACGTACTCGATGGTGAACACCAGCATGGTGGCCGTGGGCCCCGTGCGCCAGCCCTCCGCGACGGGTTCGAGCGGCCCCGCCAGTTCCTTGAGCCCGTCCAGCGTGAAGCGGCGATAATCGCGCGGATACTCGTGGAACGGATGGCAAAACGGCGTGACCAGGTGGGCATACCCGCCGGGCTCGAGCACGCGATGGATCTCCGCCAGCACGCGCTCGGGATGCCGCACGTGTTCCAGCACCGCGTCGCACTCCACGCGCGTGAAGACGCCGCCGGGGAAGGGCAGCCGTTCGGCGTCGGCCGCCACGTCGACGCCCGGCATGGCGACCAAGTCCAGGTTGACGTATCCCGGCGGGGTGCGCCCCGCGCCGCCGATATAGAGGTTCCAGCGCCCCAGCGGAAAGTCGCGCGGCTCGCGCGGGTTCATGACGAACGGCGCCGGCGGCGCCAGCCACCGGCGCAACCGGCCGCCGGCGCCGCGGTTGCGGTAGACCTGAACGAGCGAAGCGGTGTCCACTGTCGGGCAGGATAGCGCATTGCGGGGGGTGGGCGGTTGGTATCATTAGAGAGGTAACTCTCCATGCGGTTTGAGCGAATCACGGTTGACCCGGTCGTGGCCACTGGCAAGCCCTGCATACGCGATCTGCGCTTCCCGGTGTCGCGGCTGCTCGGCCTGCTGGCGGCCCGCGAGACCAGGGAGTCGATTCTGAGTGCCTACCCCTATTTGGAAGAGGCGGATATCGACGAGGCCCTACACTATGCGGCCTGCCTTTCGGAGGACGAGACGGTCGAGCTGAGCCGGTGAAGTTTCCGGTGGATATGCCCCTGTCGTCGGATCTGGCGCGATAGCTGCGAGCCGAAGGCCATGACGCCGTCCACGCAGGTGAACTCTCGATGAGCCGGAGCCCGGACTCGGAGACCCTTCTGTCCGCAGCCCGCGGCGGTCGGGTCGTCATCACGGCGGAGCTGGACTTCCCGAGACTTCTGGCCGAGCTCGGTTCGACCGGACCGGGATTGATCCTGCTTCGCGGCGGGAACTACAGCGAAGCGGAGAGCCAGGATTGTGTGCGGCGGGTCCTGATGTCGGTTGCGCACACGGAATTGCCTATGTCCGTTGTAGTGGTCGACCTCGACAGAATCCGGCGGCGCCGGCTTCCCGTCTGAGTGGGCCGGGACACGGAGTTCAAAACCAGCCGGAGTGCGGAATTGGGCACGGCCGTTGCCTACGATTTCGGTAGCGCCGAGTTCGACGAGGCGGTGGCGGCGGCGGGCCGCCAGGCTTTCCTCGATACGCTGGCGGCCGGAAGTTCGAGATCCGCTGGATTCCGGGCGTCCCGTCCGGAAAGAACTTCGAGATCGTCCGCGAACTGAGGGCGCACGCCGCTTGAGGCGGCCTGCCGCGGGACGCCATCCTGCCCCACAACGGAATGCTGCTACACTCGGTTCGACAAGCCGTGGATCCTCTGCACACCGCCCTCAAGCGCTACTGGGGCTACGATTCCTTCCGCCCCATGCAGGAGCGCATCATTCAAAGCCTCATGGCGGGGCGCGACGCGGCGGTGATCATGCCCACGGGCGGCGGGAAGTCGCTGTGCTACCAGTTGCCGGCGCTGGCGCTGGGGCGGACGGTGGTGGTGATTTCGCCACTGATCGCGCTCATGCAGGACCAGGTGGCGCAGCTCGGCGACATGGGAATTCCGGCGGCCTTCATCAACAGCGCGCAGGCGGCGGACGAGCAGCGTTCGCTCATGCGGGCGGCGGCGCAGGGCGCGTTCCGTTTGCTGTACTTGTCGCCCGAACGGTTGGCGCGCGCCGACACGGTGGACTGGCTGCGGCAGGTTCCGGTGGCGTTTTTCGCCATCGACGAGGCCCACTGCATTTCGGAATGGGGACACGAATTCCGCCCGGAGTACCGCATGCTGAGTGCGCTGCGGCGCGAGTTCCCGCTCCTGCCCATCGCGGCGTTCACGGCCAGCGCCACGCGGCGCGTGCGGCACGACATCCTGGAGCAGTTGCAGCTTCGCGAGCCGGACAAGTTCATCGCGAGCTTTCACCGCGCCAACCTGCGCTACGTGACGCACCAGTGCGACAAGCAGAACCATCGCAAGCTGCTGCTGGCGGCGCTACGGTCTTACCGCGACGAAAGCGTGATCGTCTACGCGCCCACCATCGCGCAGGTGGAGGAGCTGGTGGACTACCTGGGCGACCGCAAGATCCCGGCGGTGCCCTACCACGGCAAGATGGAGACCCCCACGCGGCGCCGCAACCAGGAACGCTGGATGAACGACGAAGTGCGCGTGCTGGTGGGCACCATCGCCTTCGGGTTGGGGATCAACAAGCCGGCGGTGCGGGCGGTGATCCACACGTCGCTCGCGAAATCCATCGAGCAGTATTACCAGGAGGCGGGGCGCGCGGGCCGCGACGGCCTGGCTTCGGACTGCGTGATGCTGTGGCAGCCGAAGGACGTGGGCCTGCTGGCCTATTTCATCGAACAACTGAAGGACCCGGCCGAGAAGGAGCGGAGCTGGCAGCGGTACCACGCGGTGCGGCGCTTCGTGGAGAGCGCGCGCTGCCGCCACTTGCAGATCTGCGCGCACTTCGGGCAAGTGCCCAAGTGGACGCGCTGCGAAATGTGCGACGTGTGCGGGAACGTGCCGGACTGGTTGGGCGAGCCGATGGAGGAGCCGGCCGCGGCCGCGAAGAAGAAGAAGCGGGCGAAGCGGAAGATGGAGCCGGAGCCCGCGCCAGCGCCGCCGCCAGCGCCGCCCAAGCCCGTGGCGGCGGCCCCGCGCTTGCCCGTGGAAGCGCCCGTGGAGCGCGCCGCCTCGGCTCCGGACGGTGACCTCTTCGAGTACCTCAAGCAGTGGCGGCAGCGCACCGCCCAGCGCGCCGGGGTTCCGGCGTACATCGTGTTGAGCGACGCCTCGCTGGTGGACCTGTGCCGGAAGAAGCCCTCGAACCTGCGCGAGCTGCTGGCGGTCAGCGGCTTCGGGGAACGCAAGGCGGAGTTGTACGGGAGCGAGGTTTTCGCCGCCTTCGAAGCCTTCCGCAACGGCGCGCGGGCCACGGCGCGGGAGGCGGCGCAGGTGTCGCCGGCCGACGAGACCATGCGGCTGCTGGCGGAGGGCAAGACGTTCGAGGAGATCGCCGCGATTCGCGGCCGGCAGGTATCCACGGTGGTCAACATGGTGGCGGACCTGGTGGAGAAAGGCCGGCTGAAGTACCGCGTAGACTGGGTGGGCGAGGAAGCCCACCGGGCGATCGCGGAAGCCGTGGAGCGGTTGGGGCCGCAGTGGCTGAAGCCGCTGCGGGAGGCGCTGCCGGCGGAGTTCACCTACGAGCAGATTCGCCTGGTGGTGGCGTGGGCGCGAAGGGCGGGGGCGACGGAGGAGTGAGGGGGCGCGGCGCCGGGCCGCTCACCCTCTGCCCCGCAGCCGGCCAATAACCCGCCGGTCGCGCTTCGACGGTCTGCCAACCCGCGAGGCTTCGAAATGCGGCATCGCCTTGCGCTCTTCGGCCAGCTTCAGCCGCAACTCCCGGCTCGCCTCGGTCTCGCGGTAGAGCGTCTGCGCCACGGCCGCCGGGCCGCGCATGGCGCTGGCGGCCAGCACCTCGATCCGGAACTCGCCGCCATCGTTCGTCACGCGCAGCCGGTCGCCGGCGCGGACCTCGCGCGAGGGCTTGGCGGGCTGTCCGTTGGACTCGATCCGGCCGAGTTCGCAGGCCCGCGCAGCCAGCGAGCGCGTCTTGAAAAACCGGGCGGCCCACAGCCATTTGTCCATTCTCACGCGGTCCATATGGCTATCGCCCCAGCGGCTCGAGCAGTTTCCCCAGGGCATCGGCGGTGGCCGAGACGCTGGCGTTCACGGTGCGGTCCTGGCGGCGGATCTCGATGGCGCCGAGGAGCGCTGCCGCGTCGGAGCCGCGCTTTTCGGCCATGCTCATCATGGCCAGGATGGCGCGCAGCGTCTCTTCCACGTCGCGCGCGGCTTCGGGGGTGCGGCCGATGGCGGTAGCCTCGACGCGAACTTGGGGACCGAGCGCGGCCGTGACCGCGGCGAATTCCGAATCGCGCAGGAGCCGGTTCAGGTTGGCGGCATTGCCGGTGAGGGGCAGAGTGACGCCGCCGCGCGCCACGATCCAGATGGGCTTGCCGGCGGCCACGGAGCCCGCGAAGGCGACCAACCCGGCCGTGGCGACGGGGCCGCGCCGGTGCCGCGCGATGGCTGCGCGGACAGCGGCGTCCCGGCCGGAGACGGCGAGCCCGCGCTCGACCGGCGTGCCAGAGGCCGGTGCGGCGCTAGCCGGGCCGCGGGCGATCGTCAGCAAATCCTTGCCGTCGAATGCCAGCAGGAGGTGCGCGGCTCCGTGGAAGGGTTCCAGGAACGCCTCGACCAGCGGCAGCTTGCCGCGAAGCGGCGAAGAGCGGATCGCGGGGACGTCGAAACCGGCCAGGAGCAGAGCGTCCGGGGGCACGCAGGAGGCCATGGCGGGATCGATGCCGGCCGGGGGCGCGGTGGACCGGCAGGAGACCGCCAGCGCGGCGAGCACGGCGACGAAGGCAGCGCGCCGGAGCATCCGATGCAGTTTCCGTTGTGCGTCATGCGCGCGCCCCATGTGACAAGCATAGCCGTCCCGTGTGCGAGGAACCAAGTCCGTCCGCATTGCGGAATTCTCCGCCAGTGGCTAGAATCAAGAGGACGGGCCACCCTAGCTCAGTTGGTAGAGCGGCTGATTCGTAATCAGCAGGTCTCCGGTTCAAGCCCGGAGGGTGGCTCCATTCTCCCACTACCCCGCAGCGTCGAGCAGCACCTTCAGCGCGCCCCGCTCGGCCGCCCGCGCGAAAGCCTCCGCGGCATCCCGCAATGGGAACCGGCCGGAGATCATCCGCTCCGCGGGAATCGCCCCGCGCTCCAGCAGCGGCAGCGCGGCTTCGAAACGCCCGCACCGCGAACCCACCAGCGTCAGCTCGTTCACAACCGCCGGCGCCATGTCGATGGCCACCGTACCGTATACCGTCGATTTCATGACCACGGTGCCTCGCGGCCGCGCCATGGCCACCGCCGCGCGCAGTCCCTCGGGATTCCCGGTGGCCTCCACCACCCAGTCGTAGGCGGCCGCGGGGAGGCGCGCGGGATTGCACTCGGTGTCCACCCCCGCGGCCCCGGCAATGCGCAGTTTCTCCGGGTGGCGTCCGAACAGGCGCACCCGGCAGCCGTGCGCGTTCAGCACCAGCGCCACCAGCAGCCCCAGCTTGCCGTCGCCCAGCACGGCCACCGCTTCGCCCGGCGGGATGGGCACCTGCTCCAGGATCTCGCAGGCCGCCGCCAGGGGTTCGGTGAAGACCGCGCGCTCCGCCGACAGGCCCTCCGGCAGCGCGTGCAGGTTGCGCTCCGGCAGCACGAAGAATTCCGCGAATGCGCCCGGCTGGTTGACAATCCCCAGAACCGTGCGATTCGGGCAGTGCCGGCCCAGCCCCTTGCGGCACCACTCGCACTGCGCGCAGGCGACGTTGATCTCGCCCACCACGCGCCGGCCCACCAGCCCGGGGGAATCGGCCTGCGCCACTTCGGCGACGAATTCGTGGCCCGGCGTTCCCGCGAACCCGTAGTAGCCGCGCTGCAATTCCAGATCCGTGTTGCAGATGCCGGCCACCAACAGGCGCAGCAGCGCGAAGCCTTCGGGGCGATGGGGAATCTCGATGTCGCGGGTGGTTACCGCGCCGTTCTCCAGGTGGACGGCCAGCATCTTCCCATCTTAAGGCCGATGCCCCAGCGCCGCCTGAATCCGCGCCGACAGTTCCGCGGCCGTGACCGCGCCGGGGTGATAGAAGCGCACGATGCCGGCCGCGTCGATGAGTACGATGGTGGGCGTGGTGCTCGCGCCGTAGGCCTCGAAACTCCGGGCGCCCACCGGCACCGGCACGCCGCTCCAACCGGCGTAGAAACGCCGCCAGACCTCTTCGATGTACGCACGCTCCTGGGCCGGTGCGGCCTCCGCGCCGCCGGCCACATACCCGTAGAGCCTGGTGGGGGCCATCGCCACCAGGCCCTGCGGCGCGAAGTTGCGGATGGCATCGGCCAGAATCGGCGCATCGGCCTTGCAGTCGCCGCACCAGTGCGCCCAGAAGAATAGCAGCACGGGATGGGCGCGCCATTCGGCCAGGGTGCGCGGCCGGGCGCCCAGCCAATCGTGGATATCGAGCGGCGGCGCCGGCTTCCCTTCCAGGCTCAGGAGATTGATGTTTTTGCGAATGCGCTCCACCAGCGATGTGCCGGCGAACTTCTGCAACTGGGTTTCGAGAAACCCCACCGCTTCGCCGCGTTCTCCGCGGGCCGCCAGCACCTGGGCGCGAACCTCGATCGAGGCTCCCAGCGCGATGGGCAGAAACGGTTCGGCATCCAGCTTGCGGCCGGCCGCCAGTTGGTCGCACCGTGTGCGGGTCTCGGCGGCGTAGGCGTCGGCCTGGTCGTAGCGCTTCGCCTCCAGCGCGCCACGCGCCAGCCAGGAGAACGCCGCCGCCACTTCCGGGGTGACTCCGCTCCGCGACTCGGCGGCGCGGACTTGCCGCTCGGCCGCCGCCAGATCGTGGCTTGCGATCAGCGCCCGCACGTCACCCACCAGGGACGTGTAGAACAACAAGGCCGGAATCATCGTCAGCCCCACAGAATCTCCGCAATCCGATTCAACCGCCGCGCGTCTCCGGCGGCTTCCCCGCTTACGCGATAACTCACCCGGCCCGCGGTTGCCCGCGCGAGGGCTTCCAGGGCGGCGTCCGAGTGGCTCTCGCCCGCCTGCACGGCCAACACGCATCCGTAGTGCCGGCCGACGATCGGGAATTCCAGAAGCGCCGCTTCCAGTTCGGCCTCCGCCATTGCGCCCGGGTCGATGAACTGCGCGGCATGGCCGCGGGCCTTCAGCCAGTGCAGCGCGAACAGCAGCTCGCGGGCGGACGCTCCGGGCAGCGCCAGTTCGAAATCGAAACTCCTGCCGGTCTTGGCCGCCGACCGCGCCTCGCGAATCCACTCGTGCAGCCGCTCGCAGGCCTTCAGGGCCGGCCCGAGGCGCACCGCCATCCGCGCGGCGTCCGCCGCCGTCAACTCGAACGCCACGCCGCCCGCGTCGAAGCGGCGGACGAACTCAGCGGCGATCCAGGCGCGTTCCCCGGCGGTGAATGCCGCGTCGTACCGTTCCTCCACCGCGCCCGCGCCATCGGCGTCCACCACCAGATCCGCGGCGTCGATGCGGAAGCGCGTGAACCGCGCGGCCTCGCGAACCGCTTCGCGGCCGGTCTCCCCGGCGCGCAGCGTCACCCCCGCCGAGTAACCGTCCCTCCAGCCCGCGCGAACCGCGGCCCGCAATCCGGCGTCGTAAGCCGGCGGGGCCATCTCGACGGCCGCCACATTCATGCCGGTGCGCTTCAGAATCCTCCGGAAGGCATCGAATGCCGCCGCCATTCCGGTCTCGAGCCGGGCCGGAGCCGCCACCAAGGCGGCGTGCTGCCCGTGTGGCCGCGGCGAGAACGCGGGGTCCACCCGGCTCACGTACTTCTCCAGCGTCTCCGCATCCGAAGGGCCGAACGGAATGGCGTTGATGACCGCCTCCGGACCGCCCGCGCGGCGAACCCGGCAGATCAGCAGCGGCTTGTGGAACACACTGCTGGTGGGCGCCGAAGCTGGCGCCATGTGCAGCAACTGCGTCTGGCCGCCGGCCACATCCACAACCAGGTAGTAAGTGGAATGGTGCACCGGATCGCGCGCCAGCGAGCCCACCAGCGGCGTGAGGCCCTCCAGCCGAAGCGCGGCGGCGCGGGCGGCGATCCGGTTGCGCACTTCGCCGGTGAGCGGACGCCGTTCGGCCAGCTCGAAAACCAGGTTGGCCACTTCCGCGGCCTCCGAGGGGCGCAGCGGCAAGTTCAGCGGAACCGGCGTCACGGGTTTCCGAGCAGGCTGTCGATGTACCGGATCGTGTTCGGGTCCATCCAGTCCACGCCCTCGGCGATCTTCTTCAGCACCTTGCCATCGGAGGCGACGATGTAGGTTTCGGGATACATGAACGTGCCGAACTCCGCATGCAGCTTGCGCTCGCGGGCCGTCAGGAACGCCGGCTGGTACTTCCGCAGAAACGCTCGATAGGATGCCTCGTTCCGGTCCACGCTGACGCCCAGCACCACCAAGCCCTTGTCCGCATCCCGCTGCGCCAGCCGGCTGAGCGAGGGGGTCTCCTCGACGCAGGGTGGGCACCACGAGGCCCAGAAATTCAGAACCAGCAGCCTGCCCTCGAAATGCGGCATGGAAACCAATCGGCCATTGTCGGCGGTGACGGCGAACTCCGGCGCCGTGTCCCCCTCGACGACCACGCGCTCGTGGATGCCGGCGTAGATCGCATAAACCAACCCCCCCACGAGGAGGCAGAGCGACAATCCCAGAAGCCGGTCCGTTTTGACGCTTGGCATGTGGAAAACTATAATCTGATTGTATCGCGGCCGGCCGCTCGATCCCGCAACCGGCGGCGGCCCGGAGCATCCAAGGAAGAGACCCGTCATGCTGATCACCCGCCGCGTGGAGTTTTCCGCCTCGCACATCTGCCGGCGGCCCGAACTTTCGGCCGAGGAGAACGCCCGGCTGTACGGCCCGGCGGCCAACCCGCACGGGCACGGGCACAACTACGTGGTCGAGGTCACCGTGGAAGGCAGCCCGGACCCGGTCTCGGGCATGGTCCTCGACCTCAAGGAGCTCAAGGGAATCCTGGACCGCGAGGTGGTCGGCCCCTACGACCACCGGTTTCTGAACTACGAGGTGCCGCCCTTCGACCGCGTGGTTCCCACCGCCGAGAACGTGGCCCGCGATATCTGGCAGCGGCTGGAGCCGCGCGTTTCGAGCGCCGGCCGCCGCTTGCGCGCCGTGCGCGTTCACGAGACGCCCGACTCGTATGTGGATTATTTCGGAGAGCAGCCATGTTCCGCGTGACGCGCCGCTACGGTTTCGCCGCCTCGCACCGGCTGGACGCTCCGCAACTGAGCGGCGAAGAGAACCGCCGGCTTTACGGCAAGTGCAACAACCCCTTCGGGCACGGCCACGATTACGTGGTGGAGGTGAGCGCCCGCGGCCCCATCGACCCGCGCACCGGCCGCGCCGTGGATGTCGAGGCGCTGGACGCCCTCGTCCGGCGCCAGGTTCTCGCCCCGTTCGACCACCGCAACCTGAACGAAGATGTAAACTCGTTTCAGGGGCTGCCGCCTACCTCCGAGAACCTGCTGGCGGAAATCTGCCGCCGATTGAAGCGGAACTGGAGCACGGCTTTCCCCGGCGAGTGGCCCAGGCTGGAAAAGGTGCGAATCGCCGAGACGCCGCGCAACATCTTTGAAATGGAAAGTCATGAGATCGGGTAAAGCCATAGTCAAGGTCATGCATCCCCAGCCGGAGGCCCCCAACCTGGCGCCGGAGATCCGCGAGATCCTCGCCAAACTCGGCGAAGATCCCGGCCGGGACGGTTTGCTGCGCACTCCCGAGCGCGTCGACCAGGCCCTCAAGTTCCTCACCAGCGGCTACCAGGCCGACGTCCGGAAGGTGGTGAACGGGGCGCTCTACGAGGTGACCTACGACGAGATGGTGGTGGTGAAGGACATCGAGTTCTTCAGCCTGTGCGAACACCACCTGCTGCCGTTCTTCGGCAAGATTCACGTGGCCTACGTGCCCAAGTCGAAGGTGATCGGCCTGAGCAAGATCCCGCGCATCGTGGACGTTTTCGCGCGCCGCTTGCAGATTCAGGAGCGCCTGACGCAGCAGGTGGCGCAGACCATACAGGAGACCCTCGACCCACTGGGCGTGGGTGTGATCTGCGAAGCCCGCCATTTCTGCATGATGATGCGCGGCGTCGAAAAGCAGCACTCGGGAGCCATGACCAGCGCCATGCTGGGCCTGTTCCGCGAGCGCAAGAAGACCCGCGACGAATTCCTCTCGCTGGTGAGCCACCGCAGCGAAAGCCTGTAGCCCCGCGCCGGCATAATTGTTCTTTACAGCACCCCGAGAAGTTGACTTTTGGTACTGGATTAGGGACTATGCCCTATATGAAACTTTCGTCCACCCCGCTGTCACTGGCACTCGCTCTGACAGCCACAGTTGCCCTGACCGGACTGACCAGCTTCGCGCAGGGCAAGCATCCCGCGTACCTGCATGCTCTGACCGACCTGCGTGCCGCCAGAGCGCATTTGGAAAAGTGCATCAAGATCACTCCGGTGGGTGAACACCCGGAAGCGAAAGCCATCCAGGAGATCGACGGTGCGATCGCCGAAATCAAACAGGCTGGCATCGACGACGGCAAGGATCTGAACGACCATCCCCCGATCGACGCCAAACTCGACAAGCCCGGCCTGCGGCATCAAGCGATTAAGCTGCTCCAGCAGGCCCACGCCGATGTCAACAGCGAAGAGGACAATAAGTTCGCGCAGGGGCTGCAGCAGCGCGCGTTTGGTCACATCGACAGGGCGGAAAAACTCGTGCAGGATGCCCTGCGGGATACCAGCCCCGTGCAGCCGCAGGGCCAGCATCCCGCGTACCTGCATGCCCTGACCGATCTGCGCGCCGCCAGAGCGCATTTGGACAAGTGCATCAAGATCACTCCAGCCGGTGCACACCCGGAAGCGAAAGCCATCCAGGAGATCGACGACGCGATCGCCGAAATCAAGAGGGCTGGCATCGACGACGGCAAGGATCTGAACGACCATCCCCCGATCGACGCCAAACTCGACAAGCCCGGCCTGCGGCATCAAGCGATTAAGCTGCTCCAGCAGGCCCACGCCGATTGCAACAAGGAAGAGGACAATAAGTTCGCGCAGGGGCTCCAGCAGCGCGCGTTCGGTCACATCGACAGGGCGGAAAAACTCGTAGAGGACGCCCTCCAGCAGATGTAGTAAGGCTCGGTTGGGTTCCCCGGTTCCCGGCCGCGCAGGCGGCCGGGGCATTCAGTTCACCGCGGAATCTCGTACTTCCTGATCTTCTCGTAGAGCGTCGAGCGGTCGATCTCCAGCACCGCCGCGGCTTCCTTGATGTTCCCGCCGGTGCGCTCGAGCGTCACCGCCACCAGGTGCTTCTCCATCTCCTGCAGGCTCATCCCCGGCGGAAACGCGGGCACCTTCCGCGACGCGCCGGCGCGCGCCAGGAAGGCGAGATCCTCTTCTTCGAGGAGTTTCCCGTGGCTGGTGACCAAGGCCCGCTCGACGGCGTTCTCCAGTTCGTGGACGTTGCCCGGCCAGTCGTGATCCATCAGAAGCCGCAGAGCGCCCTCGGAGACCCCGCCTGCGTCCTTTCCCAGCTCGTGCGACAGCCGTTCCAGGAAATGCCGCGCCAGCAGCGGAACATCCTCGCGGCGCTCGCGCAGCGGTGGCAGGCGGATCTCGATCACGTTCAGGCGGTAGAACAAATCCTCGCGGAACGTTCCCGCCGCCACGGCTTCCCGCAGATTCACCTGCGTGGCCGCGATCACCCGCGCGCCTACGGGAATCTCTTCGCCGCCGCCCACGCGAGAGAAGCTCCGGTCCTCCAGCACCCGCAGCAGGTCCACCTGGAGCTTGGGCGGAATGCCGCCGATTTCGTCCAGGAAGAGGGTTCCCTCGTCCGCCACTTCGAACTTGCCCGGCTTGCCCCCCTCGCTGCCGAACAACTCGCTGGCGAGCAGGGTCTCCTCCAACGCCGCGCACGGAACCGTCACGAACGGCTTCGTGGCGCGGCCGCCCGTGTTGTGGATGGCGCGCGCAATCATTTCCTTTCCGGTGCCGCTCTCCCCCTGGATCAGCACCGTGCTGCGCAGGCTGGACACTTCCTGGCACAGGCGCAGGATTTCGAGCATGCGCGCGCTCTTGCCGATCACATCCTGCATCGAGTAGCGGCGCAGCAGCTTCTTGCGCAGAATGGCGTTCTCGCGCTGCAGGTTCTTCACCTTGACGATGCGCCCGGCCAGCAGCGAGATCTCCTCGGGGTTGTACGGCTTGACGATGTACTCCTGCGCGCCTTCCTTCATCGCCGTGACGGCCGTGTCCACGGTGGCGTAGGCGGTGACGATGACGACGGAAGCGTCGGGGCGCAGGCGGCGGATCTGCATCATGGTCTCGATGCCGTCCAACCCGCCCGGCATCTTCAGGTCCACGAAGTAGATGGCGTAGTCCAGCGCGGCCGCTTTCTCGACGGCTTCGCGGCCGCCAGCCGCCGTGTCCACTTCGTAACCGTCCTCGCGCAGCCAGGCGGCCAGCGATTCGCGCATCACCTCTTCGTCGTCCACCACCAGGATCTGCCAGCGCGTCTTCATGGCTTCACCGTTCCTGCCCGGCCGGTTGCGCCTCCGGTCCGCCGTCGGGCGGCGGCTGCTCGAGCGGCAGCGAAACCACGAACGCGGACCCTTCACCGGTCCGGCTCCTGACCTCGATATCGCCCCCGTGTGCTTGCATGATACCGTATGAGACGGCCAGCCCGAGACCCACCCCCTTGCCTTCCGATTTGGTGGTGAAGAACGGGTCGAAGATCCTGGCCAGGTTCTCCCGCGGGATGCCTCCTCCGTTGTCCGAGATAGTCAGCCGCACTTCGCCCAGCCCCGCTTCCGTCGCCACTTCCACCCGCCGGCCGCTGCGGCCCTCGGTGGCTTCCGCGGCGTTGAGCAGCAGGTTGAGCACCACCTGCTGGATCTGCGACGGGTCGCACGGCGCCTGGGGCAGGTTCTCCGCCAGGCGGGAGGCCACCTCCACGCCCGCCAGCTTCATCTTGTGCTCCGCCAGCGAGAGCGTGGCGCGCACGATCCCGTTCAGGTCGGCCGGCACGCGCTGCGGCTGGGAACGCCGCGAGAAGGCCAGCAGGTCGCTCACGATGCGCCCCACCCGGCCGGTCTCGGCGGCGATCTGCGACAGGTACTTGCGGAATTCCTCCAGGCGCTCGGGCGGAACGCCGTCCTCCTTGAGCATGCGCTGAAGCAGCATCGACAGGTTCAGGACGCCCGAGACGGGATTGTTGATCTCGTGCGCCACGCTGGCCGCAAGCTGCCCCAGAGACGCCAGACGGCCGGTCTGCACCAGCTTCTTCTGCGCCGCCTGGAGCTGCGCGGTGCGCTCCTCCACCTTGCTTTCCAGGTTCTGGGTGAACTGGTTGAGCTCGCCCAGGGCCGTGCGCAGGCGGTCGCGCATGGCGTCGAACGAGCGCGCCAGTTCGTCCAGTTCCTCGCTGCCGTTCAGGATGTCGATGGGCTGGTCGAGGTTCATCTGGCTCACCGCCTGGGTGCCCTCGATCAGCTTCCCGATGGGCCGTTCCAGGAAACGCCGCGTGAAGTACACGATGAACAGGCCGATCAGGGCGATTTCCACGCCCGTCACCGCCAGCACGCGGAACTTCATGCCGGCCACTTCGCGGTCCACGCTCTCCAGATTCAGTGACAGGTCCAGCACGCCCAGCGTGCGCGTAGTGGCCGGATGGGCGTGGCATGCCGCCTGGCTGCACGACGGCTCGTTGGGGATCGGCGTGACCATCTCCAAGCGGCGGTATCCGCCGGGCGGCCGGGAGATCTGCACGTGCGAACCCAGGTCGATTCCCGGCCCCGCGCCCGGTCTGGTCGAGAACATCACCTGCCCGGCGCCGTTGAGGATGCGAATGCGGTCGATTCCCTGCTTCTCCGCGATGGTGCGCATCACCTCGTAGGCCGCCCCGCGATTGTCGTCCAGCATGGCGTGCCAGGTGGCGCTGGTGATGCCCTTGGAGAGCTGATCGGCCCCCAGGATCATGGTGTCGAGAAGCTGCCGCTCCCCGGTGGTGACGTTGACCAGGCCCGATACCGCCGCCACGATGACGACGATCACCGTAATCGAGAGCATCAGCTTGCGGCCGAGACGGCGCGGCATGGCGGCTGGAAACGTCCGAAACCGGATTATATCAACCGGTGTTATGTGGGGCAGGCTGGCAGCCTGCGGCCGATTGTTAATCGGCCCGGCGAGCGAAGCTCGCCTGCGATGCCGGTTGACGCGCCGGAAGGCGGGTTACCAACCCGCCGCAGGCTGCCGGCACGCCCCACACCACCCTACCGCTGCAACTCGCCCTTCTCCGGCACTCCCGGTTCGTCGAGCAACTGCGTGGAGGATGCCGGGCCGAGCGTCTTCCAATCCTGCAACGCCCAGACCACCTTCTTATCCGGCGTGACCTCGATCAACTGCACTCCCGTAGCCACCAGTTCCGGCGCCAGCCCGCCCGACCAGTTGTCGATCACCGTGTTGCCGTTCGAGAGCCGCGAGACCTCCTGCACCGTGAATAGCGGAATGCCGGGCAAGCTATCCTTGGCGATCTCCCACACCGTCTCGCCCTTGGGGTTCACTTCGCGCACGTAGCCCACCTGGTTGCCGCTGATCAGCGTATTGCCGTTCTTCAGACGAACCGCGGCCCATGCCGAGGGCGCCGCCACGCTCCAGATCTCTTTCCCATCGGCCGAGTACTCCACCACCCGCCCCAGATCCATGTGAGCCACCAGAAACGTGCCGGCCGCGGTCGGGCGAATGTGGCGGAACTGCCCATGAACGCCATGCGGGTCGCGGGTTGCGAGGACGATCTCCTTCTCCACGTGGTTGTCCGCTTTGCGCAGCACCAGCAGCTTCGCCGGGTCTCCGTTCTGCATGATGAGCACCTTGTCCGTGCCCATGGGATACGCGGTGTGGATCTCGGCGCCCTGCGGCCCGTCGTAATCCCAGACGATCCTCTTGTCCGGGGTGATCTCGCTGGCCCCGTACTGGCGCGAGAACACGATGTTCCCGCCCGAGAGCATGGTGCAATCGCCCAGCTCGCCCTTGCGCGGGTTGGTGTACGACCACGCCACCTTCCCCTCGCGCACGATGTACATGGTCTGGCGCTCCAGGCTGCGGCCCTGCCATTCACCGCAGTACAGGAACGGGTGCTGGGCCAGACCTCGCCCCGGCAGCACAGGACCAGGCTGCTGCGCGGTAAGCATGGCTGGCGCGGCGCAGCCCGCGAGCGTCAGGAGGAATAGCGTGTGGGCGGTTTGAATTCGCATGGGCACCTCTATTCTCACACCCCGCGCCGGTTCCCGTACAGTTCCACCTGCAACCGCGGGCTGAAGCGCACGCCCTCGTCTTTGGCGATTTCCGCCAGCCACACCGAACGCTCCCGCAACCGGTCGCGGCCGGTGCCCTCGGGCATCAGAATCACCCGCTCGCGGCCGGCGCCCAGGTCCACCACCAGCCGCCACACTTCCTCCAGGTCGGCCGGCTTCTCGATCGCGAATTTGAGCTGGTAGGGGTAACGCGCCATCAATTCGCCGAGCACCGCGGGCTGGATGCGCAGCCGGTCGTGGACTGCTGCAAACGGCCCGCTCGGCGTCGAGTTGGACAGCTTGGGGCTGATGCTCATCAGGTCGCACTCCACCGGCTGGAACACCGTGCCGGCGGTCTCCACGGTGATGTGCAGCCCCAGCCCGCGCAGGCGCACGGTGAGGGGCACGATCTCGGGCGCGATCATGGGCTCGCCGCCGGTCACCACCACGTGCCGCGCGGCGCTGAAGGAGCGGACCGCGCTCAGGATCTGGTCGAGGTCCTGGTCGCCGCCCTCGGGCTGCCACGAGGCGTATGGCGTATCGCACCACGCACAGCGCAGATTGCACCCGCTGGCGCGGATGAAGACCGACGGCACGCCCACCAGCGCGCCTTCGCCCTGCAGCGAGTAGAAGACTTCAGCGATCCGCAATGCCGGCCTCTTCGAACCCCTTGCGCCGCAGCAGGCAGGCATCGCACTCGCCGCACGGACGGCCGCCCGCGCCGGGGTCGTAGCAACTGTGGGTCAGACCGAAGGGCACGCCCAACTCGTGCGCCAGCTTGACGATCTCCGCCTTGCCGAGCTCGAGCAGCGGGGTGTGGATGCGCAGCCGCGTGCGGCCTTCCACGCCGGCCTTGGTGGCGAGGTTGGCCATGGCCTCGAAGGCGCGAATGAACTCGGGGCGGCAATCCGGGTAGCCCGAATAATCCAGCGCGTTGACGCCGATGAAAACGTCGGCGCTCCCCAGCACCTCGGCCCACGCCAGGGCGAAGGAAAGAAAGATGGTGTTGCGCGCCGGCACGTAGGTTATGGGGATGCCGTGGCTCATCTCCCCGGCCGAGCGGCCCTTGGGCACGGCGATATCGGCCGTCAGCGCGGAGCCTCCGAAGGCGTCCAGGCCGATCCTGGCCACCAGGTGCCGCACGGCGCCGAAGTGCGCGGCGATGCGCGCGGCGGCCTCCAGCTCGAACTTGTGCCGCTGCCCGTAGTCGAAGGAAAGCGCATGGCAGGCGTACCCGTCGCGCCGCGCCAGGGCCAGGCAGGTGGAGGAATCCAGGCCGCCGCTCAGCAGGCAGACGGCTTTCGGACTTGTGGAATTCGGGGGCACGGGGTTATTGTGTCAATCTGCGGTCATTGTAGCGGATGGGCCGCGCCCCGTGCGAATTCGCTTCCTCACATCGACGCCTCTCGACATCCGCCGCGGCAGCGGCACCTACGTGGGCATGCAGGTGCTGGCGCGGGCGCTCGAATCGCTCGGCCACACGGTCGCCTTCGAGACGCCGCGCTGGCGCACCCCCATCTACACGCTCGACCGGCTGCTGTTCAACGCCCGCCTGCGCCCCTCGGCCGAGTTCGATCTCACGGTGGGCTTCGATATGGACGGCTACCGCATCGCCGCGGTACCCGGGCACGTGGCCGCGCTCAAGGGCGTGATCGCCGACGAAGTACGCTTCGAGCGCGGCGTAGCCCGCGTCACCATGGCGATACAAGCCGCGCGCGAGCGAATCCACGTCCGCCGCGCCGCGCGGGTGCTGGTCACCAGCGCCTATTCCGCCGCGCGCGCCCGCGAACTCTACGGCCTCGACCGCTTGCCCGCGGTGGTTCCCGAGCCCATCGGCCTGGCCGAATGGCGCCGCCTGCTGGCCATCTACCCGGCGGATTCCCCGCGCTTCACGGTGCTGTTCGTGGGACGCTTGTACCTCCGCAAGCGCGTGGACGTGCTGCTGCGGGCGGCGGCGCGGTTGCGCCCGCGCATTCGCCGCCTGGAGGTCCGCCTGGTGGGCGATGGCCCGTGCGCCCGCGCGCTCCACGGCCTGGCGCGGGAGCTGCATCTGGAGGAAACCGCGACCTGGCTGGGCGACATCTCGCGCTCGTCGCTGGCCGGGGAATACAACCGCGCCCACGTTTTCTGCCTGCCCAGCGTGCAGGAAGGCTTCGGAATCGTACTGCTGGAGGCCATGGCGGCGGGCAAGCCGGTGGTGGCGTCGCGCTCTTCGGCCATCCCCGAGGTGCTGCCGCACGGCACGCTGGTCGAGCCCGAGAGCCCCGAAGCCCTGGCCGCGGGCATTCTGGACCTCTACGAATCCGGGGAACGCCGCGCGGCGCTGGCGGAAACCGGGCTGTGCTGGGTGGAGCAATTCGACGCCGCGCGCGTGGCCCGGCGGTTCCTGGAAGCGGCCACTGCCTGATCTGCGCCGGCGCCGGGTCCTGCGGGCCGCGCCAGAAACCCATGGTCGAGGCCCGGTGCGCGCAGGCTCCTGCCCGATAGCACGGTGTAAGAAAGTGGAGTACAATCCGTCTAACAACGTTATGACTCCTGAAAACCTACCGGACACGGCGCCCGAACCGGCGGGCATGAGCGCACTATCGCGCCTGACCGGCGTGATTTTCGAGCCCACGAAGACCTTCGAGGACATCGCCCGGCGGCCAACCTTCCTGGTTCCGCTGGCGCTGGTGATCGTATTCGGCATCGCCTTCATGGTGGCCTATACCCAGCGGGTCGGCTGGGAGAAAACCGTGCGGGAGAGTATCGAGTCCAATTCGCAAACGCAGCAACTGAGCGCCGATCAGAAGGCGCAGCAGATCGCGATAGGCGCCAAGTTCGCTCCCATTGTCGGGTACGTCGGCGTCATCGTGGGCACGCCCATTATGGACCTGGTGGTCGCCTTGGTTCTGCTGGGCATCGCGGCGGGAATGATGTCCGCGCCCATCAAGTTCAAACAGGTTTTCGCGGCGGTGTGCTGGTCCTCCGTGCCGAGTCTCATTTCCATGGCGCTTGCCGTGGTGGTGATGTTCCTTAAGAACCCGGAGGACTTCGATCTGAAGAACCCGCTGGTCTTCAACCCGGGAGCCTTCCTGGAACCGAACATGCCCACGAAGTTCATCCATTCGCTGGCGACCTCGCTCGACCTGTTCGTGTTCTGGGTCATCCTGCTGATGGCGACCGGTCTGAAAGCCGCGGGCGGGAAGCGGTTCAGCTTCGCGAGCGCGCTGTTCGCGGTGGTGCTGCCCTGGGGCGTCTTGGTTCTTGGCAAGGCGGCCGTGGCGGCGATCTTCTGACGATCCGCCCCCGCCGCGCCAGTTTCACTCGTACCGCAGCGCTTCGAGCGGATTGACCCTCGACGCCCTGCGCGCGGGGAGATAGCCCGCCGCGATTGCCGCCACCGTCAGCGCCAACGCGGCGCTGGCCACCACCATCGCGTCGCGAGCACCCACGCCAAACAACTGGGACTCCACGTAGTGCGCCAGCAGCATGGCCGCCGGCACTCCCGTCGCCAGCCCGGCGATCAGCAGCCGGAGCAGTTCGCGCATCACCATGCCGCGAATACCAGCCGGTTCCGCGCCGAGCGCCATGCGGATGCCGATCTCGCGCGTGCGCCGCGTCACCGAGTGCGCCATCACGCCGTAAAGCCCCAGCATGGCGAGCGAGGTGGCGAGGGCGGCGAAGACCGCCGCCAGTTGCAGCACGATCCGGTCCCCGGTGACGTTCAGCTTGATCTGGTCGTCCAGGGTGCGCAGGTTCTCGAGCGGCAGGTCGCGGTCCAGCGACGCGATCGTTCGCCGGATCTGCGGCATCATCCGGCTCTCCGGCAGCGCCGAGCGCACGTAGAAATTGATGCCGTTGATGCGCTTGTCCTGCCGCCATGGCCGGTAGTACACCGGCGGCGTCGCGTCCTTCACGCTCGAGTAATGGCTGTCTTTCACCACCCCCACGATGGTAATGTCCGGCGCACCGTCCCCGCTGGAAAACTGCACGCCGAGCGGGCTCCGGCCCTCCAGGAAGCGCCTCACGAACGTCTGGTTTACCACCGCCACCTTGGGCGCGGCCAGCGAATCGCTCTCCGTAAACTCGCGCCCGGCGATGAGCGGGACACCCATCTTGCCGAAGTATCCAGGGCCTATCTCGTTGAAGCGGGAGTTGTCGTCGCCGTGCGATTGCCCGGCGCCGGCGATCTTCACGTCGTTGCCCCAATTGTTACCGGCGATGAGCGGCACCATGGCCGCCGCCACTCCCTTCGCCCCCGGGACGGCCGCCATCTCCGTTTCGATCCGCTCGAACAGCGCGTAAGTCTGCTCCTGCTTGTATCCGTTCAGGGCGGGCGACACCGAGAAGCCGATCACGTTTTCCGTCTTCATCCCCAGGTCCACGCGCATCAGGTTCACCAGGCTCTTCAGGAAGAGGCCGGTGGGAATCAGCAGCATCGCCGACACCATCACCTGCGCGCACACCAGCACCTTGCGAACCCGGGCCGACGAAGCCGTGCCCGAGCTCTGGCCGGACTCGTTCTTCAGCGTGGATGCCGCCGAACACCGCGCCGCCTCCCACGCCGGGTACAGCCCGAACAGCAGGCCCGTCACCACCGCAAGTCCCAGCCCGAACAGAAGGACCGGCCACTCCAGTTGCGATTCCAGAAAGTGGATGGGCGTCTCGCCCGAAAGTTCGGCGAGCAGCAGTTTCAGCGTGACCACGGCGAAGGCAAGCCCCGCGATTCCGCCGCCGGCCGCCAGCAGCAGGGCCTCGGTGAGCATCTGCCCCATCAGTTCGCCGCGTCCGGCGCCCATGGCGGCGCGGATCGCCATCTCGCGTCGCCGCTCGGCGGAGCGCGCCAGCAGCAGGTTTGCCGCGTTGGCCATGGCGATCAGCAGCACCAGCGCCGTGGCGCACATCAGCGTGATCAGCGGCGTCCGGGCCTCGTCGCGCATATTGCTTTTCCCATGGCTGCCGTCCTGGAAAACCAGCCGCGAATGCAGGAAGCGGTCGAGTTGCTTGCGGTAGTAGAACTGCGGCATCCTGGACTGCCGCTCCACCAAACCGGCGAAGACGCCGTTCAGCGCGGCTTGCGCCCCCACCCGCGAGAAACCGCGTTGCGGGCGCGCAAACAGGTAGAGCCAGTAGTCGCTCCAGCGGTCCGTGCCGTTCCAGTTGGGCGTCAACAGCGGCTTGAACACCAGCGGGACGTAAACGTCGGGTTCATCGCCCAGGGTGGTTCCCGTGAAGCCCTTGGGCGCCACGCCCACCACGGTGAAGATCCGGCCGTTAATGCGCATCGGCTGGTTGAGCACGTTGACGTCGCCGCCCAGACGGTCGATCCAATAGCCGTAGCTGAGTACCGCCACGGCGTTGCCGGAGCCCGCATCGTCCTCACGGTCGAGCAAGCGGCCCATCAGGGGACGGACGCCGAGCGTGGGGAAATACCCGCCCGACACCACCAGCATCTCGCCGGCAGTGGTCCGCGCGCGGAAGGAGAGGTTAGCTCCCAGGCTGCGGAAGGCGGCGATCCCGCTCAACCCCTGTGGGTTCTTCTCCAACTCGCGGAACATCGGGTAGCTGAAGATGCATTCCATGCCGCCGGAGTCGTTGGTGGAGTTGCGCCCGCCCTTGAAATCGGCGGGGGAACTCAGGGATACCAGTTCCTGGGGCCGGTCCACGGGCAGCCGATTCAGCAGAATCCGATGGAAAAGGGAGAAGATCGCCGTGTTGGCGCCGATGCCGAGCCCCACCGAGAGGATGACCACCACGCTGAGCAGGGGGGCCTTTCGAAGGCTGCGCCAGGCGAAACGAAGTCGTGCCATGTCAGCTTATACGGCGCAGAACGCCAGAAGTGCCCAACTTTTTCTGGAGGTAAACACCTCCAGCCCCGGGCCGATGGCCGGCGCGGCCCGCCGCTATCCCCTGGCGCCCGCCGCGGGGGCCAGGCGGCCGCGGATCTGGTTCATTACATCGGATGCCAGGAACGGCTTCCGCAGCACCGGGAAGTTGTGCTCTTCGCACAAACCCTCTTCCTCGGGAGGCAGAATCGTGCCCGTCATCATGATGATCAGCAGACTCGGAACGGCCTGAAGCAGTTCCACGCCCAACTCCACGCCGTTTCCGTCGGGAAGCATGTAATCGAGCAGCGCGGCATTGGGCTTGTGCTCCAGAGCCAGGCGCCGGGCGTCGGCGGCGGTTTCGGCGGTCAACAGCGTCCATCCGGCGTCCGCCATCAGGCGTTCCAGGAAGCGCAGCAGGTCGCGGTTGTCGTCCACCAGCAGCACCGTGGGGTTGGCCGGCGCGGGAACGGCCGCCGTGCCCTGCGACCGGATGTCGAGCGCCTCTCCGCCGTCGGCGATTTCCACCAGCACGCGCGCGCCCGGAGCCACCTGGTTGGTCGCCACCAGGGTCGCCAGCGGCTGCGTCAGCATGCGATGGATGGTCCGGTTCAGCTCGCGGGCTCCGTATTCGGGGCTGGTTCCTTTCTCCAACAGGAACTGCCGCGTCTCGGGCGGCACCTCGAGGGTGAACGAGCGGTTGCCCAGCCGCGTGTTGACGTGATTCTGAAGGTCCATGATGTGATGGTCGAGAATGGCGGACAGCGATTCCGCCGTCAACGGCTGGTAGGTGATGATGCAGTCGATCCGGTTGACGAATTCCGGGGAGAAGCGCTTGCGCACGGCCACCAGGGCGATGTTCTGCAGCTTGTTGGTGAGATCGCTGCGCGGCACGCCTCGCGCGGACTGGAAGCCGAAATCGGGGTTGATCTCCTTCAGCATCTCGCGCGCGCCCAGGTTGCTGGTGAGGAAGACCAGGCTATGTTCGAAATTCACCGAGGAGTTGTCGCCCAGGCGGAGGACGCCCTTGTCGAGCACGCCCAGCAACAGGCGCGTGAGCGAGGGCGCGGCTTTCTCGATTTCGTCGAACAGCACCAGCGACAGGTTGCACTTCTCGCTGGTCACGGCCGTCAGCTTCTGCTGGGTCAGCATGGGCTGCGTCTCGCGGTGGCCCAGGTAGCCGGGAGGAGCGCCGATCAGTTTGGCGACTTCGTGCTCCATCTGGAACTCGCCGCAGTCCACTTTGAGCAGGTTCTTTTCGCTGCCGTGGAGGACATCGGCCAGCGCTTCCACCGTCTTGGTCTTGCCGGTGCCGGTGGGCCCCAACAGCAGGAAAACCCCCACCGGGCGCCCTTCCGGGGCCAGGCCGGCCTGAAACATCTGGATGTAGGGAACGATGACGCGCGTCACCGCCGGTTGCCCGACGACCTTCTGCGAGAGAATCGCGGTCAGATCCTCGACGGGTTCCGAGGCAGGTTTCCTCGATCGGTTCTGAGCGCTTTTCGGCTTCTCCACCCGTCCCTCTAGCTCAATTATAGCCATCTGCCCCAGGGGAGGGCGGCGCTTCGTCCGCGGTTGATCCTGCTCTTTCATAGAATGTCCGGCCGCCACGCGGCACACGCCTACCGCGGTTTGGTGTGAACCTGCGGTTCACTCTTTAAGTATTACAGATCGAGGGGAAAAAGAAATGTGCTTTCACGCGCCAAGAGCGCGGGCGGCCATGGGCTCAAATGAGGGAGGGACCGGGGTTACCGGTGCCGGAACGTGATGCGCCCCTTGCTGAGATCGTAGGGGGACAATTCGAGGGTCACCTTGTCGCCCGCCAGGACGCGAATGCGATTACGCCGCAACCGTCCGGCGAGATGGGCCAGAACCACGCGCTCGTGTTCCAGTTGAACGCTGAACAGCCCGCTCGGAAACTTCTCCATTACCGTGCCAGTCACTTCGATACAGTCCTCTTTGCTCATAGACCTCCGGGTTTGGAATTATCGGTCGGGCGCGGACCGGACGCTGGCCGCCTCCGGTCCGCGCAGTCCCCTGTCAGATCGCGTTAACGTTGGTCGCCTGCAGGCCTTTGGGCCCTTTCGTGACTTCGAATTCCACCTTTGCGCCCTCATCCAGACTGCGGTAGCCCTGCGTCTGGATGGCCGAGAAATGCACGAAGACATCCTCTCCGTTCTCCCTCTGGATAAAGCCGTAGCCCTTGGCTGCGTTAAACCACTTCACTGTGCCTTTTTCTTTCATCTGCCTATAATCCTTCTTCTTTGCTAAACTGCACCGGCCCCCGAGACCGCCCACAACAAAAAGGGGCTGCGGATGGACTCACGCAACCCCTCTTTCTCATCGCGAAGCGGAAAACTAGAGCCAAATGCCATACCATTATACAACAGGGGTGAGTGTACCACCTGGCGTGACATTCGAGTTCCTCCGCTTCCGCTTCCGGTTTCGCGCGCTTGACGCCCTGTTCTTCCCGCCCGGGAAGAGCACCAACGTCTTGCGCGGGGCGTTCGGAACGCTCCTCGGCGCGGCGGCAACCCCCGCGGAATACTTCCGGCTGTTCCGCCCCTCGGCGGCGTTGGGCCACTCTCCCAGCGGCCTGGCGGATTGGCCCCGGCCCTTCGTCTTCCGCGCCTCTCACCTGGACGGGCTCCGCGTGCCGCCCGGCGGCGGCTTCTTCGTGGACGTACACGCCTTCGACCTCCGCTCTCCCACGCTGCCGCATTTCCGGGCGGCTTTCGCCCAGTTGGCGGTCCTGGGCATGGGCCCCGGCCGCGGACGGGCGGAGCTGGTGGGCGTCGACCGGCTGGATCTCGAAGACCGCGCCACCCCCGCCGGCGATGGCCTGGGCAGCCCCATCGTCATCTCGCTCGACCCCCAGCCGGACCCCCTCGAGCGGGTCCGCATCCGCTTCGTGACCCCCACCGAGCTGAAAACCGCCGGCCGGCTCGCCGAACAGCCCGAGTTTCCGGTCCTGTTTGGCCGCCTCCGCGACCGCATCTCCACGCTGCGCTCTCTATACGGCGCGGGACCCTTGGAGATCGACTTTCACGGCATGGCGGCGCGCGCGGCCCAGGTCCGCATGGCCAGTTGCCGGATCGCCTGGGTGCATCTCGAACGCCGGAGCGGCCGCACCGGCGAGGTTCACCCGTTGGGCGGTTTCACCGGCGAGGCAGAGTACCAGGGCGAACTGGCGGAGTTCCTGCCGTTCCTGCACGCCGCGCGCTGGGTGGGCGTGGGCCGCCAGACCGTCTGGGGCAAAGGCGACCTGAGAGTGCTACCGTAAGCCATATGCGACTCTGCCTGCTCCTCTCGCTTGCCGTCCCCCTGCTGGCCCAACCCGCTCCGCCCAAAGCCGAACCGCTCTGGCCGGGTGGCGCTCCCGGCGCCCTGGGCACGGCCGATGAGGACCAGCCCTCGATTACGCCGCACCTGGTTCCCGCCGGCCGTGGAACCGGCACGGCCGTGATCGTGTGTCCCGGCGGCGGATATCAGCACCTCTCCATGGACAAGGAAGGCGAGCAGGTGGCCGCCTGGCTCAACTCACTCGGCGTCACGGCCTTCGTGCTCAAGTACCGTTTGGGGCCGAGTTACCACCACCCCATCGAACTCGGCGACGCGCAGCGCGCCATCCGCACCGTCCGCTTCCGGGCGGCGGAATACCGCGTGGACCCCGCCCGCATCGGCATCATGGGATTCTCCGCCGGCGGGCACCTGGCCTCCACCGCCGGCACCCACTTCGACGCCGGCATCCCCGGCGCCGCCGACCCCATCGACCGCATCGGCAGCCGCCCCGATTTCCTGGTGCTGTGCTACCCCGTGATCTCGCTCCACGACCCTTACGCGCACGTGGGCTCGCGGGTCATGCTGCTCGGCAACGCGCCCGACCCCACGCTGGTGGACAACCTGTCGAACGAATCCCAGGTGACCGCCGAGACCCCGCCCACGTTCCTCTTCCACACCGCCAACGACCGGACCGTGCCGGTGGAGAACAGCGTGAACTTCTTCCTGGCGCTGCGCAAAGCCGGCGTCCCCGCCGAGATGCACATTTACGAGAGCGGCCCGCACGGCGTGGGCCTGGCGGCGACCGATGCCACGCTCTCGTCCTGGCCCGCGCGCCTGGAGGCGTGGCTGCGCAGCCGCGGGTTGCTGAACGCGGCGGCGAAGTAAGGACGGGCGCTCACCGCTTCAGCGCAAGTTCGATGGACGCGCCTTCCATCTCCTGCAGCGCGCTCAAAATGCGGGACAGGTTTGCCGCCGAAGGATTCCCGGTTGGCCCTAGCATGCGCATCAGGCTCTTGGCCGGAATGTCCGTCCGCCGTTCGAGATCCTGGAAGCCCGCCGTGGTGTTGACGTAGTCCCGAAGAACCGCCTTGCCTGTCGGAAGGTCGCCGTGGATGATGCACTCGACAGCCTCTCGCAGCAGCGCCAGCCGGAAATCCGGATCGCGCTGCGCCCGTGCCGAACGGTCTCCTTGAAATAATGGGTGAGGGGCATCGTTCCGTCCCGCCGCAGCCGGGGCCAAACTCGACAAAAAAACTTTGGGCCGCCTACAGTCTTAGCAGCCGAAGATGTCCTGCGCGCGGGTCAACTGCTCCACCACATGCACGCCGTGGGGACACGTGACCGTACACGACGAGCAATCGGCGCATCGCACGGCGGCGTGTTCGGCGCTCAACTCCAGGAAGCGCTCGCGGCCCAGGGCGAACTGCCCGTAACCGTCGGCGTACGTCACGAACCGCAACATGTTGGCCACCGGCAGACCCTTCTGGCAGGCGCCCTCGCACTTTCCGCACACGTTGCAGTAGAAGGGACGGATCAGCTCCCGGCGCTCGGTCAGCAGCTTGGCGTCGGCCGCCGTGAACGGCTGCACCCCGGCCCGGATGTTCTCGTTCACCTGCTCGATGTCCGTCATGCTGGGGATGGTGGTGTGGACGTTGGGATTGCGCGTGACCCAGCGGTACACGGCCGCCATGGCGCCGGGTTGCTTGAACCGTTCGGCGTTGGGATTGGCTTCGCCGCGGCGTCCCCGGCCCATGCCGCCGGCCATCACCTTCATCGCCACCACGCCCTTGCCCGCCTTGGCCGCCTCTTCGATCGCCGCGGTCCACCCCGCTTCCATGGTGAAGTTGTAGTTCGCCAGGATGACTTCGACCTTCTCGTGCTTGGTCAGGAACGGCAGCATCGCCAACTGGTGAGTGCTGACGCCGGCGTGACGGACCTTCCCCGCCTTGATGGCGATCTGCTGCGCCTCGATGAGGTCGTCGCTCACCAGCTCGGGTTTGTCCTTGCCGTGCAGATACCAGATGTCCAGGTAGTCCGTGCCGAGTTCCTTGAGGCTGGTGTCAAGCTGCGCCAGGGCCTCGGCCTTGTCCTTGCCCTCGGTCTTGGTGGACAGCACGATGTCCTTGCGCTTCCGCTTCAGGGCGGCGCCGACCATGCGCTCGTTGTTGCCCGCCTGATACATGCGGGCGGTGTCGAAATAGGCGATCCCCATGTCGGCGGCGCGCTCGATGACGCTGCCGTCGGAGGTGATCATGCAGCCCATGCCGACGGTGGTCACCTTCAGCTTGGTCTTTCCCAGCGTCCGGTATTGAAATACCGGGGCGCCTGCCGGAGCGGACGCCGGCTGTGGCCGCTTTTCGGGGGAATCCTGCGAGCGGGTTGCCGATGCGACGGCGGGAAGAGCCAGACCAGCCGCCAGGAATTTTCTGCGAGACGCGGAGCGATCCATCCAAACCTCCAAATCGGAATACAGAATGATAATATCCAATTGTAGACCACAGTGGGGGGAAAGTTCCTATGGCAAGCCCGTTTTCGCGTAGAAACTTGTTACAAATGGCGGCGTCGGCGGCGGCGCTGCGCCGCTCCCTGGCGGGGGCTCCGCAATGGCAGTTCGGAGGCCCGCCGCCCGTCACTCTCACCCAGTTCCCTCCCGTGCCCGGGCGGTCCACGGTCGCCATAGCGCACGGCGACGAGCGGCGGAAGAACGCTTACAGCGCGCTCAAGGCCATCGACAAAGAACTGCGGGAGAAGATGAAGGGCAAGCGGTACGTGGTCATCAAGCCCAACTTCGTCAACTCCTTCAACCAGCTCGCCTCGAGCCACGCCGACGCCATGCGCGGCATCCTGGATTACCTTTCGGAGAGCTTCCAGGGGCCGGTGGCGATCGCCGAGGCCGCCGCCGGAGACACCCGGACGGCGTTCGAGAATTTCAAGTACCAGGCGTTGACCACGGAGTACCCCAAGCAGCAGATCAAGCTCATCGATCTGAACGCCGAGGGGAAGTTCGAAACGGTTACCCTGCTGGACGCCGACCTCCACATCGTTCCCTGCCGCATCGCCGCGCGGCTGGTGGATCCCGAGGCCTTGGTGATTTCCTCCGCCATGCTGAAGACCCACAACACCTTGATCGCATCGCTCTCCATCAAGAACATGGCCCTGGGGGCGCCGCTGCATTCGCCCAATCGCGAGTCGCCCAGATGGAACGAAAAACGCAAATACCACGTGGGCCTGCGCCAGACTCACTACAACGTGATGGTGACCACCCAGCGGCTGAACTGGGGAGCGTCGCTGATAGACGGTTACGAGGGCATGGAGGGCAACGGCCCGTCCTCGGGGATTCCGGTGCCGTCGCGCATCGCCATCGCCTCGACCGACTACGTGGCGGCGGATCGCGTGGGCGCCGAGACCATGGGCATGGATCCCGAGTGGCTGGGCTACGTGAAGTACTGCGGCCAACTCGGCCTGGGCCAGTTCGACCCCGCCCTGATCGACGTGATCGGCGCCAAGGTCGCCGATGTCCGCAAGCAGTACCGCATGCACCCCGATATCGAACGCGAACTGCAGTGGCGCGGCCCCATGACGGAACTGCCCTTCAACCTGGGCTGGACGCGCCCGCCGGGGGACGAGCGGCGCGCATAGACCCGCCGGTTGGCTCATAGTTGGTCCAAATCGGCAGTTCGAGTTTGTGTAGAATCGGCGGGTTACGGTCTTGAGTTGAACCAAGTTGGTTCAACTGTCACGTGGCGTGCGCACTCGCGCGCGCCGCACCCGTCGGACGCCGTAGGCCGCGACCCTCCAGCGTGGCCCGCGCCAGTTCCAGCAGTTCGGCGGTGGCCGCGTCCGGCAAGCCGTCGTGCGTCAGGCTCTCGCAGACGGCCAGCAGGTCGGCGAACCGCGCCAGTTGCCGCCAGTGGCCCGCCAGTTCGCCGCCGGCCCGCCGGTAACCCTCCGAGAAATGCGGCTCCAGCAACGGCCGCGACGCGTGCTCGTAGCGCAGAAAGTTCCCCAGGTCGGCGAGCGGCGTGCTCGACACGGCGAACTCCCAGTCCAGAACGGCCGCAACCTGCCATCGCCCCGAGGCCTCCCGCACCATCAGGTTGCCCCCGTTGAAATCGCCGTGCACCAGGCGCGGTTCCCGCTCCAGTTCCGCCCAGGCCGGGGCTTGGGCCCAGGCCAGCACATGCAGGCCGGCGCGCACCTCGGCGGGCATCCGCCGGCGCAGGTTCGCGGACTTCAGGCACAAATCCACAAACCGCGGCATGGGGTCCGCGCCCTCGATCAGCGGCGCGGTTACCACTGGCCCGGGGCCCAGCCATCCGGCTTTCGGAAAACGGAAGCGGCCGATCGCCGCCAGGACTTCTCCCGCGGATTCCGCAGCCTGGGCAATGGCCTCCACATCGCCGCCGCGCCGTAACTCGCGGAAGTCGATGCCCTCAACGTACTCCAGCACGGCGAAGGGCGGAATGCCGTCGAGGCCCTGCGGCTCCGCGTGAATCACCGTGGGCACCGGAACCGCGCCGCCCAGCATCCGCAGCAGGTCGATTTCCTTCCGGCACAGCGATGCATCGTGCTCGTAGAGGCGCAGCACCAGCGGCCGTTCGCCCCCATCCAGGCGCAGTTTGAAATTGGCGTTGCGCAGGCCGCCCGCCAGGGGCTGCGCTTCGAGCACGCGGGAGTGGGGCAGCGCCCGGCTGGCGATTGGGCGCAGCACGGCTTCGGGCAGTGTCCGCCGCGGCTCCGCACGGAGCCAGCGGGAAGCATCGGGAGCGCGGGGGATCACAGAGGTAGGGTACCAGGGTTCGCGAAAATTCTTCTTGACAACCGTTACTGTATGGCATACAGTGTATGTAGCACAATATGTGGTACACGGTGTAGTTTATGAATGCCGAACTTTTCGAGAACCTTCGCCTCGAGTTGCGCCGCGGATGCCTGATCCTGGCGGTTCTGGCGGAGTTGCGCACCGAGCGCTATGGCTACGTCCTGCGCAAGAGCCTGGCCGACTGCGGCATGGCCATCGATGAAAACACGCTCTATCCGCTTCTCCGCCGTCTGGAAACCCAGGGCCTGCTGGTGAGTGAATGGCGCGAGGAAGAGAAACGCAACAAGAGGTTTTACCGGCTCTCGCCCGAAGGCGGAGTCATCCTCAGTCGACTTCTGGAGGAGTGGACCGGCATCAACCGCTCGCTGAACCGAATTATCGAGGGGGAACCCTCAATGGAGAGAAATCATGAAGCCCACCAATAGTCTTCTTGCCCGCTACCTGCGATTCGTGGAATCGCGGGATTGGGTGGCCGCCGAAGCCTTCCCCGTGTTCGCGCGCGGCTTGCGGGCCGTGCTGTGGACGCTGGCCGTGGTTTTCGCCGTTACCTACGCGCTGGCCGGTCCCATTGTCCGCGGCGAGGCCCTCCGCGCGATTCTGCTGGTGACCCTTGGGTGGACCCTGTGGTGGTGCGTGTGGGCTGCCGGGTTGGTTGCCTTGTTCACCTTGATCTTCCGGCTGGCCCGCCCGGCCACGCCGGGAAAGCTGACCGGCAAGTATCTCGATGCTATCGGCGGCTACCTTCCGCCGGACCAGCCCGAGGACATCCTTGCCGAGTTGGCGGCCGACATCCGGTCGGAGATGGAAGACCGGGAAGCCGAGCTGGGGCGCCCGCTGACCGCCGAAGAGGTGGAGACCATTCTCAAACGGCACGGCCATCCCATGCTGGTGGCCGGCCGTTACTTGCCGCGCCAGTATCTCATCGGGCCCTCCACCTTCCCGTTCTACTGGTTCACCCTCAAGACCGCGCTTTGGATCGCGGCGCTGGTTTACGTCGTCGTCGCGGTTTCCGTCCCGTTTGTAAGGGGCATGGTGCAAGCCGCCGCGAATGCGGCGCCAGGCGAGGTAACGGTTGCGGGCGCCTGGTCTTTTCTTCTCATCGGCGCGCTGGTTCTGTTGGCGGTCTTTGGCGCGGTTACCGCGGTCTTCGCGGCCCTGGAGAGCATCCCCGGCTTTTCCCCGGCCGGCAATTGGACCGTCAAATCGTTGTCCAGCGCCGCGCGCCCGCCGCGGGCAAAGCCCCGGTGGGAGTGGATGGTCGGTTTTGTTGCCACTGGTCTTTTCGCGGGCTGCTGGCTGGCCATGCCGGACTTCCCGTGGAACCTCGGCCCGGCGGGCCGGTACCTGATGCCCGGCGCGGCGTGGGCGTCTATTCGCCTCGCCATGATCCTGCTTCTGCTCGCAGCCATGGTGGAAGCCGGCGTCCAACTGGCCCGGCCGCAGTGGACCCGGTTCTGCACCGCGGTCCATGTGGCCCTGCGCGCAGCCGGCCTCGCGTTTCTGGGATTCCTGTTCCACTCGAGCGATTCGCTCGTGGTGGTGAACCTGGCCCGCGTGCCGGCCGCCGATGCCCACCGGCTCCCGCAGATCATTGTCGAATGCACCTTCTACGGCTCGCTCATGGCCCTGCTGATCGCCGGAATGACCGATCTCGTCCAGTGTTTGCCGTACCTTCGCCGATGGTTCTTGCGCCCGGACCGCGAGCGTAAGGGAACCAGCCACCAGCCGGCGTCGTAGTAAACTTCTGAAGACACCCTATGCACAACCGGCTTTCGTTCGTTCTCGCGGCGGTCCTGCTGCCGATGATGTTCGTGCTGGCCGGCGGCGCCGCGCTACGCGAATCCGTGACCATCGACGAAGTGGCGCACATCGGCGCGGGCCTGAGCCACGTCCAGAAGCTGGATCTGCGATTCAACTACGAGCATCCGCCGCTGGTGAAGGTGCTCGCCGGCCTGCCGTTGGCCCTACGGGGCACGCACGCCGATTACTCCAGCCCCCAGTGGACCGTCGCGGCCAGCTTTTTCCCGGCCTACATGGCCGAGTGGGTGTTCGGCGACTGGGTGCTGGGCCGCTGGAACAACGCGGCGGACACCCTGATCTGGGCGCGGCTGCCCATGCTGCTGCTGACGCTGCTGCTGGGCTGGGTGCTGTTCCGGGTGGGGCGCCGGCTGGGAGGCGATTGGGGCGGGCTGACATCGCTGGCCGCTTACACCAGCATGCCGGCGTTCCTCACCTTCGGCCCGCTGGTGCTGACCGACGTGGCCATCGCCCTCTTCGCGGTCCTGACGCTGTGGGCCCTCGGCGAATTGTGGCGCGACCCCAGCCGCCGCAATATCCGCTGGTTCGCCCTGGCGCTGGCCGGAGCGCTGCTCTCCAAGTTCTCCTCGGGCATCCTGTTCATCGCCATACTCGCCTTCGTGCTGAGCACCCGCCGGTGGGCGCTGGCGGACCAGCCCGCCGACAAGGCCGCGGCGCGCGCCTGGCGAAAGCTGCGCTGGCGCGCCCTGCGGAAAGGCACGTGGCTGGCGGCGGCGGTGGTGTACGCGGTGTACTTCGTCTTCTCCTGGAACCAGCCGGTGGATATCCCCGGGTTCGCCGGCCACGGGCCGCTGCTGGCACTGGCCGGCCGCCTGCTGATGCCGCCGTGGCTGTTCCTGCGCGGACTGGGCTGGATGCTGCTCACCTCCGTGCGTCCGTCGTTTCTACTGGGCCGCGCGTATCCGCACGGCGTGTGGTTCTACTTCCCGGTGTTGCTGGTTCTGAAATCCTTGCCGGGATTTCTCGGCCTGCTGGCGTTGACGCTGGCCCTTTCCCTGTGGCACCGGCGGAAATCCCCCGCCGCGCCGGTGGTTCCGGCCGCACTGGCGACGCACTGGCGCGCCATCTGGGTCTCGCTCGTGGCGTTTACCGCCGTCTGCATGGCCGGGACCATGGACATCAGCATCCGCCACTTCACCGTTCCACTGGCGCTGCTCACCCTCTTGCTGGCGCCTCTGCCGCGCCTCATCGGGCGCCGCGGCCGGCGCCCGGCGTTCGCCGCCGCGGCGCTGGCCGCCCTGCTGGCCGGCAGTTGCCTGTTCACCGCCGTGCGGCTGTATCCCTATTACATGCAGTACGTCAGCCCGTTTGGGATGGGCCGGCCTCTGTACTGGCTGATGAGCGATTCCAATGTCGATTGGAACCAGGCGCTCCCCGAAGTGCAGCAATTCGCGCAGCAGCACAACCTCGCCGACGTGCCCATGGACAACTATGGCCTTTCCGACGCCCGGGTGACGGTGCCGCGGTCGCGCATATGGGATTGCCAGGCGCCGGCGGATTCCGACGCGGGGCGCTGGGTGTTCGTCTCCGCCAACATGATTCTCGACGGCCACAACTGCGCCTGGATCATGCGGTATCCCCACCAAGCGCTGGCGGGCGGAGGCATGTATGCGATCCGGCTGCCATTCCCCATCCCCCCGGCCGGCGCCCCGGGAGGACCGCCGCCCCTGGCCGAGCGGCGCGTTTTCCTCAACATGCCGATCGAGATTCGTGTGCAGGACCGGGAACTGACGGAGCATCCGGAGCGGATCCTGAAGACCCTGGACGACATGATGGCTACGTGGAAGAAGGCCCTGGAGGAGAAGAAGCGGAAGGGCCGGTAGGCAGTGTCGAGCGGACCAGGGGTCCGCCCCAGCGCCTATTCCACTCTGCGGATGTTGGCGCCAACCTGCGCCAGCTTGCTCTCGATGCGCTCGTAGCCGCGGTCGATATGATAGACGCGGTCGATGACGGTCTCGCCCTTGGCCACCAGCGCGCCCAGAACCAGCGATGCGCTGGCGCGCAGGTCGCTGGCGATCACCCCGGCCCCGCTCAGAACGCGCGGCCCCGCCACGATGGCCTGCTTGCCGTCGACCCGGATGTTGGCGCCCATGCGCGCCAGTTCCTGGGCGTGCATGAAGCGGTTCTCGAAGATCGTCTCGACGATCATGGCGATGCCTTCGGCCTGGGTCATGAGGGCCATGTATTGCGCCTGCAGGTCGGTGGCGAATCCGGGGTACTCCTCGGTGGTCATATCCACCGAGCGCAGGCGGCCGCCGCCGCGCACGCGCAGCGACGCGGGGCCGGGCTGTGTCACCTCCACCCCGATTTGCAGCAGCTTGGACACAAGCGCGCCGACGTGCTCGGGCTCGCAGCCCGTCACCGTCACGTCGCCCGCGGTGATGGCGCCGGCGATCAGGAACGTGCCGGCTTCGATGCGGTCGGGGATGATGGTGTGTTCGGCGCCCGAGAGGCGCTCGACTCCCTGCACGCGGATAATGGAGGTGCCCGCGCCTTCGATGCGCGCCCCCATGCGGATGAGCAGGTTGGCCAGGTCCACCACCTCCGGCTCGCGGGCGGCGTTGCGCAGAACGGTTTCGCCCCTGGCCAGCACGGCGGCCATGAGCAGGTCCTCGGTGCCGGTGACGGTGATGCGGTCGAAATGCACGATGGCGCCGCGCAATCCGCCGGGGGCGTCCGCTTCGATGTAGCCGTGCGACTGCCGGATGCGGGCGCCAAGCTGCTCGAGCCCCAGAATGTGGAGGTTCACGGGCCGCGCGCCGATGGCGCAGCCTCCCGGCAGGGAGACGCGCGCGCGCCCGCAGCGGGCCACCAGCGGTCCCAGCACCAGGCTGGAGGCGCGCATGGTTTTGACCAGCTCGTAGGGGGCTTCGGGGCTGACGATCGAGGGCGTGTCGAGCCGCACGGTTTCGCCCTCGACATCCACCTTGGCGCCGATATCCACCAGCAGCCGCTGCATGGTGCGGATGTCGCGGACGCGCGGAACGCGGTGGAGCGTCACCGGTTCCTCGGTGAGCAGTGCGGCCGCCAGCGCCGGCAGGGCCGCGTTCTTCGAGCCGCTGGTGGGGATCTCGCCCTGAAGGGCCGCGCCGCCGGCAATTACGAACTTGTCCACTTTCGATTTCCTCCGCCGCCGCTCACTCGCCCAGTGCCCGCCGCACCCGTCCGCCCGCTTCGGCCAGCCGCCGCCCGGCTTCTTCCCGGCCGATTCCCAACTTGCCCATCAGGATCGCCGTGCTCACGGAATCGCCGGAGGCGGCCAGCAACTCGCCCGCCCGCTCGCAACTGACACCCGCCGCGCGCGCCACAATGCTCCGCGCCCGTCCGGCCAGCTTGGCGTTCCCCGGTTGCACATTCACCATCAGGTTGCCGTAAACATATCCCGACCGGATGAACGCCCCTGTAGAGAGCATGTTGAGGACCATTTTCTGGGCGGTGCCCGCTTTCATGCGCGTGCTTCCGGCCAGCACCTCGGGGCCGACCAGCGGCGTAATGGGAATCCGCACCGCGCGGGCCAGCTCGGGATCCGGCGTGCAAGCGATACCCACGGTAACGGCGCCCAGCCGTTCGGCTTCGGCGATGGCGCCGAGGACGTAGGGGGTGCGCCCGCTGGCGGCCAATCCGACCAGCACGTCGCCGGCCTGGAAGCCGCGGCCGAGCAGGTCGCGCGCGCCCGCGGCCGAATCGTCTTCGCTGGTTTCGGCGGCGCGGCTGAGCGCCGCGTCGCCGCCGGCCATGATTCCCTGGACCATGCCCGGCGGGACGCCGAACGTCGGCGGGCACTCCGCGGCATCCAGCACGCCCAACCGTCCGCTGGTGCCGGCGCCGATGTAGAAGAGGCGTCCCCCGCGCTCGAAGGCCGCCACGATGGCGTCCACCGCGCGGGCGATGGCGGGGATTTCGCGCTCGACGGCTTCGGCCACCTTGCGATCCTCCGCGTTGACGATGCGAAGCACGTCTTCGGTAGGCAGCGCATCGATGGACGCGGAGGCGGGATTGGCCTGTTCGGTGAGCGGCGGATCGATCCCCGGCATTCGCTTCATCTTAACAAGGCGGCGCGGCAGGGGAACCGCAGGCGGGGCGCCCGGGAGTCCCGACGTAGCCGCCGGGGATGAGCGCTAAGATGGGGTCGTAGTGCGCACGCATAGACCGTACCTTCGCCCGGCACTTCTTACCGTTTTCCTTGTGTGTTCGCAGGTCACCCCCATCGCGGCGCAGGACAGACCTGCGCCGGCGCTGCCTGAATTCGAGGTTGCCAGTATCAAACCCGTCGTGCCAGGCGTTTCGACCGGACCCAGGGTTTACACGGGAGGAAGAGTCGTCATCAACGGCCTGACCCTGAAGGGTCTGGTTACCGTCGCGTTTCGATTGTCGTACTGGCAGATCTCCGGCGGGGATGCCTGGATCGGCAAAAATGAATATCGCGTGGAGGCCAAGCCCGCGGAGAACCTGCGATCGAGCATCAAGGACTTCAGGTACACCAATTTCGACATTGAAGACGAACACCTGCGCGAGATGTTACAGGCGCTCGTGATCGGCCGGTTCCAATTGAAGTTTCACCGCGAAACCAGGACCGGCGATGTGTGCCTGCTGGAGCGAAGCGGGAAGACGCTCAGGCTTGTCCCGCTGGAGACCGCTTCCACCGGTGCCGGCCTTTCGACGGAGAGCAGCTCATTTGGGAGCATTGGATACGCCGGCGGAATATGGAACATGAGCGCCACCTCGATGCCGCAGTTGGCCAGGTTTGCGGGTGACTTTTACCTGCACGCCCCGGTTCTGGATCGAACCGAGTTGAGCGGATTGTTCCACTACAGACAACGTGTGCCGGACATGGAGCCGAACTACACCGAGAATACGGGCTCTTTCCTGTATTTCATTTCCGAGCTTGGGCTCAAACTGGAGCGCACCAAGGGGCCGGTGGAATACCTGGTGATTGACCACGCGGCCAAGCCATCGCTCGACTGATTCCGGGCCAGGCCGTGAAGCGGTTGCCGGCAGCCCTGTCGGACAGATGGAGGCGTAGTCGCCGGCAACCAGAAGACGATGGGCTACGCCCGGGCCTTCTCACTCCACGCCTACTGGCGGGCGCCCAGATAATCCGGTCCCGCCGTCTGTCTGGCCAGCCATCTTGACAGGGCTATGTGGGTCGAATTACTCTTGATGGGAGAGGGACGATGAGCTTGGCCGAAAAGCATTGCGTACCCTGCCGCGGGGGTGTGCCCCCGTTGCAGGGCGAAGAACTGGAGAAGCTCGAGGCGCAGATCATGAATTGGCAGGTGGTCGACCAGCACCACCTGTGGAAGTCTTTCACGTTCCCGGATTTCCGGTCGGCGCTCGAATTCGTGAACCGGGTGGGCCAGGCCGCTGAAGCCGAAGGCCACCACCCGGATCTAATGCTGGCGTGGGGAAAGGTCGATGTTAAGATCTGGACCCATAAGATCGATGGGTTGACGGAGAGCGATTTCATCCTGGCGGCCAAAATCGATCGCTTGCGGTAACCGGGAGATCTCAAATCGACCGATGGAGCGACACACATGTTAGGAGTAGGAAGCCGGTTTCCGGCCTTCTCCGTGCAAGCCACGGTGAGCACCGAAAAGGGAAAGGCCTTTCAAACCATAACGGATGAAGACTTCAAGGAGCAGTGGAAGGTCTACTTCTTCTGGCCCAAGGATTTCACTTTCGTCTGCCCGACCGAGATTGCCGCCTTTGCCAAGCTCAACGGCGAATTCCGGGACCGCGACGCGCAGGTGCTGGGCGGCAGCATCGATTCCGAGTGGGTACACTTGGCCTGGCGCCAGCACCATCCGGACCTTAAGAACCTGCCCTTCCCCATGCTGGCCGACGTGAAGCGGGAGTTGTGCACGGCCCTGGGCATACTCGATCCGCAGGAAGGCGTGGCGCAACGCGCGACGTTCGTGGTGGATCCCCACAACGTGATCCGCTTCGTCTCGGTGAACGACCTGAACGTGGGACGCAATCCCGAGGAAGTGCTGCGCGTGCTGGATGCGCTGCAGATCGATGCATTGTGCCCCTGCAACTGGCACAAGGGCGACGCCGTGCTGACGCCACCGGTGTAACGCGCCCGTGGATCCCGGCAAGTTGGTGGCGCCTGGAGGCGGGCGCCCTGTTCGCCGCCAAGGCCCCGGAGCGGCCAACCACTGACGCAAAAAACGTGAGCGGTTTCGAACCCGGCTGGCACTAAGTTAACCAGTGCTGCGAGCGTGGCTGGCAGTGGCCGTCGTGTTCACGGGCGCGGCCAGGGGACAAGCGCCGTCCTATTCCGCGGCCGACATCGTCAATGCCTCGGATTATGCCCCCGGGCCGTTCGCGCCGAACTCCGCCCTGTCGCTGTTCGGATTCAACCTGTCGTTCCAGAGCCCACAGGTGGTGACTTCCTCCCTCATGTTGGGCAACTACTTTCCCACCCAGGTCGCCGGCGTGTCGGTCTACATGGACAGCACGCTGGTGCCCCTGCTGTACGTCTCCGCCTCGCAAATCAACTTCCTGGTGCCGACCACCGAGATCCCCGGCGCCGCCCAGCTCACCGTGGTGCGCCAGGGAGTGAGCGGACCCACCGTCACCATCAACCTGGTGGCCGCCGCTCCCCAGGTTTTCACCTACGGCACGGGGTACCCCGGATACGCCATCGCGGAGGACTGGAACACCGGCTACGCCGTCATCACCCCGGACGCCCCGGCGCACGCCGGCGACATCGTGATCCTGTACGCCACCGGACTGGGGGCCGTGACGCCGGCGACCTCCTCGGGAGAACTGGCGCCGTACGCTTCGCCGATCACCCAGACAAGCTGGGCCACCCTGACGGTCACCATCGACGGGACGCCGCTGGCGGCATCCGCGATTCTGTACGCCGGACTGACTCCCGGCTCGGCGGGGCTGTATCAGATCAACCTGATTCTACCGGCGAATCCCGGCTCCGATCCGGTGGTGCAGGTCTCTATCGGGGGTCAAGCCAGCTCGGCGGCTTGCCAACTGGCGGTGCGGTAACCTCCCACGCCCCAGGCGCGTTTAACGGACTTGGATATCATGATGAGGGGTATCCGCATGTTGCGACGTGCATGGCTGGCGATGTTCCTGGTCGCGGGGGTGACGGCGGCGCAGAGCGTGCCCGCCGCGCCAGCCGGAACTCGTCAAGCCGAGGCCCACCCAGCCCCGGCCCACCAACCCGAGATTCCCAAGCTGGTGGTCTATACGGTGAAAACCGGGACCAGAATTCCCCTGTTCCTGCTGAACAGCATCGGCACCAAGCACTCTGAAACGGGCGACACGGTGTACCTGCAAACGGCCTTTCCGGTGCTGGTGGGGGGACGGATCGTGATCCCCGTCGGTACCTACGTCACCGGCACGGTGACGGAAGTCCGGCGGCCCAGCCGGGCCAAGGGTCCCGCCGAGTTGTACGTGCGGTTCGAGACGCTGACGCTACCCAACGGCGTGACGCGCCATTTCAACGCCCGGATGGGCGGTCTGGACGGCACCGTGGACGCGAAAGTGGACCGCGCCGAGGGCAAGGTAACGGTCGACGCCGACAAGTCCGGCGACGCCCGGACGGTGGCGGAGACCGGTAGCGTTGGCGCCTCGGTGGGGGCCATCGCCGGAGCGGCCTCGGGCGCGCCGCTGACGGGTCTGGGGATTGGCGCCGGCGCGGGAGCCGGCGCCGGCCTCATCGGTATCCTGGTTTCGCGCGGACCGGATGCCGTCCTGCCCAAGGGCACTACCGTGGAAATGGTGCTGGATAGGCCGCTCAGCTTCACCGAGATCGAGCTGGACTGAAAGGACGGGGAGCCGAAGGGGCTTGGCGGCGGCCGATCCGGCTACGCCGAAGCGGCCTTGGCCGCCGGCAGGAAGCGCTTGATGAAGTTGGTGTCGAAAGTCCCCGCCTGAAAATCGGGGTCGTCCAGGATACGCTGATGCATGGGGATGGACGTGTGAATTCCCTCCACGATGAACATGTCGAGGGCGCGGCGGCAGCGGCGAATGGCCTCGGCCCGGTCGTTCCCATGGACCACCAGCTTGGCCACCAGGGAATCGTAGTAAGGCGGGATCACGCAGTCGGTGTACGCCCAGGTGTCCACGCGGACGCCGATTCCGCCGGGCGGGTGAAAGCCGGTGATCCGGCCGGGCGAGGGCACGAAGGTGTCGGGGTTCTCGGCGTTGATGCGGCACTCGATGGCGTGGCCGCGCAACTGCACCGGGCCGGGCAGGATCTCCTCCAGCCGCTCTCCCTGGGCGATGCGAATCTGGCTCTTGACGATGTCGATGCCGGTGACGAACTCGGTGACGGGGTGCTCCACCTGGACGCGGGCGTTCACCTCGATGAAGTAGAGCTTGCCGGTTTCGTCCATGAGGAACTCGACCGTGCCGGCATTGCTGTAGCCGGCCGCCGACAGGGCTTTGCGCAGCGCCGAGGCGATCTCCGCGCGCATCCGCGGGGTCATGGCGGGCGAGGGGGATTCCTCGAGCAGTTTCTGGTGCCGCCGCTGAATGGTGCACTCGCGCTCGCCCAGGATCTCGACGTTGCCGTGCTCGTCCGCCAGGATTTGGAATTCGATGTGGCGGGGCGCGCCGACGAACTTCTCGAGGTACACGTCCGCCGAGCTGAAGGCGGCGCCGGCCTCGTTCTGCGCCTGCGAGAACAGGAACGCCAGATCCTCGGGCCGCTCGACCACCCGCATCCCGCGCCCGCCGCCGCCGGCGGAAGCCTTCAGGATCACGGGATAACCGATCTGTCCGGCCAGTTCCAGGGCTTCCTGGGGAGTGGCCAGCACGCCGGGCGAGCCCGGCAGCACCGGAACCCCCATCTCGCGCATGAAGGCGCGGGCGCGCTCCTTGACGCCCATCATGCGGATGACCTCCGGCCGGGGACCGATGAACTTGATGCGGGAGGTCTCGCAGACCTCGGCGAAGGCGGCGTTCTCGCTCAGGAAACCGTAGCCGGGATGGATGGCGTCCACATTGGCGATTTCGGCGGCGCTGATGATGGAGGGCACGTTCAGGTAGCTGCGGGCGCTTTTGGCGGGCCCGATGCAGATGGCCTGATCGGCGAAGCGCACGTGGGAACTGTAGCGGTCCGCCTCCGAATAGACGGCCACGGTCCGGATTCCCATCTCCTTGCAGGCGCTGATCACGCGGACGGCTATTTCGCCCCGATTGGCGATGAGGATCTTCCTAAACGGCGCGGACGGCAAAGCGAGCCTCCCCATACGGAACCGGCGCTGGGCCAGAGAGGCCGGAGATTTCCTGGGATTTCATGACCAATACATCAGCTTACCAGAGGGGCCGCGGGGATTCCGGGCGGCGCCGCGGTGGCGGGCAGTGGTGGCTGGCGGCGATGGCGCGGTGGTGGGCGGTGGTGGCCGGCGGCGGCGGAATTCGCGGAACCCGCGCCTTCGCAAGAGAAGGGTCTATAATGGCCCGGGCCGCTACGGCACGGTCGATGGAGGCCGCGCGCGCTCCGGCTGCTGGCCGGCAAGGGCGGCCCGTGTGAGGGATTCATGAGCACGCTGATTCGCAACGGCACGGTGGTCACCGCCACCCGGACGCAAAAGGCCGACGTCCTGATCGAAGGCGAGCGCATTTCCCAAGTGGGCGAGGGGCTGTCGCAGGGTTCCGGCGGCGGGGCGATCGACGCCACCGGGATGTACGTGTTGCCGGGCGGCATCGACGTCCACACGCACCTCGACATGCCGCTGGGGGCCATCGCCTCCGCCGACGATTTCGAAACCGGCACGCGCGCCGCCGCCTTCGGCGGGACCACCAGCATCGTGGATTTCGCCACCCAGGCGCGCGGCACGCGCATGCGCGACGCGCTGGACACCTGGTGGAGGAAAGCCGAGGGCCGGGCCTCGATCGACTACGGCCTGCACATGATCGTAACCGATTTGGCCCATTCCGGCCTCGAGGACATGGACGAGATGGTGGCCGAGGGCGTGTCCAGCTTCAAGCTGTTCATGGCCTATCCCAACACGCTGATGGTGGACGACGCCACCATCTTCCAGGCGCTCTCGCGGACGGCCGGGAACGGCGCGCTGGTCTCGATGCACGCCGAAAACGGCGGCGTGATCGACGTGCTGGTCGCGCGGGCTCTGGCCGAGGGGAAGACCGCCCCGGTGTACCACGCCCTGACGCGCCCGCCGCTGGCCGAAGCCGAGGCCGTGCACCGCGCCATCGCCCTGGCGGAAATCGCCGGCGTCCCGGTCTACATCGTGCACGTTTCCTCGGAGGACGCGCTCGACCAGGTGCGCGAGGCGCGCGGCCGCGGCGTTCCGGTGTTCGCCGAAACCTGCCCGCACTACCTGCTGCTCTCGATCGACGAGCTGCGCCGGCCGGATTTCGAGGGCGCCAAGTACGTCCTCACGCCCCCGCTGCGGCCCCGCGAGCACCTGCCCAAACTCTGGGACGGCCTGAAACACGACCATCTCCAGGTGGTCTCGACGGATCACTGCCCGTTCTGTTTCGCGGACCGGAAAAGGCTCGGGCTGCGCGATTTCACGAGGATTCCCAATGGCGGCCCGGGCATCGAGCACCGGCTCCAGTTGATGTATCACCACGGCGTAAACTCCGGGCGGATCTCGCTCAACCGCTTTGTCGAGATCGTCTCCACCGCCCCGGCGCGGATTTTCGGCATGTATCCGCGGAAGGGCGAAATCGCGCCCGGGAGCGACGCCGACCTGGTGGTCTGGGACCCCAACGCCCCGTACACCATCGGCGCCCGCACGCACCACATGCGCGTGGACTACTCCATGTTCGAGGGCTTCCAGGTGCGCGGCAACGCGCGAACCGTGCTGTCGCGGGGCGAAACGATCGTGGACGGCGGCCGCTTCCTGGGCAAGCCCGGCCGCGGGCGCTATCTGAAGCGCGCGGCCCGCGGGGGAGCCTGGAAGTGAACGCCCCCGGGCCAGGGGCGCCCACGGCGAAGCGGGCAACTGCGTCATAATTGTCTTCTGTACGCCGCCATCGGCGTGACCCGCCGGCAAGAGCTTGGCGCGGTCAACTGGCCCGGCCAAACGGTAGACCCGTGCAACCAGACATTTCTCTCATCCTGCCCGCCTACAACGAAGCCGGCCGCATAGCCGGAACGATCGCCGAAGCCGTGCGCTATTTCGAGAGCCGCCGGCTGGCCTACGAGATCCTGGTGGCGGCGGACGGCGACGATGGCACCCGCGAAATCGTGGCGGATCTGGGCCGCGGCGATCCCGCCGTCCGGGCGTTCGGCGCGCCGGGGCGCCGGGGCAAGGGCCGCGGCATCCGCGAGGCGGTGGGGATGGCGGCCGGCGCCATCGTCGGCTTCGCCGACGCCGACAACAAGGTCCCCATCGAAGAGTACGACAAGCTCGCGCCGTTTCTGGCGGAGGGATTCCCGATTGCGATCGGCTCGCGCGCGCTGGCCCGCGCCACCATTCTCCGCTCGCAGCCCTGGTATCGCCGGCTCGGAGGGAAGGGCTTCGGCGTTTTCATGCGCGCCGCCACCGGCCTGCGGGGGGTTGCGGACACGCAATGCGGCTTCAAGTTTTTCCACGGCGGCGTGGCCCGGCGCCTCTTCGCCTTGCAGCGGATCGACGGCTACATGTACGACGTGGAGATTCTGCTGCTCGCGCAACACCTGGGCTACCGGGTGCGCGAGGTGCCCATCCGCTGGCGCGACGATGGCGACACGCGCCTCGATCTGGTGCGCGGCAATCTGCGCAACCTGCGGGACATCCTGCGCCTGCGGAGGCAAGTCGGCGCGGCGGTGCGCCGGGAAGGGGGACGGTAGCGGGCGATTGGCGCGCGGCCGCGATTCCCACGGCTGGCAACGGGCAACCCGGCGTGCTAACCTGACAAGCCATGCAGCAGATCGTTCAGGATCTTCGACAGGGTGTACGCTCCCTCACAAGGGCGCGTTCGCTCGCCGCCGTTGCCATTCTGGCGCTGGCCCTCGGCACGGGCGCCGGCACGGCGATCTTCAGCGTCGTGGATGCCGCGCTGTGGAAGCCGCTGCCGTATCGCGATCCCAAGGGCCTAGTGGTGATGTGGGAGGAGAGCGCCGCGCTCGGAACCGGCCGCATGTATGTGGCGGCGGCGAACCTGCCGGCCTGGCAACAGAGCCGGTCCTTCGAGGGCATGGCCGCGGTGCTGGATTTGCGCATGAACCTCACGGGCGGCCCCAACGGGCACATCGAACCCGAGGAGCTGCGCGCCGAACACGTTTCCGCCGCCATATTCCCCTTGTTGGGCGTCCAGCCCTCCATCGGCCGCGCATTCCGGGCGGACGAGGACCGGCCGGGACACACCGACTTCGTCCTCTTGAGTCACGGCCTGTGGCAGCGGCGCTTCGGCGGCGACGAGCGGATCCTGGGGAAGAGCATCCGCCTGCGGGAACAGTCCTGCCAGGTTTTGGGCGTTCTTCCGGCCGGCTTCTCGGTGCTGGATCCCCAGACGGACGTCTGGCTGCCTCTGGGGATGGATCCCTACGATCCGCACTCCGCCACGGCGCGCAGGCTGACGGTGGTCGCGCGTCTGAAGCCCGGCGTGGGATTGCCACAGGCGCGCTCCGAAATGGCGGGCATCGGGGCGCGGCTGGAGCGGGCCAACCCGGCGCTGAACAGCGGCTGGCGGCCGGCGGTTTACCCGTTCCGCGAGGGGCTCGTGGGCAGCTCGGAGAAGGCCCTCGAGGTCGTCATGGCCGCCGTGGGGCTGCTCATCCTGATGGCCTGCGCCAACGTCGCCAACCTGCTTCTGGCGCGGGGGGCGGCGCGGCAGAAGGAATTCGCCCTGCGCATGGCGCTGGGCGCCAGCCGCGGGCGCATCGTGGGGCAACTTCTTATGGAGAGCGCGCTCCTGTCGCTGGCCGGCGGGGCCGCCGGTCTGGTCTTCGCCCGCATCCTGCTGGCCTGGCTGTCGCGGCTCGGCGCCAACAGCATTCCGCGCATCGCCGAAGCCCGGTTCGACGTCCGGTTGTTTGTGTTTGCCGCGGCTCTGTCCCTGCTCAGCGGGCTGCTGTTCGGCGCCGTGCCGGCCATCCAGGGCTCGGGAGGCGCGCTGCGCGCCACGCTGGCGGAGGAAGGCCGCGGCGGCACGGCGGCAAGGTCCAGCCGCTCGTTGCGCAACCTGCTGGTGGTCGGCGAAGTCTCGCTCGCCGTGGTGGTTCTGATCGCCGCCGGGCTGCTGGTGCGCAGCTTCGCACGCCTGAGCGCCACCGACACCGGCTTCCAACCCGACTCGGCTCTGACGTTCGGCCTGCCGCTGGGAGGCGGCCGGAATACCGCTCCCGAGCGCCGCGCGCCCTTCCTCGATCAGGTCGCCCTCCGGCTGACCGCACTGCCAGGGGCGCGATCCATGGGCGCCATCAACGTCCTGCCGCTGAGCGGATTCGGCCCCGGCTCGTCCTTCGCTCTGGAGGGCCATCTGCAAACCCTGCCGGGCCAGCGTCCCATCGCTCTGATGCGAATTGTCACCACCGATTACTTCCGGACGATGGGCATTCCGCTGCTGGCGGGACGCGGATTCACGGACTCCGACGGCCCCCATGCTCCGCTGGTCGCGATCGTGGACCAGTACCTGGCGCGGCACTTCTCGCCGGGAGCCAGCCCGGTGGGTGCCCGCATCGCCATGGATCGTCCGGCGCCCAGGACCCTGGAGATTGTGGGCGTGGTGGGAGACGTCAAGCCGGTCAGCATGAACGGCGAATCCTGGCCCACCGTCTATTGGCCTTACGCGCAGCAGCCCTTGGCGGGGATCTCGGTGGTCTTGCGCACCGCGCGGCCTCCGCTTTCCCTCGCCCGCGAGGTGGAACGCGAGATCCACCAGCTCGATCCCGACCAGCCGGTGACCGAAGTCGAATCCCTGGACGCCGTGGTGGGCAACTCTCTGGGGGAGGCGCGTTTCCACACCCTCCTGCTGGCCGGATTCGCGGAGGCCGCCTTCCTGCTGTGCGCCGTGGGGATCTACGGCGTGATCTGCTACGACACCAGCCGCCGGACGCGCGAGATCGGCATCCGCATGGCGCTGGGCGCGCAACCCGGCGACGTGGCGTGGCTGATCGTGCGTCAGGGAGCCAGGCTGGCGGCTTTCGGCATCGCGCTCGGCCTGGCGGCGGCTTTCGCGCTGACGCGCTTCATGGCCAGCATGCTCTACGGCGTCGAGCCTTCCGATTTCCCGACGTTCGCGGCCATGGCGGCGACGCTGGGAGCGGTGGCCCTGCTGGCCAGCTATTTTCCCTCGCGCCGCGCCATGGCGCTCGACCCCGTGGCGGCCCTGCGCCATGAATAGGAACCGTCATGATGATCGCACTTCGCAATATCGAGAAGTTCTACGAAGCCGGCTACGGCCGCAGCTACGTGCTGCGGCGCATCGACATCGATATCGAAGAGGGTGAATTCGTCACCATCATGGGCCCCTCGGGCGCCGGCAAATCGACGCTTCTCGGCATCGTCGGCATGCTGGACGCCGCCTGGACCGGCGAGTTCGAGTTCCTGCACCACCAGGTCCACCGCATGAAGCCCAAGGAACGCGTGGAGCTGAACAAGAAGTACATCGGCTTCGTGTTCCAGAGCTACCACCTCATCGACAGCCTCACGGTGTACGAGAACCTGGACATCCCGCTGTCCTACCGCAACGTCAAGAGTTCGGAGCGCGCGGCCCTGGTGTGCGACACGCTGGACCGGTTCCGCATCGTGGGCAAGCGCGACCTCTATCCCAGCCAGCTTTCCGGCGGCCAGCAGCAGCTCGTGGCGGTGGCCCGCGCGGTGATTGCCAGCCCCAAGCTCATCCTGGCCGACGAGCCCACCGGCAACCTGCACTCCAGCCAGGGCCGCGAGATCATGGAGTTGTTCCGGAAGCTCAACGGCGAAGGCACGACCATCGTCCAGGTGACTCACTCCGAGGCCAATGCCGCCTGCGGCCACCGCATCATCCAACTGGCCGATGGCTGGGTGGTCTCGGGCGGCGCCACCGCGCAGCCGCGGCCATGATGGCGGCGCGGCTCGCGGCCGTCTCCGCGCACTTCCGGCGCCGCCGCATGGCGCGCTTCGCGCGCACCATGGGGATCACGCCGAAGACGCGCGTGCTCGACGTCGGCGGCACGCCGGATTCCTGGCGGCTGCTGCCGGCTCCGCCGCGGGTCACCCTGCTCAACGCGCCGAGGGCCGGCCAGGAGCTGGGTTCCGCGTCCTCGTGGGTGGCCGGCGACGGACGCTCGCTTCCGTTCCGCGACGGCGCCTTCGACGTGGTGTTCAGCAACTCCGTCATCGAGCACGTGGGCGATTCCGAAAGCCAGGCCCGCTTCGCCCGCGAGGCGATGCGCGCCGGCCGGCGGTTCTGGGTGCAGACGCCCAATCGCTGGTTCCCCGTCGAGCAGCATCTGCTCCTGCCGCTGGGTCACTGGCTGCCGCGGCGCTGGCAGCGGCGGCTGGCGCCGCGGCTCTCGCTGGCGCACATCGCGCTGGGTCTTTCGCCCGACCGGCGCGAGTTCTACGTGCGCCATTATCTGGAGGATGTCCACCTCCTGGACGCCGCCGGTTTGCGCGCGCTTTTCCCCGGCGCGCGGCTGCTGCGCGAACGCTTCTGCGGCTGGACCAAATCGCTCATCGTCCACTCCGGGGAGAAGTGAGCCGTTCCCGTGCGGTACAATGACCGTGTCGCATGCAGGTACTCCAGGCGGGCCATTTCAAGTTGATTTATCTGGAACTCCAGACCGAAATGATTACCGCCGTGGCCCGGCAGGCGGGCTTCGAGGTGAGGGTCAAGGACAGCCAGCGGACGCTCCACCTGGATTTGAGCGCGCCCGGCCGGGAGGCTCCGCTGCTGCTGTTCGATGCCGCCGATCCATCCAACCTGGGGTGGTTTTCCCGCTGCCAGTTTTACGTGGATGGCCGCTCGGGCGGCGTGATGCAGACTCCCATGACGCTGGCCAACAAGCGCGACCGCGGCGGCAAGGTGCAACCCGGCGCGGTGCGCCTGGCGATCGCCAAGGAACTCCCCGCCAGTTTCCGGCTGCCCGGCAAACAGGCCCTCACCGAGCCGGTCTTCTATAACCTGTTCTCGAACTTTCTGATGGCGCTGACGCGCACGGGAGTGGCCCTGTGCGGCGCCGGCGCCGTCGAACCCCTGGCCGGCCGCGGCGAAACCGTCGGATGCAAGAATTAGATGCCGCAGATCGTGAGGATCGAACTCTCCGCCGGGCAGGTGGCGGCGCTCGAGGCGCAGGCGGCGGCGCAGGGCCTCACCCTCGAGGATTGGTTCAGGGCGCTCGCCGAGCGGGAGGTTTCCGCGGCCAACTGCCGCCGGATCGCCCAGGCCGCGGCAGCGCGGATTCTGGAGACCCGGAGCGCCGTTAAGCCGGATCCCGAAGGCTAGCGCCCTGACCGCGAGGTTGGGTGCTATGGCGCAACCGCTGGGGAGTTCCTCATCGCTGTCGGCGGCCAGCCGCCCGGAAAGCCGCGCCGCGATTCCGCTATACTGAAAGTTTCCCCTTATCTCGTACAGGAGTTCTCCGAAAAATGTTCGATCTGTTCCGCAGCCGAGAAAAGTCGGTGCGCATAGTTTTGGGCGGCGTCCTGGTCATGGTGGCGGCGTCGATGCTGTTGTACCTGGTTCCCAGCTATAACACCGGGTTGAGCGGTAAGGAAGGCATCGTGGCCGAAGTGGGCGGGGACGAGATCACCGTCACCGACGTCAGAAGACTGATCGACGAAACGCTCAAAGGCCGGCAGTTGCCGCCGGAAATTCTGCCCAACTACATTCCCCGCATGGTGGATCAGATGGTCACCGATCGCGCGCTCGAGTACGAAGCCACGCGGCTGGGATTCCAGGTCACCGATCGGGATGTGGCCACGGCCGTCCGCCAGTCGATGCCGGCCGAGTTGTTTCCGGGCGGCAAGTTCGCGGGCAAGGAAGCCTACGCCATGGTGTTGGCCCAGCGCGAGATGACCATCGGGCAGTTCGAGTCCGATCTGCGGCGGCAGATCCTGATTCACCGCTTGATCGATGTCGCCATCGAGGGCTCCGTGGTTTCCGACGTGGAAATCGAGCGGACCTTCAAGGGGCGCAACGAGAAGATCAAGATTCAATACGTCAAGCTGGTCGCGGACAAGTACCGGCAGGAAGTGGAGCCCAGCCTCGCGGACATGCAGCGCTACTTCACTCCCAATGCCAGCCAGTTCCAGGTTCCGGCCCAGCGCAGCCTGGCGATTCTGTACCTCGATCCGGCCAAGTTGGCGGAGTCGCTGAACCCCACCGACGGCGATCTCGAAGCCGCCTACAAGCAGAACCTGGAGCAGTTCCGCGTGGGTGAGCGGGTCAAGGTGCGGCACATTCTGTTGAAGACCCAGGGCAAACCGGCCTCCGAGGAGCCCAAGATCAAGGCCCAGGCCGACGATATTCTGCGTCAGGTCAGGAGCGGCGCCAAGTTCGCCGACCTGGTGGAGAAGTATTCCGAAGACCCCGGCAGCAAAGCCAACGCGCCCAACCGGGAGGGCCTGGGACCCGGCGAGTACTGGGTCGAGAAGAACGGTCAGATGGTTCCCGAGTTCCAGGCCGCGGCGTTCGCCTTGAAGCCCGGCCAGAGCGACGTGGTCAAGACCGTCTACGGCTATCACGTCTTCCAGGTGGTCGAGCACCAGGATGCCCGCGTGAAGCCGTTCGAGGAGGTCAAGGCCGACCTCGCCAAGCAATGGAAGACCCAGCGCGCCGATGCTATCTCGCAGGCCGCATCCGACCGGGCCGAGACGGAGCTTCGGGCCAATCCCACCCACCCCGAGACGGTGGCGGCCGGGATGAACATGCAACTGATCCGCGTCGATAACTTCCAAGCCGGCCAACCGGTTCCCGAATTCGGCGAGAATCCGGATTTCGAGCGTTCCGTCGAGAACCTGAAGACCGGCGAAGTTTCGCAAGCGGTTTCGCTGCCCGGCAACAGGCTGGTGGTAGCCGTGGTCACCAACACGATTCCGGCCCGCCAGGAGACTTTCGAAGAGGCGCAGGCCGCCGTGCGCGGCAGGATCGTCGAAGCCCGCCTCATCGGCGCTCTGCAAAGGCATGCCCAGGAACTGTACGACAAGGCCAGGATCGACAACGATCTGGAAGGCGCGGCCAAATCCATGGGTCTCGAGGTAAAGACCTCCGAGGCGTTCTCGCGCTCCGACAGCGTGAAAGACCTCGACACCGCCGCCCACTTCCAGGACGGCTTCAGGCTTCCCGACGGCACCGTGTACGGACCGATTCTGTTGACCAGCGGCACCGTGATAGCCAAGGTGATCGCCCACGTCGCCCCCGACATGTCGGCACTGCCGGGGGAACGCGCCAAGATTCGAGACGATATCAAGAGCCAGAAGGCCAGGGACCGCTACGACCTTTTCGAAGCCGGAATCGTGAGCGAGTTGGAACGCCAGGGAAAGGTCAAGAAGCATAAGGACGTGATCGACCAGTTGATCGCGGCCTACACTTCCAAGTGATGATCCACGCCCTGTTGGACCTGTACCGGACGCTCACCACTCCGGACCGGCTCATTCACTTGTTGAGCACCCTGCTCTCGGGATGGCTCGGGTACGCAGTGCTGTTCGGCGTGATCTATTCCGAAACCGGCCTGCTGGTGGGGTTCTTTCTGCCGGGAGATTCGTTCCTGTTCACCGTGGGAGTGGTGGCGGGGGCCGGCGCCCTGAACATCGTGGCGGTCGTCCCGCTTCTGATGTCCGCGGCCATGCTCGGCGATTCCACCGGATACCTGCTGGGCCGCAGGACCGGCCAGCGCATCTTCAGCCGGCCCGATTCGCGGCTGTTCAAGCAGGCCTACGTGAAGCGCACCCACGCCTACTACGAACGCTACGGCGGCAAGACCGTCGCGATTGCGCGCTTCGTGCCCATCGTGCGCACGTTTGCCTCTTTCATGGCGGGCGTGGCGGAAATGCCGTACCGGCGTTTTCTGCCCTACAGCGTGTGCGGCGGCGCCGGCTGGGTCTTGCTGTGTGCCATGCTCGGCTATGGCCTGGGCAGCGTCCCGCTGGTCAAGCAGAACTTCGACAAGGCGATTCTGCTGGTCATCTTCATCTCGCTGATACCCGTGTTCATCGAGACCTACAAAGCGCGCCGCGGCCACTGACGGCGGCGCGCCCGTTCACACCTCCCGGCCCAGTTTGCCGGCCGCGAACAGGCGGTCATCCACGCGGCCCAGGCGCGCTTCCACGGCCCGCGGCAGCAGGGGCGTGTGGGCGATCCCGCACAGGTACTCGGGCACCATCCACACGTCTTCCTCCGCCGTCATCCAGTCCCGATCGTCGAACCGGCGCAGGTTCACCGGCCGCGAATACCGCCGCAGGGTCTTCTCGCGGCGCAGGTTGTAGTAGTGCTCGAAGTAGGACATCGCCAGTTCCCGCAGCGAGCGGTATACCGGTTCGCGAAACCGCAACCCCGAGTAGTTCGACTTGGCGACGGCGCCCCAGTGGCCGCGCGACCGGAAAATGGCCAGCACGTGATCGTCGTCGCGCACCGCCTCCAGATCGAGCAGCAGCGGCGGATGGCCCAGCATGCGCAAGGCGGCTGCGCCGAACAAGGCGCCCTCCATGCAGTGCGCCGTGCGTTCGCGCAGCACCCGCCGCGGCGAGTGGCAGGTCGGGCCATCCGGCTCCTTGTTATAGGTCAGGTCGTGGTCCAGGAAGTGCTGGACCCCGGCGGGTGTTCGCAGCCGCTGGAACACACGGAGCTCGGCGGGAGTGAATCCGTTTGTCATCCTGGTCCAGCTTAATACACCCGGCGGGGATCGGGCGTCGTGCCGGTGAACCGCCGCAGCGTCCGCGCATCCGAGATCCGCGGCAACCCGCCACGGGACGGCCAACGTCTATTACAGTAGGACTATGGAGATGCTGTGAGCGCTCAACGCCTCCTGGTTGTCGATTCGGACCCGGCCGTCCACGAACTGCTGGCGAGCGTGCTCAAACCGGGGGAGTGCAGCATCCAGGACGTCCCCGGCGAAAAGGAGGCGTTGACGAGCCTGCGCCAGGCGCCTTGCGACGTGCTGGTGGCCGGCCCCGGCCGCAACGGGTTGGACGCCTTGAGACTGCTGCGGATGGTGCGCCGCGCGGCGCCCCAGGCGCGCGTCATCCTGACCGGCGGTCCCGACCCGGCGCGGGCGATCGGCGCCATCCGCCATCGCGCCTATTGCTACTTCCGCGCGCCCGCCACAACGGGACTATTCGCCGACATGGTGCGGCAGGCCCTGGAAACGCCGTCGTGGAAGGACGATATCCGACTGGTTTCGGCGCGGCCCGAGTGGGTCACCCTGGACGTCCGCTGCAAGATGGAAGCGGTCGAGCGGACCACCCAGTTCGTGCGCGAGATCGAAGGCGACCTGCCGCCGGGGGTCCGCGAGGACGTGGCGGCGGCGTTTCGCGAGCTGCTCATGAACGCCGTGGAATACGGCGGCCACGGCGACCCGAAGAAGCGCGCGCGGGTTTCGCTGGTGCGGACCGCGCATTCCCTTATCGTGCACATCCACGACCCCGGCCAGGGATTCTCGCTCGCCTTCCTGCCGCACGCGGCCATCTCCAATCCCGCCGGTTCGCCCATCCGCCACGCGGAAGTGCGCGAAGGGGAAGGCAAGCGCCCCGGCGGATTCGGCATCATGCTGGCGCGCAACATGGTGGACGACCTGCTGTACAACGAACGCGGCAACGCCGTGCTGTTCGTGAAGTACCTGCACAAGCGGCCGGCCGCGCGGGAATAGGGGGCATCCAGGAACGAAACGAGCGGCGGACCCGAAGGTTCCCGCCGCTCTGGCGTTACCTGCCTTGCCCGCGTGCGCCGCTTTACCGCATGGCGTACGAGCTCAGCACCTTCATGTAATTGGCGCGCTCGAAGGCGGCGGGCTGCGGCACGGAGTTGCGGCTCATGCTGCCCTGCATCTGGCGGATGGAGTCGTACTCGTGCTCGCCCATCCACACCAGCAGCTCGCTGGTGAGCGTGTCCAGGTAGGTGATGCCGCGCTTCAGCAGGGCCGACGTCATCATGGCGACCTTGGCGCCGGCCATCATGGATTTGATGACATCCGCGGCGCTGTGAACCCCGCCGGTCAGCGCCAGGTCGGCCTTCACGCTGCCGTAGAGCAACGCGATCCAGTTCAGCCGCAGCAGCAATTCGTGCGAGTTGCTGAGGATCAGGTTGGGCACCACTTCCAGCGCTTCCAGGTCGAAATCCGGCTGGTAGAAGCGGTTGAAGATCACCAGGCCGTTGGCCCCGGCGGCGTCCAGCTTCCCGGCCATGTTCGCCATGGAACTGAAATACGGGCCCAGTTTGACGGCCACCGGGATGGCCACCTGCTCGCGGACGGCCCGCACCAGGTCGACGTACTGTCGTTCGACGGCCTCGCCCGAGACCGCGGGATCGACGGGGATGTAGTAGATGTTCAGCTCGAGCGCGTCGGCGCCCGCCTGTTCCATCTGTTTGGCGAACCGCAGCCACCCGCCCTGGGTGGCGCCGTTGAGGCTGGCGACGATGGGAATCTTCACCGCCTCCTTGCACTTGGCGATGTGGGCCAGGTAGGCGTCCGGCCCCATCGCGCGGTGGATCATCTCGGGAAAGTGAGTGGTCGATTCGGCCGACACTTCGCTCGCCGCCGCGATGGAGCGGTCCAACTCGTCGCTTTCGATCTCAATCTGCTCCTCGAAGAGCGAATGCAACACCACGGCGGCGGCGCCGGCGTCCTCCAGCCGGCGCACGTTGCCCACCTCCGCGCACATCGGCGAGGACGAGGCAACCAGCGGATTCTTCAAGTTCAGACCGAGATAGGTCGTGGACAGGTCGATGGTCTTCGAAAGGTCGATCATTTCTTCACCTCCACGCCGCCCACGGGTTCGTGAGCCAGGTAGTCGTATAGTTTCCAGTGCGAGGCCACGTCTTCCTTGGCCAGTTCCAGCAGCCGCTGGGCCTCGTCGGGATTACTCTTCACCAGCATGGTGTAGCGGGTTTCGTTGTAGATGTAGTCCTTCAGCGCGATGGAAGGAGCGCGCGAATCGAGCTGGAAGGGGTTCTTGTTCTGGGCCACCAGGGCGGGGTTGTAGCGGAACAGCGGCCAGTAGCCGGAGTTCACGGCGGCCTTCTGCTGCTCCATGCCGTAGGTCAGGTCGTAGCCGTGCGCGATGCAGTGGCTGTAAGCGATGATCAGCGACGGGCCGTTGAAGGCTTCGGCTTCGAGAAACGCCTTGACCGTGTGCATGTCGCTCGCGCCCATGGCGACGCGCGCCACGTAGACGCTGCCGTAGGTCACGGCCATCATGGCAAGGTCCTTCTTGCCCACCGGTTTGCCGCCGGCGGCGAACTTGGCGACGGCGCCGCGCGGGGTGGACTTGGACGCCTGTCCGCCGGTGTTCGAGTAGACCTCGGTATCGAGCACCAGCACGTTGACGTTGCGGCCGCTGGCCAGCACGTGGTCCAGACCGCCGTAGCCGATGTCGTAAGCCCATCCGTCGCCGCCCAGGATCCAGACGCTCTTCTTGACCAGCGAGTCGGCCACGCCGAGGAGGTCGCGCGCTTCGGCCGTCTTGAGGCCGACCAGCTTCTCCTTGAGAACGCGCACGCGCTCGCGTTGCGCGAAGATGCCCGATTCGGTGGTCTGGTCGGCCTTCAGGATGGCCTGGGCGAGTTCGTCGCCAAGGTGGGAACCGAGCCGCACCACCAGCTCGCGGGCGTATTCGTTCTGCTTGTCGAGGGCCAGGCGGAAGCCCAGGCCGAATTCGGCGTTGTCTTCGAACAGCGAGTTGCTCCAGGCCGGACCGCGGCCTTCGGCGTTCTGGCAGTACGGGGTGGTGGGCAGGTTGCCGCCGTAGATCGACGAGCAGCCGGTGGCGTTCCCGGCCAAAATGCGGTCGCCGAACAACTGGGTCATCAGCTTGAGGTAGGGGGTTTCGCCGCAGCCCGAGCAGGCGCCGGAGAATTCGAACAGCGGCCGCAGCAACTGCACGTCCTTCACCTGGGCCTGGGCCAGAACCGCGCGGTCGGTCTCGGGGATGCCCAGGAAGAACTCCCAGTTGGCGGCTTCGCTCTCGCGTATGGGCGGCTGGGACACCATGTCGATGGCGCGGTGCTTCACCTCGCTCTTGCTCTTGGCCGGGCACACCTGCACGCACAGGGTGCAGCCGGTGCAATCCTCGGGCGCCACCTGCAAGGTGTACTTGCGGTCCTTCATATCCTTCCAGCGCGCGGGCACGGCTTTGAATGTGGGCGGCGCGCCGGCCAGGTACTTCCCGTCGAAGACCTTGGCGCGGATGACGGCGTGCGGACACACCAGCACGCACTTGCCGCACTGGATGCACAGCTCTTCGTCCCAGGCGGGAATTTCGAGGGCGATGTTGCGCCGCTCCCACTGCGCGGTGGCCGTGGGGAAGGTGCCGTCGACGGGCATGGCGCTCACCGGCAGGTCGTCGCCCTCGCCGGCCACGATCTTGGCGATCACCTTCTGCACGAACTCCGGCGCGGCGGCGGGAACGTACGGCCGGAGATCGAAGCTCGAGGTCACCGACGCGGGAACCTTCACTTCGTGGAGATGATCGAGGGCGGCGTCCACCGCCGCGTTGTTCTTGGCCACCACGGATTCGCCGCGCCTGCCATAAGTCTTCCGGATGGTGTACTTGATGGCGGCAATGGCCTCCTCGCGCGGCAAGACGCCGCTGATGGCGAAGAAGCAGGTCTGCATGATGGTGTTGATGCGCCCGCCCATGCCGGTCTGCTTGCCCACTTCGTAACCGTCAATGACGTAAAACTTGAGCTTCTTCCCGATGATTTGCCGCTGCACCAGGCGCGGCAGGTGATCCCAGACCTCGTCCGGCCCGAAGGTGCTATTCAACAGGAAGGTGGCGCCGGGCACGGCGTACTTCAACATGTCGATGCGTTCCAGGAAGGAGAACTGGTGGCAGGCCACGAAATTGGCCTGGTTGATCAGGTAGCTGGAGTGCAGCGGCTTGGGGCCGAACCGCAGGTGGGAAGTGGTGATGGCCCCGGACTTCTTGGAATCGTAGACGAAGTAGCCCTGGGCGAAGTTATCGGTTTCCTCGCCGATGATCTTGATCGAGTTCTTGTTGGCGCCCACCGTGCCGTCGGCGCCCAGACCGTAGAACATGGCGCGCACCGTGCCCGAAACCTCGGTCGAAAAGGCCGGGTCGTAATCCAGGCTGGTGTGGGTGACGTCGTCGACGATGCCCACCGTGAAATGGTTCTTCGGCGAGGGTTTCTGCATCTCGTCGTACACGCCCTTCACCATGGCGGGGGTGAATTCCTTGGAGGCCAGGCCGTAGCGCCCGCCGATGACGCGCTTGCTCACGCCCATCTCGGCCAGAGCCGTGATCACGTCGCAGTACAGCGGCTCGCCCGTGGCCCCGGGTTCTTTGGTGCGGTCGAGCACGGCGATCGACTTGACCGAGGCCGGCAGCGACTTGACGAAAGCCTCGACCGCGAACGGCCGGTACAGGCGGACCTTCAGCAGCCCCACCTTCTCGCCCTTGTCCACCAGCGCCTCGACGGTTTCGTGCGCCACTTCCGCGCCCGAGCCCATCATGACGACGATGCGCTCGGCATCCGGGGCGCCCACATAATCGAACAGACGATACTGGCGGCCCACCACTTTGGCGAACTTGTCCATGACGTTCTGCACGATGGTGGGACAGGCCAGGTAGTAAGGGTTCACGGTTTCCCGCCCCTGGAAATACACGTCGGGGTTCTGCGCCGTGCCGCGGATTACCGGATGGTCCGGCGAAAGCGCCCGCTGGCGGTGGGCTTTAACCAGGTCTTCGTCGATCATGGCGCGCAGATCGTCGACACTGAGCTGCTCCACCTTGGCGACTTCATGCGAGGTGCGGAAACCGTCGAAGAAGTGCAGGAACGGAATGCGCGCCTCCAGGCTGGCTGCCGTGGCGATCAACGCCAGGTCCATGACCTCCTGCACCGAGTTGGACGCCATCATGCCGAACCCGGTGGCACGGGCGGCCATCACGTCCGAGTGGTCGCCGAAAATCGAAAGCGCCTGCGTCGCCAGCGCCCTGGCCGCAATGTGAAATACCGTGCTGGTGAGTTCGCCCGCGATCTTGAACATGTTGGGAATCATCAGCAGCAGCCCTTGCGAGGCCGTGAACGTGGTGGCCAGCGATCCGGCCTGCAAAGCCCCGTGCAGGGCGCCGGCGGCTCCGCCTTCGCTTTGCATTTCGATCACCAGGGGAATCGTGCCCCAAATGTTCGTCTTGCCCTCGGCGGACCACTGGTCCGCCCATTCGCCCATGTTGGATGATGGCGTGATCGGATAGATGGCTATGACTTCGTTGATCTGATGCGCGACGTATGCGGCGGCCTCATTGCCGTCAATAGTGACCTTGGGCCGCACGGGTGTGGATGAGTTTTCCAACTCTCCCCTCCTTAACTTGATGTGGATTCACAACGGGATGCCTTAAACTAGATTATAAGACCTGTATGTCGTAAAAATCTACGGGTATTTTGGCGGCGAACCGGTGGTGGGTGACGTCCGCGCCAGGCCCCGCCCCGGCGGTGACAGGATCGGCGCGCAGCGTGGCCCCGGCCGCGTCCGCGCCGCGTCCCGCCCCGGCGGTGACACGTTCCGGCGCGCCGCGTGGCTCCTGCCGCGTCCGCCCCGGGCCCCGCGCCCCGGCGCGTGCTGGATCCGCCCCACAGGTGGGTGAGGCCCCGGCGCCGCGTCCCCGAGCCCGGAATTTTCCGCGCATCTTGCCGGAGATTTGCGCAACTTGTTGGGCGCGGACGGGAATCATAGACAGACAGGAGACTTCATGCGCGGCATGATTCGGAAGATTCTGGGACTCGGATTGTTGAGCGTCCTGCTGGCGGCGCCGGTGGTTTTGGCGCAGCGGCCCGTGGGTGGCGGCGGGAGGGGCGGCGGCCAGAGTGGGGGCGGAAAGGGCGGCAGGGCTGGCAAGGCCGGCAAGAAAGCCCCCGTCAGGGGCAGCCGCGGCGGTCGCGGCGGCCGCTAGCCCGCTGGTTTTCAAGGGCGGGGGGCGTCGCCGCGCCTCCGGCTATGGCTCCCCGGCCTGTTTCTTCAATACCTGCAGGTGGTGGTACACCAGCCCCACCGGCAGCCCTACCACGTTGAAGTAACAGCCCTCGATGCGTTCCACGTAGCGCGACGCCAGTCCCTGGACGGCGTAGGCGCCGGCTTTGTCCATGGGCTCGCCGCTGGCGGCGTACTCGCGGATTTCGCGCCGGCTCATGGCGCTGAACCACACCTGGGTCGCGGCCCAATCGCGGACCACCTGCCCGCCGTGGCGCAGGCAAATGCCCGTAATCACCTGGTGACGCCGTCCCGCAAGCCGCACCAGCATGTGGCGCGCCTCGGCTTGGCTGGACGGCTTGCCGAGCATCGCCCCACCCACAACCACGGTGGTGTCCGCGCCCAGTACGATTTCCTCCGGCGCCGCCTCCACCGCCATGGCCTTCTTCTCGGCCAGGCGGACGACATACTCCTCCGGCCGCTCACCCGGAAGCGGGTTCTCGTCCACGGGGGCCACCCGAACCACGAACGGAATCCCGGCCTGGCGCAGGAGTTCCGCCCGCCGCGGTGATCGGGAGGCCAAAACCAGGGTTTCAGTAGGCACTGGTAACTATTGTAGAATGAGTGGCGCTTCGGCTTAACCTTGCAGATCTTCCATGTCATGGCAGAATTGCAGGGTTGGACTCCGCGGCGCCTTCCCCGGCCCTTCGAAAATGCCCATCCAGAAAGTCTTGCCGCCGGGCAGCGGGCGCCGCGTCTCCCACGCCTGGCGGAAACCGTGTCCGGCGAGCGCGCCGCGCAAGTGCGCCGGGTCGACGAGGTGGAAGCCGCCGCTCAGGGTCTGCACCGACGGGTACGGGCTGGCGCTCACCTCGGGCGATTGCGCGCTGGGCATCTGCAACACCACCGACAGGCTCCCGCCCGCGGCCACCATCGACATGGCATTCCGCAAACAGCCGTCCACTCCCGCGTGTTCGAAGATCAGCGCGGCATGAACCAGCCGGACCGGGTCCGGTCCCACCGCCCGGCCAGCCAGATCCACGCAATGCAACTCCAGGCCGGGCAGACCGCCGTAGCGCCGCCGCACGGCTTCGAGGTACAGCGGGTTGATGTCCAGGCCGCAGACGCGCCGGGTCACCTCCGGCGAGACGCGGTCCAGGCCGTTGCCGCCAGCCACGCCCAGGATGGCCACCGATTCGGGGCGCGTCCGCCGCAGGGCGCAATCGAACAACTCCGCCAGCGCCTCCGACTGCGCCACGCCCGCGGACCGCATGTGGCCTTCGTAGTCGTCCAGCGGGATGGCCAGCCAGGGGTTGCCCACGCTTTATTATGGCAGGGGGTGGCACGGCGGCCGGCCTGATCCCTGGTAATTTGAAAGGATGGCGGACAAGACATTTGTCGAAGAGAACCAGGCGGCGCGCCAGGAATTAGCCGAACTGATCGCGCGCCTGGACGAGCGCTCGTTTCAGTGCGCGGCCGGGTCCGGCTGGACCGTATCGACCTTGCTATGTCACCTCGCCTTCTGGGACCGGATGGCGCTCGCCATGCTGACGAAATGGGGGAGCGGCGGAGGTGAGCCACCCCGGCTGAGCGCTCAGTCGATCGATTCCATCAATGAAGCGGTGAAGGCAATCTCGGGGGCCGTGCCCGGTCCCGCGGCGGCCAGGTTGGCTTTGGACAGCGCGGCGGCCGTGGATCGGCAAGTGGAAGGTATCGGCGACGAACTGCGCGGCCGGATCGTTTCCGCCGGTTTCGAACGATCCCTGATGCGTTCGCTGCATCGCCGGGAGCATCTTCGGAGAATCAGGGAAGCACTGAGCTGACGGGCCGCCGTTTCCCGTTGCCGGAACATGCCAGACAGGGCATTGGCGGCCGGATACTGGCGCAATTCGCGGCGGCGGCCCAGGCCACGGGAACGTTGCACGCGGTGGGCACGAAGTTCGGCCGGGATTTCGATGTCGTGCGGTCTCGCTGCTAGAATGTCGGAGACATGCCCGATCTCGATAAGCGGGATATCCTGACCCGGTTGGACGAGGGCCGGAAGGCCCTGTCCGAAGCCCTGGCGGGAGTCGATGACCGGATGGCCGTCCGGAAGCCGGCGCCGTTGGCCTGGTCGATCCTTGAATGTGTCGAACACCTCGTGGCGGCGGAGGAGTTTCTCCTCGCCAGGTTGATGGCAGCCCGAGCCGCGGCATGCGCTTCTCCGAACTCGACGCGGGAGAGCACGATATTGAGAAGAGGAATGGATCGAACCGCGCGCGTGGAATCGCCTCCGGTTGCAAGACCTTGTGGCCGTTATCTCCATTTGCAAGATGCTTCCGCGAGTTTTTCCGCCGTCCGGGCGCGAACCATCGATTGGGTGGTCGGGCAGGAGGGGGATCTTCGCTCCTGGGTCACGGATCACCCCCTCATTCCCGGGCCGGTCAACTGCTATGAGATGCTGCTGATCGTTTCGGTGCATCCGCGAAGGCACGCGGAGCAGATCCGGGAGATCCGGGTTTCATTCGAGCGGGAGCAAGGCGCCAGCGAGCCTGCGCCTTGATGGGCTGGCCGGTGGACATCGTGGAATCGGCGAGCGCCAGGGACATCGCCGCCGTCCAGGAACTCCGGAGCGAGTACTGGCGGGCTCCCGGTTTTCCCTTCGACTTCCAGGGCCTTGGCGAGGAGCTTCGCGCGCTTCCCGGGAAGTACGCGCCACCGGCAGGCCGCCTGCTCCTCGTGCGCATCGATGGCCAACCCGCCGGAACCGCTGCCCTGCGCCCGCTGCGCCACGACGCCTGCGAGGCCAGGCGTCTCTACGTGCGCCCGGCCTATCGGCACCGCGGCGTGGCCGGTTCGTTGCTCGCGAAATCGATCGGGGAAGCGCGCCGCGCCGGTTATCGCGACCTGTATGGCGATACCCTCGCAACCATGGCCTCGGCCCGCGATCTCTACCGCGGCATGGGCTTCGTGGAAACCGGCCCCTACTCGGACAATCCAACTCCAGGCGCGATCTACCTGCGGCTGAGTTTGTGAACGGCACGGTAGGCGCGCCGCCCTTCACTTCCGTACGTAGCAGAACTCGGCTTTGGCCTCGGCGGCCCGGGCCGCGTCCCAGATCAGCGTGGCGCCCGGGGCGCGCATGCGGACGGCCGAATCGGCGATCATCCCCGGGTCCGGGAAGCAACGCACGTAGATCGGCCCTTTCACCTGGCGCGCCAGCGCGATGAGGCGTTCGGTGGGCGCGGCGCGCTCCAGAAACTGCTGGCGCTTCTTGGTCCACAGGATGCCGACGTTCACCGCGATGGCGATCGCCGCGGCGGCCAGCGCCCAGCGCAACCCCACGCGGTCGCGCAACGCCACGAATCCCGCGCCCACCAGCAGGGCCAGCCCGGCGCTGGCCAGATAGGTGTGGCGGCTGGGTAGGCGGTGCATATACGCGATGAAGCTGTACGGCGCCAGCGCCAGCCCTGTCCACACCGCCGCTATGATCGCGGCACGGCGATGCTGGACGGCGCGGAACCCGAGCAACGCCCCGAGCGCCAACAGGCCCCATACCCACAGCAGCCTCAGATAGCTCTCGGGCCACGTAATCCAGAAGGGGGCGTGGATCGAAAAACTGCCGTCGTGGAAACGGAACGAGTAGGAGCGCACACCCAGAAGCAACCACACTTCGGCCGCCGCCATCAGCGCGAACGGCAGCCACAATCCGAATCGCCGCCGGCCGGGAGGCGCCATCGGGACCAGCAGCAGCAACGCGAACACCACCGCGGTTTCCTTCGACACGAGCGCCAGCGGAAAAGCCGCCAGCGACGCAACGTACCAGCGCCACGAGCCCCCGTCCAGGAATTTCACCCAAGCCAGAAAGCCGGCCACCCCGAACAGGAACAACAGTTCCTCGTGGGCGGAGTTGTACCACATCACGGCTTCCTGATGGCCTTCATACACCGCAAAAAACGCCGCGGCGGCCGCCGACACGCGCCACCCGATGGCTTTCCACGCACCGAGCGCATAAACCAGCCACGCGCAAACCATGTGCAGCGCGATGGTGACGGAGTAGGCGGCCACGGGCGAGAAGCCGAATACCCGGTCGGTCCAGTAGGCCATCACCCACCATGTCGCGCGGTACCGGAAGATGGGGTGCGCCAGCATGACGCCCAGCCCCGAGGGCGCGCCGAACACGCGGGCCATTTCGATATCGGGATAGTCGTCCTGCACGAAGGGCTGGGTGAAGAGCGGCGCGTAAGCCAGCAACGCCAACGCGCCAACCAGGAACAGGACCACGGCTCGCGACCGGACGGTTGGCGGCACACCCGATTGTAACAGCGCAGACAGCCAACTACCCGCGCCGCCCCAGCGGCGCCGCGGCCGTCCCGGCGCCCTGACCGTAAGATACCGTTCCTTTGCCGCGGGCCGCTCGCTCGCGGTTCAGTGCGGAAC
>Ga0326728_10001257_pt1 | contig 90889 bp, 69 predicted proteins | sample MB3enrmetagenome_FD_207602 | JGI IMG/M metagenome (GOLD analysis project Ga0326728, IMG submission 207602) | Lab enriched peat soil microbial communities from McLean, Ithaca, NY, United States - MB31MN | ecosystem: Environmental > Terrestrial > Soil > Wetlands > Peat | place: USA: New York... | reverse complement strand
AGATCAAAAGATGGTGCGGACAAAGTGAATAGAAATTGATGTCGGAAACCACGATGAGTTCGTGGTGGCTCGAAGTGAAGGTCTTTAAGAGCTCTTCGGGCCGGATTCGGTAGCCCCGGGTTAGTTCTCGATACAGCCGTGCAACCCGGGCCGGCGTGCCGCGGAAATGCTGATCCTGAAGGTCGGCTCCGAGTTCGACAAGTACTTCCCCGATCAGGGCTTCCAGCCGATGGTTGTTTGCATCTTCACCAGTTCTTATCCCCTGCGGCGGGTGGTCGTTCGAGATAAAAGGGACTGGCACTTCTCCAAAAGATGCTGCTGGACAGAAAATGTCACTGCGAACGGTGGATTTTAGTTCTACTTCAGTTGGCACAGAACCCCCTCTAATTGTCATAGTCGTTACCTTCACGAAGGTCGAGCAAATCGTGTCCGGCGCTGCGCCGGAATGAAGGCAGGGCGTCGTACCCAGGTCCTGGCGACGCCCTGCAAATCCCCCAGTCTTGGCAGGCATCGGCAACCCGGCCTCCCGTTTACTTCGGCAGCAGCACACTGTCAATGACGTGGATCACGCCGTTGCTGCAGATGATGTCCGTCTTTACAATCTTGGCATCGTCCACCCTTACCGTTCCACCCTCGGTGGTGATGGTGAGTGCTTGCCCGTTTACTGTCTTGGCGGACTGTAACTGTGCCACCTCGGAAGCCATCACTTTTCCCGGCACGACGTGATAAGTGAGGATGGCTATTAGTTTGTCCTTGTTTTCCGGCTTGAGCAACTCTTCAAGGGTACCCCCGGGCAACTTTGCAAACGCATCATCAGTGGGGGCAAAGACAGTGAACGGCCCCTTTCCCTTTAGTGTTTCGACCAGTCCGGCAGCGTCAAGCGCCTTGGCCAGCGTCTTAAAAGAGCCGGCCGCCACGGCGGTGTCGACGATGTCGCGACTTTCACCAAGTGTGGTGGGCGCCGCGATGGTAAACCAAAACGCCATTGCGATCGCCCCGACTATCAAACATCGAGCCAAAATACGATTGAAGTGGTTCATCACGTTTGTTCTCCTCTTTCGTTCGTTTTTTGTTTCATCCTGGAATCCGTTTCTTCCCGGACCTTTCCCTGCCAATGCTCTTTCTTCTAAGCCGGTCGGTGGGGCATGGCTCGGTTGCTTCTAGCCCTGCCAGCGCCGCGCGATGACCTTGCAAGAACCGCCCCACGCCCACCGATGCCGCCAACGTCGTCGTAGAGCCAGGGCTTATTACACACCTGGAATAACCTTACTGATCAGGGTGAACGACTGAGTACTGAGTGAGCCGACAGCGTAAATCAGATACACGTTGTGCGGATTGAGCTGGAAGAAGTACGGTCCGATCACTGGGCTCTTCTGGCCAGCAGGGGTTAAGGTAACTTGAATCCTCGGGAAATTCCACGTCCTCTCCGAGGGGAGTAGAGCCGCAGCTTGTTGTCCGTTGCTCACATTCGGAATGGTCGTGGGCTGAAGCGGCGAATAGTAATATAGCCGAGCGACGGTGATGTCTACAGCCGGAGCCGCGGCGGTGTGCTGAACGATAAGACGTGATTCGCCGTTTGGGGTTGGGCTGAGGTCGTTGTCGAATTTCTTCACGCCGGGAGCACCCTCACCGTTCAGGTAAGCCACCACGGATGCGTTCTCGCCCTCAGTAAAGGACACGCCATCGGCTGTGAGCAAGGCAGGGTTGGTACATGGCGCAACGGTGTTGGCCGGGCTGATCGTAAAACTGTAGCTGCTCGCGGGGATCGTGAAGGGCCCAGCAATGTCCCCAAATTTCAAACCCTGCACCAAGCAAATCGCACCATTAACCTGCACATCAACCGGCAACGCCGGGTCCAGGGCTTCGCTCACATCGTGGCCGGGAATCCCATGCACAACATAAACGGATGCATTGGAACTCTGAGCACGAGCCGGATTCGACGCGAATCCGGAAAACACCAAACAGGCGCCTAACAGAAGCACTACTTTCCAATTCTTCATGCGGTTGTCTCCTTGTTTTTGGGTGAATTTTCGTTCTGTCTTCCCTAACTCAAAGTAAAAGATGTTTGACTTAAGAGAAAAGATGCGCCACAATAAAACTCATGTGATCCTGGTTCAAATCCTGTCGGGAAATTTGACTGTCAGTAAAACGAGGAGTGAGAAAACTTGCTTACGCCAACCTTGCAAGGAGGATTGCAGCGCTACGCGATTGGAGAAAAGCTACGCGCTTTGCGTTTGAGAAAGAAAGTAGGTCTGGTGGATCTTGGGCGGCACACGGGTCTTTCACCTGCGCTGTTATCAAAAATTGAGCGTGGGAAGCTTTTCCCCACCCTGCCTACGCTGCTCCGTATTGCGATGGTGTTCAGCGTGGGGCTGGAGTTCTTTTTCACCGACGAGCGCAAGCGTCGAATTGTGGTGATCGTCCGTCGAGGGGAGCGCCAGCGCTTTCCGGAAAAACCCGAAGCGGGCGAAGTCGCCTTCCATTTCGAGTGCCTGGATTTTCCAGCCGTCGAGCGGAAGCTCAACGCCTATTACGCTGAGTTCCATCCTTTGGCGCCTGAAAAAGTGCGCCTGCATCAGCACCCCGGCATCGAGTTTATGTATCTGTTCAGCGGCAAGCTGGGGCTGCGCATCGGGGAGGAAGAAAACTCCTTGGAGAAAGGCGATGCCATTTACTTCGATTCGAATCTGCCTCACGGGTACCGCCGGATTGGCAATTCACCTTGCGCTGCTCTCGTTGTGACTACCCCCTAAGTTCCGGCATTCATCCGCAACTGCACCTCGACTCCAGTTTGAGAACATTAGGTGCATTATGCGACCGCCCGGCGGAGCGCTGGCAATACCGTGACTGACCACCCCGGCTGATGCTGCCGTGCGAGATGTTCCTCTGGCCACCCAGGTTGACGGCATCAGGTTGCGCATTTATCCGCTGAGAGCCGGGCCGGCAACGATTCTGGCGGTGTGCTAGAATGCGTTGCTCCTTTATGACGGTATAGTCGTAGTGAGGTTGGATCAGAGTTCAATGAGCACCTCTTCCCTCCGGGTCTTACTGATCAGCTCCGACTCCGGCCTTCGTGACCGGTTGCGAGAAACCCTCGACCAGATTCCGGGAAAGACATGGAGCGTGGAATGGGTAGACTCGTCCCGCGAAGCCATGGGCGCATTGACCCGCCAAGAATATGACATCTATTTCGTGGCTCTCAATGGCGGTCAGGACGAGGCCGCCACAATTCTGCGGCAAGCTCCTGCAAGAGGTTGGGCAAAGCCCATCATATTCCTGTCGGAGCAGATGAGCCCGGAAGTCCGCTGCCAGCTCCTGAGAAACGGAGCCGCTGGTTGCCTGCGTCAAGATCAACTCAATGCGGCCCTTCTCGAGTATGCAATCGAACATGCGCTGGAATTCGCGCGGGCGACGCAATTGCTCCACCAGAGCAAGTCGGGTGAGCTCACTGGTTTCACGGCCATCGGAAGTGAAATCACGGAGCGAAAACGAATTGAAGAAGAATTGCGGTTGCGAGATCGTGCGATGGGCGCAGCCGCGGAGGGAATCGTCATTTCCGATCCTAATCAGCCCGACAATCCCTTGATCTACGTCAATGACGGATTCGAGCGGCTAACAGGGTATTCGCGCTCGGAAGTCCTCGGCCGCAACTGCCGTTTCCTGCAGGGAGCTGAAACAGACTCTACGGCACTCGAGCTAATTCGTGAGTGCATCCGAGAGCGCCGGGAGTGCCACGTGGAGTTGCTGAATTACCGTAAGGACGGCACACCGTTTTGGAATCGGCTCTCGATTGCTCCGTTGCGCGAGGACAGAGGAAGATTAACGCACTTTGTAGGAGTCCAATCCGACATCACCGCCCGGAAGCTCGCCGAAGAACGCTTGGCCGCCGCCAATACTGAGATTCTCGCCTCCAATAATCGCATGAAGCAGGACTTGGAGGCTGCCGCCAAAGTCCAGCAGGCCCTACTCCCCACGTCTCTTCCCCGCATAGACGGACTGGAGTTTGCCTGGCTATTCAAGCCCACCGCTGAACTCGCCGGTGATCAGCTCAATATCATGCGCCTGGACGAAACACACATTGCCCTCTATTTATTGGATGTGAGTGGGCATGGTGTGCCCTCATCACTGATGGCTGTCGCTGCGAGTTTACTCCTTTCTCGACGGCGCGATATCTCGACTCCGGTGGCAGGGGAACTTGTGGAGCCTCCCGCTTCCCCCGTGACCTCCCCGGCTGAGGCGGCGTTGGCTTTGAACCAGCAATTCATTCGAGAAAGGACTGCCCCCCAATATCTCACCTTGGTCTACGGGATGCTGAACGTGAATTCGGGGGAATTCCGCTATGTTTCAGCAGGTCACCCGGGGCCTATTCTCGTGCCCAAAGATGCTCCGCCCCTTGCGCTCGAAGCACCAACAGGCCTTCCCATCGGCCTCCTCGCCGCGTCCTACGAAGAACGCTGCATTCCGTTGCACCCCGGTGACCGGATTTACCTCTATTCGGATGGAGTCGCAGAAGCCATGAACGCCTCGGGAGAGCAATTCGGTGTTCCGCCACTCCTTGCCCGACTCCACGAGTTTCGTGCACTCACCCTCGAGGAGAGCCTTAACGCCCTCTTGCGAATTCTCGAGGAATGGCGGCTCCACGACTGCTTGCAGGACGATGTGTCAATTGTAGCCTTGGAATGGAAAAGGTGAGAATTCTCCTTGCCGGGCTGGCGCTGTTTGCGCTTTTCGGGATGTCAATCGCCAGTGCAGACCGATGCTCATTCATTCTGACTTCTATTGCCACCCTAAGCCTTTTCCACCTTCCAGTCCCTCCTCCGCCACGTGACTTTCCCGCGGTGGACCTCCCTGTGGCAATGGCCTGGTTCTCCAGCCTTTGACCTCTTTGGGTGTCACCCATAGCTGTCAGCTTGCCCTTTCACGAAGACAATTGTGAACGGCCCGTATCAGTTGAACCTCGCTGGCGCCCAACTCCGACGCGGACCGGAACCTCGCTGTCTAGCTTGATTCAATGCTGCTGGCGGCACAGGTGCAGGCCCAGCACAGGATTCGGCCTGTCGGCTTCCCGTCTAATGAGCGCCACTCACTTGGCATATACCGGCCTACTCGTAGAATTGCAATCCCTGGCCCTCCCGAAGTCCCGCACGCGGAAGTTTGCGGTGGCATAGCAGTCGAACGGATTGATCGTGCCGTCGAGTATCCAACGGGACTTCATCGCGAACCTCTCCAAGGGGCTAGCTTACTCCAGTTAGCACGACTTTCTTTATTGATTCCTGCGTACTTTGGTGCTAGAGAAAGTGCTTCGAGACTTGTATAGTGTCTGTGCTTAGACTCTGAGCCGGTCGCTCCCCCGACGGACTCCGTTTTCGACGGCGCCGGGGGCTTGCCCATTAAAGGCAGCACACTACGGCTTGCCGTCCCCGGAGCATTCGAGATGCTTGAGGTCGAATGTTGCTTCATCCTCGCGGCCGTGATCGTGGCGTTCGCTTTTCCGGCCTTCGCGTCCGGCTATTTTGCTGCCGTCGAGCGCCACTTCCTGAGGCTGGCTCGCCGGCAAGGCTGGGCGGTGCTCGTGGTGGGGCTGGCCGCACTGGGCCTGCGCGCGGCTTTAATCCCCCTTTTGCCAATCCCCAAACCCGTTGTGCACGACGAGTTCGGCTACCTGCTCGCCGCGGACACCTACGCCCACGGCCGCCTCACCAATCCTCCTCATCCCATGGGTGTACATTTCGAAAGTTTCAGCGTGATTCAGCGGCCTACCTACCAGTGTTTTGCTCAACCTGCACAGGGAATTATCCTGGCAGCCGGCAAAGTGATCGCCGGGCACCCCTTCTGGGGAGTCTGTTTCGGCAGCGGCGTGATGTGTGCGGCCATCTGCTGGATGTTGCAAGGCTGGTTGCCGGCCGGTTGGGCGATGTTGGGAGGGTTGCTCGCCATTCTCTGCTATGGGGAGACGAGTTACTGGGCTAACAGTTATTGGGGAGGGTTAGCGGGGGTGATTGGGGGTGCGTTGGTTTTGGGGGCGCTGCCCCGTATCCAGCGCGCGCAACAGGCCAGGCATGCATTCATCATGGGCGCTGGCTTGGCGATACTGGCGAATAGCCGTCCCTACGAAGGTCTGGCCTTCAGCCTCCCGATCGCCGGCGCTCTCCTGATCTGGGTGCTAAAGAGAGACCGACCCCCATGGCGAGTTGTCATCCGGCGCGTTGTGGGGCCACTGGCGCTCATGCTGGTTCTCACCGGCGGCGCCGTGGCTTACAACAACTGGCGCGTGACCGGCAACGCCTTGCGTCTGCCTTACCAAGTCGATCTGGAAACCAACTCGGTGGTGCCTTACATGATCTGGCAAAAACTCAGGCCTGAGCCCAGGTACCACCATGAAGCCATAAGGAGAATGTTTGCCCTGGAAACGACCTCGGCGTACTATCTGGCCCGGACACCGGCAGGGCTTTGGTTCAAGGCGGTTCGGCTATGGCGGTTCTTCATGCGCCCTGCCCTGTCCCTGCCGTTTCTGCTGCTGATCTTCTTGCCCCCGAGAGATTTCTCCTGGCGCAAGATCAGCAGGCGATCGCGCATCCTGCTGATTGCTGGTGCGGCGTTCTTGGTAGCTGTCGCTCTGGAGTCGTTCTGGGAGCCCTATTATGTCAAGCCACTCACCGAGTTGATTCTGTGCCTGGGACTGCTGAGATTGCGCCGCGCCTGGAGCCAGATCGGCAGTCGAACAAAGTTCCTGATGATTGCCGGTGCGGTTTTCCTGGCAGCTTTGGCTCTCGAAACTTTCTGCGAACCCCATTACGCCTCCCCAATCACCGGCTTGATTCTGGCGCTGGTGCTGGTGTCGATGCGCCGCTTGCAACTGTGGCGCTGGGGCAGGAAGCGTGCCGGGCTGTTTCTGGCGCGGGCCATACCTGCGATCTGCGTCCTCACGTTCGTGCTGCGCCTTGCCGCCCAACCTCTGCACATAGCTCTTCCCATCTCCTATGTGGCGGCGTGGGACCAAAGGGCTCGCGGCGATTTCGGGAGGGCTGAAGTATCGGCGGCGCTCGGGCGGCTCCCAGGACGCCAGCTCGTGATCGTTCGCTACACGGCGCAGCACGATTCCTTTAACGAATGGGTTTACAATGAGGGGGACATCGACGCCGCCAAGGTTGTTTGGGCGCGCGATATGGGTCCGGCCCAGAACCAGGATCTCATCCACTACTTCAAAGGCCGTCAGGTGTTCCTGCTGGAGGCGGACGAGAAGCCGGCCAGGTTGTTAGACCTCGGGGCAGAGAGGCTCGCGAACGGCTTTCCGGCGCGGTAAACAAGGTTTTTCTCAACGAAAGGGACGCGGTCCATTGAATCGGTTTGGAAAAAGGCGAGGTGATCCGATGGTGCTGTCCCGCAGTGCGTCCGGGCGCCAATGGCTGAGGATTGCATTCTGGTGTGTGGCGATTGCCCTGGGGGCCGCGGATGCTTGGGCCGCGCGCTTCACCATGAACGCCGACGGCATATCCTATCTCGATATCGGGGACGCCTACTGGCGGGGCGATTGGCGCATGGCCATCAACGCCTATTGGAGTCCGCTCTATTCCTGGATTGCCGGCCTGTTTCTGAAGGTTTTGAAGCCTTCACCGTACTGGGAGTACCCGCTTGTCCGCCTTGTGAACTTCCTCATTTACGTGGCGGCGCTGGCATGCTTTGATTTCTTCCTCAGCAACTTCATCCGCTGCCGCCGTGAGTCAGTTAAAGAATTCGGCGAGTCAGGAGAGGTGACCCTGCCGGAATGGGCGTGGTGGGCGCTGGGGTATAGCCTCTTCATCTGGACTTCTTTGGTCATGATCACCATCGGAGTTGTTACTCCTGACATGTGCGTGGCCTGCTTTGTTTATCTGGCCTGCGGTCTCCTATTGCAAATCCGCACCCAAGCCGCCACCGAGAAAGCCTTCGTGCTTTTGGGGGTCGTCCTGGGATTCGGTTATCTGGCGAAGGCCGTGATGCTTTCTTTGGCCTTCATTTTTCTGGCGGCGGCGTTGTTCTCCTTGCGCAGCTTGCGTAAAGCCATGCCGCGCGTGGGCGTGTCGGCTCTCGTTTTCCTCGCCATCGCAGCTCCGTTCATGGCTGCGATGTCTCGAGCCAAGGGGCGCCTGACGTTCGGGGATGCCGGACGACTGAATTACGCGGGATGCGTCAATGGTGTGGATACCCAGTTTCCCGGGGATAGCGGCAAACTGAATTGCCTGGAATTCTCGTGGGTCGTAGGCGTCGACGAAATTGAATCCCCCGCGAGCAAGGAGCTGCTGCATCCGGTCAGGAGAATTTTCGACGCGCCCGCGACGTACCAATTTGAAGGGCCCGTCGGCGGCACATACCCATTTTGGTACGATCCGTCTTATTGGCAGGAAGGCCTCAAGCCTCATTTTGATCTCGGGGCTCAGGCACAGGTAATAAGGCGTGGAATACGCTCGTACGGCTTAATGTGCCTGCATGCCCTTCGCCACGTTACCGTTGGCTTATGCATCCTTTACCTTTTCGCTCGGAAACGTTCGTTGTGCATCAAACGTGCTGCCGCAAACTGGCCCCTCGTGGTTCCCGGATTATCGGGTTTGTGCTTATATGCGTTCTTGCACGTAGAAGATCGTTACACTGCACCATTCGTGCTGTTGTTGGTGTTGGCGGCGTTCTCAGGGGTCCGGATTCCGGGGTCTCGATGGTCGAGGATGTTGGTCGCCGTAATAACCGTCAGCATTGCCACAATAAACGTTGTTTCAGCGTATTCTTACGTGGTTCGAAACCCGATCTCCACGAGGAGCGCTGCCCCGGTGTATTGGCAGGCCGCGATGGCCCTGAAACAATTGGGAATCAGGTCAGGGGATAAAGTTGCGGTCAGTACGATTGCGCCAGTGGGGGAAAGTGTGCCCTTTGTGGCACGGCTGGCAAAAGTCCAGATCGTTGCGCAGGTTAATCGCCCGGATCACTTTTTTGCTGCACCGCCCTCTACTCAGTCCCAGGTCTTGCAGGCCCTCGCAGCAGTTGGCGCAAAGGCATTTCTGACGCAGACCAAGCCACCCCGTGGGCCGCGGGACGTTCGATGGGAAGCGCTGGGAGCGACGAACTTTTACGTTTGCTTGCTCGACAAGGGAAGGTGATAAGCGGCACACCGCGGACCCATGAGAGGTGGGGGGCATTGATGCCCCCTGGGTTGTCTAATCCCCCATGTACGTATCCCGGTTTATGCCCAACATGCTGAGAAAGACCGACGAGAACACAACCTCGATGCCGAGGAAAAGAGAGAACGAGCAGAAGAACACGGTCCGAACATCCTGGAGCTTGCCGAAGCCGCTATGCGCCCACCGCGAAAATTCGACTGCATCGCCCGCGAAGCCTGCGAGCCCCATCGCGGCGCCCGCCAACAAGCCGTGCTCCAGTTTAACAGTTTTCAACCATTTCACTAGCGAGGGCTGGTGATGGGAGAACCTTTCCGTATAACAGAACACCTTGACGAACATGCCGACGGAGATGATGTGCGCGCCCAGGAGGGCGAGCATCATGGCCAATGCCATGGTGTGGATGTCCAGCCCGACACCGCCTGCGACCCGCGGGCCAGGGAGCAACCACAGGACCAACCCAATCGCCAGGGCCACCAGCAAACAACCGGGGAGCAGGAATAACCAGTTGGGAGCATACAGCAGGATGAACCGCAAGTGCCGCCACCCGTCATGAAAGGTCCGAAGGTGGGGAGGACGCCCTCGCCGGTCAGGCCACATGGTAATGGGAACGTCCGTCATTCTGGCGCCCAGCTTCCCTGCCTTGATCAACGATTCGGAGGCAAATTCCATCCCCGTGGTCCGCAAGTCAAGGCGGCGGGAGAGATCCTTGGTGAGGCCTCGCATTCCACAGTTGATGTCCTTCACGCCGGCGCCAAAGAAGAGGTTGAGAAGGGCGGAAAGTACGGGTGTGCCAATATACCGGTGATGCCATGCCATGGCTCCGTTCTTGATTTCACCCAGGAATCGATTGCCCACAACAAACTCATAGCCCTCACGCCACTTGGACACAAAGCGCGGTAGTTCCGAAAAATCATGGCTGCCGTCGGCATCGCCCATCACAATGAACTCACCCTGCGCCTCCTCGATCCCCCGCCGCAAGGCACTTCCATAGCCTTCCAAGGGGGCTTTAACAACCCGCGCGCCGCGTTCGCGAGCGATCTCCGCCGAGGCATCGGTGCAACCATTGTCAACCACCAGGACCTCTCCCCGAACTTTCGCCGCCCGCAACCCTGCGAGCGCTTGGTCCACACAAATAACAATGGTTTGCGCCTCGTTCAGGCAGGGGATCACCACCGAAACCTCGACCGCCGGGGGGGCCGCCGCCCCTGGTTGTCCGCTTTGCTTTGAGTCTGGCGTTCCGGTGACGTCAGTCATATTGTCCAGGCGGTGTTCCTCGTTCATTGTCGAACCACATTGCCGGCCGGCTTGGCCGGCTCGGATTGGCATACTTCATGCCTGGTTCCTGCGCTGCCTCGCGGTGAGAACGGAGCCGGCTGGTCCGGCAGGACAGGATACGGCGACAACCTGGGAGGCGCAAGGTCCGGTTGCGCAAGCCACACGCGCCGGTGCGGGTAGTAGCGGATTAACTCGGCATTTTGCGACTCGTCCATATCCCGCGCCCACACCACTTTTGCTCCGTCAATGTCAGCGCGGTTGTACACCCATTCGTTATCTGAGTTGTGATATTGATTGTATCGTACAAAAACGAGCTGATCTCCCGCCAATCCCTTTAACTGTGCGAGCGCACGGGCGCGGTCCAGATTCTCGTAGTGCTCGGAATCCCAAGTGTGGTGCCATTCAACCGGGGTGGGAATGTGCAGTTGTGGGGCGACGGCCCGCAGCAGGAACAAGAATACGCAGATGGCCGGTGTCGCCCGCACCATCCTAAGTCCGGCAGGCTTTCCACGCCAACGCCACAACCGCAAGCGCCGCATGGCTTGGAGCACTAATGCGTAAATCGCACCTGTAATGGGCGCTGCGTATTGAGGGAGGAAGTAGATGGGCAGCGCCAATCCTAGGAAAGTCGCGCCGCACACCGCCACGAGAAAGCCCGTCTTACCTGTAATTGCCTGGCGGAGAAACTGCCTGGGCGAGAAGGCCAGCAACACCACGAAGGGCAGCGCCAGCACCGGTCCAAGGAAGAAGCGGTAGAAGTCCGAGACCTTCTCCGCTAAAACCTCGAACGGGCGCCTGCGGTCACGAAAGTAGTCATACATCTGCCATTCATGCAGATAGAACTTCTCGATCACGGCGTGATGATACACGTGCTTGAGATTGAGTGGTTGCCAGGGAAAATACGGCACGGCAATATAGGCGTCAAGATTGACCTGATAAGGAACGCGGAATGGGCTGCCCGTGACCCTCCAAAAAAAGTAGCCCGTCCCCGCTACAGTAAGTCCGAGGAGCAAGGCCAGGGGAAGAACGATTCGTGGAAGTAATTGCTGCCAGGACGGACGTTTTTTTCCCAGCATCCACACCAAAGCCGCCACCCCGATCGGAATTCCGAAGAACAGGCTTTCGTAAGGGCGGGTGTTGGCAAGGAGTGCCAAACCCAAGCCCAACAAAAGGGCCTCTTGCAGGCGCGCGCGTCGCTTAATCCTAGGCAGTGCTCCCAGCACGAGCGCTCCGCCGATGGCGGCCAATGCACCTCCACAGTAGCTGTTAACCCAGTAAGTGTAGGTTGCCAAGCGCATCACGGCCAGCAACCCCCCTAACAGAGCCCAGCCCGGAGGCAGCCAGCCCTGGAGCATCCAAGAGATCGCCGCGCACATGGCGGCAGCGCTGAGCCATACACCGATCCACGGGTTCCCGGCAACGACCTGGCCCAAGGCCATGACTAAGCCCGGAGCGGCATAATACATCGGCATGTAAGTAGGCTTCTGATTGATGTGGATGCTCTCAAAGTGAATCCACATGGGATGAGTCGGATTCGCAAGGCGGCCGTGCGCGAAGGTGTCCGCCGCCAGCAGGTAGGCGAAGTCGTCATGAAAACCCGGCTGGGGAACCGGCAGGTTGGGCAGGAGGGCAGCCCGTACCGCCAAAGCCAGGAGGCCGACCAAGAGCACTGACAGGGCGCGCCTGCGTGCCAAACGGCACACGTGCAGTTCCGCTGCCTTAAACCATCCCGAGGGGAAGCTGCGAAGGAAAAACGCACCCAAAACCGACAGCGCCACCAGACAATACTCGAGAAAGAAGAACATGCTGCCCCATATCCTACTGTTTCGGTGGGGTTAGGAAATGGTACTAAAGTGGCTGATTATCAACCACGCGGTGGTTGGTTATCAACCGCAAACTGGACGCCTTGCCTGCCCCGAAAGGGAAACCCATTTCGAAGACCGCTGGCTCGCGCGGCGAAGCCGCTCGTGTGTTCACAGCTTCCCACGGAGCGAAGGGCGAAGCCGCTCGTATCTTCAAACCGGGTTTCGCATGAACAACCACAGAAGAACGAGCATGGTAATGCCACTGATGAACATACCAGCCAACAAACCCCGTTGGCGGTAACGAAAGAGTATGACGTGTTGCCCCGGCTCAGCGTACACCGCCCGAAAGAGCTGATTGGCGCGCAGCACCGGTACTTCCCGCCCATCCATGGTCGCGTGCCAGTTGGAATCATAGCGGTCCAGCAGGACAACATACCCTGGCCGAGCAAGGTTAGCGGTCAGCGTTACCGCATTAGGCTTGCGCTCGGTGATCGCGACCTGGCCTGTGGGGCCTGAGCCGTGGACGGCAGGAGAGTCGCCGGGATCGGCTGCCAAGATGATGTTCTCCAAGGCCTCGAAATCCGGTGAGGCCATGCGCCGGAGTGTTTCGATTGGGCTGGTGGTGAGAATCGCCGTGCCCGCCACGTAGGCGCGTGGCACGCAGTAACGATCCTCGTACAAATAGCTTGGTCTCGGCGAACCATTGAAAATTTCGCCGGCAACCCTTGTGGCTGCCGAATCATGGCGAGTGGGTTGGACGATGTACTTGACGTTGGTGCGCGCCAGGAAGCAGTCGAGATGAAGTGCGTCGGGAGCTTGGCGCAAAATGTAGATGCAGACGTCATACAGAAATGGCGGCAGCGAGCGCTCGATATCGAGGTTCAGGCCACCCTCGACACCGAGGAGCATAGAGCCCATTCCCAAGAGAATTCGCTCCTGAAATGTTCCTTGCGCCACGGCTGAAAGCTGGGTGGGTCCGAGAACCGATTGAAAATTTACCCATCCCTGAAGTTCGCCTTGCGAGGGCTGACCACCGGGTAGCCGGGCCATGGAAACAACACGGTAACTCCCGGCTGGGCCCTGGAAGAGAGAAATTACCGGAGGCTTGTACGTGAAGAAGTCTCGAGGCACGGTGGGATTGGCTTCATAATTCACCTGCATAAGCTGGGCTAAGCCGAGGAGCGCGAAAATCGGCAGGCCGATGCGCGCCCATGATTTGTTTTGGCTAAGGCCGAGGAGAAGCAGGAACGAAAAAAGAGCGAAGCCGCTAATCCCTGGAACGTAAATGCGGAAGAGACGGGTGAGGGACTGCGCCATTTCGCTGGCTTCCGGCCCTGCATGTCCTTGCCGGATCAGCAACCATTGGGTGGGCAAAGCAACCAGCTTCGGCGCCATCCAGGAAGCAGCCCATATCACTAAAGAAATGGCCAGCAGAATCGCCAGGGGATAGAGCGCCCGGTTACGCCGCGCCCTCCACTGGGCTGATTCCAAGCGAAGCGCGTCCAGACCCCACCCGGCCAGAATGGCGACGAGCAGAATCACCGGCACCAGCAGCTTTACTGGGAATCGCACCAGGGTCAGCAAGGGAACGAGCAGGTAAGCGAGGGAAAAAACCGGAGTGAAGTGCCCGAAGGAAAGCACCAGGAAAACAAGTGCCGAGGCCGCGACGAAATTCCGCCGCCGGTCCTGCGCTAACGCCCAACCGGCCAGCGCAAGGAACAGCGGAACGAATCCCGTGAAAACCGAGAGGAAATACGGGCTGTTCCCATCTTCCACCAAATCGTTCCATTTCGTCGGCGAGGTCAAAGCAAGGCCGTAGAAATCCGGCACCAACATTTCCATCAGTAGAAGAGGGTGAAAGGACCAGTTTGAAGTCTCGCCGTAGCGCAAGCCTTGAGCTCCCCGCCGCGAATGGCTGAGGAGTTCCGCCGAAGGCAGGAATTGCGCCGCGCACAAGGCTATCATCAGGCCTCCGGCCAGCACGAAGCCGGTTAAGGTGCGCAAATTGGCAGCCGAGGCGAGAGGGTGAAGCGTTCCCCGAAGGTAGAGGGCGTAGGCGAAACAGAGGCAAAAAGTGGCGATCAGGGTGAAAGGCTCGGCGGCGAGGAACTGCAAAGAAAAAACCAGCGTCAGAAGTATCCAGGGCCGAACCGCAGCGCCACCCCTTAATCCCCTCAGCGAGGAGGGGACTGTCCGTTCCCCGTTCGCCGGGCGCGGACCCATTAGGCCCTGGATGGCGCGGTCAGTCGCGAGCAACGCCCAGGGCATCCAGGCCGCGCAAGCGGCGTGGTTATATAGATTGCCCAGCGAGAGGAGGGGGCCGCTGAAAGCAAAAGCCGCTCCGGCGAAGAAAGAGGCCTGCCGGCTCTGGCCCCAGCGCCGCGCCAGCAGATACGTGCCGATGCCCGCCAGCGCCACGTGCACGACGTAAAAGAACGGGTAAGCGAAATCAATGGGAAGCAAAATAATAAGCAGCGTGTAGGGATAAAAGAATAGAAGGTTGGGGTTTTCGAGCAGCGGCTGGCCGTAGTTCAAATAGGGATTCCAATAGGGCAAGACGCCGTGGCGGCACATTTCCTGGATGAAGCGGGCCGAAGGATACGTGTAATTACAAACATCACGGAAGAACAGCATGGAAGGAGTAAAGATAACCTTCCAAAACATAGCCAGCGCTCCGACCGCCAGGACAGCCGCCAGCGCCCAGTCAATGCGGTCGAGCGGGCCAACGCTCGCGCCGGACGCTGCCGCGGAATCCATCTCGGGTTGAGGTTCGAGCGAGGTAGTCACGGGCATGGCCTCAAAAACAGTGACTAGTGGCTAGTGCCTCTTCCCACTAGCCACTAGCCACTAACCACTGCCTTACGGTACCCTATCTTACCTTCATTGTGGGGCCGGCGAATGGTACTTTTGGGTAGAGGAGGCATTTATGCATGCAGTCCGATTTCACGAACACGGTGGCACCGAAGTGCTGAAGTATGAAGAAGCGCCGGATCCGAAGATCGACGCTAACGAAGTGCTGGTAAAGGTGAAGGCGTGTGCCTTGAATCACCTGGACCTTTGGCTCCGGCAGGGGGTCAGTGACTGGAGACTTCCGCTTCCGCATATCGTAGGCAGCGATGTTTCCGGGGAAGTGGCTGAAGTGGGGTCAAGCGTCCGGCGGGTGAAGCCGGGCGAGCGCGTGCTGCTTTGCCCGGGGATCAGTTGCGGGCAGTGCGAGATGTGCTTTAAAGGATTGGATAGCGCCTGCCGAAGCTACACGGTGCTGGGAGTCTTTGTGGACGGCGGCTATGCGGAGTACGTCAAAGCGACGGAGGTGAATGTCATATCCATCCCTGGCGATCTGAGTTTTGATGAAGCGGCCGCAGTGCCGCTGGTTTTTCTCACCGCCTGGCACATGCTGTTCACTCGCGCTCAACTGAGTCCCGGCGAGGATGTGCTGGTGATTGGGGCCGGCTCAGGCGTGGGCAGCGCAGCCATCCAAATCGCGAAGTCAGTGGGCGCGCGGGTGATTGCCACTGCCGGAGCGGATTGGAAGCTGGAGAAGGCGAGGGCCCTGGGCGCCGATGAAGTCATCAATCACAGCCGGCAGTCGGTTTCCGGAGAGGTCAGGCGCTTTACGCAAACGCGCGGCGTGGATGTGATTGTCGAGCACGTGGGCGCAGCCGTTTGGGAAGATTGCTTCGACTCTCTCGCTACCTATGGGCGCTTGGTGACCTGCGGCGTCACGAGCGGCGGAGAAGTGAAGCTGAATCTGCAGGGCCTCTTTGGCCGGCAACGCACCATCTTGGGATCCTTCATGGGAGGAAAAGCGGAACTGCTCGAGGCGCTCAAGTTGATCTTTCGGCACAAGGTCAGCGCCGTGATTGACTCTACGTTCCCGCTTCAGGAGGCCGCAGCCGCCCAAAAGAAAATGGAAAGCCGGGAGTCCTTCGGGAAAATCCTTCTTAAAGTGGAAAGCAGAAATTAGAAATCAGAAAATGGAAACTGGAAAATCGAAAACCGAAAAGCGAAAATCGAAGAGCGAAATTCGAAAATCGACTAAGGAAGACCGAAACTGGAAAACGGACGATTTTCCAGTTTCCATTCTCCAGTTTCCAGCGACCGCCGCTGCAAGAATCAAACTGAGACTCTGCCAACTCGAGCGGAGCCTGGTCTAGTGTTCTGACCCGTTTACTTATTGACAGTAGATCCGCGCACCACTCCCTGGCCCCCTCCTTAGTAAGGAGGGGGCCAGGGAGTGGTTGCTGTAAAGAATAAGCTGGGACAGGACACTAGTTTCTATCCTCCAGTTTCGATTTTCTGTGTTCGAGTTTGAATTCACCGTTTTCGGATTTCGGATTTCGGATTTCGTTTTTCCGCTTTAATTGGGACTGGAAATTGGGCACTGAAAGGTCGACAATGGAAACCCGAAACTGGAGCAAGGCAGCCGTGCGGTTTGACTCCTGTCTTTGACTTTCCAGCTTCGAGTTGCTATTTTCCATTTTCGATTTTCGACTTTTGACTAGTGAAGAGGAGGAGAGGTTACAATGAGTACAGTCACGCAGAAAACTATTCACCTTGCCGAGCGCATGTCGCGCCTGGGCACGGAGACGGCTTTTGAGGTTTTGGTGCGCGCCCGTGCCCTGGAAGCGCAGGGTAAAGAGATTATTCATCTGGAGATTGGGGAGCCTGATTTCGCGACTCCAGCCAATATTGTGGAGGCCGCCGTCCGCGCCCTGCGCGACGGTTGGACGCACTACGGGCCTTCGGCCGGCTTGCCTCAGCTCCGGGAAGCCGCGGCGGAGTACACTGCGAAGCACTCGGGAATACTGGTTGATGCGAGCGAAGTCGTCATCACGCCGGGCGGCAAACCCATCATGTTTTTCGTCATTCTGGCGTTGGTGCAGCGGGGCGACGAAGTTCTTTATCCCAATCCCGGCTTTCCTATTTATGAATCTATGATCAACTTCGTGGGGGCGCAGGCGGTTCCGTATGGACTGCACGAGGACCAGGATTTTGATGTGGATGTGGAAGAGATCATCGACAAAGTCACGGACCGCACGCGTTTGCTCATCCTCAATAGCCCGCAGAATCCGACGGGCGGCGTGATCAGCCGCGAAGGATTGAAAGCTCTTGCGGACAAACTTGTGGGGCGCGAAATTGCCGTGCTTTCCGACGAAATCTATCATCAGCTCATCTACGAGGGCGAGCACTCGAGCATCGCCCAGTTTCCGGGCATGAAGGACACTACGATTATCCTCAACGGATTCTCGAAGACCTACGCCATGACCGGCTGGCGGATGGGCTGGGGGGTGATGCGGCCGGACTTGGCGCGGTGGATCGCGCAGTTGATGACCAACTGCAATTCCTGCACCGCCAGCTTTAGCCAGATCGCAGGGGTTGAGGCTTTGAGAGGCGATCAAAGCTCCGTGGGCCTGATGCGCGAGGAATTCCGGCGGCGCCGCAGCGTCATCGTGGATGGCTTGAATCGTATTCCGGGCTTCAGTTGCCGGCAGCCGCACGGAGCCTTTTATGTATTTCCCAACATCAAGAAAACGAAGTGGAGTTCGGGCGCCCTGGCAGACGCCATCCTGAAGGAAGCGGGCGTGGCGTGCCTGGCCGGAACCGCGTTCGGACAGTGGGGCGAAGGTTACTTGCGTTTCTCGTTTGCCAATTCCGTGGAGAATATCCAAAAGGCGCTGGGTTGGATCGGAGACTGGGCGAAGAAGAAGCTCTAAACCATGGCTAGCGCGGACCCCAAAACTGGGACTCCGCGCTAGCCGAGCTGTGCAAATTAGCTGCTCGCGCGAGTGTTCTTCGCGGCTTTGCCGCCCCGCTATGCGGCAAGGCTCCGCCGGCGTGAAAAAATCACGTTTTTGCCGGGCGTTGTAGGGGCAACCCTTGTGGTCGCCCGAGGCGGCCACAAGGGCCGCCCCTACGGCGCGATTTTTTCACAGCTTCTCCGCCTTTCCGCCGGCGGCGGAGCCGCAAGTCGTCGGCCAGATCAGCGGCTCGGAGCCAGCGAAATTCCTTCGTTGGAGGAAAGGTGACCAAACCTCAAGGCCCCTTTCGCGTTTTCGCCACTTGCGATATCGGTAAAGATGCATTCGACCTTCTGAGGGAGCGTGGTTACGAAGTTGAAGTCCACCCGGAGGCCGCGCCGCCCGCGAAGAGTCTGATCGCTGAGAAGGTGGGCTCGGGAATCGATGCGCTCATCACCACGCTTCGCGATAGCATCGATGCGGAAGTCTTGGCGGCAGGCCAGCATACCTTGCGGGGCGTGGCCCAGTACGCGGTGGGATTCGATAACATCGACCGCGCCGCCGCCGATCGTTACCGAATACCCTTCACGCACACTGCCGATGTGCTCACCGAGGCCACCGCTGAGTTCGCGTTGTTTATCCTCGGAAACGTGGCACGCAAGCTGTGCCCCAGCGAGCGATTGGTGCGCGACAACCGGTGGGGAATCTGGCATCCGTACCTGCCACTTCTGGGCGACGAGGTAACGGGCAAGACCATCGCCGTCATCGGCACCGGGCGCATCGGTCAGGCCTTCATCAAAAAAGCGATGGGTTTCAACGTGGATTTCCTCTGCTATGACGGCGGCATTGAGGATCGTGAGTTCGCGCGCAAGATTCAGGAGGCCATGGACTTCCGCTTCAAGTATGGCTTCACGGCGGAACCGCGTAGCATTCGTTATGTAAGTTTTGAGGCGGCACTAAGGGGCGCGGACTTCGTTAGCGTTCATGTTCCGTTGGTTCGGGAGGGTGAAGGTAAGAATCCCACGTTTCATCTGTTCAACGAAAAGACACTGCGGTGGATGAAGCCGACCGCGTTCCTGGTAAACACTGCGCGTGGCGCCGTGGTGGATGAGAAGGCGCTGGTGGAGGCACTTCGAGAAGGCGTGATTGCGGGCGCGGCGCTGGACGTCTACGAGCAGGAACCTCTTCCCCCGGATTCCTCTCTGCGCGACCCTAAACTCGAGAATCGCGTCCGCCTTTTCTCGCACTTCGCCAGCGCCGGCCGCATCACACGCCTCTCCGCCAATCCTGATGCGGGGATGGCTGGCCACTGCGTTCAAGGGGTTATCGACGTCCTCGAAGCCAATTACGGCGGTAACCCCGCGGACATGCCCTACGTGGTGAACAAAGAAGCGTTCCGGTAACATCTTTCTCCTTAATTTCACCAGGTCACGGTTGTATAATGCCCTGCGCTTGCCTGCGGCAAGCTTCCTGTTGACGCGCAGAGGATTATCGGCAGGAGGGCGCCGGAGGCACTCTTCACAGGAGGTCATGATGGACGGCTTGAAAATGTCGCGTCGCGATTTTAATAAATCCGCAGTGCTAGGAACGGCGAGCCTGGCTCTTTCCGCGGGCCCCGCCGTACGAAACGTGGTGGGAGCGAACGATCGTATCGGGGTGGGGCTGATTGGGTCAGGGAATCAGGGTCGTTACGACTTGGGCTCATTTATTAGAACGAGCCAGGTCGACGTCGTGGCGCTCTGCGACGTGTGGGACATGCGCCTGAGAGAGACGCTGATCGGCCTCGATCTCTCCTCGGAAAAGGTGAAAACGTACCAAGATTTTCGCAAGCTACTCGAGCATAAGGATATCGACGCAGTTATCGTGGCCACGCCGGAACACTGGCACGCCATTCCGATGATCGCGGCGTGTGAGGCCGGCAAAGACGTCTACGTGGAGAAGCCGATTTCGCATACCATCCTGGAAGGCCGGAGGATGGTGGAGGCGGCCGACAAGCACGGGCGGGTGGTTCAGTGCGGCACGCAGCAGCGCTCGGGCGAGCACTTCAAAAAAGTCGCCGAACTCCTCCGCAACGGCAGGATCGGCCGGGTGACCGAGGCCGATACTTGGGTTTTGCGCGGGACCTCAGTGCAGTCGAGGATGCATACGCCGTATCCGGACACCGAGCCTTTGCAGGGCCTCGACTGGGACACGTGGCTGGGTCCGGCGCCTTATCACCATTACAACCGCAATCGCCACATGGGATGGGGCGGCTTCTGGGAAACGGGAGGGGGTGAACTGACGAACTGGGCGCCTCACTTGATCGATATCGTTCATTGGGGACTGGCGGTTGACGCCCCGCGCACCGTGGTGGCTTCCGGCGGGCAGTTCATTGCCGCGGGAGTTTTTGAAACTCCCGATACGATTGAGGCGACTTACGAATATCCCGGCACGTCGGTAAACGAGAATGGCTTCCTGGTGAAGTTTTACAACCGAGCCGGCCGCGGCCCCGACGACCATCAATATGGCATGCAGTTCTTCGGCACCGAAGGAACGCTTTTTATTAATCGTGAGGGTTACACGATTTGGCCCCTGGATTTGGTACACGACGGCTGGGAAACTTTTGGCCCCAGCGCAGTGACTACGGGCGACGGGACGCCTCAACATCAGCCGCACGTGGAGAATTTCCTGGAGTGCGTTCGCTCGCGCCAGAAGCCCAACTCGGATATCGAGACCACTCACCGGGCGACCAGTGCTTGCATCATCGGAAACATTTCTTACAAGCTGGGGCGGAAGTTGCAGTGGGATCGAGATAAGGAACAATTTGTGGGCGACGCAGAGGCCAACAAAATGCTGACCAAGGTATACCGAAAACCCTGGCAAGTGTCGTAGGGTTCCCGGTTAAAGTGGATTCCCGCTGGCGCGGGAATGACGGCGAATGTTGTTCGGGAATGACCGTTTTTTCGAGACAATTTCCGTCCCCGGTGACAGCACACACGTAGACTGAGGAGGGGCGATCATGAAATATGGCGTCAATACCATGGTTTGGACGACTCGCGTAAACGAAAGCCACCGAGAGTTGTTCTCCCGCATTCGGACTTGGGGTTTCCACGGAGTCGAGTTGTTCCTATCTCCACAGGAGCCGGCGGACATACCGGCAATTCGAAAGATGCTGCAGAGTAATAATCTGGAATGCACCACCTGTAGCGTTCTGCCCTCAGAGTGCCATTTAGTGAGTTCCCAGCCGGAGGTGCGGGCACGGGGAGTGGAGTTTCTGAAGACGTGCGTGGACCGCACGGCAGAGCTTGGCGCGCGTCTGGTCTGCGGCCCGATGTATGCCGGCCTGGGCGTGATGACTGGCCGTCGCCGCACTTCCGATGAGTGGAATTGGGCTGTGGCGGGATTGCAGGCGGTGGCGCAGCATGCTGAGAAATGCCAGGTTACGCTCTGCTTGGAACCGCTTAACCGCTTCGAGACCTACTTTCTAAACACCCTGGAGGATGCCGCCCGCTTGGTGCGCGATATCGGCGCCCCCAACGTGAAGATCCATTTCGACACTTTCCACTCCAACATCGAAGAGAAGCATCCGGCGGAAGCGCTGCGGTCTGTCGCCCAGGAGTTGGGGCATGTTCATATCTCCGAAAACGACCGCGGCATTCCCGGGACTGGCCATGTTGATTGGCAGGGCGTGCTCAAGGCCTTGAAGGTTATGCGGTACAAAGGCTGGGTGACGATTGAGTCTTTCGCGCAGCCGGAGCCCGAGCTTGCTGCTGCGGCTGCCATCTGGCGCGACACCGCCCCTTCCGGCGATGAGTTGGCGCAACAGGGATTGCGCTTCATTCGACGTTTGGCCGGTGGGCTGGGAATTAAGTGAAGGTGTCAGGTGCCAGGTCACGGTCCATTGTCCGTTGTCCGTCGTCAGTTGCCAGTAATTCTCAAAGTGTCAAGGCGCCTTCCGCGATCGTTAGAATGGGGAAGCCGAAGGACCACGCGGAGCTAGCGCGGTCCGTCCCACTTACCACTGACGACGGACAACGGACGAATTTATTGGGGGTTCCCATGCATGCAAATCTCGCTCGCTTCTCTGGTGGTCCCGGAAGAGCGGGAGCCAGGTTCTTCGTACTGATTGCACTTCTTCTGACGGTTGCATCGGCTCTTTACTTCATTCCCCGCGCGGGCGCCCAAGGCTCCGATGAGATTCCCTTCCGCAAGCACACCATCGACCTGGGCCCCAGCGAGACCGTGGCCATCGTGGACATGAACAGGGATGGGAAGTTGGATATCGTCTCGGGGGAGAACTGGTTCGAGCAGGCGCCGCCCGCTGCGCCTGGCGAGGGGCCGCGCTGGATCAAACACAAGTTCCGCAGCTTGCCTTATACGGATTTTTACCTGGAAGACCTCAGCGACCTGGCGATCGACGTGAACGGCGATGGATATCCGGATATTGTGAGCTGTTCGTACTGGTCCGACCCGCTCACCTGGTGGGAGAATCCTGGGGCGCAGAATGGGCCGTGGAAAAAGCACGTGATTGAGTCCCGCTCTCCGGTGGAATTCGCTTTCCTGGTGGATATCCTCAACACCGGCAAGCCGCAGCAACTCTTGCCCCAGTTTGGGGATACGAACTTTCCCTTGACCTGGTACGAGTTATCGGGCAAAGGCGGCGATTCCGCCTGGATTCCGCACATTGTGAGTCCGAAGAGTTATGGCCACGGCATCGGGGCAGGCGACGTGAACGGCGACGGCAGAACCGATATCATCACCCCGAAGGGTTGGTTTGAAGCGCCGCCCGATCCTCGAAATGGCCAGTGGATCTTCCATCCTGAATTCGATCTCGGGGCCACGGGGTTCATTTACACGCTGGACGTGAACGGCGATGGCTTGCCGGACCTTGTCACTTCCCTGGGCCACGGCTACGGAATTTTCTGGTATGAGCAGAAGAAGGATTCAGCGGGCTATCGCACCTGGATCAAGCACGTGATTGACGATAGCTGGTCGCAGGCCCACGCCCTGACGCTGGTGGACCTGAAGGGCGACGGCCACATGGATATCGTGACGGGCAAGCGCTACTTTGCTCACAACGGCCACGACCCGGGCAGCCGCGAGCCTCTGGGAATCTACTGGTACGAGCCCATCAAAGTGGGAAGTGAAATACAGTGGCGGCGGCACGTCATCGACTACAGCACCCGCACCGGCGGCGGCATGCAGATCCCAGTGGTGGATATCGATGGCGACGGTGATTTGGACATTGTCGTGGCAGGGAAGTCCGGACTGTTTCTGTTTGAGAATCTAACTATCAACCACTGAGGGTGCAAGGTCCTGGATTGCCGACAGGAGCCCCGAAGGGGCGGCCTAGCCCAGCCCAAGCCAACGGCCTGGGTCCAAGAAATCGTCCCATTTTTCCGCATCAAGCCCTGAAAGGGCGAAACATTTCTCCGGCCGATCGCGGATGATCGCCTCAGCCTGGGCTCCGAGTGTATTACGCCCCTTCAGGGCTCGGAAGCGCTGGGGTGTGGACTCTGAACCCAGGCCGTTTGGCCTGGGCTGGGCTAGGCCGCCCCTTCGGGGCTCAGAAGCGCAAATCTGCTCCCCAAGGTCTGCGGCTTTGCGTACTGACGCGGGGACAGGCCGCGGACCTAAACGGCAGGTCCGCGCTCTCCGAGCCATGGGCTTGAATCCCACCACGTACGCGCGCATGCAACAATTTAGCAGTGACAATTGGTACAATGGAAGCGGGAGGATGGTATGCCAGACCTAAGCGAAGTTCTGAAGAGCGCGCTCAGCCTGAAACTCGAAGACCGCGCGACCCTGGCGGAACGGCTTCTAGCGAGCCTCGATGAGTTGGACGAAAAAGAGGCCGAACGTGTGTGGGCACTGGAAGCACAAAGGCGCTTAGATGAGTCTCACGCCGGCCGCACAGGAGCCGTCGAGGCCCAAGACGTTGCGAACAAAGCATACAGACTTTTCAGGTGATTCCCTCTGGTTACCATGACGCGGCGTTTGACTACAGATGTCGGCAAGGAACTTCACTTGGAGGGGCCCGTGACGATGACAGTTTTCTCGCTGGCCAGCCAAGCCGCATAACTCATGGCTTGCTGAATGTCAGCGGGCTCTAATTCCGGATAAGCTGCGACGACCTCAGCGGGGGTTTTCCCGTTGGACAGAAGCCTGAGAATCACGTGCACAGGGATGCGAAGGCCACGGATGCAAGGCTTGCCGTCACATTGCTCCGGGTCAATCGTAATTCGGTCAAAGGCTATGGTTGCCATATCTAGACTGATGATACCACGCACCCGCGGGTGTGGTCACAGGTCTGGCCTTGCTCCGCACGGCAGACGGACAACTGCGTATGGCGGGTGTAGCGCAGACCCCATTCCCAAGGTCTGCGGATTTTCGGTTTCAGACGGAGATGGGCCGCGGACCTAAAGGGCAGGTCCGCGCTACTTACTTTTAGTCAATATGCATGTCTTGAATAAAACGCGAGTCATCGGTGAACTCTGTAACGTTAGAGTGCTCGATGATCATCGCCCGAACAGCCTCCCGCACTCGTTCTCGAGTCCATCCCTCTTGAACTTCTTCGGGAAGCGGGTTTGCGGCAACGAGGGTTTGAACGACTCCGCCGAGAGACGCGTAACGAAGAGGAAAGGCGTTTTGCAGCGACCTTGTCGCCACAAGCCCTATCCAAATAACGGCGACGGTTGAGAAGGCTGACACCGCGACGGGTGCCAAATGCCCCTTCAGAATCTCGCCACCCCACAAGATCCACGGCAGAGAATACGCCCCGATTGCGGCCGCGATGACCGCTCCCTTGACTGGTTTCGGGCGCGTCAGGTGCGGCCAGTGTGGCGATTGAAGTTCTTCGCCGAGTTGCTGCCACAATGTTCGGCGATTGACTTTCGGCACTATCCCCTCGAGAAGCGTGTCAGGGTTCAGGTCTCGCCGTGTTGCCCAATGGCGAGCGATCAGCGCGCGTCTTAGCCGATAAAATTGCCGCTGACTCAGGCACCCGCGATCCGCTCCGGGTTTTACTCTGGTCATGATGTAGTCCACCAGCAGCCGCGGCGTTGTCAGGTTTTCTGCGTCCTTGTCAGGAATCTCGATACCGAACCTTTCTTCTATGCTCATCACGAACTCAACGATATCCAAGCCCATAAGCTCACACTTAACGCGACGAATTATCACGCAACCTACGCAGAGAGTGATGACGCCGGGAAGCGACCCCTCACCGTTCGTGCTCCGACTGATGAAAACGCCGGAGCCCGACACTCTCCCCAGGGGAGAGTGCCGATGTTCAAAGGGTCGCGGGCGGGCATGTCACGCTGCCTTCACGTGTTCCTCGCGGCTCAGCCAGCGCTCACGAAGCTTCAAGACGCGCGCGGCGATATGTTCGGCGCATAGCCCAAACTCCTGCATCAGTTCCCAGGGCTTACCGGAGAGTCCGAATCGGTCGTTGACGCCGACCATATCGAATAACAGAGGGTGCCTGTAATTCTGGCGATGTTGAAGGATGGCGCCCGCCACGATGTTCCCAAACCCTCCCACTTGATGCTCTTCGGCGGTAACGATCAGGTGCGTCTGCTCGGCGGCCTGGATCAACGCGCCCACGTCAAGCGGCTTCACCGTGTGCATATTCACGACACGTGTCTCGAGCCCGCATTCCTCCTTCAGCAGCCAAGCGGCCCGCATGGCTTCCGTTACCATGGGCCCGCAGGCGACGATGGAAACTTCCTCATTTTCGCTCGTGTATTCGGTGGATAGGAAGGTTTCGAAAGCATCCAGGAAGCCCGGCTTCTCACCTCGATAGCGGATTATATTGGCCAAGCCGTACCTGAAGGGTGTCCAGGGAGTAGTGACCATGGGGGTGGCCTCGCGCGCGAAGCGGATGTATGCCGGGCCGTTCAAGTCGAGTAGGCTGAAGAGCGTGGCGCGCTCGGTCTCCAGCGAATCGCAGGGGGCCAGCACGTGCATGTTGGGAAGGACACTCATCAGTGAGTATTCTTCCAGCGCCTGATGGGTCGCCCCGTCGGCGCCCACGGAGATGCCGCCGTGCGCCCCGGCGATCTTGACGTTGAGGTTCGAGTAGCAGATGGTGGTGCGGATTTGGTCCCAGCAGCGGCCCGAAGCGAACACGCCGTACGTCCCCGTTACAGGGATCAATCCTTCCTTCGCCAGCCCTGCCGCCACCACCATCATGTTCTGTTCGGCGATCCCGACGCTGAAAACGCGATGCTGGCGTTCGGGGTGCTTGGCCTCGAAATCCGTGATGCGGATGGAGCCCGAAATGTCAGCGTGCAAGGTCACCACGCGTTCATCATTACCGGCTTTTTCGAGCCCGCGCCCGAAGCCCATGCGGGTCGGGTCCATATCTACTTTCATCGCCGGGCCGGCATTCCACCAATAATCGCGCTGGAAAGCCGGTAGGGCTGCTCTGGTTTTGCGAGTGACCTCCGCGCCGTATTCGGCAGCCCTGGAAAGCAACGCTTCGACGCGCGCGCGTGGAACCGAGGGAGTGGCCAAGTCGGTCATGGCTTTTTCAAACTGCACCTGGTTGGGTGCCACGCCGTGCCAGCCCGCCTGGTTCTCCATGAAGGACACACCCTTGCCTTTTATGGTGTGGGCAATGATAAGAGTCGGCAATTGACTGTTCGAGCGCGCACTCTCGAAGGCTTCGAGAATCCGGTCCATATCGTGCCCATTAATTTCCAGCACGTTCCAGTTGAACGCCCTGTACTTTTCCGCCAGCGGGTCCACGTTCATGACCTCGCGCACCCAGCCGTCGATCTGGAGATCGTTCTTGTCAACAATACCGCAGAGATTAGCAAGTTTATAATGGCCCGCCGCCATCGCCGCTTCCCAAATGCTGCCTTCTTGCTGCTCGCCGTCCCCCATGATGCAGTACACGCGGTAGGGCTTGCCCAATAGCTTTCCCGCCAGCGCATTGCCCACCGCGACTCCTAGCCCTTGCCCGAGCGAACCGCTCGAAACTTCCACTCCAGGGACTTCCAGCCAGTTGGGATGGCCCTCGAACCCCGAGCCCAGTTGGCGCAGTAAAACCGTGTCATCCAGAGGGAAGTAGCCGGCTTTGCCCAGCGCAACGTAAAGCGCCGGCGCCTTGTGGCCGGTCGACCAGAACACCCGGTCGCGGTCCGGCCAGGCGGGATCGTGTGGGTCGTGGTTCAACACCCGCAGGTATAGCGCGGTGGCGATGTCCATGATGGAGAGTGTGCCGCCCGGGTGGCCCGACCCCCCGGCAAAAATGTCGATGATATCCAAGGCCCGCAACTCGGCAGCCGCCGCACGCAACTCCTCCACGTTCAGCCGTGGACCACGTTGCTCACAAGTTGTGCTCATAAGTTCTTTCCTCCCTTCACATCAAAACGAGCATAAACGCTCAATGGTGCGAGGATTGGCGCGGTAGCAGGGGCAACCTGGCTGAGCTTGAACGAGCCCCCAGAAGATCAACCCGGGTGATGCGATAAGCCTTTTGTTTTTAGTGTAATAGGCCTCGTCGAAGAGCCCATTACCGGGGCTTATCGAGGTTTCCTGTGGACCGCGCGTCAAGGATAAGCCTCACTCCCTTAAGCGGACCATGCATGCGCAATTCCAGCAGCACGTAGTGGAAGCGTCTCGCCCGCGCTAGACAAACCAACTTTCGGGTCGGCGGATTGCCGATTGCCGCCTTGGGCGCTTAGGCGCAAGGCGTAAGAAGCCTTGCCGGAGTGTAGTTCCCATCCAACGTCTCAAACGGCAACGCCAATTGGGGGTGCCTCGCGGCCGGTGGCGGCTCTCCTTGGTTGCCGTCCAGTCCATACCGGATGCGGAGTTCCGCCAACAGTTTCGTCATGCAGTTCTTGTATTCCCCGTTCAGATAGGCCGAGTGAGCGTAGAGTTTGCGGTAGCGCTTGGCCAGTCGCGGAAACTCTTCTTCGAGGAAAGGCATGAGCTGCTTCATGGCGGACGGTGTAAGGAACAGGATGTTTCCGTAAAGGAACTTCGCGCCAGCGAGGCTTACGGCTTGCGCCAGGGTGTCCAGGCACTTGTCGGAATCGTTCATTCCCGGCAGGATGGGCATGGCATTCACGCCGACCCTGACGCCGGCCTCAGACAACAGCTTCACCGCTTCGAGTCGCTTCGCAGGCGGCGGGGCCTTGGGTTCGAGCAGGCGCGCCAGTCGTTCATCCGTTGTGGTTACTGTCATATGGACGCTGAAGCGGTGCCGGGCGGAAACACGCACGAGCAGATCGAGGTCACGAAGAATCAGGGCAGATTTCGTGGTTATGGAGAATTCCAACGCTTCAAACTCCAGGAAGACCTCCAGCATCCTCCTGGTAACCTCGAACTGCTTTTCCGCCGGCTGATAAGGATCGGTGGCTGTACCGAGAGCGATAGGTAGGCCCTTATCCTTGGCTTGGCGCAGTTCCGCGCGCAGCCGCTCCGGCGCCCCCTCTTTGGCATAGATCTTCCGCTCGAAATCCTTCCCGTCCCACATCTCCATGAACTCGTGGGTGTAGCGGGCGTAGCAGTATTTGCAGCCGAACTCGCAACCGCGGTAGGAGTTGATCGTCCAAGCAAAGGGCATCCGACCGCTCGACTCTCGATTGAGCGCGGAGCGGCAGGCAAGCGCAAAGTATTCGACCTCGGCCCGCCCGCGGACCATGGGGCTTTCGGCCGCCAAGCGTGCGATCCCCACCAATCGTGGCGGCGGGGTGGGCGGAGCGGGCAGTATAGCAATAGACGGCATGAAGCACCTCCGGACTGAGGCTATATTCGCTTTTTATTCGCCTATTGTCAAGTGCGGAGTAGTGTTTCGGATGCGCGACATATAACTTGGCTGTGCGGAAGTCCGGTGAATCTGGCCCTGAGAGGGGCCATCCTCGTGGCTAAGATTCTCCCGCCGGCGGGAGCAGGGCGCTCCCACCGCAGCGGGTTGATGACTAGAACGGTTGAATCTGGAACAACTGAGGGCGGTCAAGTCCGTCGCAGGCGGGGGGCCGGTGTGACAATGGGAACTCTCTATCTTACGGATGCAAGCGCCTTGTGGCATTCATCGAGCGCTTGGTCCACGCGCACTATGGCCATATGGCGGTGTCCATGGAACTCGTCAGGGGCAGCCTGAAGCTCTTTCTTGGCTTCCTCGAGGTGGCGCATGGCGGCCTCAATACGCGGATGCTGCGGGGGCGCCGGAATAGCTGCGGGCGCAGCGGGAGTGGCAGCGGCAGCGGGTATAGCAGGTTGTGGAGATCGGGGCTGGGCGCGAAAAGCCAGGGGCAATAATGCAACGCCCAGGATTGCCAGCCCTGCTGCCCATAACGTCAGTCTTTTTTTCATAGTTCCTCCATGCAATGAAATTTTCGATTGCGTAGCGATCATCGCGTCAGGAAGGATCCCTCAACGCGACCTAGCAGTAGGGCAGATTTACGCACACGTCGGGAGTCTTTGTCAAGGACTTTGCCGAAATGGTAGTGGTACAGTTTGATGTAGAGGCGGCTTTACGCCGCCATTTGGCGAGGTAAACTCGCCGCTACAGCATCAAACTGTACCGCTACCGCCGAAATCCTCGTGATAAACTCGAAAAAGGCGGTATTACCACTCGGTGGAGCCGGTTTTCGAGTTTCGGTTTTCGATTTTCGAGTTTCGGCTCTCCGCTCCCAAGGGAGGGTTAATGAAAGTCGCTGCGGTGCAAATGGACGTCAAGATCCTGGAGAAGCAAAGAAACTTGGAGAAAATACTCGACGGCCTTGAATCGGCTGCGCGTGCCGGCGCGGGAATTGTGGTGTTCCCGGAATGCGCGCTGACAGGCTATTGCTTCGTGAGTAGGGAGGAAGCTGATCCTGTCGCTGAGCCGGTCCCCGGCCCTTCCTCAGAACAACTATGCTCAGCCGCTAAGAAGCTCGATTGCACGGTCATCGTCGGCATGCTCGAGCGCGACGGCGACCGGGTTTTCAACGCTGCGGCGGTAGTGACTCCTCAGGGAATCGCGGGGACATTTCGCAAGCTTCACCTTCCCTATCTGGGCATCGATCGGTTTGTTGCTCCAGGGGACAAGCCATTTCCTGTCTTCGAGACCGCGCACGGAAAGATCGGGATCAATATCTGTTTCGACTGTAGCTTTCCGGAGGCGGGCAGGGTATTGAAACTGAAGGGCGTCCAACTCCTGGCAATCGCCACGAATTGGCCCACGGGGTCAGATTCCTGGCAGCATACCCCCAAGGTCCGAGCCGCGGAGAACCACTTTCACGTAGTGGTGGCTGACCGTGTCGGCGAAGAGCGAGGTTTCCGATTCGTCGGCCACTCGCAAATTGTGGATTTCACCGGTAAGACTCTTGCTGAAGCAGGCGAAACCGAGGAGACGATCCTCGTCGCGGACCTTGACTTGATGGGCGCGGACCGCAACCGAGTGGTTCGTGTGCCGGGGCAATGGGAGTTTGACCGCATCGCCGCTCGCCGTCCTGAAATGTACGGTCCCCTGACGTATCCTGTGACGTAACGCGGACCTCTCGCCCGCCTACGGCACGGATGTGGCGGTAGCGTTTCTGCACAATGGCGGGATTGAAAGCGCGCGCGGGAGATGTCATAATAATCGCAGGGTTTGAGGTTTATGCCAACGAACGAATCCTCGGGGTTTGAAGGTCTGATCTTCACCAAGCTGGACCAGGCGGTGAACTGGGCGCGCAAGTCTTCGATCTGGCCCATGAGCTTTGGTCTGGCCTGCTGCGCCATCGAGATGATGTCCACCGCGGCCTCGCGCTTCGATATTGCCCGTTTCGGAGCAGAGGTTTTCCGGGGCTCACCCCGCCAATCGGATTTGATGATTGTGGCTGGTCGCGTCTCCCAGAAGATGGTTCCTGTGATCAAGAAGCTTTACGAGCAGATGCCCGAGCCCAAATGGGTGATCTCGATGGGGGCTTGCGCCACCTCGGGTGGAGTCTTCAATAACTACGCGATCGTCCAGGGTGTAAACCAGTTCATTCCTGTTGATGTGTACGTTCCCGGATGCCCGCCACGGCCGGAGATGCTCCTTCAGTCCATAATGCTGCTGCAAAAGAAAATCATGCAGCAGCGGGGAACTTTCAAAGCAGCCGTCCTCCACGGATTAGCAAAGTAGCAGCGACTTCAGGTCGCCACGCCTTCAGTTAACGCGCTAGCAGCGGCGACTTCAGGTTGTCACGCCCACAATCACTGCGACACGCGCTTGGTGGCACAAGGGGGCTGGGCCACCGCCGAAACTGGCCAGAAACTGCTCGTACAGAGCCGCCGCTCAATCGGTAGCCTGCTACCGGCGTAGGTAGGCGGAAATGCCGATGACTGCAATTGCCAGACCTACTGCGATGGAGAGCCAGATTTGGCGGCGAATCCGAACCCAGTCGAACACTTTGAAGGGCAGCGTGAGGGCCAACGCGATGACGAAGACCAAGAAGGCAAGAACTATTTTTATGGTTAAAAGCTCCCAGGACCTCCCCCAAGGTACTTCCCAGTAATACTCGCGAATGCTGTACAACCCTGAAACGAGCATCACCACAATCGCTGACCAAATCACCCACCGGAACCGGTCCATGACCTGTTTAGCCAGCCGATCGCGCTGCTCCGGCTGTAAGTCTCCCAGGGACGGCGTCAGGACGACGAGCAGGAATGCCATTCCGCCTACTCCGATGACGGCCGCAGTTACATGAATCCATTGCAGGAATGTGGGCATCCGCTCCTTCCTAACGGAACTAACGGGGATTCTATTCGCATCGGAGTCGAGGAGTCAAGGAGTAGAGGAGTCGGGTGCTGTCCTAGTTTGAATGTAGCGCCGCCATCTTGGCGGCTCTTTGCCGGCTGGAAGCCGGCGCTACGCCCGAAATTAGGACAGCACCAGGAGTCGAGGAGCCGACTTCTCAACTTACAGAACTATAGATTTTGTCGATCGCCTCGGCCAGTTTGAAGTCCTTTGAGGTGACTCCGGACTCGCTGTGGGTCGAAAGGCTGATGCTCACATGGTTGTAATTGATGGTAATGTCGGGATGATGGCTGGCCTGCTCAGCAGCCTCGGCGATCTTGTTCACGAAGGCAATAGCGGCCAAAAACGATTTCAAAGCGAACTTCCTGTGGATCGCGTTGCCGGCCAGGGACCACTCCGGCATTTTCTTCAGCGTTTGGCGGATTTCATCCTTGCTCAGTGCTGCCATAGTAGCTCCCATTCTAATGTTGTCTAGAGGCAACCCTCGTAGGTGCCCGCGCGGGCGTACACAAGGGCCGCCCCTACAGCAAACGCCCGCTTGCCGGAGCAAGTCGTTCGCTAACGAAGCGGCAGAGGTCCGGATTCGACCACTCGCCCTCGGAAACCAGAAAGACCGGCCTGTCTTCGGGTATTCGGACGGGTGTTCCCGGCCAGGCGCGTGGCTTGGGTCCGGGCCGCACATTAACAAAGGCGTCCACCCGCCCAAGGACCTGGCGAGCTGAAGCTTTTACGTCACGGCTCGATTCATCAATTACCATTAGAAAGACATCAGGCTCGAGGAAACCCAGTAAGCTATTACTTTCGACGATCACATGCTCGTCGCCTCTTAGAGCTTCGAGCAGGCCGGGCAGCGTTTGAGCCAAGCCTGCCCCTCGAGTTCGCATCCACAGCGAGCGACGCGCTCCCGCTACGAGGTAGCGAGAGGTGTCGCCGATTCCTTTGGGGTCCCTTTCTTCGCTCAACAAGAAATCGACATGTCCGGGAAGCTCATCCACCGACGGCGAATCCTGCGCGTCGTCGCCATCGTGATGGGTGATCTTCACTGCCGTCCAGGCAAGCTTGTTTAGCCCTCGAATTAGGCCTGCAATAACCGAGGTCTTGCCAACCTTTCGCGCCTGCCCTCCCACAACCACCAATTTCATCTTTTTGCCGTGCACCCTGCTCACGTTGAAAACGAGTATAAAAGACGGTGGTAGGCAAGTCAATGACGGTACGTGACGGCGGAATCGAGTACAATATTAAGGGGCGAAAGGAAGGGTGACTGGGAATGATTCACGAGATTCTTCCCGTGGGTATGCTGGCTTGCAACTGTTCCATCGTGGGCGATGAAACGACTGGCGAGGCCGTCGTCATTGACCCAGGAGATGAGGTTGACCGTGTTCAGGAAGTGCTGGCTCAGCACAAGCTGCACGTCAAGTACATCGTCGCCACACACGCGCACATCGACCATGTGGGCGGCCTCGAGCAATTGAAACGCGCCACGGGAGCGGCGGTACTGATGCATGCGGGCGATCTGCCACTCTACCAGAACCTGGCCGTGCAGGCGGAATGGCTGGGCCTCCTCCCTCCCAGCGTGGCGGACGTGGACCAATTCCTGAAAGAAGGCGATGTACTGAGTTTCGGTTCCTATATCCTGGAAGTCTTGCACACCCCCGGACATTCTCCCGGCAGCCTCTCCCTGCATCTTCCGGGCGAGCAGCAGAAGATTTTCAGCGGTGATACCCTGTTCCAGGGAAGCATCGGGCGAACGGACTTGTGGGGCGGGTCGTTGGAGGAACTCCTGCGGTCTATTCACACCCGGCTCTTGATTTTCCCCGATGAAACCCCGGTTTTCCCAGGGCACGGCTTGGCGACCACGATTGGAGATGAGCGGGAAGCGAACCCCTTTTTAGGGAACAGGGAATAGGGAGTAGGGCATTTTTTACACTCTAGATTTTGGATTGACTCTGCCAACAGCAAGAACGGACTGGATGCTGGTGTAGTACCTCCTTACTTTCCCAGATCCTCCGCAACTCGCCGCCTGACCCCCGGCGCCTGCCCGTTTGTCTTCTGAACTTTCCCCTGAACTTTCCTCTTGACACCCGGACCGGCTGACGGTAGCCTATCATGGTTGTCGCAAGAGAGCGCCGGCAAGAGGCGGCGAGGGAAGGCGAGGGGACTGCCAGGGAGAAAAAGCCGGGCATTGGGGAAAAAGATGCTTTTTCGAGGGAACGAACTCAACCATCTCTTGCAAACAAATGACTTAGCGTTTTTGGAGTGCTCAAAACGAACTGGTTTTTGATGCCAACGAACCCAAAACGAACCCCCAAAAGGGGCCACAAACCCCCCTTTTGTGTGGCCTCGAACCGAAATTCGCGAGTCGCAAGGCGCCCGATCCGGGCGAGCAGAAGGGGGGCTACACGAGTTTCAAATGCCTGATCCGTTTGCGAAAGCCTGTCATTCCGAGCGGAGCGAGGAATCTCGCTCCGAGTGTTTTAGAACTATGCGAGATTCCTCGTCGTCCGCCAATAAGGATAGCGGATTCCTCGGAATGGCAGGCCAAAGGGGTTTTTCCGCGGCCTGCCATGGGCTGGTGAGGGCGGAAGGTAGTCGGCAGTAGGCGGGGCCAATCGAAAATCTAAAATCCGAAATTGCCCCAGCCCCGAGCCCCTATTTGGCCTGTTCACAAATTGGCTCGTTTGGCTCTTTACAATTGGGCTGTAATGGCCTAATCTGGTCCGGTAGCGTCAGAATGGAGATTTGGGTGCCATGCTCGTGACTCTTGACTCCAGCTTAGCCAAGCCGCTCTATATTCAGATCCGCGAGCAATTGCGCGAACGAATCGTTTCCGGGGCACTGAAGTCGGGAGACCGGCTGGAGCCCAGCCGCGAATTGGCGAAGCGTCTGGACGTACATCGCACGACGGTTGGCAACGCTTACGCCGAATTAGAAGCCGAGGGGCTGATTCAAGGAACGGTCGGGCGGGGAACGTATGTCACGACTTTGGCCGAATCTCTGCGCTCCACCGTCCGCGCTCCACGTGCCGCAGGGAACGATGTGTTTTGGAATAGTTATTTTCCCGAGGATCCGCGCGACGACTCCCTGGGGCGGTTGATGGCCAGCACTTACGAGGCAGGTGTCATCTCCTTTGCCGCCGCGCACGGCGTCGATGAGTTGGCGCCCCACGACCTGGTGCGGCGCGCCACGGATGCGGTGCTCCGCCGCGAAGGCGGCAGGGTGCTCCAGTACGGTTCGAGCGATGGCTACCTGCCACTTAAAATTTACCTGCGAGCGCGCTTGCGGCGTGACGGCATCCCGGTGGAACTCGACGAGCTGGTGATCACGAATGGTTGCCAACAGTCCATTGATCTGCTGCGCCGCACCCTGGTTGCTCCCGGCGACGCAGTTGTCTCGGAGAACCCCACCTACACGGGGCTTTGGAATGTCTTCGAGTCGCCCGGCGCGCGCTTGATCGGCATTCCGGTCACGGCGGAAGGGATGGATCTGGATTTTCTGGCTGCGGTGCTCGAGCAGACCAAGGTGAGGCTGATTCTGACCAGCCCCAATTTTCAGAATCCGACGGGGCATACGATGCCGCTGGCGGCCCGAAAAAGGCTGCTGGCGCTTGCCGAGCGTCACCAGGTTCCGGTGGTCGAGGATGATATCTACGGGGCACTGCGCTACAGCGGGCGACAATTGCCTCCCTTGAAAGCGCTGGATACCACTGGACTGGTAATTCACCTCGACAGTTTCTCAAAAGTCGGATTTCCGGGATTGCGCGTGGGTTGGATCGCAGGTTCACGCCGTGTCATCGAACGCTTGCGCTGGGCTAAGCAGCGCGCCGACCTCCACACCAACCTGCTGGGACAGGCGGTCCTGGAGGAACTGGGGAGACGTGGCTGGCTGGACAAGTGGATTCGGCGTATCTGTAAAGTCTACGAGCATAAGCGGGAAGTTCTACGGCAAGCCGCGCAGCGCTGCTTTCCGGAAGCCGTCCGGGTGGTTTACCCGGAGGGTGGGATGTCTGTCTGGGTGGAGTTGCCGGCGCAACTCGATACCGTCGAGCTATTAGTGAAAGCGCGGGAAAGGGGCGTGATCTTCGCGCCCTCTCGCTACTTCTATTTCCAAAATCCGAAGCACAATGCTCTGCGTTTGTGCTTCACCGGCCCGACCGACGCGCAAATTGAGAAGGGAATCACCATTTTGGGGGACTTGTTCAAAGCAGAAATTCGCAAAGCAAAGACAGGCCGGAAGCATTCGACGGAGGGAGCGGGTGTGGCGTTGGTGTGAAGGGCAGCCGTCAGCTTTCAGCGGTCAGCAAGCGGTCGAAAAAGCGGTGGGAGTGCTTGCTGAGGGCTGATAGCTGATGGCTGAGAACTGAGAGCTAAAGGAGCGCAACGATGTGGGAATACGATCAGCAAATGAAATTGAAAGTCGGTTTGGCGGAGATGCTCAAGGGTGGCGTCATCATGGACGTCACCAATGTGGAGCAGGCTAAGATCGCCGAGGACGCGGGAGCGGTGGCGGTGATGGCGCTCGAGCGCGTGCCGGCGGACATCCGCAAGGAAGGCGGCGTGGCGCGCATGGCGTCGATCAAGATCGTCAAGGAAATCATGGGCGGAGTGACGATTCCGGTGATGGCCAAAGCGCGCATCGGTCATTTCGCGGAGGCCCAGGTGCTCGAAGCGGTGGGGGTGGATTACATCGACGAAAGCGAAGTGTTGACGCCCGCCGACGAGGAGCATCACATCAATAAATGGCCTTACAAAGTGCCTTTCGTCTGCGGCGCGCGCAATCTGGGTGAGGCGCTGCGGCGCATCGGTGAAGGCGCGGCCATGATTCGCACCAAGGGTGAGGCGGGCTCCGGGAACATCGTCGAAGCGGTCCGCCACTTGCGCGCCATCACCAGCGAAATCCGGCAACTCACCACCCTGCGGGAAGAGGAGTTGATGGCCAAATCGAAAGAACTCGGCTCGCCCTACGATCTGGTGAAGTGGGTGAGCGAGCATGGCAAGCTGCCGGTGCCCAATTTCAGCGCGGGTGGAATCGCTACTCCTGCCGATGCCTCGCTGGTGATGCAACTCGGCGCCGAGGCGGTGTTCGTCGGCTCGGGCATTTTCAAGTCAGCCGATCCCGACAAGCGCGCCAAAGCGATTGTCCGCGCTACCACGCACTACAATGAGCCGGAAGTCGTGGCCGAGTGCTCAGCAGAAGTCGGCGAAGCCATGCGCGGCCTGGATGTGCAGAAGCTCGATCCCAAGGAGTTACTACAGACGCGTGGATGGTAGGGAGGGCAGCCCACAGTCGACAGTTGACAGTCGAGAGTCAAGGGTCGAGAGTTGAGATCTCCGAGGGGGGACTCCGCCGGGAATGGTATGAAATATGTGGTGATCCTCGAGAAAGGCGCAAACGGCTTCGGTGCTTATGTGCCAGACCTGCCCGGCTGCGCAGTTGTGGCAGAAACGCGCGAGGAGGCCTTGCAGCTAATTCGCGAGGCCGTGGAGCTTCATATCACCAGCCTGCGTGAACAGGGCGATCCCGTGCCGCAGTCGGCCTCCACCACGGATTACGTTCGGGTCTGACAAAGCCAAGTGGGGCGGAATCGAGGCGGCGAAACTCAGTCTTGAAGAAATGCTCCTACTGATAACTGACTACTGAGAACTGACAACTGACCACTGACAATGAACAACGGCCACAAACCCATTGGAGTACTCGCCATTCAAGGTGATTTTGCCATGCACGCCAAGATGCTGGAGCGGATTGGCGCGCCCTATAAGCTGGTGAAGCACGCTTCCGAGCTTGCGGAGGTAGGCGGCTTGATCATGCCGGGCGGCGAGAGTACCACGATGCTGAAGTTTTTCTCGAACGAAGGCATGGGCGAGGCGATCAAGGAATTTGTAACGAGTGGTCAACCGGTGTTCGGAACGTGCGCGGGTGCCATTCTGCTGGCGAAGGAAGTTCTGAACCCCGGGCAGGAGCGGTTGGGCCTGCTGGACATCAGCATCGAGCGGAACGCTTACGGCCGGCAGGTAGACAGTTCCGTGCGTCAAGGTGAATGCCCCGAGCTTTCGCCCCGCCCTATCGAGATGGTGTTCATTCGGGCGCCGATCATCCGCCGGACAGGTGAATCGGTGCGGGTGCTAGGGCGCTGCGACGGCCTGCCGGTGTTGGTCGAGCAGGGCAATGTCCTTGCCGCTACTTTCCATCCGGAACTGACCGAGGATGAAGCGGTCCATCGGTACTTCATTAACAAATTGAATCATTGAGTCATTTGGCCATTGAGCCACTGCGCCGTCGGATCGTGGATTCACGCCTCAATAGTCCATTGTCCATCAGGGGCCAGCCTGCCAGTCTTCCCAGGCCAGGCCTTCCACGCGACTGAACTCTCGAGCATTGTGGGTTACCAGGCAGGCGTTAGTATCGAGAAGGTAGGTCAAATTATCTTCTCGCGAACTTCATGATCGCCCTGAGGGTGACGCATGAGTGGATCATCACTCAGGCAACCTGAAGTCTCCTCAAAGAAACGCTCCGACCAGGATCGCGGCGTTTCGGGTTTCGAGTCTTTTCCCTCGGCCACCGGCTGCACCACGATGAGGACTTCCACTTCGGTTTCGGGGAGGCCAGTGGGGACCTCAAGCTTCAAAGCGCCGTCGGGTCGGACTCTCGCCTTGACAGAAATGGAAACCATGGGCGTCAACCTCGACAATGATAATACCGCTCGTCGCCCCCTCTTTCAACCGGGCAGTGGCGCGGCATCCGAAGTTATGGTATCAATTTGCATGTGCAAGAAGGTGTGAAAGGGTCCAAAGTGCGCATTCTCTTTGTTTGTTACGGCAACTCCTGCCGCAGCCAAATGGCGGAGGCGCTGGCCAATCAGCTCGGCGACGGGAAAGTGCAGGCGTTCAGCGCCGGAACGCATCCGCTGGGTGTGATCAGCCGGGACACGGTTGCGGTCCTGCTTGAAAGAGGGATTACGCTGGAGGGGCACTGGTCGAAAGGGTTGCAGGACGTGTCAGTCTCGGAAATGGATGTGGTGGTGGAGATGGGATACGGAGTGGAATTTCGTCCCCCAGAGGACTTCAAAGGGCGCTTGGTCCGGTGGCAGATTCCTGACCCCTACTCGCTCGACCAGGACCATTTTCGAGACGTGCGGGACTTGATCGAGAGCGAGGTTCGGAGGCTGCTTGCCGGCCTGGAAATCCGAAAATCGAAAATCGAAAATGGAAATTCGAAAGTCGAGGGAGGTGAACGTGCGAGAGAGTCCGGATAACTATGATGCCGAACTGTTGCTTCGGCTTTATGAACTGCGCCGGGAAGAAAAGCTGCGCCGGGCGCGCGAGTGGTTAATCGGGAAGTTTCAAGCTGACTCGCTGGAAGAGTTCGACAGACAGTTCCCACCGGGATCGGAGGAGAATGCCTTATTCCGCATGGCAGTGAGTTATTGGGATATGGCGGCTTCCCTGGTCAACCACGGCCTGCTCAAAGAGGATCTATTTTTTGAGAACACGGGAGAATTCTGGCTAACTTGGGAAAAAATCAGGCACCTGGCGCCTGCGATCCGGGAGGCCCGCAAGAATCCGCTGGCCTGGAAAAACTTGGAGACCCTGGCGCGCAAATACGAACAGTGGATGGCGACACGCGCTCCCGAGGCTTTGGAAGTGATGCGCAAGAGGTTAAAGGCAACCACGAAGTAGGCGATGGGTGCCTGGCGCCAGGCTTTCCCAACTTGAACTTGCCAGCCCCTCCTGGCACGGGTCCGCAAACACTCGTAACCGACCCCTCACCCGGCCCTCGCCGGCTGATGAGAGCGCCGTCGCGCTCCACCCTCTCCCCAAGGGAGAGGGCTACGAGTGTCGGCTTAGCGCCTGACACCCGGCGCCTGACGCCTGACACCCGCTTTTTTACCGCCCGAGCCGGCGTTTGCATTCCTCGAGGATGGCCGCGGTGCGACTGGCGCCTACGCGCGTGACCCCCAGGGCGCGGATTTCGAGCAGCTTGTCGAGATCGCGCACGCCGCCCGCTGCTTTCACCTGCACATGCGCCGGTGAATGTGCCCGCATGAGTTTCAGATCTTCCAAGGTTGCGCCCCCACTGCCATACCCCGTCGAGGTTTTCACCCAATCTGCCCTCAACTCGCCGCAGATTTGGCAAAGCCGGGTCTTGTGCTCCTCTTTCAGGTAGCAGTTCTCGAAGATAATCTTGATTTTCTGGCCGTGGTCGTGGGCGAGGTCAATGGCCGACTTGAGTTCCTGGCGCACGTAAGCCCAGTCGCCGCTGAGAACCTTGCTTATGTTGACGACCATATCCAGTTCCTGGCCGCCGTCCTCGAGTGCCCTTTTGGCTTCTGCAAGTTTGATTGCCGTGGTATGCCCACCATGGGGAAAGCCTATAGTGGTACTGGGCTTGACGGTGCTGCCGCGCAGAATATCCGCGCACCGCTGCAAATAATACGGCATAATGCAGACGCTGGCGCAATTGTAATCCACACCCTGCTGGCATCCCTGCTCGAGTTCCCGGCCGGTCAGGCTAGGATTGAGCAGAGAGTGGTCAATCATCTTGGCGATATCTTCGTAGGTGTAATCCATTGGATTCTCCTTGCCAGACAACGTGAGAACATATCCTAAAACAAACTGGGGTTTAATTCAGGTGGAATATTCAGCCGATAGTGTTAGAGTGCATGTCTTCCGAGTGAGGTTCACATGATTCCCCCATCCACACCTTCGCGGGTCGCTTACTTCTCTATGGAGGTAGCCCTTGATCCAGCTATGCCGACGTACAGCGGTGGCCTGGGAATGCTTGCGGGCGACACGTTACGCTCGGCCGCTGACCTGGGAGTGCGCGTGGTGGCGGTCAGTCTCCTCCACCGCAAGGGATATTTTGCGCAGCACCTCGACGACCAGGGCAATCAGACCGAGTCTCCGGCCACCTGGGATCCCGAAGAGAAGCTGGAGTTGATGAAGCCCGTGGTGTCGGTCCGAATCGAAGGACGCGACGTTAAAGTGCGAGCATGGCGGTATCTGGTGGATGGGATCGGTGGTGATGTAGTCCCGGTCTATTTGCTCGATACGAGCCTGCCGGACAATTCAGCCTGGGACCAGGGATTAACGGATCACCTCTATGGCGGCGACCTCCATTACCGCCTTTGTCAGGAGGTAGTGCTAGGGATGGGAGGCGTGGCTATTCTTCCTAAACTGGGGCATCACCATATTTCCAGTTACCACATGAACGAAGGGCATGCAGCCCTGCTGGTGCTGGCTTTGGTGGATCAGCGTATGACGGGGCGCAATGTCCGTGAGGCCAAACCCGACGACCTTATCGCAGTTCGGCATAAGTGCGTGTTCACAACCCACACGCCGGTGCCCGCTGGTCATGACCAGTTCCCTATTGAAATGGTGCGCCAAGTATTGGGGGAAGACCGCGCGGAGGCCCTGCAATCCTTGAAGGTCTGTCTGGAGGGGCATTTGAACATGACTTACCTGGCACTGGCAGGCTCCCGCTATGTAAACGGCGTCGCGATGCAGCACGGCGAAGTCTCGCGTCACATGTTTCCCAGCTATTCGGTCCGAGCCATCACGAACGGCGTTCACGGGCTTACGTGGACCTCGCCGCCTCTCCGTGACCTCTTTGACCGATACATGCCGGAGTGGCGGCGCGATAATCTGTATCTGCGTTATGCCATTGGCATTCCTCTCGAGGAGATTCTCGCCGCGCATGCGCAGGCCAAGCGTACGCTTTTGGAGGAAGTCCGCAAGCGCACAGGTGTGGAACTCGATGAAGAGACCATGACCATCGGATTCGCGCGCCGGGCGGCCACCTACAAGCGCGCGGATCTACTGTTCTGGAAGCCGGAGCAACTGAAGTGGATTGCTCGAAACGTCGGCCCCCTTCAGGTTATCTATGGTGGAAAGGCGCATCCCAACGATGGTGGGGGAAAGAATCTCATCCGCCGGATCTTCCAGGCGAGCGAGTCCCTCAAGGACGCCATCAAGGTTGTTTATGTGCCCAATTACGACTGGACGTGGGCGCCCTTGCTTTGTAGCGGCGTGGATCTCTGGTTGAACACCCCCAAACGGCCGCAGGAGGCCTCAGGCACAAGCGGAATGAAAGCCGCCCTCAACGGCGTTCCGAGTTTCAGCATCCTCGACGGCTGGTGGGTGGAGGGTTGTCTGGAAGGCTTTACTGGCTGGTCCATCGGCTATGGCGCTGAGACGATGGATAATGAGGAGGCCGAGGCCGCATCCTTGTACGCCAAACTCGAGATGATCATTCTCCCCATGTTTTATGGCCGCCCTAAGGCCTATGCGGCAGTTATGCGTTCCGCCATTGCCATCAACGGTTCGTTCTTCAACACTCAGAGGATGGTGTCGCAGTACATATCCAACGCCTATTTTCAGGATAGCGAGTTTTGATGCCCGCTTTTCCACGGCGGCTTTTCCGGAAGCAATTGCTCGAACTCAGCGATCAGGGAGTCTTCATACTCTCCCCTGTAAGTCTGATTGAAGAAGTGTTCGGTGCCCTGGTGATAGAACCTCTCCCAAGACTGCTCCTCGTGCCCGGGGTTGATGGGAAAGAACAAGGCGGCATTGGCGCGTGCGGCGGCTAAGTCGCCGGGCGCATCGCCTATCATCAGGATGCAATCCTTTGGGTACTTGCTTCCCGCGGCGATCTTCAGGTGTTCCTTCTTACTACCCATTTCCTGACCGGCGATGACCGCGGCGAACTTGGCGATGTCGTGTTCCTGCCACTCGCGTTCCAGAGCCTCGGTAGGTGTAGCGGACACGCAGATGATGTCGGCTTTCGGCGCCAGCTTCTCCGCACAGGCGCGGAACCAGGGGAAGGGAGGCACTCCTTCCACCAAATCGGCGATCGAGCGGTTAACGGCCTTGCTCCATTCGAGAGCCAATTCAAGCACGGCGTCGCCAGTCTTGGCCACTTCTGCCTCGAGCGCAGGGTTCCCCAGGGTCGCGCCCGAATCGATCCAGGCCTGGAGGCTTGAGACGTCGGGCATCGGCGCACCACGCCGCATGGCCTCGGGCCAATCGCGCAGTAATTCGATAGTCTTGGTCAGGGCAGGGAAGCGGTTGACGCCCCGCCACTTTGAATAGAGGTTGACGAACTCCGCCGCGGCCCGCGCATATTTCGAGATGGCTTGGAGCTTCCAGTACTTGATGATGTTGGGAATAAAGCACTCTTTGTGCTTGATCTCCATGCTGTCAAACACACAGCCATCAGAATCGATGCCAACAAAAAATGAGTGCTGAGGTTCGAAGGAGAACAGTCTTTCCTTGGCAGATGATTCCATTATTCCTCCGTCAGGTTCGGGCCAAACAACCACTTTCCCGCCGCGAAGCGGTGAAGCGTGCGCGGTCGTGGGCGCAAGCCCGCCGTCGATGACCCGTCGAATGGCCCCACATCTTATCGCAGAATGATCTCAGCAACAACCTTGCAGCGCTTGACACGCTGCGCTTGACAACATCAGCGAGCATCCTCTAACTTAGCTTTGGGAGGCGCGGTGCGACCTGAAATCCTCAAACCATCAGAAGGGATAACTCTGTGCGTATCGTCTTTGTAGCGTCGGAGGGTGTGCCATTCTCCAAGACCGGCGGGCTCGCCGACGTCGTGGGGGCACTACCGAAGGCTCTAGCAAGGTTGGGCCATCAACTCGAGGTGGTATTGCCGCGCTACCGGATGACCAAGCCGGGCAAACCTGAGGCCAAGCTGCAAAGTCTGACGCTGCCCTTAGGGGCGGGATTCAAGTTTGCCTCAATCCAGAATGCCGGGATGGCAGGCAACGTGCCAACCTGCCTGGTCGAATGCCCGTCCTTGTTCGACCGCGTGGGCCTCTATCAGGAGGAGGGCGAGGATTATCCGGACAATGCCGAGCGTTTTGCAGCCTTCAGTTTCGCTGTGCTGGAACTGATGAAGCGATCCGAGACGCCGCCGGATATCATCCACTGCCACGACTGGCAGACGGCCTTGGTTCCCATTTATCTGCGCTGTCTTTATCAACATGATGATTTCTTCCGCAAAACGTCTGTAGTCTTCACCATCCACAACGTGGGATACCAGGGCCTCTTTCCGCCAACCATCCTCCCCCAGATTTCTTTGCGCGCCAATTTATTCACCATGGACTTCCTGGAGTACTACGGGAAGGTCAACCTGCTGAAAGGCGGCATTGTCTTTTCCGATTTCATCACCACGGTCAGCCGGAAGTATGCGGAGGAGATTCAAACAGCCGAGTTCGGCTGTGGCCTCGAGGGGGTCTTTCGGTCGCGAAGGGACCGCCTGCGGGGTATTCTGAATGGCGTAGACTACGACCTTTGGAATCCCGCCACCGATGATCTGATTCCGGTCCGCTACAGCACGGAGAACTTGAGCGGCAAGGTGGCGTGCAAGAAGGCTCTGCTGGAACGAATGGGAGTCAAGCGGCCGGCGCTGGGGCGGCCGGTGATAGGCATTGTATCGCGTTTCGCGCCCCAGAAGGGATTCGACCTCATCGAGGAAATTGCGGAGCGGCTCGCGGCCTTGGACGTTTATATCTTAGCGCTGGGAACGGGCGACCCTGTTTACGAAGGTCTTTTCCGGCACATGGCCTCCACCTATCCGGACAAGTTCCTGGTCGCGGTCGCTTACGACAATACACTGGCACACCAGATCGAGGCAGGTTCAGACATGTTCCTGATGCCGTCGCGTTACGAACCGTGCGGGCTGAACCAGATCTATAGCCTGAAATATGGGACGGTGCCCATCGTGAGGGCCACCGGCGGCCTGGACGATACGATCGAAGCTTTTGACGGGCAGTCGGGCACAGGCTTTAAGTTTAGCGAATACACGGGCGAAGCGCTGCTTCAAGTGATCGAGGAAGCTATCGCCGCCTATCACCGGCCTGAGATATGGCGGCGACTGGTTGAGAACGGAATGCATAAGGACTTCTCATGGGGACGATCGGCAGAGCAGTATCTGGGAATTTACCGGGCATTGCAGGGGTAAACGGAGGCTCCTGAATCCGAAGCAGAGACCCCGAACCGCTAGCTGCCTAGGAAGCAATCATCTGGGGAGGTTTTGAAACGATGGGGGGCGATCATATTCTGGTGTTTTGTGAGCAGAACTTTGAAGAGGAAGTCTTGAAATCCGACAAGCCGGTTCTGGTCGATTTCTGGGCAACATGGTGCGCGCCCTGCCGCATGATGGAGCCGGCCGTCAATGCCATTGCGGAGGCGTATGTGGGCCGCGCCAAGGTTGGAAAACTCAACGTGGACGAAAACCTCTCGCTCACCGGCCAGTACAAGATCCGGGGCGTTCCCACTCTGCTTCTGTTCAAAGGCGGTCAAATCCGGGACCAGATCGCAGGCACGGCGTCCAAAGAGGCCATCAGCAAGCTGCTCGAAAAACACCTGTGAAGTGCAGTGACGGGTGACGAGCGATAGGATCAACATGCCAGCTAACGTAGTTGTTGTGGGCGCCCAATGGGGCGACGAAGGCAAGGGTAAGGTCGTTGATACATTGGCGGACCACTTCGACATCGTGGCCCGTTACCAGGGCGGCGCCAACGCCGGCCACACTGTCTGCGTCTGCGGCAAGAAGTTCATTCTTCAACTCCTCCCCACAGGCATCGTGCGGCCAGATAAGACAGCAGTGATTGGGAACGGAGTCGTGGTCGACCCTGAAGCCCTTTTGCGCGAGATTAAAGCCGTTGAGGGAAATGGTGTGCAAGTGAATGGCCGCCTGCTCGTCAGCGATCGGGCGCACCTGATTCTGCCCTACCACCGAGCTCACGAAGTAGCCGCTGAGGAAGCGCGAGGGGTAGGGAAAATCGGCACGACAGCTAAAGGGATCGGTCCGACTTATGAGGACAAAGCCGGACGCCGCGGGCTCCGGGCAGGTGATCTTCGCCATCCGGAATTGTTCCGCCGCCGTTGCGGCGAGGTGGTGGCAGAGAAGAATCGTATAGCCTCCGCGTTGTTTGGAGGCGCCTCCCTCGACCCGGTGGCCGTGGCCGACCAGTGTCTGGAATACGCCCCGAAGATCGTACCGTTCCTTGCTGACGTCTCCGCGTATTTGAATGCCGAGATGGACCGCGGCAAGCGAGTCCTCTTCGAAGGCGCGCAAGGAACGCTGCTGGACCTGGATCACGGGACTTATCCTTTCGTGACCTCCTCCAGCGCCTCAGCGGGCGGTGCTTGCACAGGCACGGGAGTGGGGCCGACGCGCATTCACTCGGTAGTGGGAGTCTCAAAAGCTTACGCCACGCGTGTGGGGAGCGGCCCCTTCCCCACCGAATCCAAAGGACCCGAGGGCGAAAAGATTCGAGAGCGCGGAGGAGAATATGGCGCGGTCACCGGCCGGCCGCGCCGCTGCGGTTGGTTTGACGTGCCGGCAGCCCGCTACACCGCGCGCCTGAATCATCTCCGAGCGCTCATCATCACCAAGCTCGACATCCTGGATAGCCTTGCCGAGATTCCGGTGGGGCTGGCTTACGAGTACCAGGGCAAGCGATTCAGGGACTTCCCGCCGGACGTTGACATCTTGGAGGCGGTGCAAGTCCATTACTGCGTGTTGCCGGGATGGCTCGAGCCGACCTTTGGCCTGCGGGACTTCTCCAAGCTCCCGCAGAAGGCCCAAGACTATCTGCGGTTCCTTGCTACCCAGGTGGGGGTCGAGATTGCCATGGTTTCAACCGGCCCGGAGCGTGACCAGGTTTTGTGGCTCGAAGAAAGCCGCTTTGCGGCCCTCATCGCAAACGGCTCACGCTGAATTGCAGGGGCGGCCCTTGTAGTCGCCCTGGGGCAATGCCCCTGCGGCGCTCTCGAGCGTGGTGGCGAGAAATTCCGGCTGAAGACATCTTACGGGCATCTCGCAATGATAGTCACCTACGAACAGGCCCTCTCAATTGTCCAGGAACGAATCGACGGGGCCAAGCCCAAGCCTCTTATTGAGAATCTGCCGTTGCACCAGGTGCGAGGACGAGTCTTGGCGGAAGATGTTACGGCGGACCGTGATCTGCCCCCTTTTCACCGCGCCATTCGCGACGGTTATGCCTTACGCGCCGCTGACTTGACCGCACTGCCTGCTATCCTTCGGTGCGTCGGCGAGGTGCCGGCCGGAAGATCTCTTGGAGCAGAGGTGAACGCAGGCCAGTGCGTCTCCATCATGACCGGGGCTCCTTTGCCCGCCGGTGCGGACGCCGTGGTGATGGTCGAACACACGAGATCTGTGGGCGACGACATCGAGATCGCGCAGAGCGTTCGGCCATGGGAAAACGTCGTGCGTCAGGGCAGTGAGGCGGCGCTGGGGGCGCGCATCTTGTCGCAGGGCAGGCGGCTGTGGGCGGCGGAAATTGGCTTACTGGCCATGGTAGGGAAGTCAGCCATTGCGGTCTACCGCCAGCCCAGAGTGGCTGTTTTGCCTACCGGCGACGAAGTTGTGCCGGTCGAACAGCGCCCAGAGTGGCTTCAGATTCGGAATAGCAATGCCATGACCCTAGCTGCCCAGATCACCGCCGCAGGTGGCGTGCCCGTGCAGCTTGGCATAGCCCCTGATCGAAAGGACGCCCTCCGGGGGATGATCGAACAGGGTCTCGAGTCCGACTTGCTCCTCCTGAGCGGCGGCGTGTCGATGGGCAAGTTCGATCTGGTGGAAGAAGTCTTGGCCGAGATGGGAGCGGAATTCTTCTTTCAGGGAGCGGCGATCCGTCCCGGAAAACCGTTGGTCTTTGGCCGTGTTCGCGGCCGGTTTTTCTTCGGCCTTCCGGGTAATCCAGTCTCCACCTTCGTCACCTTCGAATTGTTTGTCCGCCCGGCACTCGAAATGTTGGGCGCCTCGGCTTTCGAGCCGCCGGTGTTTCTCCGCGCCCGCTTGAACAAGCCCTGCCGCGTGAAAACCGGCTTGACCACCTTTATGCCGGCGCGCGTCTCCGTCCAGAACCGCGATCCGGTCGTGGAACTCGTCGGCTGGCAGGGCTCCGGAGATCTGGTTGGCATTGCCGCGGCTAACTGTTTTCTAGTGATTCATCCTGACCAGACTGAGTTTATGCCGGGCGAGTGGGTTGACATCATGCCCAAAGGGCAGTGACGAGTGACAAGTGACGAGTGACGAGCAGGAGTCAGAAGAGAAGGGGCTGGGTGCTAGGGACTGGGGGCTAGGGAAACACAGCATGCGTCCGAGGATTGGTTTCTCCTCAGCCCCTTTTCCCGACTGCTGACTCCTTGCGAGGTCAGATAGCATGCGGACGAAACTCACTCATTACGATTCTGCCGGGCGAATTCGCATGGTGGATGTCTCGGCCAAGCCTCCCACGCTGCGCCAAGCTTCCGCTAGCGCGCTGGTGAAGATGAGTCCCGGAGCTCTTCGCGCCGCGAAAAGGAATCCCAAAGGTGATCCGCTTGAAATCGCGCGTATCGCCGGCATCACCGCCGCCAAGCGGACTGCCGAACTAATCCCCCTCTGCCACCCACTTTGGCTGAGCCACATTGATGTGCAAGCGGATTTTGAAAAGAATGGCGTGATGATTTCCTCGACGGTGAGCTCGAGTGGACCGACTGGGGTCGAAATGGAAGCGCTCACCGCGGTGGCCGTCGCCGCGCTCACGGTTTATGACATGTGCAAGGCCATCGACCGGGGAATCGAGATCACGAACATCAAGCTGCTGGAAAAGAGCGGGGGAAAGAGCGGCACGTATCGCGCCAAGTAGCTGCCAGCTCTCAGCCGTCAGCTCGCAGCAAGCAGGTAGGTTTTGCAGTTCTTGCTGATGGCTGAAAGCTGACGGCTGAGAGCTTTCAGGAGGTTGCCGTCAGTTCTAAACAATCAGCACTTAACAGTAAGTCTTGCAGTTCTTGCTGGTAGCTGAGAGCTGACGGCGGATAGCTTTCATGTCGCTTCGCGCCAAGATTCTCGTCCTAAGTGACGCCGCGGCGGGCGGGCGGCGGGAGGACCACTCCGGTCCGGCAGTGCGCGAGTTGCTGGAGAAGCGAGGATGGATCGTTAAGGCACTCGAGGTCCTGCCTGACGAAAAAGACCGCATTCGGAGTACGCTCCTGGCTTGGACTGACAGCGATGAATGTGAAGCTGTTTTCACCTCCGGAGGCACAGGGCTGGCACCGCGCGACGTCACTCCGGAAGCTACGCGTGACGTCATCGATAAGGAGATTCCGGGTCTCGCCGAGGTGATGCGCGCGGAAGGAATAAAGCAGACTCGCTTGGCGGCGCTCTCGCGCGGGGTTGTGGGAGCACGGAAGGATAAGCTGATCGTCAACTTGCCGGGCAGCCCGCGCGGCGCCTGCGAGTCCCTCGAAAGCATCGTCGAACTTCTGCCCCACGCCATCGACCTGCTACGTGGCCGCACGGAGCACCCGAAGTGAGAAGCGCGCCACGTCCGCTATCTACCTGACATCCTTTCGTGAAACGGTCCTTGCTGCGCTCCAGCGCCTTCATTCGCAGAGCAAGAAACGTCCTCAAGAAATACCCCCATCTGGCAACTTGTAAGAAACGCTGGCGTCGAGTGTCTCCCCAACTGATGGCTCGAGGGTGAAGTAAAAGGTTGCGCCTTTGTGAACTTCGCCTTCAGCCCAGACCTGACCGCCATGCTTGTGAATAATCTGCTGGACAGTAGCCAGGCCGATCCCCGTGCCTTTGAAATCATCCTGGCGATGCAGGCGCTGAAATACGCCGAAGAGCTTGTCGACATAGCGCATGTCGAAGCCCACGCCGTTGTCGCGCACGTAATAGACCCAGGCGTCGGGATGCAGCATTTGAGGCAATGCCTGTGGCACTGGCACTCCTTCCTGTGGCTGCACAGCCGGGAGTGGCGGAGTCCCTTCGGACCCTGTTGCCTGTGCCTGCACAGCGAGTATTGACTGTGCAACCGGCGCTTCAGAGGCTCGCAAGGCTCCCACTTCAATTCGGGCCTTCTCCTGTTTCTGTGAGAACTTGAGCGCGTTGGAGAGCAAGTTTACGAATACCTGACGGAGCAGGAGGGGATCAGCCACGCAGGAAGGCAATGTTTTGACGATGAATTCAACAGCTCTTCCCTCCCATTCGGCTCGCAGGTCGTCCATAGACTGACGCACGATATCCAGAACTTCCACGGGTCTTTTCTTGAGCTCCTTGCGGCCCAGACGTGAAAGGGCAAGCAAGCCATCGATCAATTTGCCCATATGGACGGCGCTTCCGCGTACGAAGTCAAGGTACTTTTGGGCTTGAGGGGGAAGCTGTGGCCTGTACTCCTCGAGAAGGATGCGGGAGAACCCGTCCATAGCCCTGAGCGGCGCGCGCAAATCATGAGAAACTGAATACGAGAAGGACTCCAGTTCCTTATTGGACGCTTGAAGCTGAGCGGTGCGCAGTTGCACGCGCCGTTCCAGTTCTTCGGTAAGCCTGTGAACTTCTTCCTCCGCCCGCTTGCGTTTGGTGATGTCAATGTTCATCTCGAGGATCATGGACGTACCGTCCACGTCCGTGAACGGGAAGTCATACACATCGATCACGCTGGCGTCCGGGCACGCGACTTCCCAATGGCAAGATTGGCCGGTTTTGAGCACGTTGTAGGTCTGGCAAAAGTCGCACGGCGAGGTGCGCCCAAAACAGTAGTCATAGCAGCGCCGGCCGAGGGACTCGCCGAATTTCTCGCGGAATGCACGGTTGGCGAAAGCGACGTGATAATCCGGCGTCAGCAGACAGATCATGGCCGGCAGCGTTTCCAGCACCGTATAGAGGCGCTCGCGCTCAGCTCTTATTTCTTCTCCCATCCGCTGGTGCTCGGCTCGGGTGCACAGGGCCCGTATGCCGTAAGTGATGTTGTCCACTAGTTCCGAGAGCAGCTTTGCCTCCGCCTCGTCGAAGGCGCTCGCAACAGGGGAATAAACGGCCAGGACGGCGATAGAGTTATCTTCAAGGGCGATCGGTAGCGCACAAAGCGAGGCATAGCCCCTACGCAGCGCATCTTCGCGCCAAGGGGCAACATTTGGATCTTCGAATATGTTGTTGCAAACCGAAGGTCGACGAGTGCGGATGGCGATGCCGCCCGGTCCCCGCCCCCGCTCTGTGTCGGCCCAGGTGGCTTTCATGGATGCCAAATAGCCTTCTTCAACTCCCGCATAGGCAACCGGCCGCAACGTCTTCTCCGCGTCGTGCTCGGCAAAGCCCATCCAAGCCATCCGATATCCGCCTTCCTCTACCAAAATGCGGCAGATTTCCTGCGGCAGTTGTGACTCGGTCTCAGCCCGTACCAAAGCTTGGCTGCTCGAACTGAGCATGCGCAGCGCCCGGTTGACCCGGCGTAGTTCCATCTCCGCCTGTTTGCGCCGGGTAATGTCGCGCGTTATTCCCCAAAACCGCAGCAGCAGGCCGTTCTCGACAATCGGAACTTCTGTTCGAAGCAGATCCTTGAATTCCCCGCTCGCGTCGAGAGCTCGAAATTCAATGGCGCGGGTTTGAAATCCGCCCTGAACCATGGATCGAAATGATTCGATCCGGGCTTCATCCAACGGGGTGATCAACTCCCCGAGCTTCTTTCCCATCAATTGTTCCGGATCGGAGCACCCGTGAATGGCGGTATATGCCGCATTGCACTCGGCCATGTAACCTTGTTCAAAAAGCCACTTCAGGCTTTCATCCTCGGGCAGCCCAAGCGGAAGCGGCTTGGAGAACTCGATTCGCCACACACCGTCGGTGCTATGCGAGATGAAGTTCTTGTAGCGAGATTCACTCCTTTGAAGGGCTTCCATCGCCCGGTGTCGCTCGGCGCGGGTGCGAAGCGACTCGATGCCAAAGGAAACATCCGCTCCTAACTGGGCGAGCAGTTCCGCCTCCGGGGTATCGAAAGCGTCCGGAACGGCGGAGTAAACAGTCAGGGCCCCAATGGACTTGCCGTCCACCAGCAAAGGAAGGGCGCACGAGCAGGCATAACCCCGGCGGCGCGCTTCCTCCCGCCAGGGAGCAAATCTCGGGTCCTCCAGCATGTTCTGGCAAACTGAAGGTTCGCTCGTGCGGATGGCCGTGCCCGTGGGCCCGCGTCCCCGCGCCGCGTCAGCCCAAGTGATCCTCAAAGTCTCCAGGTAGCCTTCTTCGACTCCCGCATGGGCGACGGGCCGTACTGTCTTCGCCGCGTCCTGCTCGGCGATGCCCACCCAGGCCATGCGATACCCGCCCTCGTCCACCAGAATCCGGCAAGTTTCCTGCAGCAATTCCGATTCATCCTGGGCCCGCACCATGGCTTGGTCAGTTGCACTGAGCGCGCGCAACGCCCGGTTGAGACGGTGCAACTCCTTCTCGGCCCGCACACGCTGGGTCATATCCTTGCCGAACACTGATATTCCAAAAACCTTGCCCTCGCGTTGGAGGAGATTGACCGTCACTAACATACTACCGACGGTTGGAGACTCGTAGTCGGAAGTGTAGGGGCCCTCCGCAAGCGCTCGCTGATAGATTGCACGCCATCGTTCGGCGAGGCCTTTATCGGCAAAAACGTCTTCCGGGCGCATCCCGGTCCGGAGATGAATTCCGCGTCGAAGCAAATTGTCTCTGAGGCCGGAGTTGAAAGTGAGAAGACCAAAATGCTGGGGATCAACAGACCAAATCAAATCAGACGTGCTATTAACAATCGATTTCATCAAAGCTTGAGATTCGCGCAACTCCGCTGTACGTTCCGACACGTGCCGTTCGAGTTCCTGCTCGGCCACCTTCTGGTCATGGATGTCGGTGGCCGTACCGATCCATTGGATCACTGCTCCTTGGTCGTTTCGAAGTGGCACCCCGCGAGTCAAGTGCCAGCGGAACTCACCATCGGCGCGGCGCAGCCGGTGCTCGATTAGATCACTCTCGCCCGTGGTAAAGGCGCGGCGCCAAGCGGCCTCCACCCGCTGCGAGTCATCGGGGTGGACAAACGACGCCCACTTCCGCCCCCCGATGTCATCCAGCCGCACGCCCACATAACGGAGAGCGTACGCATTGAGGTATTCCAGAGCGCCTGTGGCGTCCACGCTCCAAACGATTTGTGGCATAGCTTCGGAGAGCCCCCGGAACCGCTCCTCGCTCTCGCGGAGCGCGTCTTCGGCCCGCTTGCGCTCGGTGAGGTCGGTGAGGAAGGCATAGTAGAAGGCAGGCTGCCCCTCGTCATTCTTGCGGAGATGGACAAGAAGCTCGATGGGAACACGCGAGCCGTCCTTGCGAAGATACTCCTTCACATAACGGACCGGCTGGCCCGTGCGCTCGAGTTCCTCGAGTTTGGCGCGTTCGATTGCCCACCACTCGGGTGGGGTAAGAGCGTACGCCCAATCCATCTTCACTAGTTCCGCGCGGCTAAAGCCGGTGAGGCGTTCGAAGGCTGCGTTGAGTACCCCGAGGCGCCCATCCGGATAGCCGACTGCAAAGGGCTGATCGGAGTTTTCCAGAAGGTCGGCGAGAAGGCGGTTTTCTTCTTCGCGCTTGCGCAGTGCCTCCTCCGCCTGCTTACGCTCCGTGATGTCCGTGGCGTAGAGGTTGACATAGCCCCATTGCGAAATAGGGGCGAGGCTAAATAGGTACGTGCGTCCCGCGTAGGTTCTCTCAAACTGGTGGGGGACGCCGTCCTTTAAGGCTGCCACGGCTGGCTCCGCGATTTCGGGTGGGGCTTCCGCTCCTGGTGCACAGCCGCGGGTCTTCAGCAACTCTTGGGCGCGCGTATTGGCAAAATCGACGATGTGGCCTTCGCCGAGGCGCATCACGGGATTTGGATTCTCCTCCGGGAAGCGCCCCGCCAATTCCAAGGCCGTCTCCAAGTGCTTCCGCTCGGTGACGTCCAGAAACAGGACCGCAAACTGCCGCGGCACGGGGCAATACGCGTACACTTCGTAGTGCCTCTTGAGCTGCGTCGAGTAATTCTGGAAACGGACCGACCGGCCCGTCAGCGCCACCTCGCCATACCTCCGCACCCAGGTCGGGTCATCGTCAGGCAGGACCTCGCTCATGAGGCGGCCGACCACGTTCTCCTGCTTCAGGCCGGTGAGCCGCTCGAAAGCCGGGTTCACCTCCAGGAACCGGTAATCGCACGGCACACCCTTGTCGTCGCAGACGATCTCGTGCAGGGCAAAGCCTTCCGTCATCCCCTCGAAGAGCGACCCGTAGCGTTCCTCAGCGGACGATTTGATTGTACTTAGCATTGCCATACCACCTTCGGGCCGACCTGAATCAGGTGAGGATGGCGAGACTCGGATTGCGAGCCAACCCTCGGATTCCGTCCGTCGTCGGCCAAGCCGATGCACTCAGCCTTTCGGTTCCGATCATGCGGACGCGGTCTCGACTTGCCGCACAATCGCCGCGGCAGAAACTCTACCAGATACTCAGGCCTGCCTCAACCCTGGCGCCCGCTGGATGCTTTCCGGTACTGGTGTCATTTGACCAATACGGGCATCGCAGACCACACGTCATTCCCGCGAAGGCGGGAATCCACTTCGCAGACCTTCGGATCTGAGCGCCTTACGTACTGGATTCCCGCGTTCGCGGGAATGACGTGTGGCTCGGGAACGACGTGTGGTCTGGCGCGACCGAATCGTGCAAATGACACCACTTACTGCTTTCCTGGTTTGTACCCTCCTCGTTGTCCCTCATGGTACACTCTCTAGCGTAATTCACGAGGAATAGAAGCGAACGGGCTGACCCCAAGGTGAGATCGAGCTTGCTGCCATCGGCTTACTTCAGGACAGCGCGACGGAAAGTTATAAATCACAGCCCACGGACAACTGACAACGGGCAACTGACGACTGACAACTGAAGACTTACAACGGACACCCCCATGTTCTACTCCGCGGTCCTCATCCTCGTCGTTCTTGTGCTGCTTACGGTAAGCGTCACGCGCATGGTGAAGCTCAAGAGCCATGCGGATTTCATGGTGGCGGACCGCAAACTCTCCGCAGCCGTGCTGGTTTTCACTCTCTTGTGCTCCTGGATCGGGGCGGGAAGCCTTTTTGGCGGCGCGGAGTTCGCCTATCGCCGGGGACTGGCATCGTTGTGGTTACCGGCGGGAGGTTGGGCGGGTTTACTGGTTGTCTATTTCATTGCCGGGCGCGCGCGGGCCTTCGCGCAGTACACTGTCCCTGATCTTCTGGAGGTCAGGTACAGTCCGATTGCGCGCGTCTTGGGCACACTCTGCATCATCGTTTCCTACACTGCTATCGTCAGCTACCAATTCCGGGGCGGCGGTCGAATTCTGAATCTCGCCTTCGGAGTTAGCGAGAGGACGGGGACGTTCATCCTGGCAGGTTTCGTTATCCTGTCTACGGCGCTGGCGGGAATGTCGTCGGTGGCTTACACGGATGTGGCGATTGGGCTGCTCGTCACAGCAGGGTGCATCATCGCGTTGCCGGCCATGCTGCTGCGGGTCGGCGGTTGGAGCGCCCTACACGTTGCCTTGCCTCTCGATCACTTCACCTTTCGGGGCGGGATGACGTGGAGTGAAGTGCTCGGCTACTTCTTTCCTACGTTCACGCTGATGGTGGGAAATCAGAGTTCTTACCAGAAGTTCTTTTCCGCCCGCAGCGAGCGCGATGCCCGCCTTTCAGTGGTGGGCTGGATCGTAGGGACGTTGTTCCTGGAAACGGTCATCGTGCTTCTGGCCATGGTGGGGGGAGTGCTGTTCCACCATGAGATCGAGTCGGGCGCGGTTCCCGCTTGGGGGATCGTGCCTTACGCGGCGCGCCACGGAGTGGCGCCGATGGTGGGCGCCATTTTTCTGGGCGCGGTGTTTGCCAAGGTGCTTTCCACCGGCAACAACTACCTGTTTTCGCCGGCGACCAACGTCGTACATGACGTTTTCCAACGTTTGTCCTGGAAGAGTGCAAGCGATCGCACTTTGCTGCTAACCTCACGAATCACCGTGGTCGTTCTCGGGGTTATCGCACTGGCGCAGAGCTTCCAGCCTTCGGTTCTGGCCACGGCAGTTTACGCCTACGATGTATACGGGGCAGGGTTGACACCCGCCGTGGTAGCGGCTTTCTTTTGGAAGCGTACAACCACCGCCGGCGGTCTTAGCTCGATTGTCGTGGGCACGGCGGCGGCGGTGGTGTGGAAGGTGTTCGGGCTCGAGGGGCATGTCCCCATGATCTTCCCTGCGCTGGCGGCTTCGCTGATCTGCCTGGTCGGCGTGAGCCTGCTCACCGCCCCGCCGCGCGCGGAGCAGTGGCAGCCGTTCTTCAAGGGTAGTGACGAGTGACAAGTGACGAGTAGCTGCCAGTTCTCAGGTGTTCGACTTACCGGGGCGAGATTCCTCACTTCGCTCGGAATGACAGAGGGCTGCAGTAAGGTCCATTTCTGGGTTGCGGACAACGGACCACTGACAACGGACGACGGACAACGGACGACTGACGCGAGGCAAACATGGAATTGGACAGGATTCAATCAGCGCTTCGTGAAAATGGGCTTGATGGGTGGCTGTTTTATGACCACCATCGTCGCGACCCCATTGCCTACCGGGTACTGAAGATCAATCCGCCCATGTGTACGCGGCGGTGGTATTACCTGGTTCCAGCCGAGGGCGAGCCACGCAAGCTCATACATCGGGTGGAGCGACATAACCTGGCAGGTTTGCCCGGCGTAGAGCTTCAGTACTCGTCTTGGAAGGAACAGCACGAAGGCCTGAAGAGGATTCTGGATGGCAAGCGCCGTATTGCCATGCAATATTCGCCCCTCAACAACATTCCTTATGTGGGCCTGGTGGACGCCGGGACGATTGAGCTGGTGAGGAGTCTCGGGGTGGAAGTGGATTCCTCGGCGGACTTGGTGCAGTTGTTTGAGGCGCGATGGTCCGAGGAGGCCTGGGCGTCCCACCTGGAGGCCGGTAAGGTGGTGCACGCTGCCGTGCGGGCGGGTTTCGCTGCCATCCGGGTTGCCGTACGTTCTGGAATACGTATTAACGAGTACGATGTCCAGCAAGAGATGCGGCGAGTCTTCGATGCGGCCAGCGTGGTGACGGATGAAGGTCCGGTGGCGGCGGTCAACAAGAACTCCGCCAACCCACATTACATGCCGCAGCGTGAGGACTCAGGGCCCATAGGCGTGAATGACTTCGTCCTGCTGGATGTTTGGGGAAAAATGAACAAGCCGGGCGCGGTTTACTTCGACATCACCTGGACGGGATTCGTGGGTAGGGAGGTTCCGCGCCGGTATGCGGATGTTTTCGAGATCGTGCGGGAAGCGCGGGATGGCGCGGTGGACTTTGTTCAAGCTGCCGTGAAGAGCGGACGGGCGATTCACGGATATGAAGTGGATGACGTGGCGCGTGAGATTATCACCCGCCGGGGATACGGACCCAACTTTGTGCATCGGACCGGACACTCCATCGGCGAAGACGTGCACGCCAATGGGGCCAACATTGACAACTTCGAGACGCGCGACACGCGCCAGATAATTCCCGGAATCTGCTTCTCGATCGAGCCGGGCATTTACCTCGAGGAGTTCGGCGTGCGCAGCGAAGTGAATGTGTTTGTCGAGGATTCGAGTGCGCGAGTGACAGGTGAAATTCAAACCGCCGTCATGCCGATACTTGATTAGTCGTGAGGCCGGCTTTGGGATCTTCCCCTCAGTGGACTTTGACGTGACCCTGATTCTCTGCTAGCCATCCTTGCCGCAGCCTACCGAGGTATGTTAACTTGTCTCTTCAGTATTCTGTCTATATCCTGACGCCCCGGGTGACGTAGAGCTATGGCTGGAAAAGTTATCGAGGAAGCAGGTGCTAGCGCCAGGCCGCAGGCTCCCGCAGCCCATCCAACGACACTCACTTTAGTGCGGTTGTGCGTCGCGGCTTGGCTGGTCCCCGGGTTGGGCCACCTGTTGCTGAAACGGCGGTGGCGAGCTCTGATCCTCTTCGCCTCGATCATAACTATGTTTGCACTGGGTCTGGCGATGCAGGGACAAGTTTTCTCTACCAGTTCTGCGTCCTACCTTGAAGTCCTGGGTCACTACGGCGAATTGTGCGTAGGCTTGGCGATGCCCGCGGCCAAGTTTTTCGGCTACTCAGGCGGGGACCCGTTCTTCGCCAGTTCCGATTTCGGGACCGCCTACCTGGTGGCTGCGGGCATGCTCAACATGCTAGCGGTGCTGGACTGCTTTGATATCGCGATGGGCCGAAAGGCCTGAGGGCAGTGGCGAGTGACAAGTGACGAGCAAGAAAGCAGAAGGTAGAAATCAGAATTCAGGGGGTGGTTTCTGGGACCTTCGCACCTGTCCTCCCCTGAAACCTGGCACCTGACACCTAGCGGCTGTGTTTTGGCTCGTCACTTGTCACTGATCTTATTATGGCTTTGACACACTTACCCGCTCTCGTTATATTCTCCTTCCTGGTTTCGGTGGTATTCGGATTGTTGGCCAAGGAAACGCCCCGTGCGCGGCTTGTTTACGGCGCGAAGGTTTTTGGCGCGTTTGTGGGCACCGCCGTGGTGCTGGGTTGGTTGATGTACTTCTTCCCCAGGTAGTCTCAACCTGATGCTTGCCTACACGCATATCGCCTTTAATGGCGCCATGGCGTTGCTCATGGGATTGCTGGTGGGCATTGAGCGCGAGCACGAGCGCGAGCGCTCCCGAATGGCCCTCCCCGTTTTTGCGGGGATTCGCACCTTCCCGCTGATCACGCTCTTCGGTTTCCTCTGCGGTTTAGCGGCTCTGGCTGGATATGGATGAATGCTGCCTGTGGGCTTGGCCGCTGTGAGTGCGGTGGCCGTGGCGGCCTACATGCTTAAGTCGCAGGGAGGATCTGACAGGGGCGCGACGACGGAATTGATGGCGTTGCTGGCGTTCCTTTTCGGGACTCTGTCAGCGTTGGGCTACGTAATTCCGGCGGCGACATTCACGGTTGTGGCGACTTTGTTGCTATCGATCAGGGAACCGCTCCATCGCTTGGCGGAATCGATCCAGGAAGATGAAATCTATGCCATCCTGAAGTTTGGTGTGGTCAGCGTCATTGTACTGCCCCTCCTCCCTAATCGTGTGTTTGGACCGCTCAAGGTCCTGAATCCGCGGCTCATCTGGTGGGTCGTGGTGCTGATCTCGGCTCTGAGCATGGTGGGCTATGGGCTGATGCGATTCCTTGGGGCGAAGCAGAGGGAATTGCTGTGACGGGCCTTCTGGGAGGCATTGCCTCGAGTACCGCGGCCACCTTCGGCCTTTCCAGCCAGGCTAAGAGCGAAGGCGAATCTCTGGCCAGGTATTTTGCTCTCGGAATAACCATTGCTTCCACGATTATGTTCGTCCGCATGTACATGATTGCTGCGGTGGCTGCCGCTCCCTTGGCAAGGCTGTTGATCCTCCCCATGGCGCCGCCATTTCTGGTGGGCGCGGGAATCTCAATCTTTCTCTGGGAGCGAAAAACCAGCGAATGTGAGGCAACGCTGCACGTAAAGAATCCCATGAATTTGTGAAGCGCCATCAAATTCGGGCTGGTTTTTGCCGTGGTAATGTTTGTTTCCAAGGCGGGTTATCTATACTTCGGTACTTCGGGAATATATCTGGCCGGCGGGCTGGCAGGGTTGGTCAACCCAGACGCCTTCACGATTTCCGCCGCGCAACTGGTCATGGAAAGGACGCTCGAGACCAACACGGCCAATGCTTCCATTCTCGTGGCCTGCGCCAGCAACACCCTCGTCAAGGGTGGAATCCCCGTGGTTCTGGGCGGCCGTCCGCTGGGCAAGGTCATCATCCCCATCTTTGTGACGCTGACGCTGGCCACGCTCCTGGCTTGCCTCTGGGCGGCCAGGTAACACCCACAAAACAGTGACGAGTGACAAGTGACGAGTGACGAGCGAAAAACCAAAAAACCAGGAGTCAGGAAGAAGTAAGAAGACAACAGCCCTCTCCCTTGGGGAGAGGGTGGCCCCCTGCCGGCGCTTTCACCAGTCGGAGGGGGACGGGTGAGGGGTCACTTCTGCGAATGGAAGAACAAGTCAAATGACAAATGGGAGGTTTCAAGTGGTTTCCCATTTGCGCTTTGCCATTTGAATATCTTGCCAGTGCAGTAATATAGCCTATGCGCCGTGGCCAATGTTGAAGAACGTAAGATAGGGCTTCCCCCTCGCTTCTCCCAGAAGAATTAGCGCCAATTCCCGCGCGTGATAATCTCCCCACATGGAAGCTTCTCCGCAGGGTATTTGCCGGCCGGATGGAACGTGGTCCCAGCCGCGCGGGCGATGGTACACAGAATGAAGGATCAATCCCTGGTGCTGCGCATGAGTCGAGAGATACGGCTCGGCGAAGAGCGCATTGGCGATGCTGAGGGCGGCCTGTCGATAACGTGTCCCAGGCTCCGAATTCCCGGCCTGTCCCTGAAGATAAGTTCCCAAGCGCCAGAGTCCCTGCGCGGCAATGGCCGCCGCTGAACTATCTACCGGCTCGAATTCATTGAACGGATCGCTCGGCCTGTTCCCCCAATCTCCGAGCTTCAGCAGTTGGGGCGCGCCCGTATCCCAATAGGGAATACCGTCCTGCGCGGCCTGCTCGAGGTAGTAGTCGCAGGTTGCTTGAGCGGCGCGGCGCATCATGCCTTCCACCTGCTTACGCCCGCCCAAGAGGTCCAACTCCTGCTCGGGAAGCGTCTCGAGGAATTCCAGTTGTTCAGCGTAACCGCACATGATCCAAGCCAAGGCGCGCGTCCAGGTAGTGAAGGGTGAATATCCCTGCTGCGTTGAGGGGCAGCGGTAACTGCCTTCATTCGTGTTGAAAATCGACTCGTGCGCCACCCGCCCGCGCACATCGTACACGTCACGTCCTTCCCCGTAATAGACCGCGAACTTCGCCGTCACCCCGGCGTGGTGCACAAGTCTCTCGAGCAACGAAATGCGCCGGTCGTTCTCCCCCATCAGTACATGACCCAGGCGGTGCGCGAGAGCCAGCGAGCGCAGCGACCGGATGGTGTCCGCGAAGAGTGAGTGAGGGCCGTTGAAGGAATAGATGTACCCGCGGCCGTCACGGATCGGGGACCAGCGCGCCGCCTGCACCGCTCCGCTCACCTTCAGGGCCAACTCATAGCAGCGTTGTTCAGCCTCACTCGCTGCAATCCTGCCCGCGTTGGCCAGGCGCAGCAGGTTGCCATAAGTGCTGACGCTGTTGAATCCGTGGTCGTGCACTCCCGTGTGCGTGAGATGGGGCGCCATGCGTTCCAGGGTGTTACGCCGGCCGTAATCGAGAAACCACTCCTCGCCCGTGGCCTCGTACTGAAGCAGCGCCGAGCCGTACATGAAGCCTTCTGTCCAGTCTGTCCAGGCGCGCGCCGCGTAGACGCCTTCGACTGTCGTGACCGGCGCGCCGCGTGACGCATCAAAGGCTTTTGCGATAGCCCTAATCTTCCCGGCGGAGAGTTCGAAAAGCCGTTCAAGCCGCGGCCGCAGGTTTTCGGGGGTGACTTCATGGTTGGTGCGAATCATGTTTCCTTTGATCACAGCCGGCGGATGTGGAACCCACCGTCCACATTGATGACCTCGCCGGTGGAAAAGGGGAAGCAATCCTCGGCGATGGCTGCTACGGCGCGGCCCACGTCCTCAGGCGTTCCCCAGCGTGCCAGGGGCGACAGGCCTTCTGAAATCATGCGATCGTACTTCTCTCTCACCGGGCCCGTCATGTCCGTCAGGACAATCCCAGGCCGGATCTCGTAAACGTTGATCCCGTACTCGGCCAGACGCGCGGCAAAGAGCTGCGTCATCATGGAGAGCGCGGCCTTGCTCAGACAGTAGTCGCCTCGATTGACGCTCGGAGCATAGGCTGAGACGGAGGAGATATTAACGATCTTGGGCCTGCGCCTTCTCCCCGGACGCTTCTTCAGCCCTCTAATCCAGAAATTCGCCACCGCCTGAGTCAGGAAGTAAGGGCCACGCACATTTGTGTTCATCAGACGATCGAAACTCTCTTTGCCCGCTTCGAGCAGGTCAACGCGCACCGTGGGCGCCACGCCGGCATTGTTCACGAGTAGATCGATCCAACCAAAGCGTTCCTGGACAGCCCTCAACAAAGCGGCACGATCTCGAGCCTTCGAGATATCCGCTCGGAATATCTCGAAGGAAGGCGTCACTCCGCCCTTCAGCGGAACATCACGGGAAGGCGTAGCGCTGCCCTTCGGGGCGGCATGTGGGCTCGCCAGCGCTGCCTGCTCGCACATCCGTTTACACTCGCGGGCTGCCCCGCGCCGTTGGGCGTAGTTGATACCGATGCTGAACCCAATGCGCGCCAGTTCAATCGCGATGCCGCGCCCGATTCCTCGCGAAGCGCCGGTGATGAGAGCAACCTGTCGAATCATAGTCATAATAACGAGTACGGAGCGGGGAATAGGGAACAGTATCCCCTATCCCTCATTCCCCAGTTCGTTCCTGCCTATTCCGTGTTCCCTAACCCCTGTTCCCTGCTTCCTCTCAGCTCAGCTTTCTTAGCTTGCAACACCGCCGCCTCCGGCCGTTGCTTGTAGAACGAATCGAGAGGATAGCATCCCGAGACCAAGCCCTGCCGCGGGCCATTGGTACAATCGCTGAAAGTTCGGCAAATCCTCTTCCGGTCCAGCCGGCCTTTTTCCAGCACGTCCGCCGGAAACTCGGGGTGGGACAGCATCATTCGGCCGAGACCCACGAAATCCGTCCAGCCTGCACGCACCACCGCCTGCGCGAAGTGAGGGAGATAGTCCTGAAAATAGGTCCCGCCCGAAGAAACGAAAACCAGATCGGGTGCGGATTTCTTCAATTCCTCGGCGGCCACCCACAGCCGGACCGCACCCACGAGCGGATCCTCCGGCGGCAGGTAAGCGTCGAAAGGCGGAAACAAGGCCGGGCGTTGCAAATGGGCGGAGTAATAAGGGCTGCCGGCGCTGATGTTCACCAGCCGCACGTTTAGCGACCGAAGAAGAGCCAGCAGGCGCTTTGCCTCCGTGAGGTCGGAGCGCAGCGGGTTTTCGCCGTCCACTCCGAAGCCCCAGGTATACGGAAGTTGACCGGGTGAGCTTGCCGGTACTCCCCGGCCGGTTTGAACGTCCGCCACGAACGGAATGGAGTCGTAAGCACTCAGCCGGACACCGATCTCGAGCTTGGGCGCGGAGGCCCGGACCGTGCCCACCAGTTCCCGCAAGAAGCGGGTGCGATTTTCAAATGAGCCACCATAGGCACCGGGGCGATGATAGGCGCTCAAGAACTCGTGTCCGAGGTAGCCGTGGCAATGCTTCAAGTCCACGAAATCGAAGCCGCTCTCCTGAGCCAGGCGCGCGGCCCGGCCAAATGCCTCGACGACGCGGCCTACCTCGGAATCCGAAATCGGCGCCACGCCGGCGGAGGCTGGAAATTTTGCATCCAGAATTGGATGATGATAGGCAATCATCGGCTCCAGCCGCGCTTCCTCATGCGGGCGGCAGAAGCGTCCGGAGTGAGTCAGTTGAAGTCCGATAACGAGGTCATTGCTCTTGCCGAAGCGATCATGGTGCGTCGCGACCACCTGTTGCCTTAGCTTCGCCAGGGCGGGGGCTGACCGCTCGTTCAGAAGCAACTGATGCGGGTTGGCGCGCGCCTCGGGAAGCACCGCCACCGCTTCGCCTCCCCAAATCAGCTTGGCGCCGCTACGGGCAAACCGCATCCAACGCCGGCAAGTCAAGTCAGAAGGCGTGCCGTCCGGCTGGGCGTCCCAGCCCTCCATGGGCTGCACGGCGAAGCGATTTCCAATCCGGCGCTCTCCCTTAAGCCAAGGCAGTTGAAAGGGCGCGGCGAGCGGCGAGTCCGGAGCCGCGAGGATCGTGTCGTCAAACGGGAGCTCCCATCCCAACTTCTTCAGATAAGCCGCCAATTCCGCTGCCGTGCGAAAACTCGCTACGCGAGGATAGTTAGGTTCGGCCATTCGAATCAAATCATAACATCGACACGGGAATCTCGGCGCGAACATTATGCATCAATAGTCAGGATAGCCTTCCCGAAGTCGCGGCGATTTATGGAACTTTTCAAAAGTGTGAAGGGAATACCGACGGGGGAGTACGAAAGTGTAGCGGATAGTGTAGTGGATCTGGCAGAAATGCCTTAGAATATGGCACGCACGAGGTAGTCTATTGGAGGCAGCATGAAATACTTACAGTCACTATGCATACAGACGGCTTTGGCCTTCGTTCTTTCTTTCTCTTTGATGGCTACAGGGCAACAAGCAGCTTCTGTCCCTGCGCGTGTTACACAATCTGTGGACCTGGAGAACCTCGTCACACTGCGAGGGAATACTCACCCGCTGGCGCGCGCCGAATTTGATCAGGGCGTTGCGCCCGACAGTCTGCCTACGGAACGGATGTTGCTCGTCTTGAAGCGCTCGGCTGACCAGGAAGCCGCGCTGCGTAAACTTCTGGATGATCAGCAGACCAAATCCTCGGCCAGCTACCACATGTGGCTCGCTCCTGAGCAGTTTGGGCAGCAGTTCGGTCCGGCCGATGCGGATATTCAGGCGGTGACCGATTGGCTGACGTCGCGGGGTTTTCAAGTCAATCGAGTGGCCACCGGCCGCACCGTCATCGAATTCTCGGGAACGGCGGGGGCGGTGCGCCAAGCCCTCCATACGGAGATCCACAAATACGTGGTGAAGGGTCAAGAGTACTGGGCCAACTCGAGCGATCCCCAGATTCCAGTTGCCCTGAAGCCTGTTGTGGCCGGTTTTGCCTCGCTGAATGACTTTCCCAAGAAGTCAATGCACCATGGTCTTGCCGCCTATACCAAATCGAAAGAAACGGGTAAGGTACAGCCACTCCTCACCGTGACGAGCAACGGACAAACCTACTATGCCCTTGGCCCGACGGATTTTGCCACCATTTACAATCTCTCGCCGCTCTGGAGTGCAGGCACTGACGGCACCGAGCAGACCATCGCCGTGGTCGGCCAGACAAACATCAACCTCCAGGACGTAGCGGACTTCCGCACCCTGTTCGGCTTGCCGGCCAACACCCCGAACGTAATCCTGAACGGTCCAGACCCCGGCATACTCCCCCCCTCGATCTCGGAAGACGAGAGTGAAGCGGACGTCGACGTCGAGTGGAGCGGGGCGGTGGCGAAGGGCGCCACCATTGACTTCGTAGTCTCTCAATCAACTGAAGTCACCGCCGGGATCGACCTCTCCGCGCTGTACATCATTGACAATAACCTCGCACCTATCATGACTGAGAGCTACGGCGCCTGCGAGGCTGCCCTCGGCGACGGCGGCAACGCCTTCTATAGCACGCTGTGGGAGCAGGGGGCTGCGCAGGGCATTACCATCCTCGAGGCTGCCGGTGACCAAGGCTCAGCGGCGTGCGACGTATTCGCTAACACTGGCTCACCAGCGGCGGAGTATGGCTTGATGGTGGTGGGGAATGCTTCCACGCCGTTCAACGTTGCGGTGGGCGGAACGGACTTTAACGACTCGAGCAATTTCAGCACCTATTGGTCCTCGACAAACAATTCCACCACGCTTTCCTCCGCCCTCTCCTACATCCCCGAAATGGCCTGGAATGATACCTGCGCGAATAGCGGATCATTGACTGGTTGTTCGACTGTCGCGAGTGACGGCTCCGATCTTGCCGGCGGCGGTGGAGGGCAAAGCAACTGCGCCGCATCCACAACTATAAACACATTACAAGGGACAACGATACAATGCACTGCCGGGAACCCCAAACCTGCCTGGCAGTCCGGAACCGGCGTGCCTGCCGATCTGGTGCGTGACGTGCCTGATATATCGATGTTCTCCGGCGACGGCTACGCCAATAGTCTCTATGTGTTTTGTGAGGCCGACGTGCTCACGTCCGGCGAAAGCTCCTGTGTTGTAACCTCCACTGGCGTGAATCTCTCCGGCGTAGGGGGAACCTCCGTAGCCGTGCAAGTCTTCGGCGGCATCATGGCGTTGGTCAACCAGAAGTATGGGCGGCAAGGCGTTGCGAATTACGTTCTGTACCCACTGGCGGCGTCGAGCGGCGCGAGCTGTGCGTCGAATTCGACTGCCGTCCGTAACACTTCCTGCATCTTCTATGACACGCAGACTGGCAACAACTCGGTGGCCTGCGTGGCGGACTCACCCAACTGCAGCAATCAAACTGGCGCAGGTTACGGTATCCTGGTAAATCCCAACAACTCTGCTCAGGCAGCTTGGGTCACGACTCCCGGCTTTGACTTGGCCACTGGACTCGGCACGGTTAATGCCGCGAATCTGGTGAGTAAGTGGAATTCGGTCAGCTTCACGCCGACCACGACCACACTCGCCCTAACGCCGCCCTCGGGTTACACCTTATCCACCATCCCGCATGGCCAGCCGGTGGGCATCTCGGTAAGCGTGAGCCCGGCGGCTTCCACCGGCGATGTGGCGCTGTTAGGGGGCCCGAGCGGCTACAGCGCAACCTGCGCTTCAACTCCCTGCAACCTTGGCATCGATTTCGCCACCTTGTCCGGCGGCTCTGTTTCCGGATCTACCACTCTTCTTCCCGGTGGGACCTACAATGTGACGGCGCGTTATGCGGGTGACGGAACTCATGCGGCAAGCACTTCGTCCCCAGTTGCGGTAACCGTAGCGCCGGAAAACAGCGACACAATTCTCCAGATAGCTGAGGAGGATTGCAATGGGAATATCACCTATGTCACCACAGGTTCCTTCGCCTATGGGAACAGCATCAATTGTTCCGGCGTTTACTACATACAATACTGGATGCGCATGGACGTGACCAACAGTTCAGGCAATCTATGTTTCAGCAGCACTACCGGGAATACGACTTATCAATGTCCTACGGGCCAAGTGACGGTGGAGCTCAACGGGGGTACTATGCCAGCCAGTACGGACGTGGGCGCGCCCTCGGATAATACCCCTGGGACGTACAACTTGAACAGCCAAGGCACTGCTGAAGATCAATTCATCCAACTTCCGGTGGGGACGGACGCCCTGGTTGCCACGTATAGCCCTCACCCAATCCCACCCAACAATAGCTACAATGCCAGCACGTCCACCGCCGCTTCGGTCACCATCACGCAGGCTGCCACCACGACTGCGGTTGCAGCTCCCTCAACTACCACGTCGGGCGCCAGCGTAACCCTGACTGCAACCGTGAACAGCGGCAGCCTCGGACTCGCGCCTGCCGGCACCGTGGCGTTTTACAACGGAAACCTTCAGATCAGTGGCACGCCGACTTACACCTATGTCGCTGGTTCAATCGCACGTCCCGCTTCGCTAACCGCGACCCTCTCGACATCGTTCACGGCGAATGGCAGCATAACGGCGAAGTACAGCGGCAACGTGAATTATGCGGCGTCGACCTCGACAGCGGTTACGATCACACTCTCATCGACGCCTGACTTCAGCCTGAGCGCATCGCCGACCAGTTTCACGATCACTTCGCCGGGCCAATCCGGGGGTACAACGGTTTCGGCAAGCGCCATCGCAGGCTTCACCGGCACAGTGACTATCAGTTGTGCGCTGCAGTCGTCGATGACTTATAGCACTTGCACACTGAGCACCAACACGCTTACTCCGGGCGGCGCGGGTTCGCTGCTCTCGGTGGCCACCACAGCTCCATCGTCAGCGTTAAGGCCGTTCAATCGTCCGCGCTGGTTCATCCCCAGCGCCGGGGCTCTCGTTGCTTGGTTCCTCTTGCTGCTTATCCCGCGAAAGAATCGCCGGCTTAAGCTGGCCTTCGGCTTGCTCGTCTTTGCTCTGCTGGCCGCAGCCCTCGTCGCGTGTGGCGGAGGAAGCAGCACGACCACTCAGAGCAACCCTGGCACGCCCACGGGAACTTACACCGTCACTGTAACGGGCACGAGCGGCCAACTATCACATTCTCTCAATATCAATGCGACGGTGCAGTAAGCGGTTGGGAATCGAGGAGCTTCCATGGGAGAGGGAAGGGAACGCGAATTCCTGCGGCGTGGTTTTTCCCGCCGCGATTTCACGCGCATTTCGTTGCTTCTGGGGGCGGCAGCGGCGCTCCCCTTTTACAACGAGCCGGCCCTGGCGCAATTATCCGAAGTTGGCCCCATACCGCCTGATGCGACAAAACTGAACGCAAACGAGAATCCCATGGGTCCATGCCCCGCGGCTGCCGAGGCTATTCACAACGTGGTGCAGAAGTGCGGGTGCTATATGTACCAAGAGGGCTTCAAGATGGCCCAGACGCTGGCCGAGCAGGAGGGCTTGCAGTCTTCTTACGCGATGGCGTTCCCTGGCTCGAGCGATCCGTTGCATCGCGCCGTCCTGGCCCATACTGCTCCAACACGTCCGCTCGTGATCGCTGATCCAAGCTACGAGGCGCCTGAGAAAGCGGCGGGTTTCATCGGCGCGCCCGTCATCCACGTTCCTTTGCGCCAGGACTACTCCCACGACGTGAAAGCCATGGCGGCGGCTTCGCCGGACGCCGGGCTCATTTACGTTTGTAACCCGAACAATCCCACAGGGACCATCACCAGCAAGTCGGATATCGAATGGCTGGTGGCCAATAAGCCGGCAGGCGCGGTGGTGATGATCGACGAAGCCTATATCCATATAAGCGGGGAACCGTCGTCGGTCGACCTGGTCCGCGCGGATAAAGACGTCATCATGCTGCGCACTTTTTCGAAGATCTATGGAATGGCGGGCCTTCGCGCCGGCGTAGCTCTGGGCCGGCCCGACTTGGTGAATAAGCTGAAGGAATACGGCATGCCCACCATGCCGGTTACCGCCATGGTAGGGGCCACAGCCAGCCTGGGCGCTAAGAATCTGGTTCCCGAGCGCCGCAAGATTATCGCCGACATCCGAAACGATGTCTTCGACTGGATGACCAGGAAGAACTACTCTTTCATCCCTTCGGTCTCCAATAAGTTCATGGTGGATGTAAAGCGTCCGGGCCAGGAATTCATGCGAGCCATGGCTCAAGAGAAGGTGTACATCGGGCGAGTCTGGCCCATCTGGCCAACCTACGTTCGCGTCACCGTAGGCTCGCGCGATGATATGGAGAAGTTCAAGGCGGCGTTCGAGAAAGTGATGAGCTCTTGAGGAGGGAACAGGGAAAAGGGAACAGGGAATAGTGGGGGCCTGCGTGGATTGCACAAAGGCGTCCCTAACACCCGACGTCCTTGCCCGGCGCGGTGCCGCCGCCTGCCTTGGGGAAAGGCTTGGCCTTTCCGACGGCGGTTCGTGTTGAAAAACCTCCCCCGCGTAGGCTGCAAGGCCCAGCCTTCCAGCCTACGCGGGAGGGGGAGGGAAAGGGTGCGGCAATGGCCGGAAAGGCAGAGCCTTTCCGCACAGCAGGCGGCAGAGCCGCAAAGCAGAGCGGCAGAGCCGCACTCGGCAACGACGTCCGCTGTCAATTTGGACAGCTTTGTGCAAACCACTAAACTCAGCGCAAGCGTCTAGCCAATACCGACTGACTGCCGACTGCCTTTTGCCCACTGCCTACTGCTTTACAGCGGCACTCCCTTCATGGAGTAAGAACTGAGCACGCGGACGTAGTTGGCGCGCTGAAAGGCGGAGGGGTCGGCTACGGCACGCTGGCTCATGCTGCCTTGCATCTGGCGGATGGAATTGTACTCGTGTTCTTCCATCCAAGCGACCATCTCGTTGCGTAAGGTGGCGAGGTGGCCGATGCCGTTGCGAAGCAATGCCGAGGTGATTGCCACCACGCGCGCCCCGGCCATCATGGCTTTCAAAACATCGGCAGCGGTGTGCACGCCGCCGGTGATGCAGAGATCAGTCTTGACATGCCCGAACAGGATGGCGACCCAGTTCAAGCGCAGCAGCAATTCGTGCGAGGTGCTGAGCATAAGATTGGGCACCACCTCGAGGTTATCGATGTCGAAGTCGGGCTGGTAAAAACGGTTGAAGAGAACCAAGGCGTCCGCCCCGGCCTGCTCCAGGCGTTTGGCCATGTGCGGGAGCGAACTGAAATAGGCGCCGATCTTGACGGCCACCGGAATGCGCAGGCTGGATTTTACCCTGGCCACGAGGTCGCAATAGAGCTTCTCGACCTCGTCGCAGGCCGTCTCCGTGTCAGTGGGAATGTAGTAGATGTTGAGCTCGAGGGCATCCGCGCCGGCATCCTGAATCTTTCTGGCGTACTCGGTCCAGCCGCCCAGGGATGAGCCGTTAAGGCTGGCGATGATGGGGATGCCGACCGCAGCCTTGGCGCGCCGGACGTGCTCGCAATAGCCTTCCGGGCCGAGGTTGTAGCCCGTCAAATCGGGGAAATAGGTGAGTGATTCGGCGAAGCTTTCGGTGCCTTGCTGCAAAAACTGGTCGAGCGCGGTGCTCTCGATATTGATCTGTTCCTCGAAGAGCGAGGGGAGAACGATGGCCGCGGCTCCGCTGTCTTCCATGCGCCGGAGGTTTTTGAGTTCTTCGGCGAGCGGAGACGCAGAGACGACCAGGGGACTCCTCAGATTGATGCCGTGATAGGTAGTGGTGAGGTCAATCATTATTTTACCTCCTTCGCGGCGCCATTGGCGGGCATAGCGGCCATATTCTGATAAACGCGCCAGCGATTGCGAACGTCCTCCTCGGCAAGTTGCAGCAAGAGCTTGGCCTCTTGAGGATCGCTATGTCTTAACATGGTATAACGTGTTTCATTATATATATATTTATCAAGTGGCAAGGCGGGGGGCTTGGAATCAAGCTGGAAGGGGTTCTTTCCCAGCCGGGCGAGTTCCGGATTGTAGCGGTAGAGCGGCCAGTAGCCCGAGAGGACGGCGGCCTTCTGCTGGTCCAGGCCATAGGCCAGGTCGTAGCCATGCGCGATGCAATGCGAGTAAGCGATCAGCAGCGAGGGCCCCTCATAGGCCTCCGCCTCGAGGAAGGCCTTGAGCGTGTGCATGTCGCTCGAGCCCATGGCCAGGGCCGCCACGTAAACATTGCCATAGCTCATGGCCATCATGCCCAGGTCTTTCTTGGGCCGGCGTTTTCCGTCCGCCGCGAACTTGGCCACCGCGCCGCGCGGCGTGGATTTGGACATCTGGCCGCCCGTATTCGAGTAGACCTCGGTGTCGAGGACGAGTACGTTCACATTGCGGCCGGAAGCCAGAACGTGATCGAGGCCGCCGTAGCCGATGTCGTAGGCCCATCCGTCCCCACCCACGATCCAGACGCTCTTCTTAACCAGGGAGTCCGCCAGGCTGGCGAGGTCGCGGGCTTCGGCGCCCTCGAGGCCGGCGAGCTTGGCCTTGAGCGCCTGCACGCGCTCGCGCTGCTCTTTGATTCCGGACTCGGTGGTCTGGTCGGCGCCGAGGAGGGCAAGGACCAACTGATCTCCCAGGCTGGCGGAGAGGCGAGTGAGCAACTCGCGCGCGAATTCGGTTTGCTTGTCGACTGCCAAGCGCAGCCCCAGGCCGAACTCGGCGTTGTCTTCAAACAAGGAGTTCGTCCACGCCGGGCCACGCCCCTCCCGGTTCTGCGCGTAGGGGGTGGTGGGCAGGTTGCCGCCGTAGATGGACGAGCAGCCGGTGGCGTTGGTAATCAGAGCGCGGTCGCCGAAGAGTTGGCTCATCAATTTGATGTAGGGCGTCTCGCCGCATCCCGCGCAGGCGCCGGAGAATTCGAATAACGGTTGCAATAACTGCACATCCTTGACCTGCCCCAGGCTGAGGGTGCGCCGGTCAACTTCCGGGAGGTTGAGGAAGAAGTTCCAGTTGTCGCGTTCGGCTTCCCGGAGCGGCGGTTGCGGAGCCATGTTGACGGCTTTGTGCTTCGCCTCGCTCTTGCTCTTCACCGGGCAGACTTGCACGCACAGGGTGCAGCCGGTGCAATCTTCCGGGGCCACCTGGAGCGTGTATTTCAGCTCCTTGAATTCCTTCCAGCGCGCCGCGGCGGACTTGAACGTGGCGGGCGCGCCTTCGAGAAGCCGGGAATCGTAGATCTTGGAACGAATGACGGCGTGGGGGCAAACCAGGATGCACTTGCCGCACTGGATGCAGATTTCTTCATCCCATACCGGAATTTCGAGCGCGATGTTTCGCTTTTCCCACTGCGCCGTGGCGCTCGGAAAAGTACCGTCGATGGGCATGGCGCTTACAGGCAGGTCGTCGCCTTCCCCGGTGATCATCTTGGCCAACACCTTCTGGACGAATTCCGGGGCTTCTTCCGGCACGGGCCGTCTGAGGTCGAAGGTGCTCGAGACACGATTCGGAACCTTGACCTCATGCAAGTGGCTGAGCGCCTGATCCACGGCGGCGAAATTCTTCTGCACCACAGCTTCGCCGCGCTTGCCGTAGGTTTTCTCGATAGCGTGCTTGATGGCCTGGATGGCCTCCTCACGGGGAAGAACGCCGCTGATGGCGAAGAAGCAGGTTTGCATCACCGTGTTAATGCGGCCCCCCATGCCGGCGGCGTGGGCGACTGCGACGGCGTCGATCACGAAGAGCCGGAGTTGCTTCTTGATGATCTCTTCTTGCGCAGTCCGGGGCAGGTTATCCCAGACTTCCTCCGGGCCGAAGGGGCTGTTGAGCAGGAAGGTGGCGCCGGGTTGCGCGGCCTTCAGCATGTCAAACCGCTCGAGGAAACTGAACTGGTGGCAGGCCACGAAGTTGGCTTTGGATATCAGATAGGTGGAATGGATGGGGTTGGGGCCAAAGCGCAAGTGAGAGATGGTGACAGCTCCGGACTTCTTCGAGTCATACACGAAATAACCTTGCGCGAAGTTGTCCGTATCCTCGCCAATGATTTTGATGGAGTTCTTATTGGCGCCCACCGTGCCATCCGCCCCAAGGCCGTAGAACATCGCGCGAACCGTCTTGGGATCTTCGGTCGAAAAAGACGGGTCATATTTGAGGCTGGTGTGGGTGACGTCGTCGTCGATACCGACGGTGAAGTGGTTGTGCGGTTTTTCCTGGAGCATCTCGTCGAAGACCGCTTTGACCATGGCCGGCGTGAATTCCTTCGAGGAGAGCCCATAACGACCGCCGATAATGCGCGGAAACGCGTGGAAGGGCGCCCTGCCCGTGGCGATGCCTTCGCTCACCGCGGTCGTGACGTCGGTGTAGAGCGGCTCGCCCAGGCTGCCGGGTTCTTTCGTGCGGTCCAAGGTGGCAAGAGTCTTCACCGTGGCGGGGAGTGAGTTGATGAAGTGCTCGAGGGAGAATGGACGATACAATCGCACTTTCAGAACTCCTACCTTCTCTCCCTGGGCAGTGAGGTGCTCGACGGTTTCCTGGGCCGCTTCGGCGCCCGATCCCATGAGGATGAGCACGCGCTCGGCGTCCGGCGCGCCCACATAGTCAAACAGGTGATAGGAACGCCCCACCAGGCGCGCGAATTTATCCATCTCTTGCTGGACGATGGCCGGGCAAGCGTCGTAGAAGGGGTTCACGGTCTCGCGCGCCTGGAAGAAAACATCGGGGTTCTGCGCGGTGCCGCGGATGAAGGGGTGGTCCGGAGACAAGGCGCGCTTCCGATGCGCCTTCACGAGATCTTCCTCGATCATTCCGAGCATGTCTTCATTGGTTAATTGCTCCACCTTGCCCACTTCGTGCGAGGTGCGAAAGCCGTCAAAGAAATGCAGGAAAGGCACACGCGCGCGCAGGGTGGCGGCCGATGCGATCAGCGCCAAATCCATCACTTCCTGCACCGAGTTGGAAGCGATCAGAGCGAAGCCCGTCTGGCGGGTCGCCATCACGTCACTGTGGTCTCCGAAGATGGAGAGGGCGTGCGTGGCCAGAGTTCTGGCCGAGACGTGGAACACGGTGGCAGTGAGTTCCCCGGCGATTTTGTACATGTTGGGGATCATCAAGAGCAGGCCTTGCGAGGCCGTAAAGGTGGTGGCGAGAGAGCCGGCTTGCAATGCCCCGTGCAAAGCACCGGCGGCGCCACCCTCGCTTTGCAGCTCCACCACGCGAGGTATGGTCCCCCAGAGGTTCGGCTTACTCTCCGCCGACCATTGGTCCGCCCATTCGCCCATGGGGGAAGAAGGCGTAATGGGGTAGATGGCGATTACCTCGTTAACCCGGAAGGCTACATAGGCTGCGGCTTCGTTGCCGTCGATCGTTACCTTGCTTCTAGTCATCTATTTGCTCCATTCGGTTCTGAAATGAACATATGATTGTTTGCAATCTTAGTTCCAGCGTGCGCTCCTTGTAGGGGCGGCCCTTGTGGCCGCCCTCGGGCAACCACGAGGGTTGCCCCTACGACTACTGTGCTAGGCGGCACGCGCGCCCTCCTGGCTTGCGAGGTTTGCCCCAATCCGCAATGCTTGTGTAACATCCTCGCGGCGCTCCATTGGAAGTGACTCGAGCACGCCCTCCCAAGCCGCGCTGGGGACCATAGGCTCGATGCCCAGCCAGAAAGCAATAGCCGCAAGCGCTGCCCGCTTGGGCGTTGCGTCGCGCCGGAAGGGTTGGCGGAGGAGGCGGCCGATGGGATTCGAGATCTCGAGTTCTGAATCGAGAAGCAGAAGCGTGCTCGGCGTCACCTGGGCCAATGTCCCGTTCGCTCGGAGCTCATTCCATCCATCCTGGCTCACTCCGATGACTACATCCACGCTTTCCATCCCGGTGTACTCGATCGGCTGTGGGCTTAGGCAAACCTCAGAAAGCGAGAATCCGGAACCCTGTGTTACGGGATTGTCGTTTTTTTGTGTGCTGTAAAGGCCCACGCTCGAGGCTGCGCGGCAGAGAAGAGCGGCTGAGGACTGTACCCTCTCGCCTGCCGTGCCCGCAATCACGAGGTGCAGCCTCTTGGCATCCTGAGTTTGCAATCCTGATTCTTGGATTTGCGGCTGCGGCTTGCGCGGTGGACGTGATTCGATTTCCTGCTGATAGAGCCGGCGGAATGTGGAGCGCGGCTGCCCGGCCTCGATTCGCCCGATCGAATATCCCTGGCCGCTGATGACATCTCGCAACGCCGCTCCTGTGGCCTTGTTCTTGAGCGCGCCGTAGCCCGTGCAAGTTTCCAAAATCTCGACTAGGGAGAACCCTGGAAAGGCGATCGCGTCCGCAATCACGGCGTCCAGACTGCTGTCCGTGGCGAATTGACGGGCTAAGAACCCAGCTTGCGCGGTGCGAAGGAGCGCGAGAAGATCGAGCGGGGGTATGCAGTTTCCCCCCGGGGTTGTGGCCGTAACCCAGCCGAGCGGCGTGAAGGCGGAATGCTGGCCCCCCGTCATCCCAAACAGGAAGTTGTTATGAACGAGCACGGTGACGTCCACATTCAACTGCGCCGCATGAACCAGGTGCAGCAAGCCGATCATAGCCCCGCCATCGCCAATCATGACCACAGGCTTCAGCCCGGCGGCGGGGAACACGGCATCAGCCAGCGCCATGCCGGTAGCCATGGCGGTCGAGCGGCCGTGAGTGGTGTGGACAGTATGCAAATAAGGAAAGAGGGAATCCGCCAGGCCCACGCAACCGATATCAGTGGTAAGCACTACCGAACCTGGCGGCAGACTGAGCCTTTCGAGGGCGCGGCTTAGTTGCCGGACCACCAAGGCGTGGCCGCAACCCCGGCAGTAGGGGAGCTTTGCGTCGCTGGCAAGGTAAGGCGAGTTCTCCATCACCCCCCCGCCTTTCTTTGCAGGGGTGGTTCGCGAAGCGCACCTGCCGGCGAGTAGTCGCAAGGCCAGTCGGCGCGGGGGATTGTGCCCCCTGCCCTCGCGATGGCGCGAACAATCTCACCCGGCGAGATCATGCCGCCAATCCGGTTGATGCCCAAAACGCGTTGGCCCGTCAGGAAAGGCGTCAGGACGCTGCGGTATTGTCCGGTGAGGTTTTCCTCGGCGACGAAGATGGTGCGTATTCCAGCCGTTGCCCTGTGAAGCGCTTCAACAGGCACCGGGAAGGGGGTCTGAATCTGCAAGAAGGAGATGGGGAAACCGTCTTTGCGCAGGATGCCGACCGCTTCGCGACCGGCGCGCGCCGTGATTCCATAACTGATCAGCAGACAGGAGGCATCGGGGTCCAGATCGGGGCGAACCATGGCCAATTCAGTTGCATGCGCTTCGATCTTGCGCTGCAAGTGAACCAGCATCTCGACTACCTCAGGCGAAGCCTTTCTCAGCCGTCCTTGGCGATCATGAGCCGATCCCGTCACGGTGACCTTAGTTCGACCACCGAGGGGGGCAAAACCCGGCACCTCCTCAGCCCTCTCGATGTCATATGCTGCGACGGAGGCTTTGGCGTCGACTGCAGTTCGCTCGACAGGAGCCAACTTTGCCAAAGCGGCTTCATCGACCAACTCGGTGGTCATTCCCACTTCCTTATCGGAAAGCATGACGACCGGCGTGCGGAGCCGCTCCGACCAATTGAACGCCTGTTGAGTGAGTTCGTAGCACTCGGCGGCGTTGCTGGCGGCGAAAACCGGTACCGAGTAGCCCCCCGAGGTCGAGAATTCAGCGAGAAGAACATCACCCTGCGCTCCCTGGGTGGCACCGCCCGTACTCGGACCCAGCCGTTGAATCAGTGCAATGACCACTGGCGTTTCGGTCATCAGAGCATACTGAACGGTTTCGGACATCAGTGCCCATCCGGGGCCGGAGGTCGCCGTCATCGATTTCAGGCCACGCAAGCTCGCGCCTACGCAATAACATAGCGAGGATATTTCGTCCGGGGCGGAGAGCGCCAAGCCACCCAGCGCACCGAGTTCGCCCATCATGACTTCATAGATCTCCGACGCCGGGGTTATGGGATAGCCGGCAAAAAAGCGGCAACCCGCTGCCAGCGCGCCTTCCGCTACCATCCGATTTCCAGAACAAAGCCTGAAAGACATCCCAATTAGCCTGCATCAAGGTGGAGCAACACGAGGGCCAAGAGTTGATTTCGAAACCGGCACGTAAGCCGTGTCTTTATAATAGATTGCAAGAGTTCCAGGGCCATGGGTCGTTTCGTCAGGGCAATCCGAGTGCCAGAATACCCGCCGGTGGGTGGAAATCCACCGTGCAGTCGAGGGGTCGAAAGTCGAGAGTCGAGAGTCGGGAGCCAAAAGTCCAGAGTCGAGGAGTCGAGGGTCGAGGAGTTAGCAAACAGGTTCCGGGCTGCCGGTCGAGTTTGCTCTCGCGTTCGGCTCTTGAGTTCCTGGCCCGGCGACTTCTTGACTCTACCCTTTGTTTTCATATACATTCCCGGTTTGTTCCGTCGTTTTTCGTAGCGCGGAAGGTCGAGGAGTCGAGGGTCGAGTGTCGAGGAGTTAACAAACATGCCCCAGGCTGCTGGTTGATTTTGCTCTGGCACTCGGGTCTCGACTTCTTGACCCCTTGCCTTCGTCACTCCTAGACTTTTTGATCTTGCCCTTTTTTTTCATAGATATTCCCGGTTTGTTCCGTCATTTTCGTAGTTCAGAAAGTCGAGGAGTCGAGGAGTGAACAAACAGGGTCGAGGCTGCCGGTCGACTTTGCGGTCGCATTCGGCTCTCGACTTTTTGACTCGGCCATTTGTTTTCATAGACATTCCCGGTTTGTTCCTTCGTTTTTCGTAGCGCGGAAAGTCGAGGAATCCGGGTATCGAGAAGTCGAGGAGTTAACAAACGCGTCCTTGGCTGCGGCTCGAGTTTGCTTTCGCATTGGACTCTCGACCTCTTGACTCCTCGACTCTTGACTCCTCGACTTTTTGACTTGGCCGTTTGTTTTCATATACATTCCCGGTTTGTTCCGTCGTTTTCGTAGCTAAGAAAGTCGAGGAGTCGAGGGTCGAGGAGTCAACAAACACGCGTCAGAGTACCGGCCGCCATTTCTCTCGCATTCTGCTCACGACTTCTTGACTTCTCGACTTTTTGACTCGGTCATTTGTTTTCATATACATTCCCGGTTTGTTCCGTCGGTTTTTGGTAGCATGGAAGGTCGAGGGTCGAGGAGTTTGCAAACGCATCCCTACTGTCCCGAGCCAGAAGTTCGCCAACAAGAGTCTTCCGCATGCGGTGAGCCTTTAGCCCCGTCAGGGGCGGAAAATAGTAGCCGAGGGCGTGAGAAGCCGTGGGCTACATTATTTCGCGCGCTCTGCGGGCTGACTTCTTCAACGAATTCATGACGCAGGACACTAGCTGCGGCGCGACCTTGCTCTCGCATTCGGCTTCTCGACTCCTCGACTTCGTGACTCCCCGGCGGCGAGCTCCCGCCTCGTTATGGCGTAGAAGTATAGCCTACTTACTTTGGTTTGTCAAGAGCCAGAAAGCCAATGGATAGAAAGTTACTGCCCGCGGAGCGTGAGTTGAGTTGGGTTCCGCCCAGGATGGGAAAAGCTACTTGGCTGGGCCAGATGGTACGAAGTGCTTGTAGGCTTTGCGGGCGATCTTCTCGACCGCGGCTTCCGCCTTTGGGCCGCTGGGCATTCCGTAGACCGAAACAACCAGAGCATCGCCGCCCCGATAGATGCTGAGCATGATGGGACCCTTAGGAGCTTCAACCAAGAGAGCCTTATCTCCTAATCCCGGGAGTTCCCGAATCTTCGCATCCGGAACCCCTTTCTTAGCTTGCTCGACGGCATGGCTGAGATCGCGTTTTTTCGGGGAGCGAGAAACAAGAACATTGACTTTGTTGCCCTTCGAGTTTGAGTAGTTGCAGACATCGGCGTCGTGTGCCATCTGGGGCACCGGGTAGCCGATCGACACGCCGAGCGCTTGCTCGATATCGGCTTGGGTGACCAGGCCGCACACGCCGGCCGGATTCCGGACGGGAATGACTTTGGGAGCCTTGGGCTGTTGTGCGGCAGCGACGGCGCCCGCGAACATCAAGAACATCAAGAGCAGGATAGATGGCGTCTTATGCATGGTGGCAATCATGTTAGCACGGATCGGGAGATCGGGTGATCGGGAGATCGGGTGAAGGATTTGCGATTTGTGATTGGTGATTTGTGATTGGGTCTTTCAATTGCCAATCACCAATCGCCAATCACCAATAGTTCACCGGATCACCCGATCTCCCGCTCGCCCGATCTCCCGATTCTCCTACTGCGTTGGCGGTGGCGTTGCCTGGCTCACAGGATTAGCCGGCGGCGTAGTGGGCGTTTCGCCCTCTGGTGGCCGAGGCGGCTGGAATTCTTCGGGCCGGATCGGTTTGCGCGGCATCATCTCGTCGCGCATGGCGGCGTTGTAAACGAAGCAGGCCATAATTACTGAAGCCTGCTTCAGGTCCTCGGCGCGGATATGTTCGTAGACGTCCAGGTTCGAGTGATGGGTCAAAGTGCCGTAGTCCATCGGATCCTGGATGAACTGGAAGCCCGGGATTCCCACCGCGTCGAACGAGAGATGGTCAGTGCCACCGGTGTTGCGCATCGTGAGCGTCGTCACTCCCAGGTCGCGGAAGGGCTCGATCCATTTCTGGAAGATGGGCGCCACCAGCTCGTTGCCCTGAAGGTACACGCCGCGAACCTTGCCCGTGCCGTTGTCCAGGTTGAAGTACACGGAGACCAGCTTTTGTTCCGGCTTTAATTCCAAGGGGCCGGTGGGCCGGCGCATGAACGACGGCGTGCTGTCGTCCCTGGGCGCGGGCGGTTCGGGACGTCCTCCAAAGTGGTTTTTCACGTATCCGCGCGAGCCCAGGATTCCCTCTTCTTCACCTGACCATAGCGCCACACGGATCGTCCGTCGCGGCTGTACGTCGAGCTTCTTCAGCAGGCGCACGGCTTCCATCGCCACCGCTGTGCCCGCACCGTTATCGGTGGCGCCTTCGCCTGCGTGCCAAGAATCCATGTGCCCGCCGAGCATCACCAATTGTTCTTTGAGCTGGGGGTCGACCCCGGGAATTTCTGCAATGGTGTCGTAGGCCTTGTCGTCATCGTCGTAGAACCGCGCCTCGACGTTGACTTCCACTTGTACGGGCACTTTCTTCGCCAGCAGGCGGGCCATGCGGCCATAGTGCTCGACTGAAAGCGTGATGCGTGGGAACGTGACGGTCTTGCCCTTATCGTAGCTTCCGCCGGACTGAACGAAGATGGTGCCGTCCTCGCCGGGCTGCCGGGTAATGTCCAGCACGGCTGCTACGTGTTCATCGGTGAGGAATTTTTCCAAGTCGCGCTGGAATCGAAAGCGCTGCATAAACTGCTGCCGCATGGCGGGATTAGGGCCGCCGGGTCCGCCAGGGCCGCCGGCGGGAATCTGAAATTCCGCTATCTTGGCCAGTTCAGCGTCGTCGTTGCGTTGGAACAGCGGCTTCTCGCTGGGCTCGGGGACGCGCGCCTCGCCGATCAGCACGATCTTGCCCGCCAACTTGCCCTTATACTTTTCGAGGTCGGCGGAGGTCGAGGCCACCAGTTGCGTCACCTCGCCGCGGATGGGGCCGTTCGTTCCCGGCGTCCACGCCTCGGGGAGCGCCAGGAATTGCATGGTGTCAGGCGAGAGCATGCGAACTTCGCAAAATTGGTATGCCCAACCCCGGCCGAAAGTGCCCCAGGGTTCCAAGTGGGCATTAACGAGGCCCCACTTGGTGAACTGGTCGCGCGTCCACTCGTTTGCCTTCTTCATATTTGGAGAACCCGTCAGGCGAGGGCCGATGTCGTCAGTGAGATAACTCATAATGTCCATCACCTCGCCGTGACTGAATTCCTCCTCTCGCAAGCGCGTGATGAACTCCAGGTCCGGGATTTCCGGCTTCGAAACAGTGGGCGCCGCCGGCTGGCTGGGCGGAGCCGGTTTTGGTTTCTTCGCGCCAAAGAGATTGCCGGCAAGAAGGAGAATTGTCATCGCTGCCAGGGCCGCGGCCACTATACTGTGACTTCGCAATCGAGTTTTCATGGAATCAGTTCCGCCTCCAAGCGTAAGAGTTGGTCTCAGAGAGGCAGATTATAACAGAGTCGAGGAGTCGGGAAGTCGAGGAGTTGAGAAGTCGAGGAGTCGAGAAGTCGAGAGTCGAGGAGTCGAGAAGTCGAGGGGTCGGAAGATGAAGAGCGACGCTTATCTACGAGCGCAACGTTCGCACCTCCTCGACTCTTGACCTCTCGGTTCTATTCTGGACTGTAGACTCCTGAGTCTCGACTTTCGACTCTGGACTCTCGACTCCTCGACCCCCGCGACACATTTTTCAGCCCCTGGGCCTAACCGTGGAGACAAATCCCGGTCTAAAGGTGCGAATGGACGAGAGCGACGCAGCGGCTGTGGCGCGGGTATGCGCCGGGGAGACAGAGGCGTTTCGTGTCCTCGTCGACCGTTACAGCCGCAAGGTCTTCCGTCTGGCGTATCGCATGACACGCAATGAACAGGATGCGGAGGATGTGGTGCAGGAGACCTTTCTGCGAGCTTACCGGCGGCTGAGACAATTTGAATCGCGCTCCAGCTTTGGCACCTGGATCTTCCGCATCGCGGTGAACGCCGCTCTGGACCTGACGCGCAAGCTGGGGCGATACGAGCAGGTGGAGCAACCGTTGATAGGAAAGGAAGGCGACGCGGAACCACTCGAACAAGTGCCCACCTCTGAGCCGGCGCCGGATCGGCTCCTGCTGAGTGGCGAATTGAAGCACAAGGTGGAGGGCGTTCTGGACAGCCTGAGCCCCCAGGTCCGCACGGCGTTTGTGCTGCGTCACTACGAAGGCATGGCGATAGAAGAAATCGGCAGCGTGCTGGGTCTCAAGGCGAGCGCCACTAAAAACAGCATTTATCGGGCTGTGCAGAAACTGCGGAAGGAGCTGGAGCCGCTGGTTCAGTGCTCCGCAGTCAGCCGGCAGCCGAGCGCTGACCTGTAGGCCGGCGCCCGTGGGTCGAGGGAGTGACGCGGGTCCGAGAAGCCCCGGCCGAACATGAACGAGAAGGTGCGGAACGTGAAACATCCGAGCGAAGAACAATTGATCCTTTACCACTATGCCGAGCCGGGAGGGCCGCCGCGCGACGCACTGAAGGAACATCTGGCGGACTGTGAATCCTGCCGCATCCAGTACCGGCAAATCGAGGCGGTGTTGGGGGTGGCGAATTTGGTGGACTCACCCGAGCCAGGCGAGGACTTCGAGGCTGAGGTCTGGCGGCGCCTTGTTCCACGCCTTGCATCTGCCCCGCCGGAACCGTTCTGGCAGCGCTTCTATGCCGGCTTCCGGGCTTCCCGATTTTTGGCGCCCGCCGGCGCAGCCGTGATGGTCACTGCTCTGGTGGTGGGGGCATTCTTCGCCGGTCGTTTCTGGCCAAGGAGAGTCCTGCCTCCGCAAGTGGTTCAGGTTCAGGCGGTCTCCGCTGAGTCGCGGGACCGCATCCTGTTGGTGGCGGTGGGCGATCATTTGGAGCGTTCGCAGATGGTGTTGATGGAGCTGGTCAACACCAACCCCCAGCGAACGGTGGACATCTCGGCGGAGCGTGAGCGCGCGGAAGATTTGGTGGCTGCTAACCGTCTTTACCGACTCACGGCGGAGCGCGCGGGCGAGACCGGCGTGGCGAGCCTGCTTGACGAGCTCGAGCGCACTCTGATCGAGATCGCGCACAGTCCTTCCAAACTATCATCGCCGGAATTTGAGGATCTGCGTCGCCGCTTGGAAGCGCAGGGAATCCTCTTCAAGGTCCGGGTGGTTGATTCGCAAGTGCACGAGAGGGAAAGGAAAGCGATCGAGGACTTGGCCCGGCGGGGGTCCTAGCACCGCAGTCGGCTGCAAGCAGCACAGGCACTCTCGCCTGTGTGTTGGTCAGAGGAATGCGGCACAGGCAAGAGTGCCTGTGCTACAAGGTGCAGGAGGGAAAGATGATCAGGAGAAATATTTTGATATTGATATGTGCAGTCAGCGTCGCCAGCGCGATTCCAGCGATGGCGCAGTATTCGGTCTTGCACAGCCATCTCCCCCTCGGGGGCGAGAGTGGCCCGCCGCCTGCGTTTTCTGCGGCCGGGGCGCGACGGGTGAGGGGGGCGAGAGTCCACGGCCTTCCGTGGTTATCCGCCATGGGTCAGGAACCTTCAGCCTCACAGTCATCCAGTGTTCAGGATGCGGACGAGAAAAGAGACCGGGAGCAAGAAGCACGCGATCGTGAGCAGGAAAAGCGCGACAAGGAGCAAGAAGCACGTGATCGTGAGCAGGAAACGCGCGACCGTGCCGAGGAGCAGACGGAGCGCGAACGCGAGCGGTATGAGGCGGGCACGGAGCAAATCGACGATGGCAAACTTCAACAGGCGGTAGACACACTCAACCGCGTCATTGCGGAGCGCAGCTCGCATGCCGAGGGAGCGCTCTACTGGAAGGCCTACGCGCTGAACCGGCTCGGGCAGCGCTCCGACGCGCTCGAAACGCTCGAAACGCTGCGCCGCACTTATCCTCAGAGCCGGTGGATGGACGACGCCAAAGCACTCGAGGTTGAGGTGCGGCAATCCTCGGGACAGCGGGTGTCGCCCGACGCCGAGGCTAATGAAGACTTGAAGCTGATCGCCATCAACAGCCTGCTGGGCAGCGATCCCGAGCAGGCGCTGCCCATGCTCGAGAAGTTCCTCAATGGACCCCAGCCGCTCAAGCTCAAGGAGCGAGCACTGTTCGTCCTCAGCCAGAGCGGCTCGCCCAAGGCGCGCGAAGTCGTGGCTCGTATCGCCAGTGGCAGCCGGAATCCCGAGCTGCAAATGAAGGCAATCCGGGACCTGGGCCTTTTTGGCGGCAAGGAAAGCCGCGCCACGCTGGAAGAGATCTACAAATCCTCCCACGACGTGGATGTGAAGCGCGTGATCTTGCAGAGCTTCATGGTGGGAGGCGAGCGGCAGCGCCTGCTGGAAGTGGCGAAGAGCGAGCAGTCGCCCCAATTGCGCGCCGAAGCTGTGAAGCAACTTGGCGTGATGGGGGCGCGCGCGGAGCTTTATCAGCTCTACCAGAACGAGACCTCGAGCGAGGTTAAGAAGGGCATCCTGCAAGGGATGTTCGTGGGTGGCGACATCGAACATACGCTGGAATTGGCGCGCGCTGAAAAAGATCCGGAGCTTCGCCGCCAAGCCGTGCGTAATCTCGGCCTGATGGGCAAAGACAAGACGGCTGACGCGCTAACGTCCATTTACAACAGCGACAAGGATCCCGAGATCAAGCGCAGCGTGATCCAGGCGTTCTTCCTCCAAGGCAATGCCAAGGCGCTGATCCAAATCGGGCGGCAGGAGAAGGACATGTCTTTAGAGCGCGACGCGGTGCAGAAACTCTCGCTGATGCGCAGCAAAGAAGCGACGGACTTCATGATGGAGTTGTTGAACAAATAAAGTCGAGAGTCGAAAATCGAAAACCGAAAATCGAAAATCGGGAGTCGAGAAGTCGAGGAGTGGAGAGTCGAGGAGATGCAACGATCGGATTGGTAGATAACTGTCGCTGTTCAACTTTCGACTTTCAACTCTCGACTCTGGACTCTCGACTCCGTGGGGGTCAATATGGCAAAGCTTCTTACTTTTCCTCTTTGCTGTTTACTGACTACTGCCTGTTGCTTGGCTGCGGTGGGCCAGGAGCCGCGTGTGGTTAACGCCAGGATGCGCACGATGTCCGCCGCCGGGGGCCTTGCGGGCGCATTCCACTCGACCGAATCCGGGGCATCCGGTCCCGTATGGATTGGCTACGCCGTGCCCGTTGTGGCGGGACAGCACAGGATGTGCTGCAACGGGTCCATCGGTGACTTCGGAGAGGAGGGATGCGGGCGGTGCCGGCTGGAGAGCCGGCAGGGAGAGGAGGGCGCGCAGTCCTTGGGTACGGGTGGGGCTGGCGCTGTCAAGTTGGAATCTTCGCCCAACTTTCTGGTGCTTTACCGCGCCGCGGCGGGAAAGATTCAGAAGATTCGCACCTTCTCTCCTGAATGCGAGCTCGATGCGGGCGGCCTGCCGTTGGTCTGGCTGACGGAAGTGCGCGCGGCGGACAGCGTGGCGTGGCTCAGCGCATTCGCGAAGGCCGGTGGAGCCGGCGCCGAATCCGAAGGAGACGACGAGGACGAACACCTCAGCAGTGCGGCATTGGCTGCCATCGCTTTCCATGCGGATGCCTCCGCCGAGCGCGCCCTCGAGAGTTTCGGCGGCGCTGGCCAGCGGGAACGCTTGCGCGAGCATGCCGCCTTCTGGCTGGGGGCGGCGCGAGGGCGGCAGGGCTATGAAGCTCTCACTCGCTTGATGCGCGACGATCCGGACGAGCACTTCCGCGAGAAAGCCGTGTTTGCACTTTACGTCAGCAAAGAACCCGAGGCCGTGGAGACGATCATCGGAGTGGCCCACCATGACTCGAGCGGACAGGTACGGGGCCAGGCGTTGTTCTGGCTGGCGCAAAAGGCCGGAAAGAAGGCCGAGACCAGCATCACCGAGGCCATAGCAAACGACCCCGACACCGAGGTGAAGAAACGCGCTGTCTTCGCCCTCAGCCAACTCCCCAAAGATGAAGGCGTACCGCTGCTCATCCAGGTAGCGCGTACGAACGGCAACGGCGTGGTGCGCAAGCAAGCCATGTTCTGGCTCGGCCAGTCGCACGACCCGCGTGCCCTGGCGTTCTTCGAAGAAATCTTGGCGCATTAACGGCCCGGATTGGCAGGGCGTTGTAGGGGCAACCCTTGTGGTTGCCCCAGGGCGGCCACAAGGGCCGCCCCTACAGCGCGATTTTTTCACGCCTTCTTCCGCCTTTCCGGGTGCCCCCTATAACATTGTGATCTGAGCCCGCGCCTCCAACGCCTCGCAGCGACCGCGATAATGCGTTGTCGAGGCGAAGCCTCTCCTTGGGGAGAAGGGGTGAGGTACGCGTCGGAAAGGCGGAGCCTTTCCGCAGCGGGCGGCGAGGCCGCGGTCCTGCCTGCGTGTCTGCCAGCTCCTGTCTGCCAACTCATGTCAACTCGTCGCGAACCGGGATGGCGAGGTGTAGACTCACGGCGCGCCGAAGTCAGAGGAGCAATTATGAAACGATTCGCTGCGGTAGCTGCTGCTACCGCAGTCAAGGTGACAGGTCGAGGGCTCTTGGTGGCGGGTCCGAATTGGCGTACAATCTTCTCAGTGGTCAGGTGCGCCAAATTACAAGCACCCAATACTTACGCATCCGGGAGCAGCCGATGTCAACGCGCCATTCATTTGGTGAGATTCACCTAGATGTAACTGCAGGCCGTGAACGGTCCCAGGCCAGGCCGGACGCAGAAACTCCATTTCGAATTGCAATTCTGGGGGACTTCAGTGGCCGCGCGAATCGTGGTTTGCGTGAGAGCGGGGATGCCCTCGCCAGCCGCCGTCCTCTTATGATCGATCGGGACAATTTTGATTCCGTGCTCGCCAAGATCGCTCCTCAGCTTGAACTGGCTTCGGGGGGAGATGACGGTTTCGGCATCTCATTGCGGTTTGCTGATCTGGACGATTTTCATCCCGCCAAGCTTTTTGAACGCGTCCCGATATTCCAGAAGTTGCGGGAGATGCGGCAAAAACTCAGCGATCCGGCGACCTTTTCCAAGACGGCTGCCGAGTTGGGCCTAGTGAGTTCTGTCGGGGCGCCTGGTCCTGCGCCCCAGGCGCAAGCGACTTCTCCAGGTGGCCCTGGCCATGCGCCCGAACCTCAAGTTCGCTCCGAGGACATTGAGAGCGTGGTTTCGGGAAGTCTCTTGTCGGAGATGGTTGAAGCAACCGAAGGCAGGGCGGAAAAGGATGCACCCAGGCGTCCTGACGAATGGGCCACTCTGGTGAATAAGATCGTGGCTCCGCATCTTGTTGCTCGCGCGGATCCTCGCCAGGCGGAACTGGTTGCGCTGATTGATAAAGCCACGAGCGCTCAAATGGCGGCCTTATTGCACGCACCCGACTTCCAAGCCCTGGAAGCTGCGTGGCGAGCCGTATTCTTGCTGGTTCGCAACGTCGAGACAGATTCTCGCCTGAAGCTGTTTCTGATTGACATCTCGAAACAAGAACTCGCTGCAGATCTTTTGGCAGCGGAAGATTTGATCTCGACAGGAATGTATAAACTGCTGGTGGAGAAGACAGTGGTGACGCCCGGGGCGGAGCCTTGGGCTGTTATTGCAGGTAACCTCACCTTGGGGCCTGGCTTGGAAGACATCAAATTGCTTGCTCGAATGGCGAATGTGGCGGCCAGTGCCGGGGCGCCGTTCGTGGCAGGCGCGAGTCCGGCCCTACTCGGTTGCTACTCGGTCTCCGGCTTGCCTGATCCGCGGCAATGGAAGAATCAGATTCCAGGGGAGTCCGCCGCTTTGTGGCAATCGCTGAGACGTTCACCTGAGGCTCGCTGGGTGGGGTTGGCGCTGCCTCGTTTTCTTTTGCGGCTTCCCTACGGAAAGGACACCGAAGCCGTTGAGCTTTTCCAGTTCGAAGAAATGGCGGACCCCAGCGCGCACGAGGATTACCTATGGGGGAATGCCGCTTTTGCTTGTGCTTTGTTGCTGGCGCAGTCCTTCACGGAGCAAGGGTGGGAATTGCGGCCTGGTTCGATCTCTGAAATAGGCGGGCTGCCTCTCTACGTCTACGCTGTGGAAGGCGAGCCGCGAACCCTGCCTTGCGCCGAGGTATCGTTGACGCAGACGGCGGCGGAGAAAATGATGGAAAACGGTTTCATGCCGCTCGCCTCTTTGAAAGATCAGCCGACGGTCCGGTTGGTTCGACTTCAGTCAATCGCCGACCCTCTCAGTTCCCTGGCGGGCCGCTGGAGTTCCTGAGGATACCCTTTATCCAGCGGCCTGCTGGAAGATGAATGGACCCCCGCTTTCTCGGGGGTGACAGGTGCTGGAGGCTCGAAATCCAGGTATGACAAAACCCGAGTTGACCGCTTACGATGAAATTGCCTATCCGTCGTTTCCCATTTCCTACACGCATCCCGACCGGCTGGCGACTGTAGCGATGCACTTCGGCATGCGGCCGGCGCCTGTGGAGCGCTGCCGAGTGCTGGAGCTGGGATGTTCCAGCGGAGCCAATTTGTTATCCATGGCCGTCCCTCTGCCGGAAAGTGAATTTGTGGGAGTCGACTTGGCGGGGAAACCCATTGCCCGTGGAAGGGCCATGGTGGAGGCTCTGGGGCTGAAGAATCTTGCTCTGCGACAAGTTGACTTGCTGGAGATGGCCCCGGACTACGGCAAGTTTGATTACATCATCGCACATGGTCTTTATACCTGGGTTCCGCCGCGAGTTCGTGACCAGATCCTGGCCATTTGCAAAGCCAGCCTGCAACCCCAGGGAATCGCTTTTGTCAGCTACGACGCATTCCCAGGAAGTTATTCACGGGTGATGGTGCGTGAGATGATGCTGTTCCACAATCGTGATCTCCATGACCCACAGCAGCAAACCCAGCAGGCCATGACCTTGCTGAAGCTGTTGGCAAATTCGCGCGTGGAACCTGGGACCTATACAAAGCTACTCCAGGACGAGTACGAGCGAATGTCCAAGCGGTCGCGCGAAGCCCTTTACCATGACGAGCTGGCAGAAGTTTTCCAGCCCGTCTATTTTTACCAATTCGTGGAGCACGCTCAACGCCACGAACTCCAGTTTCTGGGGGAGGCCGACTTTTTCGAGATGCACAGCGGAGGGCTCTCGCCGCAGGCGAAAGAAGTGCTCGACAAGATTTCCGACGACATCATTTTGAGGGAGCAGTACCTGGACTTCATGTGCGGCCGAGCCTTCCGCAAAACACTCTTATGCCACAAAGATGTGCCACTCGACCGCTCGGTGAAATCCGCTTCAGTCAGGTCATTTTACGTTTCGTCTCAAGCACGGCCGAGCTCACCCGCGCCGAGTTTTTCTGCAGGCGCGAAAGAGAGTTTCAAGAGTGGTAGTGGGGCGGAACTTACCACAGCCGACCCCTTGGCGCGCGCCCTGCTGTGGCATCTGATCGAGTCACAACCACAGCGAATTTCTTTTGAGAAGCTGGTGAGCGAAGTCGAGTGCAGGGCCCGCCAGGGGCTGGGTTTTGTTCCCAAGCCGGACCAGGATCTTGCCTCCGACCTTGCAGATTTCGTATGGGGCACCTACTCGGCAGGATTGCTCAATCTGCACGTATACGTTCCGCCGTTCGCCACGAAGGTTAGCGAAAGGCCTGTGGCAAGCCCCCTGGCTCGACTGGAGGCTCGAGACGGTGACGTCATAACGACATTGGACCACCGGAGCTTGCGTTTAGGCGATGCGCTGCAAAGAGGATTGGTGATGCTCCTGGACGGCACCCACGATCACGATGCTCTGAGAAGAGAGCTTCTCCAGCTCTTCGAGTCAGGGGCTCTAACGCTGGTTGACGCTGACAAGCCAGTCAGTGACATGCAGATAGTGGAGAAAAGAATTGCCGCCGAGACCGAGAACGTGTTGGGAGGCTTGGCGCGCACGGCGGTCCTGATGGAGTGACCAACAGGAGGTCAGCTTGGGGATGCGACAGGAAGAGCCGGCAGGCGGTTCGGCGTTGCGATTACGCATCGAAGCATCGCCTCATTTCGCTTTCTTGCGCGATTTTCTGCGCAGTTCGGAAGTCAACGAGCAGTCGATTTGCCGCCGCGTCGGCATGGCGGGGCTCAATGAATTCCTCTCCGGTGAACGTTCGCGGGGAACTCTGTCGGGTGAGTCCGATGGGCTTGGCGTGTTGATACGCCTATTCCTGCTTGGGGAGTCGCTGGACGTTAAGGTCTTGGAGTCCGCGATCCCGGCAGGCGCGGTTGAAGCTATGAAAGGCCTAGGGTTGCTGATTGATGACGTGACGGACAGAGCGAAAATGTGTGCCAGCGTGGCGCTCTACCCGGTTGGGAGGTTATTCATTGTTTCTGATCGATGGACTACGCCGGGGGGCAACGCTCCTGATTTGCCAGAGGATTTTGTTTTTCCGGCGATTACCGCAAACACCTCGCAGTTCATTGCGACCTTGCCGAGGGAGCCTTGCGAGAGTTTTCTCGAACTTTGTTCCGGCACCGGCGCGGCGGCGCTCGAGGCCGCAGGGCATGCGAACCACGCCTGGGCAGTTGACATTACCGAGCGGTCCACGCAGATGGCGGAGTTCAACCGCCTGTTTAATGGACTGGACAATGTCACGACGATCCAAGGGGACCTTTATGAATGCCTGGGCGACCTGACCTTTGACCGTATCGTCGCCCATCCACCTTATATGCCAGTGCTGAACCGCGCCCAGGTCTTTTACGACGGAGGCGCGGATGGAGAACAGGTGACGCGTCGCATAGTGATGGCCCTGCCTCGCTACCTGCGCCCGGGCGGATGCTTATATTGTCTGGCGCAGGGCTCGGACCGCGCTGCCGCGCCTTTCGAGCAGCGGGTAAGGGCTTGGCTGGGCGAAGAACAGTCGGAATTTGACGTCCTGGTCATAGTCAGGCAACCGCAAAGCCCCGCGGATGCGGCGATGCAATATGCCATGAAGTCCAAGGGGGGTGGTCAGGCAGCCCATGAAATGAGAGAAGCCTTGAGGGGTCTTGGTATCCAAAGCATGGTCTACGGGTGGATGATCATCCAGAGAAGGGAAGATGCCCGTCCGGTCTTCACCACCCGGAGGTCCGTGGGCCGTAATTCGGGACGGGATGAGGTCGGGTGGCTCTTGAAGTGGGAATCCGCTGCTGCAAAGGAGGAGTTCATCGATAAACTTGCTGAAGCGCGCCCGATCACCGCCCCTTCCCTTGAACTTCACACCATCCACCGGATGAAGGAGGGAGATTTGGCGCCTGAGCAATTCTCCTTGCACACTGAGTACCCTTTCAGTGTAGACTGCCGGGTGCAGCCCTGGGTGGGGTTCCTGCTCCCGCAATGCGATGGGAAGTCGAGCGTGCGGCAGCTACTCGAATTCTGCAAGCGGAACAATTTCGTGCACCCGGAAACGCCCTTGGGGGAGTTTGCCAAGCTGCTTATGACTTTTATTGCGGGGGGATTCGTAGAAGTGGAAGGGTTTGAGTTGCCGAAGAAAGAACTCCGCTGAAAGCGACTGAGGGTGTCTTGCTCTTAGCGCATGGACAGTAGACAAGCAGGAGAGTTCGGTTTGAATTCCGGGCGGCTTTACGCCGTTATGTGGCGATCCCGCAGACACGTGATCGCCGCTACAAGCCACGTGGCGAGGTAAGCTCGCGGCTGCAAATTCAAACTGAGACACTACCCCTTCCACTTTTACATTGACAAGTCGTCCCCGATTTGTTAAAAATACGCAGATTCAGCAATTACTCAGCAACAATTGCATTTTCATTAAAGGGGTGCCGCATGCCACAGAGCGTCCAAAAGAAGCTTGAGAGGGTGCGTCCGCCGCGTGTTCACGTTACCTACGACGTGGAAACCGGTGGGGCCATAGAAATCAAGGAGCTCCCATTCGTGATGGGGGTTCTGGGTGATTTTTCAGGTCAGCCTGTAGAACCTCTGGCACGGTTGAAGGACCGGAGGTTCGTCGAAATAAACCCGGATAATTTTGACAGCGTGTTGGAGAGTATGAAGCCTCATCTGGCATTCTCGGTAGAAAACAAGCTCAGCGAGGATGCTGATGCGGGGCAATTGAAGGTTAGTCTCGATTTCAAGAGTATGGATGATTTCGCGCCGGAGAACGTGGCCAAACAGGTTAA
>Ga0326728_10001255_pt1 | contig 90929 bp, 71 predicted proteins | sample MB3enrmetagenome_FD_207602 | JGI IMG/M metagenome (GOLD analysis project Ga0326728, IMG submission 207602) | Lab enriched peat soil microbial communities from McLean, Ithaca, NY, United States - MB31MN | ecosystem: Environmental > Terrestrial > Soil > Wetlands > Peat | place: USA: New York... | reverse complement strand
AGGGTTAGGCTGTTCGCCTATTAAAGCGGTACGTGAGCTGGGTTCAGAACGTCGCGAGACAGTTCGGTCCCTATCTGTGGTGGGCGTAGGAGATTTGAAGGGGCTTGCCCTTAGTACGAGAGGACCGGGGTGAACGAACCTCTTGTGATCCAGTTGTCCCACCAGGGGCATCGCTGGGTAGCGAAGTTCGGTCAGGATAAACGCTGAATGCATATAAGCGTGAAACCTTCCCTAAGATGAGATCTCCCAAGCGTAAGCTATGAAGGGCACTGGAAGACGACCAGTTTGATAGGACGGATGTGTAAGCGTGGCGACACGTTGAGCTTACCGTTACTAATTGCCCGTTCGGCTTGACCATAAAATTTACTGCGCATACAATTGGCGCTACTTTCCGAGCCGCCCGTCAATATTCAGAGAGCTTTCAGCAATCAACTGTCAGCTATCAGCTTTTCCCCGCTTCGCGGGTTTCCAGAGCTGAAAGCTGATCGCTGAAAGCTGATCGCCATTTCTGGGTGACCATAGCGAGAGGGACCCACCCGTTCCCATCCCGAACACGGCAGTTAAGCCTCTCAGCCCCGATGGTACTGCACAGGTAACTGTGTGGGAGAGTAGGAAGTCGCCCGGTTTACCTCATGAACCCCTGGCACCCGCCGGGGGTTTTGTTTTTTCCTCCACTACTCCGCAAGTCGCTGTGAAAAGACCCCGTTGGCCCTGGCTTCCGGTTGTGGTATAGTTGAACGGCGTTTGAATAGCACCCGCGAATCCGGCCGAGAGTCTCTGAGCGACGGCAGCGTCGCCCCGCTTGTGTTTCCTCCCGAATGAGCCCGCTTTCAAATTGACTGGAGAACAGGAATGAAGAATATCTTCGTAGGCAACCTGAGTTTCGATGCTACGGAAGACGCCGTGCGCGGCCTCTTCGAGAGATATGGTGTGGTGAACAGCGCGAGAATCATGACCGATCGGGAAACGGGTAGGTCCCGCGGGTTCGCGTTTGTGGAAATGGCAAACGAGGCGGAGGCGGATCAGGCGATCACGGCCCTCAACGGCTACTCGATGGATGGCCGCGCTCTGAATGTGAACGAGGCCCGGCCGAAACCCGAGCGCAGCTTCGGCGGAGGCGGCGGCAACCGGTTCGGCGGCGGCGGCGGACGCCCCGGCGGAGGCGGCGGGGGGCGGCGTCCGGGCGGCGGTGGCGGCCGGCGCGAACCTCGCTGGTAAGGGGCCGGGGGCGGAAAGTTCGAAATCGTTCTTGCACAAGCGCGGCGGCGGGTGGTGCACCGGCTGCCGCGCTATTCAAGAGTGGACCCTAGACGCCCCGGGTGCCATTTTCCAAGAAGGCGCGCAGACGATGGCTGCGGCTGGGGTGCCGCAGTTTCCGCAGTGCTTTGGCTTCGATCTGCCGGATGCGCTCGCGGGTGACGGCGAAATTCTGGCCCACCTCTTCCAGAGTGTGTTCGCTGCCGTCTTCCAATCCGAAGCGCATCTTGATGATCTTCTCCTCGCGCGGCGTGAGCGTCTTTAACACCTGGGCGGTCTGCTCCCGCAAGTTGAGATTGATCACGGCGTCGGAGGGTGAGATGCCGTTGTGGTCAACGATGAAGTCCCCCAGGTGCGATTCTTCCTCTTCCCCGATGGGAGTCTCGAGCGATATCGGCTCTTGCGCCACTCGGAGCACCTTGCGCACCTTCGAGACCGGAAGTTGCAGCCGTTTGGCCAGCTCTTCGTTGGTAGGCTCGCGGCCCAGCTCCTGCACCATCTGGCGGGAGGTGCGAATGAGCTTGTTGATGGTCTCGATCATGTGCACCGGAATGCGAATGGTGCGCGCCTGGTCCGCGATGGCGCGCGTGATGGCCTGCCGCACCCACCACGTGGCGTAGGTTGAAAACTTGTATCCGCGCCGGTACTCGAATTTATCCACCGCCTTCATCAGGCCGATGTTGCCCTCCTGAATCAAATCGAGGAATTGCAGGCCGCGATTGGTATACCGTTTGGCAATGCTCACGACCAGGCGGAGATTGGCTTCGATCAGCTCTTTCTTGGCGGCTTCGGCTTCCTGGTGGGCCTTGGTGATGATTTCCACGGTGCGCCGCAGGTCCGCCGCCGGCGCGCCGAAGTTCTCCTCGAGTTGCAGCAAACGCTGGCCGAGGCTGCGCTGCTCCTTGCGGAGATCCTTCGCGCCTTCGACGCGGATGCCGGGCCAGGTCTCAAGCCGCCGCTGGACGCGCGCGATCTCGCGCTCGAGCGGCTTCATTTCCTCGACGGCGCAGCGAATGCGATCGATGAGGTGCCGGATTACCGGGCTCTGAAAGCGCACCGAGCGCACCTGGCGCGAGGTCCGCACCACCAGCCGGCCCAGCTCCCACAACTGCCGGCGGTACTGTTTGGGCTTCATGCCGCGAGGAATCGCCTGCAGCTTCTGGCGGCATTGCAGAATCTTTTTATATTGCCGTGCAATTTCTTCGGTGGCCGCAATGAACTCGCGGCGCTTCTCGTCCACCAGTTCGTCGGTGAGAATCGGGTCGGAAATCTGCACGATATCGCGAGCCGATATCTCGTCGCGAACCACTTCCTCGCCCATGGAGATGATTTCCTGAATGACCAACGGGGCTCGCGAAAGCGATTTCAGGACGGTGTTCTGTCCGCGCTCGATCCGCCGCGCAATTTCCACTTCACCTTCGCGGGTGAGCAACGGCACTGTACCCATCTCGCGGAGGTACATGCGGACGGGGTCGTTGATCTTCTCACCGCCCAGAACCACGGGGAGTTCCAGATCGAGGATCTCATCGCCCTCTTCGAGTTTCTTCTCGAAATCCTTCGGCTCTTCGAGGATCTCGATGCCGGCGGTGTCGAGACCGGCCAGAACATCGTCGAGCTCGGCGCCCCCAGCCAGATCCCCGGGCAGAATTTCGCTGACCTCGTCGTACAAGACGTAGCCCTTCTCTTTGCCCATCTGTACGAGCCGCTGTAATCCCTCGAATTTATCTTCAAGCGCCACTGAAGCCCCGCACTCCTGGCGTGTTATAGCGAGTCCACAACATTGTACACCACGGCGCGATCCGGAGTTGGCAACCGGTCTGTCATACGCGGCCTCGCGCCGCACGGTCCATTTCTTCCAACTCCGCCGCCAACCGAAGCGCCTCCTCCATTTTGCCCGCGCGCTCGGATTCTTTGATACGCATCTTCAATTGATCCCGTTGGTGCCTGCCCTCGGACCGCCGCAGGCTATCCACAGCCGCGACTACGGCCTCGCGCGACGGTTCCTCATCGCCTCCCACCGCGGCATCGCCCAAAACAACCTCGGCCAGGAGGGTCTGATCGGCCGGCTCGAGGCGCGCATAGACGCCGTCGAAGCTGACTTGCTCACCCGTGTCGGCCAGCGCAAACGCTGCTTGAAATATACGCCGCGACGGCATGCGCGAGAGGGTTTCGAGAGACCGGATCCGCTCCATCACCTCCGTGCTGATCTCCTTATCGGCAAAAAGCGCATGCAGCAATATACGCTCGTCGGGCCGCATTTCGATGAGAGGACGCGCGGAGGGCTTCTCCTGCCGGTTCGCCACGGACTTGCGAAAGTGGTCGAGTACCATTCCCCGCTCCACCCCGATGTACGCCGCCAGATCGTTGGCGATAGCGCTCCGCTCCAGGGGATCTGAAATGCGCTGCACGGCCGGCAACAGAAATTGCAGAATGCCCACGACTCCTTCGCTCGAATGCACGTCGAACTTGCTCCGCGCGCGATCGGCGAGCCAATAAAAATACCCCTTGGCGCCTTCCAGCCGCTCCTGGTAGGCGGCGGCGCCGCGCTGTTTGCAGTATTCGTCGGGGTCGAGATCGCCGTCGAGCTCCATGATGCGAACATGCATGCCTTCTTCGAGCAATAAGTTGATGGAGCGCTCAGCGGCGTTCGCCCCGGGCGCGTCGGGATCGAAGTTGACCACGATGCGCTGCGAATGCCGCTTCAAAGCCTGCACCTGCTGCGCCGTCAAAGACGTGCCGCAACTCGCCACCACCGCATGGAAACCGGCGGCCGTGACGCCGATCGCATCCATGTACCCTTCCACCAGAATCACGCGGTCTTCTTTGCGGATGGCTTCCTTGGCGCGATGTAGATTGTAGAGCACGTAGCTCTTCTTGTAAATCGGCGTTTCCGGCGAATTCAGATATTTCCGCTGCTCGTCCGCTTCGAGCGCCCGTCCGCCGAACGCGATCGCCTTGCCGGCCTCGTTGTGAATGGGAAACATCAGGCGGTTGCGGAAGCTATCGTAGAGCCCGCCGTCCTGGCGCTTGCCAATCAAGCCGGATTGTTCCATCTGAGCCGTTGTAAAGCCGCGCTGCTCAAAGAGCCGAAGCAGTGCGCGCCCGGAGCGGTCGGAGTATCCCAACCCAAACTGCTCGATGGTCTCCCGGGCCACCGAACGCCTCACGAGGTAATTGCGCGCGGTTTCTCCCGCCGGTGCCGCGAGATTATTGCGGAACGACTGGGCCGCCACTTCGTGCATGTCCAGTAGCGCGCCGCGCAACCGCGAATCCTCGTCGGAATACTGGGAGCGTTTCGGCATGGGAATGCCGTAGCGCTCGGCCAGGGTCTTCAGCGCTTCATAGAAGCTCAGCCCGTCCTTCTCCATCACGAATTTCACCACGTCTCCACCGGCGCCGCAGGAAAAGCACTTGTAAAACTGGTGCACCACGTGGACCGTGAAGGAAGGCGTCTTTTCGTTGTGGAACGGGCACAGGCCCATGTACCGGTTCGGACCTGACTTGCGCAGCCGCACGTATTCCCCAACCACCGTTTCAATCCGCACGGAGGCCTTGAGCTGTTCGACGAAATCCATAGACCCCTGACGGATATTATGGCGCACACAAGTTGCCGCCGGTAAGCAAACGCGACCTATCCGACGATGACTTGATTGGGGGAGCGGTGGAAGGACTACACTCAATCCGTGCCGGTGGCCAGCCTGCTGGACAAGCTAAGCCCCTACGCGCGGGTCACGACGGCTCTCGCGCCATTCATTCTGGCGGTCGTGCTGCGGCTCATCCTGGGTGCGAATCGCCTCACCCGGATATTGTTCTCTATCAGCGCCACGTGGCTCGCCATCCATGTGTTGTTGGCGCCGTACTCCGTGCCGATGCAGCGGGATCTCGAGAGTCTGCGCGGTATTTTCCGCTGACAATCGGCTACAATGGGGGAATAAAGGAGGCCATGATGCAGCCTGGAATGATGTCCGCACTGAGCCCAACCGATCTTTTGCTGGTCGGCGTGGTGGCGATTCTGCTGTTCGGCGGCAAGAAAATCGGCGATCTCGGAAAGGGCCTCGGCGAAGGCATTCGCAGCTTCAGGACAGCGTTGAAGAGCGACGAAGAGAAAAAGGATGAAACTAAGACCGACGCTGGTTCAGAACCGCGCGCTCAAGTGAAGTAGCACCATGGCTTCCGGGAGCCCGCCCGCAAGCTGGCGGATTCCCCATCGGCTTTACAAGCCAAAGACAAGAAACCCCGCGGCATCTCCGAAGAGCCCGCGGGGTTTTCCATTTCAGGGGCCGGCTTCCCGTCCTATTTCTTTTTCGGCGGAACGATCGCGTCCTTGGCCGCCTTCGCCACGCGGAATTTTACCACCTTCTTGGCCGGAATCTTGATGGATTCGCCGGTTGCGGGGTTACGTCCGATACGGGCCTTCCTGTCAACCCGTACCAAGCGCCCGATACCGGGCAAAACAAACATACCGTTCTTCTTCACTTCGGCAATCGCTACACCGGAAAGCTCCGCCAGGAACTCCTTGGCGGTTTTGTTGGGGACTTGCACCTTTTCCGCGAGCGATTTCACCAGTTGCGTCTGGGTCATTCTCGTAATCGCCATAATTCTCCTTATCGATTCTCCCGTTTCAGTTCCGATGTCGAACGGAATGGTCTCATTCCAGCGCTCCGCGCCACATCGGGCATCGAACAATTCGGAGGCCTTTTGTTTTGGGGAACAGAGGTCTCCAGCTCGATAACAATCATACGGGAAGGGCATGATGATGTAAAGAGAAATGCGTCCCAAAGGGCCGGTTTTCCGCTGTTTTCTTGGGTTGGGCCCGCTGGGAAGCCCTTTTTACGGGCATTCCTGCGTTCCAGGCCCCCCATGGAGGCGCAACTCCCCTTGCCGGAATGCGTCCGCGGACTTGTTTTTCAATACCCGGAAGCGAAATCGGTCCGGGCCGGCCGGCTCCAGAGCAATACGCACCTCGGCGTGGAGCTTGAGCGATGGTCCCCCGGCGGTAGTTTCCGCGGAGCATCCAATTCCCGGCCGGGAGCGCGTCTGATTCAGAAACAGGACGCTGGTGTCGCTTTTCGCAACGGCGTGGGCCAGGCTCCGCAATCCGGAGGCAAGCACGCGACTTTGCAACCCCGCGCCACCCGCTCCCAGTGCGGCACGCAGTTCCAGTTCCGGCACCAGGGCCGCGGCCGAATCGATCACCAGAAGGTCCAAAGCGCTGGAAGCCAGGAGACGGCGCGCAATTTCGAAAGCCTGCTCGGCGGATGCCGGCCGCACCAGAGGAAGCCGGTCAATCGCTACTCCCACACCGGCCGCGTAGCGTGGGTCGAAGGCATGCTCCGCGTCAATCCAGCCCGCGGCACCGCCAAGGTTCTGAAGAAAGGCCACGATGCGCAGTGCGACGGTGGTCTTGCCGGACCCGCTGGGGCCGAAGATTTCGACAATCGAGCCGCGGGGAAGGCCTCCGATGCCCAGGGCCGCATCAAGCTCCGGCCAAGAAGTGGATATGGGCGTGGACGATCGCCGCTCGCAAGTACCACCCATACCCGCGATCTTGCCGTGAATGGCGCGGTGGCGGTCTTGCTCGGTCACGAGGCTACCGGCGCGCGGGAGCCGGCTTGGCCGCGGCGTTGGTGGGAGATGCCGGGGGCGCCGACAGTGCTTCGGTGGGGACCGGTTCGGGCTTAATCAGCCCTAGCGCCTTCCGCAATTCGGTGTCGATAGCTTGCCGTATGTCCGGATTGTCCTTCAGGAACTGGCGCGCGTTTTCCCGGCCTTGCCCGATGCGCTCGCCCTTGTAGCTGAACCAGGAGCCGCTCTTCTCGACGAGGTTTTGCGCCACGCCCAGATCGATGAGGTCGCCTTCCTTGGAGATGCCTTCGCCGTAGATGATATCGAATTCTGCCTCGCGAAATGGCGAAGCGACCTTGTTCTTGACTACTTTTACCTTCGTCCGGTTGCCGACCACCGCGTCTCCGTCCTTGATAGCGGCGATGCGCCGGATATCCACCCGCACTGAAGAGTAGAACTTGAGCGCGCGGCCGCCCGTAGTGGTTTCCGGGTTGCCGAACATGACCCCGATCTTTTCGCGAATCTGATTGATGAAGATCAGGCAGGTGCGCGACTTGCTCACCGATCCGGTGAGCTTGCGCAACGCCTGGGACATGAGCCGCGCCTGTACGCCCATGTGGCTATCGCCCATTTCGCCATCCAACTCGGATTTGGGAACGAGGGCGGCCACCGAATCCACCACCAGCACGTCGATCTGGCCGGAAGCGATCAGGTGAGAGGTGATCTCGAGGGCCTGTTCGCCATAGTCCGGCTGCGACACCAGGAGATTGTCCACATCCACGCCGAGCTTCCTCGCATAGGCGGGATCGAGGGCATGCTCCACGTCGATGAAAGCCGCGATTCCGCCTTTTTTCTGAGCTTCCGCGATGACCTGTAACGCGATCGTGGTTTTACCGGAGGATTCCGGCCCGAAGATCTCGTTAATCCGGCCGCGAGGAAAACCACCCACGCCGAGGGCGGCATCGACAGAGATGGAGCCCGTCGAGATCACCGACACCGGGACCACGGCATCCTTCGAGCCCAACCGCAGGATCGAGCCCTTCCCGAATTGTTTCTCGATCTGGCTGAGTGCCAGATCCAGGGCACGCGCGCGCTCTTTTTCGTCCATGGGGGGAATACTCCTGAAATGGGGGTGAAAACAGTATTGTATCAGCAGAGCTGTCAGCGATCAGCCATACCTCGCAATCCGTCTTTACTTGATCACGCGTCCTTTGGATGGCTGATCGCCGATCACGTCCATCTAGTGGCGCTCCGCGTCACGAGGTTCTCACCTATTTCTATGCGACAATGGCGCAGACCGGCCGGCGGTAAGGCGTGAAGAGCCAGGATGACGCTGCTCGCTATAATATAGTTATGTCGCGCTTCCTCCTGGCGGCTTTCCTTTTCCCGGCCTTACTCCTGACGGCGGCTCCCAAGAAGACCACCGCTACAGCCAAGGGCGAAAACGAAGACCTCATGCTCACCGTCACCCTCTATCTCGATCCGGCGGACATCAATTCGCTCGTCGGTTCCGATCTGGGCGGGCATTACATCGTCGCGGACGTCAAAGTGGAACCGAAATACGGGAAAGAAGTCACCATCGATCGGGATGACTTCCTGCTGCGCACAAACAAGGATGGTGAACGTTCCTCCCCGTATGAAGGCAGCCAGGTGGCTGGGAAGAACGCAATCGTTCTCACCAAGACCAAGAGCAGCGCGGACGACGGCGGCGTGACCAGCCAGCCCACCTACGGGGGAATGCCCGTGCCCCCTGTTTATGGCCCTCTCGGCTATCCTACCGATGGCACCATGATCGGCGGCGGCGGCGGCACCGTCACGGAAGTGAATAAAGCCACCGTGAAGACCGCCAGCGACGAGGCCGATAACCCGCTGGAAAAGACCCTTGACCAGAAAATCCTGCCGCAGAGGAAGACCACCGATCCGGTTTCCGGGCTGCTCTACTTTCCCATGGAAAAGCAGAAAATGAAAGACCTGGAAATACACTACGGCGGCAAGGAAAACCGCATCACCCTGCGGTTCAAATGAGTCTGCGCTAAGCTGAGATCAAATGAGAATCCTGGTCGTCGAGGACGAAAAACGAATCGCCGACTTTCTGTGCCGCGGACTGGAAGGGGCCGGCTACGCAGTGGATGCCGCGCCCACCGGTGCCGCCGCGCTCGAGCACATCCAGTCGGCGGATTATGACCTGGTGGTGCTCGACCTTATGCTCCCGGACATGGACGGTCTGCACGTGCTGGAGAAAATCCGCAGCCGCCCCCTGGGGCCGCCGGTGCTGATTCTGAGCGCTCGCGCGGGTCTCGACGACCGCGTCAAAGGCCTGGAACAGGGCGCCGACGATTACCTGGTGAAACCCTTCGCCTTCGTGGAGTTGCTGGCGCGCGTACGGGCGCTGCTGCGGCGCGGCCAGCCGGCGCCCGAAAAGTTGCAGGTGGCCGATCTTACCCTCGATTGCATCCGCCGCAAAGTGGCCCGAGGCCAGGAAGCCATCGACCTCGCGCCCAAGGAATTCGGCATCCTCGAATACATGATGCGCAACCGCGGCCGCCCGCTCAGCCGCACCATGATCGTCGAACACGTGTGGGACATGGATTACGACGGCCTCACCAACATCGTGGACGTGTATATCCGCCATCTGCGCAGCAAGATCGACGACCGCTTTCCGCAGAAGCTGATTCAAACCGTGCGCGGCATCGGATACATGATCGAGGCGCCGGACAAACCGGCGGAAAAGCCCGTCGAGCAGGTGAGCGAACGGCAGGTCTGATATGCGCCTGCGACGGCTCGATGTGCGGCGAATCGGCCGCGATCTGCGGCGCACTTCCCGCGGTTTGCGCTTCCGGCTGACCGCCAGTTATGCCCTGCTCTTTGCCTTGCTGCTGATGGGACTCGCCGTCCTGCTTCGCAAGCAGGTCGCCGCCAGCCTCGAATCCCAGGTTGAGGAGAATCTGGCGGAAGATTGGGCCGCCGTAAAGGGCAGCTTTTTGCGGATCAACCGCGATCCCGAGCCCGATGGCCCTTACAAGGCCTATTGGCAATACGATAGCGACGATCCGGACGAAACGGCCATCGTTTTCGACATCAAGAAAGTCTTCCTGATCACCGACCAGAACGGGCAAGCGATTCTGGACCACGAAACCGGGAACCCGGCCGAATCTCCCACCTACCAGGACCTTCCCGCCGATCCTCCGCATGTGATCCAGGAGCGTGTGCGCGAGGCCGAGGCTGCCGCCAAACCGGGAAGAATATTCCTTTCCACAAAACGCAACTCGGATGGAGAGCTATTCCTGATTCGCGCCGGCGTTATCTGGGACGAGCACCGTCACGCACCGTTTTATGTGGCTCTGGGTACTTCGCTCGCGACCAACGAAAAGGCCATGGTCCGGGTGACGTATATCATCCTCATCGCCGTGCTCCCCGCCTCGCTGATTCTCGGTTCGCTGCTGGGATGGATCATGGCTGGGCGCGCCCTCACACCGGTGCGGGAGGTGGCCCAGGCGGCGCAAAGGATCTCCAGTTCGAATCTGAGCCTGCGAATTCCCACTCGTAAGGCGGGTGACGAGTTGGATTACCTCATCCTGACTTTCAACCGGATGATCGAACGTCTGGAAGCCTCGTTTCGGCAGATGAAACAGTTCACCACGGACGTGTCCCACGAACTCCGCACGCCCATCACCGGTATTCGCGGCCAGTTGGAAGTGGCGCTGTTTACGGCCAAGACCACCGAGCAGTATCGGGAGGCTATGTTCAACGCACTGCAGGATATCGACCGCTTGTCGCAACTGGTGCGCGCGCTGCTGCTGCTGTCGCAAGCCGAATCGGGGCAATTGGCGTTGCAAAAGGCCAGGCTGGATCTATCCCGGGTCGCGGAGGACCTGACGGACCAGTTCCAGATTCCGGCCGAGGCGGCTGGCGCGCGCCTGATCACGGATCTGGGCCCCGATTGCTGGATCGAAGGCGACCGAGTGCAAATCGAGCGCCTGGTGAACAACCTGCTTTCCAACGCCCTCAAGTTCATTCCGCCGGGAGGCCAGGTGCGCATGACCGTCCGGCGTTTTGGCGACCGGGTCCAACTCGTCGTGGCGGACACCGGGTGCGGAATCCCCACCGAGCACCTGCCCCATATTTTCGACCGTTTTTACCGCGTGCCGGGCTCCGGCACCGCGCCCGCGCCGGAACAGGGGCTGGGATTGGGCTTGAGCTTTGTAGCGTGGATCGTCAAAGTCCATTCCGGAACCATCGAAGTGGATAGCACGCCCGGCAAGGGCACCCGTTTCACCATCCAGTTTCCGGCCGCCGGCTTGGGGCTGGACACCGTCGAGTTTGCCGCCGAAACTGCCGCGGCGGCGAAGCGGCCCGCCTGAGAGCGATCTGCTATCATCGACACTCCATGTTGATGCTTTCCGCTATCCTCGGCATTCTCGTTTACGGGCTGGTCGCCGCCACGTGGGGAACACTCAACCCCAGGCTCGGGTTTACGGACGCCCAGATCGGCACCATCGCCCTGGCGCAAGCCCTTGGTCTGGTGGTGGCTTCGCTCGCCGTCGGGCCGCTCATCGATTTGCGCGGAAAAAAAACAGCGCTGGTGGGAGGGCTGACGCTGATCGCCCTGGCACTGTGGGGTCTGCCCCAGGCCGGGAACGATTTCACGCGCGTGCTGATCGCGCTTTGCGCTCTTGGCCTGGGTGGAGGCGTAGTGGTGACCGGCGCTAACGCGCTGGTTTCGGACGTGAGTGAGACGCGCCGGGGCAGCATGCTGAATCTGCTCAACCTGTTTTTCGGGTTGGGCGGATTGCTCATGCCCTTCGTTACGGCGAACATCCTGGGCGGAGACGCGATTCGGACATGCTATGTAGCGGCGGCGCTGGCCACCGTCGCGCTGGCCGTCAATGTACTGACTCCCATGCCCAAGCCGACCGGGGCGCGCGGCTTTCAAGCGTCGGAAGCCGGTGCGCTGCTGCGCAGGCCGGCGCTCTACCTGCTCGCGCTTTACCTGTTTCTCTACGTGGCCTGCGAAGTGGGTGTGTGGAATTGGCTCGCCCGGTACCTGATCGACGTGCGGTCGATGGATAGGACCACGGCCCTCAACATCCTATCGCTGGGTTTCGCGTTGGGCCTGCTGATCGGGCGCCTGGTGGCGTCGCGGATTCTGGTCAACATCTCGGCTTTTCAGGTGACCCTCGGCGCATCGGTGGCCATGGCAATCGCCACTTTTGCGATGCTCGAAACCGGCAGCCCTTCCGGCGCCTGGGTAGCGGTATTCTGCGCCGGAATGGCCATGGCTCCGATGTTCCCCACCACGCTCGCCCTGGTGGGCGATGCTTTCCCGCGTATGACGGCCACTGCCATGGGAATCGTGATCACCTGCGGTTGGGTTGGCCTGGCGGTTAGCTCTCCCATCATAGGCAACGTGGCTAACTCCTCCAGCCTGCACGTGGCGTTGTTCCTGCTGCCGGGATTCTCGGTGGCCATGATCCTGGTAAACCTGGCGTTGCGGCCCGCGCTGAAAACTAGCGAAAATAGATAGTTGCTCCGCCGGACCTTCAAAGCCTTTCAATATCGCGATTTCAGCCTGATGTTCACGGGGGCGTTTCTGTCCGCGATCGGCACCTGGATGCAGATGCTGGCGCAGGGATGGTTGATCTACCAGATGAGCGGTTCCGCATTCCTGCTGGCCTTGGACCCAGTGCTCCAAGCCACTCCGATTTTCCTGTTCTCGCTGGTGGGCGGCGTCCTGGCCGATCGTTTCGAGCGCCGTCACATGCTCATCTTCTCGCAATGCGTGCAGATGGCGGGCGCCACCGTGCTCACGTTCCTGGTGGGCTTTCACATGGTGAAAGTCTGGCACTTCCTGACCTGCTCTTTCGTGGTCGGTTTTGCACAGTCGTTCGGCGGCCCGGCCTACTCGGCTCTGATTCCCACCCTGGTGCCCAAGGAGGACATGCCCAACGCCATCGCGCTGAACTCCATGCAATTCAATGGAGCGGTGATGATCGGCCCGGCATTGGCCGGATGGGCGCTGCATTCGCTTGGCGCCACGTGGTGTTTCGGCCTGAATGCGTTGTCGTTCCTGGCGCCGGTGGTCACCCTGCTGATGCTGAAAATCCGGTTTCTTCCCGAGAAGACTTCCAAATCCATTTTCGGCAGCATGAAACAGGGATTCCAGTTCGTCCACACCCAACCCGCCATGCGGGCGCTCATCGCGCTGGCGTTCCTCATGGCGTTCCTGGCAATTCCCATGAGGACCTTCCTTCCCGTATTCGCCGTAAAGGTCTTCCACCGGGATTCCGGCACGTATGCGACGTTTCTGTCCATATCGGGACTGGGATCGGTGGCCGGAGCGCTGGCGGTGGCCGCGCTGGGAAACGCGCGCCAAAAGGGCCGGCTGGCGCTCACCATGCTGATCTGTCTGGGCTGCGGCATCCTGGTGTTTGCGCTCTCCCGCAGCGTGTCCCTCAGTTGCGCGATGCTGTTCTTCTCCGGCGCCGCCATGATGGGGGTCTTCGCCATGGTGAACTCGCTGGTACAGCTCATTGTCGGCAACGAAATGCGCGGCCGCGTGATGAGCGTATACAATCTCTCCTTCCGCAGCGGCATGCCGTTAGGAAACCTGTTGACCGGGTGGCTCGTCCCCATGTTTACGGCCCCGGTGGTGCTGGCGGTCAACGGCGCCGTGCTGGTGGCATTAGGATTCTATTATTTGCTGATCGAGCGCAAGGTGGCCGCGCTCTGAACCCATACTGACATGACGATCCAACTTCTGATGGCAGGTTTGATGGCGGCGACTGTTTCGCCTCTCGAGGTCGCCCGCGACCAACAGGATCGGGCCGCCCTCGCCCGCATGGTGAACGAAGCGGCCGCGGCCGCCGATAAGGCGCCCAACAACCCGGACGCGCAATATCGAATGGCGTTGGCGTCCTCGTACCTGGCTGAGGTAGACCAGGAGGTCCGCGACAAGAAGGCTGCGCAACAGGTTGCTATCCGGGGCATCAAAGCGGCCGCCAGGGCGGTGGAACTGAAGCGGGACAGCGCCGAGTACTACCGCGTCCTGGGGACTCTTTGCGGCCAGGCCATCACCGATCTACTGAGCGGGTTGAGCTACGGCCCGCGCGCCAAAGATGCCATCGACAAGGCAGTGGCACTCGCGCCGAAATCCTCTCAGGCGCATGTTGCGCACGGGGTAGGAGATTACTACTTGCCGAGCCAACTGGGCGGCGGTGTGGAAACTGCCATCGCGGATTTCCGCAAAGCCATCGATCTCGATCCGAACAATGCCGAAGCCTGGCTGTGGCTCGGCATCAGCTTGCGCAAGGAAAATAAGAACGCCGAGGCCAGGAAGGCGTTGCAAAAGGCGCTGGCGCTTAATCCGAATAGGGTGTGGGTGAAACAGCAGTTGGAGAAGACGCCGTAGGGAGTGGGAGCCGAGACCTATTCTCAAGCGGAGTACGGAAGAGGCAGTTCCCGCTCCATGGCGGACGCCGCGGCGAAGCGCAGGCACTCGCGGATATCGTCCTTTTGGAGGTCCGGGTTCTCGGAAAGGATCTGCGCTTCCGACAACCCACCGGCCAGCAAGCGCAGCACCGTCGCGACGGGAATGCGCAAGTGACGCACGCAGGGTACGCCCCCCATTTGGGCCGGATCCACAGTGATGCGTTCAAAATTCTTCACAGCGCTATGTCTATTGTCGCAGGCGGTGGCGCGCGGACGCACGAAGCTAGCGGAATTGTGCCTCGACGTACCGGGCGCGCCCGAGCAGGCCCTGGAGTTCGCCGGCATTTAGCGCATCACCATTGCCGCATGAGCCGGATTCCGCGCGCGTTACGGGATCGGATTTGATTGCGGCGCTGGCCAAGGCCGGCTTCGCCGTTGTCCGCGTCACGGGACCCGGGAGCCAAGCGCAAGCAACGCCTTCTGCCGACGTCAGATTATTCACGTGGCCGGCTGCTATAGCAGGCGCGGCACCCGCGGCCGGCATTGCCTTTGGCGGTAGCGGCGCAATATACTAACGCTGGTGTCCCGCGAGCAGCGAGGGGGGCGGGACGAAGGAGGGTTCCATGTCGACAACCGTATTCGCGCCGGAGAGGGCTATCCCAATCACGGCGAAGAAACTTCTGATCGATAACCGGTGGATGGAGGCGGCCTCGGGCCGCACCTTTGCCACCATTAACCCTTCCACCGGCGAGGAAATCTGTCAGGTCGCAGAGGCCGACGCGGAGGACGTGAATCGAGCTGTGAAGGCGGCCCGCCACGCATTCGAACGCGGGCCATGGCGCAAAATGGCGGCCGCCGAGCGCGGCAAGCTGATGAACAAACTGGCGGACCTGATCGAAAAACATGCCGACGAACTGGCCCGCCTGGAAAGCCTGGATAACGGCAAACCATATCGTATGGCGCTGGCAGCGGACCTGCCGTTGACGATTGCGTGCTACCGCTACTACGCGGGCTGGGCCGACAAGGTGCAGGGGCGAACCATCCCGATCAACGGGAATTACTTCTGCTATACGCGGCTCGAGCCGGTGGGCGTCGTGGGCCAGGTCATTCCGTGGAACTTCCCGCTGCTGATGCAGGCGTGGAAGCTTGGGCCCGCCCTGGCATGCGGCAACGTGGTTGTGCTCAAACCGGCCGAGCAGACGCCGCTGACGGCGTTACGCGTCGGTGAACTGATCGTCGAGGCGGGGTTCCCGGAAGGAGTGGTGAACATCCTACCCGGTTACGGTCCGACCGCGGGCCAGGCGATCGCTCGCCACATGGATGTCGACAAGGTGGCATTCACCGGCTCGACCGAGGTCGGCCACCTGATCATGGAAGCCGCCGCGCAGACGAACCTGAAGCGAGTGACGCTCGAACTCGGCGGCAAGAGCCCGAATATCGTATTCGCCGATGCGGACATGGACCAGGCGATCGAGGGCTCCCATTTCGCCCTGTTCTTCAACCAGGGCCAGTGCTGCTGCGCCGGATCGCGCCTGTTCGTCGAGCGCAAGGCATACGATGAGTTCGTCGAGCGCAGCGTGGATCGCGCCAAGCGCCGGACTGTCGGCGATCCCTTCGATGCGAAAACCGAACAGGGGCCGCAGGTGGACGATGCCCAGTTCGAGAAGGTGATGACCTACATCGAATCCGGAAAGAAGGAAGGTGCGCGACTGCTGTGCGGCGGCGGGCGAGTCGGGGACCGCGGCTACTTCATCGAGCCGACCGTGTTTGCCGATGTGCGGGATGAAATGAAGGTCGCCCGGGAAGAGATCTTCGGACCGGTGATGTCAATCATCCCGTTCGACAGCCTGGATGAGGTAATCGAACGGGGCAACAAGACGATGTACGGTCTCGCGGCGGCGGTATGGACCAAAGACATCACCAAAGCGACGGCCGTCGCCAACGGCCTGCGGGCGGGTACGGTTTGGGTGAATTGCTACGACGTATTCGACGCGGCCGCTCCGTTCGGAGGATTCAAGCAGTCGGGCATCGGCCGCGAACTGGGCGAATACGGGCTGCAGCAGTATACCGAGGTGAAGACGGTAACCATGGCGTTGTCCTAGACCTCGGCAACGCCGGCGTCGTCGCCGCGTCTCTCCCCAATGGCCTAGAATAGCAACGGAGGTGAAACTCAGCCTTGGGCCGGCGCGCCATCCGCCTAGCGGTATCGCTTGCCGGAGTCGCGTTCGTGACCGCCGCCGCGCGGCGCGTGATTCCGGATAACCCGACGACCGTGGGGTTCGGCTACCTGCTGCTGGTGTTGATCGTCGCCAGCACCTGGGGTTTCATTGAAGCGGCCTTGGTCTCGATTGCCGCTACCCTCGCTTTCAACTTCTTCTTTCTGCCGCCCATTGGCACCTTCACCATCGCCGATCCGCAGAACTGGGTGGCGTTTTTCAGCTTCCTGTTGACCTCGCTCATCGCCAGCCGGCTTTCCGCCAGGGCCAAGCAGCGCGCGCTGGACGCCGTCCGGCGCCAGGAGGATATCGAGCGGCTCTACACGTTCAGCCGCGCCATTCTGCTGATCGAAGGCGAACAACCCTTTGCCAAACAACTGGTGCGCAAACTCGCGGACACCTTCGAGCTGGGCGCCGCCGTGCTCTACGATCGTCACACCGGGGAAATTCATCGCGCCGGCCCCACCGATTTCGAAGGCCTCGACGACCAACTGAAGGACGCCGCCGTGAACGGCACCGTCTACTCCGACCCGGAACGGAGGCGGATCATTACCGCCGTGCGCCTGGGCTCCCACCCCATCGCCAGCCTGGCTCTGCAGGGACCGGTGATGCCCGATTCGGTCTTGCAGGGCATCGCCAACCTGGTGGCCATCGGTTTGGAGCGGGCCCGCAGTCAGGATCTAGCCCACCAGGTGGAGGCGGCGCGGCGCAGCGAACAACTGCGCGCCACCTTGATCGACGCCATGGCGCACGAGTTGAAGACGCCGCTCACCTCCATCATGGCCGCCACCACTTCGTTGCTCGCCAATACCGGACAGAACCCGGAAAGCGCGGCGGAGCTTTTGAAAATCGCCAACGCCGAGGCCGAGCGCTTGAAGGAGCTCATCGACGATTCGGTCGAGATGGCGCGCCTCGATACTTCTCAAATCAGTATCGATCCGGAAATGGTGGATGCCGAAGAGCTGGTGCGGGACGCCCTGGCGTCGCTGCACACCAAATTCGACGACCGGCCGCTGGCGATTCTCTCCGAGGAAGGCGTGCCGGGGTTCGCCGTCGATCGCCGTTTGCTGACGTTGGCCGTCAAACAGGTGCTCGATAACGCGGTCAAGTACTCGCCGGCGGGCGCGCCCATCGCGATTCACGTTTACCAGGCCAACGGATCGGTCGCCATGGAATTCAGTAATTCGGGTGAAGCCATTCCTGCGGAGGAGCAGCAGCGGGTGTTCGAGAGGTTCTATCGCAGCCCAGCCGTGAAAGACCAGATTCCCGGCTCCGGCCTGGGCCTCAGCATTGCCTACAATGTGGTGAAGGCGCACCATGGCGATCTCACCGTGACCAGTGTTCCGGGCCAGACTACGTTTCTGATGACGCTGCCGTTGAACTATAAGGGAGAGTCGAATTGAGCGCGGGACGCATCCTGGTGGTGGACGACGAGCCGCAGATTCGCCGCATCATGCGGACCACGCTAACCAGCGCGGGTTACGAAGTGGACGACGCCAAGACCGGCGAAGAAGCGCTGGATAAAGTGCGCGAGTTCCGGCCCGACCTGGTGCTGCTCGATATCAACATGCCCGGAATGGGCGGCCTGGCCGCTTGCCGGGCGATCCGGGCTTCGGTGGATGTCGCCATTATCATGCTCACGGTGCGGAATTCGGAACGCGACAAGGTGGAAGCCTTGGACGCCGGCGCCGACGATTACGTCACCAAGCCCTTCAGCACGCCCGAGCTGATGGCCCGCATCCGGGCCGCGCTACGGCGGATGCCGGTCTCGCAGCAGTCGTCCGCGGCCCGCGTCCGCGCCGGCCGCTTGACCATCGATTTCGCTTCCCGTACCGTCGCGCTGGGGTCCTCCGCCGCGCACTTGACCCCCAAGGAACTGGACCTGCTCCGCTACCTGACGCAGCACCCCAACGAGGCGGTTTCGCATCGCGCGCTGCTGCAAGCCGTGTGGGGCCCCGATTACGGCGATCAAGTGGATTATCTGCGCGTCTTCATCAAGAACCTGCGCAAGAAAATCGAGCCGAACCCGGAGAATCCGGAATACATCATCACGGAACCGTGGATCGGCTACCGCTTCAACGTCACCCCCGAAGCGTTCTGAGGCTACCGCGTGGCCCAATCGAGCGCGAACACTTCCTCCGCGCCCACATCGCGGACCAGCACCGGCTGATCGTCCGGGGTCAGCGATAGGGAGAAGCCGTAGAAACCGGCCAGGCGGATGTCCCGCAGATCGACCGCGCGCTCGGCGCCGCGGCCTTCCAGGCGAATACGCATTACCGCGGGATTGGCCGACTTCTGAATGTAATAAATGGCCCGGCTGTCGTGCGACCAGCAGGGAAAACTGAAAAAGCTTCCCTGGGCCACGTCGCGCCATTTCCCGGCCGAGAAATCGAAAATGCCGATGCGCGATGAATCCAGGCTCAAGGCCGCCAGATAGCGCCCGTCGGGCGACCAGCGTGGCGAGAAGAATTCCTCCGATCCGGGCACATCGGATACAGTGCGCGATGCGAGGTCGAGGATGTGAATATTCGGTGCGTTCGAGGGCCGCCCGGTGAGGTGGTCCCCGCAGTAGCAGATTCGCTTCCCGTCAGCCGACCAGTTGGGATCCGTGAGCACCTGGTTGGGGCCGGCGGATAACTCCTCCGGCCGGCCGCCCCCGGCTGGCACGAGATAGGTGCGGGTAAGTTGACCGGCAGCCGTGACACTGTAAAGGACCTGGGTCCCGTCCGGCGACCAGCGGGGAAGAACCGCGGCGGAATTCGCGGAGGGCTGGGTGAGCTGCACGCGCTCGGTCTGATCGGTGCGGCTGCGCCAGAGAACGCCTTCCGGAAAGGTCACGTAGGCGATCCATTCGCCGTCTCTTGAAAATGTGACGAAATCCGCCGAAATACCCGGCAACAGCGGGACAAAGCTCCTCTTGCGGGCGTCATAGCGGACCACTTCGCCGCGCGGGCCGTATCCGGCCGCAAACAATCGCTGGCCATCCTTGGAAGGCAATGCCCGGTCGAAGGCAATGGCGCCGCTGGTCAACTGCACCGGTTGCGGAGACGCCTGGCGAAAGATCCCGCGCGGTTCCGGCAGTGCCCAGATCTGACCCTGGCGGGAGAATACGAAGTACCGGCCATCGGAAGTCCAGCGGCCGCAGCAACTGTTCGGCGCGTCCTTGGGGAACAACGGATGCGGGTTGAGGCCGCGAGCGGAAACCTCCCACAGCGCGTTAGTATGGCGGGCTTCATCGGAAATCGTAAGCCGGATCCGTCCGCCGTCCGGCGACCAGACAGGCAGTACCGCCCCGCCCGGAAAATCAGCCAGCTTTCTTGCGCCGCTGCCGTCGCTTTGCGCTACGAGCAATTCCCGCTCCCTGGTGTAAATCACCCGCTGCCCATCGGGCGACCAGGCACCCGAGGATGCCTCCAGGTTACCCACGCGATAGGGCGACGCGCCCAGCACCGGCACCACCCACAAAGGACCGGCTTCATAAGTGCTGATTTCGCCGGCCAACAGCTTGGTCCCGTCCGGCGATACGTCGAAAAGATTGAACAGCGGGGAAGGCAACGTCAGCCGCGCCGGCTCGCCGCCGTTGACAGTCATCTGGGCGACCCAGTGGGCCGCGCCGGAATCCTCGTGAAGGTACAGGCGCACGCCGTCGGTTGCCACCAATGTCTTCATCACACCGTCGTTGGTTAGCTGCTGATAATTGGTGACCCGCGGCACCGCGAGCGGACGGAGTTCGAGCCAACCAGCCACCGCGCCAACCACCGCCGCCGCGGCGAGGATGGCGGGGGCGCGCCAGCCGCGCAGCCATCGGGCGCGCGCACGCGGCTTGGCCGGAACGCGCATCACACCGGCGGCGGGCGACCGTTCCGAGGATGAGTCGCGCTTCAAACGCCGCAGATCCGAGCGCAGCTCGACCGCCGATTGAAACCGCAAGTCGCGGTCCTTCTCGAGCGCCTTACTGACGATTCGATTGAGCTCGGGAGGCGTTAGCGGGTTTAGTTCCGCCAGCGCCGCGGGCTCTTCCGCCACGATCCCATGCAGAATCGCCGACGCCGAGTTCCCCGGAAAGGGATGCCGCCCGCTCGCCATCTCATACAGCAGGGTGCCAAAACTGAACAGGTCGCTGCGCGCATCCAGCTCCTCGCCGCGCGCCTGTTCCGGAGACATGTAAGCCACCGTCCCCACCGTCATGCCCGGGTTCGTCAGGGTAGGATCGGCCATTTCCATGGCTTTGGGTGCGGGCGCAAAGCCTCCGCCGGGCGCGGCTGCGGCGGCGGCTGCCTTGGCCTGCGGCTTGGCAAGACCGAAGTCCAGGATCTTGGCCTCACCCCGCGTGGTAACCAGGATGTTGGTGGGCTTGATATCGCGGTGGATCATGCCCTGGGCATGCGCCGCGGCCAGAGCGTCGGCGATTTGGATTGCCAGGTCGATCACCGCCGGGATTTTGAGCGCCCCCTCGTCTATGCATTGCCTGAGCGTCCGCCCCTCCAGGTACTCCATGACGATGAAAGGCGCGCCCTCGTGCTGCCCCACATCGTGCACGATGCAGATATTGGGGTGATTTAACGCCGAGGCCGCGCGCGCTTCGCGCTTGAACCGTTCCAATGCCTGTGCCCGCGGCGAACCTCCCGGAGAACCGCCCTGGTCTACTCCGCGAAGCTCCCGCAGGAACTTGAGCGCCACCAGCCGTCCCAGGCGCGTGTCTTCCGCCTTGTAGACCACGCCCATGCCGCCCCGGCCCAATTCGCCCACGATGCGGTAGTGAGAAACGGTGGTGCCCACCAGGCCCGCATCGCGGGTGGACGCCGTGAGGGATGGATCTTCCGCCAGCGCCAGGGCCGCCACCTTCAGGGCCGGCGTCTCCAGAAACTCGTCCCGGTCGTTGGCCAGCAACGATTCCACTTCGCTCCGAACGTCCGCATCGCCCGCGCAAGCCTTCTCCAGAAAGGCCGCTCTTTCGTTCGGGTCGAGCTCGCGCGCGGCGTGGTACAGGCGCTCGATCTGCGACCAGCGCTCAGGCGTCATACGGCTTTCTCCCTGGTCAACTCCCGCCGCAGCCAGCTCTTGGCGAATTTCCAATCGCGGAGCACGGTCTCCGGCGAAATCTTGAGCACGGCGGCGGCCTCATCCGTGGTCAGCCCTCCGAAAAAGCGCAATTCCACAACGCGGGCTTTCCGCGCATCCACCTCGGCCAAGGCTTGCAAGGCGTCATCCAGAGCGACCAGGCCGGCATCCGGTTCGCGCGCCCCCGCCAGCGATTCTTCCAATTCGATCAGGCGGACCGCGCCCCCCCGCTTCAACGCGTGGCGAGTGCGGGCCCAATCCACCAGGATGCGCCGCATCACTTGCGCGCAGACCGCGAAAAAATGCGCGCGGTTCTGCCAGTTGGCGTGGACCGAATCCACCAGTGCTAGGTAAGCCTCGTTCACCAAAGCCGTGGTTTGGAGGGTGTGGCCGGTTCGTTCGTGCGCCATGTGGCGCCCCGCCAGCCGGTGAAGCTCATCGTACACAAGGGGTGTAAGCCTGTCGAGGGCGCCCGGTTCGCCTTCACTCCAGGCCTGTAATAGCTGCGTTACCTGGTGCGATGACGGCTCCATCGAATCGGCACCAATATAAGCCCTGATTATCTTATTTATAAGCTACCACGGCAGGCCGGACGGCGGGCTGAAAAAAACCTCGGCGGCCATGACAGTTTTCGCGGCCGTTTTTCCGCATTAGAGGGTGAAGACAACAAAACTTCAAGGAGACAAAGCGATGAAAACCATTGGACACTATGTGTTCAGCTCTTTAGCGCTGGCCCTGCTCGCATCCTGTATCGCTGCGGGGCCGGCAAACGCCGGACAAATCACCGGCAAATTCACGCTGCCGTTTGAGGCCCAGTGGGGCGGAGTCACGCTCGCGGCGGGCAACTATTCCTTCACCCTGGATAACGCCTCGGCGATGGGCATGCTGCACCTCGTACAGGGGCAGAAAAACATAGCGATGATCACCAATCAGGGCTACAACCCGAAAGCATCCGAGCGGTCCGCGCTGGTGGTAGTGCAAGATTGCGGTACTACCTCGATCAGCGAATTGCGCCTGGTTGGTCCGGATGTGGTCCTGTATTACCAGCCGCCTAAGGCCAAACGGGGCAGCAGCACGGAAGAGCGTCAAACCAGCCAGCTCATTCCGGTTGCCCAGGCAGTCCGCGGGGAGTAGTATTCAGGGGCCACGCGGAGCCGGAGCGGGGGGGAAGGTGCCCCGCTCCGGCTTGCGCGGCAGCCTCCGCGGGGTGCCAGCCGCCTGCTATACTCATCCCCGGTTAGGAGGAATCATGAAAGAGTGCCGGCTCAGCCATTCCCCAGGTCCGCGCCTCAGCGCCCTCCGACGGATCGGCCTGCCGGTCTTGGCTGTTTGCGTACCAGCCCTCTGCGGTGAGATCCATGACGCCGCGCGGCCTTTCCCACTCGAGGATCATCCTCATGGATACCTGCGGGCCTACGAAGGCCTTCCCCAGACGCGATCCGCGGTAGCCCTCCTCGGTATCAGGGTTTGGGGGCAGGACGTGTTGCAGGAGAGGTTGTTGGAGGGCATTCCGCATCTGCCCGGGTATACCGGCGAAGTCTATCTGATGCAGCTTGACGGCAGGCCGCTGTACACGGACGCCACGCCGCGCGGGCAGAATGGAGCGCCCCTTCTCGATAAGCACTGGACGAACGTGTCGCTCGTCGAGTTGATGCCCGGACCGCACACTCTGTACGTCTTTCTGAGCGGAAACAATGGCGCGGTGCCGGGAAACGCGCGGGTGCAATTCAACGCGGAGGCAGGACACACGTACGCGATCCTGTGCGCGACCACCGGTCTATATAATGCCAAGGGCATAACGCAGACGAAGATCGAGGTGGGGCAACACGAAGGCGACCCCGCGAGCGTGATGTACAACCCGGCAACAGGTCCCAGCATGAGGCTGTCTCTGAGTGTCGTCGAGGCGCCCGCTTCGGCCGAGGAGGCGTGCAGGAAGCACACGGGCTTCGGCGGCGCGGGCCGGCGTATGTGCGAGGGCGATATCAGGATGTTCCTCAGGAGCATGGACAAGGCATTCGAATCGTCGCGCAAGCCTTAGCGGGTTCCGAGCGGCGGTATCGGGTCACCCTAAGGCAATCCGCGTTTATATGTTCTTTATGACTTCTCTATGACTTCTTTAGGGTGTCCTTCTTAGGCTGGTAGTGGTGCCGTGCGCGGATTCGGCCACGGGACCGCAGGGCCATGCCGCTCGCTTTCGAGAGATTACTGATACCGGCCGCCGGCGCGGGACAGTCCCCCGTTTCAGAGGGGTCGCCGCGCCTCGAAGTCTCGGTCATTTTCACATCGGTCGAAGCCACCCTGGCCGCTTTGCGCAAGGCCGGCGCGCTTGCCAGCGAGCTGCGCGCGGGCATCAACCTGATCGTTCCGCAAGTTGTTCCATTCCCACTGCCCCTTACCAGCCCACCCGTGTTGCTCGATTTCAACGAGCGGCGATTTCATGTCTTGGCCGGCCGCACACCGGTGGATACCACCGTCCGCATCTATTTATGCCGCGATGGCCCCGATGCCGTAAAAGCCGCGCTGCAACCGAAGTCACTGGTGGTAGTGGGTGGGCGGAAGTGCTGGTGGCCCACGCGAGAGAAGGCGCTGGTGCGGAGATTGCGGCGCGCCGGCCATGAAGTGGTCTTCGCAGCAACCTCTTTATGAATTCTTCATGCCTTCTCTATGACTTCTTCAGCATTTTGATCCTACGCTCAAATCTACGGTCACTATGTCCCCGCGGAACGAATACGGCTTGCCCGGCGTCGCGCATTCCTATCCATCGGGCGCGGAGTCCCCGCGCACAAAACTGGATATTGAGGTGCTGTTCACTTCGGAGCGAGCTACCCAGAGCGCTCTGCGGACGGCGGCGAAACTGGCCGCCTCGCTGGGCGCGCGGATTGCACTCATCGCCGTGCAGGTGGTCCCCTATCCGGCGCCGCTCGACAGGCCCCCTATCGACGTGGCGTTCACCCAGAATCGCCTGCGAGCCCTGGCGGAACGCGCTTCCGTCGATGCTACTCTACGTATATACCTGACCCGCGATCGCCGTGAGGGGTTGGCCGGCATCTTAAAGCCTCGTTCGCTTATCGTCCTTGGCGCCCGGAAGCGCTGGTGGCCAACCGCGGAAACGCGCCTGGCTCGGAAGTTGCAATCTCTGGGGCACGAAGTGGTGATTGCTGAAACGGAGTAACCGCACATGCTGCTCGATCTGTTCTATGTCGTGATTGGATGTCTCGTCCTGCTCGTCTTTTGGACGTTTACCAAGGCCTGCGACAAATTGTAAGGGAGAAAGCCCAAATGGACTACTTGATTGCAGGAATCGCATCACTCGGTTTGTTTGTCTACCTGATTTACGCTCTGCTTCGTCCGGAGCGCTTCTGAGAGGAAACCAATGACTGGCGTTGGGATCGCACAAATATTTTTGTTCCTCGCTTTGATTCTGGTCTGCGCCAAGCCGCTTGGCGCTTTCATGGCCCGCGTGTTCGAGGGCCAGCGGACGTTTCTGCACCCGGTGCTGCGCTGGCTGGAAGTGCTGGTCTACAAGCTCATCGGCGTGCGCGAAGACGTGGAGCAGCGCTGGACGCAGTATACCGCCGCGCTATTGAGCTTCAGCATCTTCGGATTTCTGCTGACTTACCTGATACAGCGCTTCCAAGGTTTTCTGCCGTTCAACCCGCAGCACTTTAGCGCCGGAAACATCACTCCCGACCTGGCTTTCAACACCGCCGTAAGTTTCGTCACCAACACCAACTGGCAGGCATATTCGGGCGAATCGACGGTCAGCTATTTCGTGCAGATGGGGGCGCTGGCGGTGCAGAACTTTGCTTCGGCCGCGGCCGGCATCGCCGTCGCGGTGGCTTTGATCCGCGGATTCGCGCGCCAGCAGATGCGCACCATCGGCAACTTCTGGGTGGATGTCACCCGCGCCACGGTCTATGTGCTTCTGCCGCTCGCGATAATCGGCGCTTTGGTGTACTGCTCGCAAGGAGTCATTCAGAACCTGCATCCGTATACCGCGGTCACCACGGTGGAAGGCGCCAAGCAGGTTATTGCGCAGGGGCCGGTGGCTTCCCAGGAAGTTATCAAGCAACTGGGCACCAACGGCGGCGGCTTCTTCGCTGCCAACTCCGCTCATCCATTTGAAAATCCCACCCCGCTAAGCAACTTCTTTGCGATGTTCCTGATTTTCCTGATTCCCGGCGCGTTGACTTACACGTTCGGCAAGATGGTGGGGGATACACGCCAGGGGTGGGCGATCTTCGCCGCGTTCTCGGTGATGTTTCTGGCGGGAGTGTTCGTCTGTTATCCCAGCGAACAAGCCGGAAATCCGAACTTGACCAAACTGGGGTTAGAGAGCCAGGCCACGGCCGGCCAACCCGGCGGCAACATGGAGGGCAAGGAGGTGCGGTTCGGCATCGCCAACTCCGCGCTCTTCGCCACCATCACCACCGATGCCAGTTGCGGCGCGGTCAATTCGCAGCACGACAGCTTCACGCCGCTGGGCGGCCTGGTGCCGATGTTCAACATCATGACCGGCGAAGTGATCTTCGGCGGCGTGGGCGCCGGGCTGTACGGCATCCTGTTGTACTGCATCGTGGCGGTGTTCATCGCCGGACTGATGGTGGGGCGCACGCCGGAGTATATCGGCAAGAAGATAGAACAGAAGGAAGTCAAGATGGCCATGCTGGCGGTGATCGCCACGGCCGTCAGTATCCTGGTCTTCTCCGCGCTCAGTACCGTGCTACAGTTTCCGGCCAAGGGTTACTGGAATCCGCCGGGCGCGGCCATCGCCAATATGAACAACAGCGGCCCGCACGGGTTCAGTGAGATTCTATACGCATATGTGAGCGCCACGGGCAATAACGGCAGCGCGTTCGGCGGTCTCAGCGCCAACACACCCTGGTATAACCTGACTCTCGGGTTCGCCATGTTGATGGGACGCTTCCTGTTTCTGATTCCGCTGCTGGCAGCCGCCGGCAGTTTGGCGGCTAAAAAGAAAGTCCCGGTGACGAGCGGCACGCTGCCGACGCACGGCCCGCTGTTTGTCGGGTTGCTGGTGGGCACGGTGATTATTGTGGGCGCGTTGACATTTTTCCCCGCCCTTTCGCTCGGGCCGATCGTGGAGCATTACTTGATGCATGGCAACAAGCTCTTTTCGATGGTTGTGCTGCCCTTCGGGAGGTAAGATATGTCTACAGTCGTGAGTCCAATCCAAACATCCCCTCGTACGCCGCAGGACGATCCCACCTCTCTGCTTCCCAAGAAGCTGGCGCGGTCGCGCCCGTTGTTCGACCGCGAAATCGTGGGCCGCGCGGTCCGCGCTTCTTTCGCGAAGTTGAACCCGGTCACCCTGATGAAGAATCCGGTGATGTTCGTGGTGGAAGTGGGCGCCGCGCTCACCACCGTGTTCCTGGTCCGCGATCTGTTTATTGGCGCGGCCGGCACCGGATTTTCGGTGCAGATCGCGCTCTGGCTGTGGTTCACCGTACTGTTCGCGAACTTCGCCGAAGGCATGGCGGAGGCGCGCGGCAAAGCGCAGGCGGACAGTTTGCGCAAGACGAAAACCGACGTGCTGGCCAAACGGCTTTGCGGGCCGGAGAAGGTGGAGCGAGTTCCCGGCACGGCGTTGCGGGCCGGCGATATGGTATTGTGCGAGGCCGGCGACCTGATTCCCGGCGATGGCGAAGTGGTGGAAGGCATCGCCACCATCGACGAGAGCGTGATCACCGGCGAATCGGCCCCCGTGATCCGCGAATCGGGCGGCGATCGCAGCGCAGTTACCGGCGGCACCAAGGTGCTTTCCGATCAAATCAAAATCCGCATCACCTCCAACCCCGGCGAGACCTTCCTGGACCGCATGATCGCGCTGGTGGAAGGAGCGCAGCGGCAGAAGACTCCCAACGAAATCGCGCTCAACATTCTGATCGCGGGCCTGACGCTGATCTTCCTGCTGGCGGTGGTTACGCTGCACCCGTACGCCACGTTTGCCGTATCGCAGGCAGGTTCCGGATCCGTGCCTTCCGTGGCGGTGCTGGTATCGCTGCTGGTCTGTTTGATCCCCACCACCATCGGCGGATTGCTTTCGGCCATCGGCATCGCCGGCATGGACCGCGTGATGCAACACAACGTGCTGGCCATGAGCGGCAAAGCCGTGGAGGCCGCGGGCGACGTGAATTCGCTGCTGCTCGATAAGACCGGCACCATCACGCTGGGCAACCGGCAGGCGGTGGAATTCCTGCCCATCACGGGCGTCAGCGAGCAGATGCTGGCGGACGCGGCGCAGTTGTCCAGCCTGGCGGACGAAACGCCGGAGGGCCGCTCCATTGTGGTCCTGGCGAAAGAGAAGTATGGGTTGCGCGGGCGCCACATTCCGGAGCACGAAGCCACCTTCATTCCGTTTTCGGCCTATTCGCGCATGAGCGGCGTGGATTTTCAGGGACGCCAGCTTCGCAAAGGCGCCACGGAAGCCATCTGCAAGTTCGTCACCGAGCACGGCGGCGTGGTGCCTCCGTATTTCCAGGAGATGAGCGACAAGATTTCGCGCAGCGGCGGCACGCCGCTGGCGGTGGCCGATGGCCGGCAGTTGCTGGGCATCATCCACTTGAAAGATATCGTGAAAGGCGGGATGCGGGAGCGCATCGCGCAATTGCGGCGGATGGGCATCCGCAGCATCATGATTACCGGCGATAATCCGCTGACCGCGGCCGCGATTGCTTCCGAGGCGGGCGTGGACGATTTTCTGGCGCAAGCCACTCCCAAGGACAAACTCGAATACATCCGCAAGGAACAATCGGAAGGCCGCCTGGTGGCCATGACCGGTGACGGCACCAATGACGCTCCCGCGCTGGCCCAGGCCGACGTGGGTCTGGCCATGAACACCGGCACCATGGCCGCCAAAGAAGCCGGCAACATGGTGGACCTGGACAGCAACCCCACCAAGCTCATCGAGGTGGTGGCGATCGGCAAGCAATTGCTGATCACGCGCGGCGCGCTGACCACCTTTTCGATCGCCAACGACGTGGCCAAGTACTTCGCCATCATTCCCGCGATGTTCATGGCCACTTATCACGAGCTCGGGAAGCTGAACATTATGGGGCTGCATACGCCGCAAAGCGCCGTTCTGGCGGCGGTGATATTCAATGCGCTGATCATCATCGCGCTGGTTCCGCTGGCCTTGCGCGGCGTCAAGTATCGTCCCGTGGGCGCGGCCCACCTGCTGCGGCGGAACTTGCTGATCTACGGAATCGGCGGCATTATCGCCCCGTTCCCGGGGATCTGGGCGATCGATCAGTTGTTGACTTGGCTGCATCTGGCTTAGGAGAGATTCTATGTGGTCACAAATTCTAACGGGACTTCGCATCAAGCTGCTCTTCACCGTTGTGCTGGGCGTGGCCTACCCACTCGCGATCACCGGCCTCTGCCAGCTCTTCTTTCCGCACCAGGCGAATGGCAGCCTGGTGATGGCGGGCGGTAAGGCGATCGGCTCGGAACTGATCGGGCAGAACTTTGCCAAGCCAGAGTACTTTCAGCCGCGGCCTTCGGCGGCGGGCAACGACGGATACGATCCGACCAACTCCAACGGGTCGAATTACGGGCCCACCAGCCAGAAGCTGATTGACCGCGTGAAAGCGTCGGTCGAGAAGTTCCGCAAAGAGAATCCCGATTACCACGGGCCAATTCCGGCCGACCTGCTGACGGCTTCGGGCAGCGGCCTCGATCCGCATCTGAGCCCCGATTCCGCGCTGGCGCAGGTGCCGCGGGTGGCCAAAGCCCGCGGCCTTTCCGTGGACCAGGTGGAGCAACTGGTGGCGCGGTTCACGGAGCCGCCCGATTGGGGTTTCCTGGGTGAGGCGCGGGTGAACGTGCTGCGCCTGAACCTGGCGCTCGACCGCCAATTTCCCAAGCCGTGACCTCCGGCCCCCGGCTCGTGCCATGATGTTCTGAGGAGCCTTTCGTGGCCATTGAGACCGCCCGCAAAACGCCGGAAGATTATTTGAGGGAGTGCCAGGCCGAGGAGGCCGCGCTCCAACAACGCCACCTGAAGATCTTCCTGGGCTACGCCTCGGGCGTGGGAAAATCGATGCGCATGCTCGAAGAGGCGCGCCGCCGGCGCGAACGCGGGCAGGACGTAGTGGTGGGCGCGGTCCAGCCGGCGGTGCCGCCGGAACAGGCAGCAGTGCTCGCCAAGCTCGAGGTGATGCCGCTGCGGGTTGTGGACGGCGGAACGGCGATCGACGTGGATGGCCTGATTCGCCGGCACCCCACCGTCTGCTTCATCGACGGTCTGGCCTACGATAACCCGCCGGGCTGCCGCAATCGAACGCGCTGGCAGGATGTGGACGACCTGCTGAATACGGGTATCAAGGTCATAGCCTCCATCAACATCCAGTACATCGCCGAGCTGCAAGAGCAGGTCGAGGCGATCACCGGCAAGCACGTCGAGCAGACCGTCCCCGTAGCGTTCATCAAAAGCGCCGATGAAATCGAGATTGTGGACGCGGCACCGGAGGCGCCCTTGGAGCATTCGCCCTCGGAGCGGACCGAGCGCCTCTCGAAACTGCGCGAACTGGCGCTGGTGCTGGCTGCCGAGGTGGTGGACGAACAGCTCAACGAGTACCTGGAAAACCACGGCATTCACCCCACCTTCGGCGCGCACGAGCGCATCCTGGTGTGCGTGACGCCGCGCGCCAACGCGCACGAGATGATCGAGACGGCCCGCACCATTTCGCAGCGGTTTCATGGGGAATGGACCGTGGCTTACGTGAACCAGCCGGCCATTTCCGACGTGGACCAGGCGGCGCTCGATCAGAAGCTGGCCATGGCGCGCGACGCCGGCGCGAATATAGAGATCCTGGAAGGCGAAGACCCGGTGAGCGCGATTGTGGGCTTTGCCCAAGCGCGCGGCATCACGCAGCTTTTTATCGGCCACAGCCAGCGCTCGGGGTTGTGGTCGCGCATTCGCGGCAACCCGGTGGACCGCCTGCTGCGGCTCTCTCGCGGAATGGACGTACGAGTGTTTCCTCAATAGCCGATGCCCGATTCGCAACGCGGAAAATTGAAGATCTACATGGGCTACGCCGCCGGCGTGGGCAAGACCTACCAGATGCTGGAGGAAGCCCATAGCCTGAAATCGAAGGGCGTGGACCTCGTGGTGGGCTACTTCGAGCCGCACGGCCGCAAGGACACCATCGCATTGATCCAGGGATTGGAGGTCATTCCGCGGAAGAAGGTGGAATACCGCGGGACGGCGTTCGAAGAGATGGACGCGGAAGCTATCGTGGCGCGGCATCCGCAAGTCTGCGCGGTGGATGAATTCCCGCACACCAACGTTCCCGGTTCGGCGCGCACGAAGCGGTGGGAGGACGTGGAAGTCCTGCTCGACGCCGGGATCGACGTCCTGACGACCATGAACATCCAACACCTGGAGAGCCTGAACGACCAGGTGTGGCACATCACCGGAATACGGGTGCGGGAGACGATTCCGGACTGGGTATTGCAGCAGGCGAGCGACGTGGTGATGATCGATCTGACGCCCCGCGCGCTGCTGCACCGCTTGCAACGCGGCGTGGTATATAGCAGCGACAAGGCGCAGCGGGCGATGCAGAACTTCTTCCGGGAATCGACGCTGGTGGCGCTGCGCGAACTGGCGCTGCGCGAGACGGCGCATGAAGTGGAGCAGCGCAGCGAAGGCGAAGCGGTGCCGGCCAAAATAGGAGCGGCGCCCGGCGAAGCGCGCCACAAAATTCTGGTGCTGGTAACGGAAGATCCGAAGACGGCCATGGCCATCCGCCGCGCCAAACGGGTGGGAGATTTTCTGGGCGCCGAGTGTTTCGCGGTAGCGGTGAGGCGTTTGGGCGACTTGAACGGCCTACCGGAAGCGGAGCGGGAAGCGATCGAGCGGCATCTCAACTTCGCGCGCAATTTGCACATTGAGACTCGCATCATAGAGGGCATCGCCACTGCCGAAGCGGTAGTGGACTTTGCGCGGCGCAATCAGATCACGCAGATCTTCGTGGCGCGGCCTAAAGAGCGGGCCTGGCCCGTGCCGCTGCTGCTGCGCGACCTGGTGCAGAAGATCGTGTATCGCGCCAAGGAGATGCAGATCGTAATCGTAGCCGACCGGGGCCCGCAGAGCGGGTAAGGGGATGCGGACGTGGTAATTTGAAAGCACGGCCATGTCCACGCATCCGAAGACATTTCTCACTCCCGAGCAGTACCTCGCAATCGAACGCAAGGCGGAGTATAAGAGCGAATATTTTCGCGGCGAAATGTTCGCCATGTCGGGGGCGCAACGGGAGCACATCCTGGTGGCTGGAAACCTATATGCGGCTTTGCACCAGCAGCTCCGCTCCCACCCCTGCGAGGTGTACAACAGTGACATGCGGGTTCGCGTGTCCGCCACCGGCCTGTACACTTATCCTGATGTCACAGTTGTGTGCGCCGCTCCCCAATTCCTGGATGCGCAGGTTGACACCCTTCTCAATCCCACCCTGATCGTTGAGGTTCTTTCCCCATCCACCGAAGCCTACGACCGCGGCCGCAAGTTCGACCACTACCGCTCGATTGAGTCGCTGCAGGAATATCTTCTGGTGGCATCGGACCGCGCCCACGCGGATCTTTACACACGTCAGCCGGACGGCCGATGGATACTGACGTCGGCGGAAGGTCCGGAAGGGACCCTCACGCTCGGCTCCATCGACTGCCGGCTCAATTTGGCCGATATCTACGAGAAGATCGAGCTCACTGCCGAACGTCCGCCGGAGGTACGATACCTAGGCGAATCGCCGGTATAGCCAGCTTTTTCCTAGGGTTGCGTTGTGGATTCGCATGCCGCATGACGGGAGTAAAATGGTGGTGGGTACATATGCACACCCTGGCGGAACAACTCGCCAGCCAAACCCGCGAAGCGGATTTGCACCGCCCCCTCGACCGCAACCGCGTGGAATGCTTCGCTTGCGGCCACCGCTGTCCGATCTCTCCGGGATTCGCCGGAGTTTGCAAGGTGCGCTACAACCGCGGTGGAAAACTCTACGCTCCTTACGGCTATGTGAACGCGGCTCATTGCGATCCCATCGAAAAGAAGCCGTTCTTTCACGCCCTCCCCGGTAGCCGCGCTTTTAGCTTCGGCATGCTGGGCTGCGATCTGCACTGCGGATACTGCCAAAATTGGGTCTCATCGCAGGCCCTGCGCGATATTCGCTCCACACTGGATTTGGAGACCGTCACGCCCCGGGAGCTGGTCACGGCCGCTCTGAGCCAAGGCGCATCGAGCGTCGTCAGCACATACAACGAGCCATTGATCACCGCCGAATGGGCCGTGGCGGTCTTCCGCGAGGCCAAAGCGGCCGGTTTGGTCACCGGATTCGTCTCCAATGGCAACGCAACCCCAGAGGTACTACAGTACCTATGGGACTGGGCGGACCTTTATAAGGTTGACCTTAAGAGTTTCGACGACCGCCGGTACCATGAATTGGGCGGCCGAATCGGGCCGATTCTCGATTCCATCGGGCGCATTCATGAAATGGGCTTCTGGCTGGAGGTGGTCACGCTGCTGATACCGGGGTTCAACGATTCCGATGTCGAGCTGCGCGGCATCGCGGAATTCCTGGCTGGGATTTCGCCGGACATCCCATGGCACGTCACCGCGTTCCACAAGGACTATAAGATGACGGGCCCCGACGACACGCCGCCCCAGACGCTGGCGCGCGCGGCGGAAATCGGGCGCGCGGCCGGGTTGCGGTACGTCTACGCGGGCAACCTGCCGGGGCTGCTGGGCGGGCTCGAAGACACGCATTGCCCGGGATGCGGCCTGGCGGTGATTGAACGCCGGGGTTTTCGCGTGCTGCGCAACCGCCTGGCGGTGGGCGGCGCGTGTCCCGGTTGCGGGGCTGCCATCCCCGGCTTCTGGGCCGGATCTCAGCCCCATTCCGCCATGGGTGATAATCTGGTTCACATCCGCCGCGGGTAACTGCTATGACCGCCGTTCATGCTTCTCCGTTTAGCGGCTCCTGGTATCCGGAGCACGCCGCCGAACTGGAGGGTCTGCTCGATACCTGCTGGGCTCGCTCGGAATGCCGCACCGGGCCGCTCGTCGAAGGCGGGCTCGGATACGTGGTTCCGCATGCCGGGCCGCAATATTCGGGAACCGTGGCGGCGGGCGTCTATCGCACTTTAGAAAAGCAGCAGCCGGAACGGGTCGTGGTGCTGGCCTTTCCGCATCGCGGCTGTCTCGAAGGCATCGCGGCGCCGGATACAACGGCGGTGGCGACCCCGCTGGGCGAAGTGCAACTGGACCAGGAATTCGCCGCGGCATTCCCGCGCGTGGCCGAAGAACGCGTGTGCGATCACTCCTTCGAGATCCAACTGCCTTTCCTGCAAAAGGCGGTGCCCAGGGCGCGCATCGCGGTGCTCTACGTGGACCGGCTGGCGGCGGAAGAGCGGAGCGCGGCCGCGGCAGCCCTGGCGGCGGCTTACCGCCCCGGCACGGTTTTCCTGGCTTCCTCCGATTTCACGCACTACGGGCGCGCGTTCGGTTTCATGCCGTTTCCCGCCGATGAGAACACGCCGCACAAGCTGCGCCAACTGGATGACGAGTGCGCCGACGCGGCGGGAAGCCTGGACGCGGCCCTGTTTCTGGAGACGCTGCACCGGACCGGCGCCACGGTGTGCGGGGCCGGACCGATCGCTCTGCTGCTCGAAACGCTCCGTTTGCTGGATGGCGACAACCTCTATCAGGCGCGGCTCGATTACCAGACGTCGGGCGAAATCACCGGCGACTACCATCATTCGGTGAGTTACGCGGCGCTGGGCTATTTCCCGCGCCAAGCGTTCGCGCTATCATCCCGCGAATTCGACGCACTGCTCGCCAGCGCCGCGGCAACACTCGGGCGGCTGCGCGAAACGGGGCGCCGGGAGCCGGTACCGGCGGCCGATGCCGGGCCGGCGCTCGACGCTGTCCGCGGAGCTTTTGTGAGCTTGCACCATGGCGACGAGCTGCTGGGCTGCGTCGGGAACGTTGCGGGGCGCCGGTGTTTGGGGGAGGATGTCGCTGAACTGACGCTTTCCGCGGCGCTGGAAGATCCCCGCTTTCGCCCCGCGGCGGAAGCCGAAGGCCCCATCGATATTGAAATTTCCGTCCTCACGCCGTTGCGCCGCATCCGCGGGGCTGAGGACGTGAAGGTGGGAAGACACGGCGTATTTCTGCGGCTGGGCTCGCGCGCGGGGTTGTTGCTGCCGCAGGTGGCGACGGAGCGGGGCTGGACCGCGGAGGAGTTTCTACATGCCCTGACGCGCAAAAGCTGCACGGGCCCGCATGCGTGGCGCGACCCGAAAGCGCGGCTCTACGTGTTCGAAGCGCAGGTGAAAGGAGCGGTCAGCGATCAGCTTTCAGCAATCAGCTAGCGCCTTTCGGCTGAAAGCTGACCGCTGATGGCTGAGGGCTCTCTTCAACACACCAGGTCTTCCCGCCCGATCCGGAAATTCTCTAAATTTCCAAGAATCGTCAGTCCGATCTGGCGGGGGTCGAAGAATGTCAGCGCAATGCGCCGCACGTCGGCGGCGGTCACCGCTTCGATGCCCTCCACCAGCTCATCCAGGCTGAAGAAGCGGGCGAAGTACATTTCCTGCCGCGCCAGGTTGGACATGCGGCTGGAGGTCGATTCCAGGCCCAGCATCAGGGAACCTTTGAGGTGGTCTTTGGCGCGGCGCAGTTCTTCCTCCCCCACCGGCTGATCCTTCAGATCGCGGAATTCCCGCAGAATGGACTCCACCACCCGGCGCGCCGATTCGAGCGACGTGCCGGCGTAAATCGACAGGCAGCCGGTGTCGCGGTAGGGACTCAGCTCGGAGAATACGGCGTAAGCCAGACCCTGGCGCTCGCGAATATTCTGGAACAACCGCGAGCTCATGCCGCCGCCCAACAGCGTGTTCAGCACATAACACGCGAACCGCTCGTCATGCCCCAGCGGATAAGAGGGTACGCCCAGGCACAAGTGCACTTGTTCCAAGGCCTTCTTATTGCGCAGCGCGATGCGCGCGTGGGTGCTGGGCACGGCTTCGGGGGGCGGGGGCGGCGCGGGCGGGAGGCTTTCGAAATGGTCGCGCACCAGCGCTACCAAACCTTCGTGCGTCAGGTTGCCGGCGGCCGTGACCAGCAGGTTGGAGGGCGCGTAGACCGCCGTATAATAATCGTGGATCGCGTTGCGATCGAGTTTTCTGACGGTCTCGCGCGTGCCGAGAATCGGCTTGCCCAGCGAATGATCTTTCCAGAAGTTGGAGGAAAAGATCTCGTGCACCAGGTAATCGGGGCTGTCCGCCTCCATCTTGATCTCTTCCAGAATGACGCCCTTTTCCTTTTCGATATCCTCTTCGTGGAAGAGCGGATGGAGCACCAGGTCGGCCAGAACGTCGAACGCCAGCGAGAGGTGCTGGTCTAACACCTTGGTGTTAAAGCAGACCAACTCCTTGGCGGTGAAAGCATCCAGGTTGCCGCCGATGGAATCGACGGAGCGCGCAATATCCTCGGCGGAACGGTGAGTGGTGCCTTTGAAAAGCATGTGCTCGATGAAATGCGAGATCCCGTTGCGCTCCGGCGTCTCGCGCCGCGACCCGCTGCCAATCCACACGCCTACCGAAACCGAGCGCACATGCGGCATGGCCTCGGTAATTACGCGCACCCCGTTGGGGAGCGTGGTCATCTCGATATCGCGAACCGGACTGGTGGAAGCTGCCATGGGAAGGAAGAAGTGCCCTATCTTCAGTTGTAACACAGCCCTAACGGTTACCATTGGGCGCCCGCGGCTAGAATAAGAGTAGATGTCCCAACCGCTTATGGGGCCCCTGGTGGGAATGGATCTTGCCGAACTGCGCGAGGTCCTCGGCCCCGGCCAGCCCGCGTTCCGCGCCAAACAACTGTACGAAGCGCTCTACGGCGGGGGTGCGCCGGACCTGGCGGGAATCTTCACGCTGCCGGCGGTGTTGCGCGCATGGCTGGCGGAGCGCTACACAGTGGGAGTGCCCGAGGTGGCGCGGTGTTACCGATCGAGCGATGGCACGCGGCGGTATCTGCTGCGGCTGGACGATGGCCGCACGGTGGAAACCGTGCTGATGCCCGAAGACGAGCGCGACACGCTGTGCATCTCGAGCCAGGTGGGCTGCCCGGTGGACTGCAAGTTCTGCATGACGGCGCTGCTCGGCCTGGAGCGCAACCTGACGGCCGGAGAAATTGTGGGCCAGGTGTTGCTGGTGGCACGCGAGAACGGCTTGCGGCGGGAGGGCGGGCGGCTCAACATCGTCATGATGGGCCAGGGCGAGCCGCTGCTCAACCTGGCCAACGTGGTGAAGGCCACGCGCATTCTGCTCGACCCGGCCGGCTGCGGACTTTCGCCGCGGCGGATCACGATCTCGACAGCCGGCATCGTTCCCAAGATCGCCGAACTGGGGCGCGAGCCGGTGCGGCCCAAGCTGGCCGTATCGCTCAACGCTTCCACCGAAGAAATGCGGCGGGAGCTGATGCCCATTACGCGCAAGTACCACTTGCGGGATCTGCTGGAAGCGTGCCGGGCGTATCCGCTGCGGCCGTGGGAAAAGCTGACCTTCGAATACGTGCTGCTGAAAGGCATCAACGATAGCGATGCCGATGCGCGGCGCGTGGTGAAGCTGCTCGCCAACCTGAATGCCAAGGTGAATTTGATTGCGCTGAACGCGGGGCCGGAGATCCCGTACGAGACTCCCGATGCGGAGAGCGTGGCGAGCTTTCAGGCCATCGTGCGGCGCGGTTTGCCGTGTTTTATCCGCAAACCGCGGGGGCTCGATATCTACGCCGCCTGCGGGCAATTGAAGCGCGCGGCGGGGTGATTCAAATCCGCTGCACGCGGCGCAGGGTAAACAACTCGGGCTTCATGTTGTCTTTCTCGAACCGCTTCCAATCGTCGGTGGCGTAGATCAACTTGCCGCTGATGTGATTGGAACGCGAGGAAGCCAAAAACGCCACCAGTTGAATCTGGCGGTCGGCGGGCGTGCCGCCGGTGATCCGTATCTGCTCGGCCTCGGCGATCTCCTTGCTGCCCGCCTTCTCTTCGCCGGCATGCAGGATCTCGTCCGTCATGTGGGTGTAGGAATGGCCGGGGGCCACGCAGTTGATCTGTACGTTGTGGTCGCGCACCTCTTCGGCCACGCACTCGGCGAAGCGGGTGATGCCGGCCTTGGTGGCCGCGTAGACGCTGAAGTTCGGGCGGGGGTGTCCGGCGCCTCCGCACACGATCAGGATGATCTTGCCGGAGCGTTTCTCCACCATGGGCGGCAGCGCGGCCCGCACCGAGTTCATGGTGCCGAGCAGGTTGGTTTCGAGCGTCTCGCTCCAGGCTTTCGCCCGCGTGCCGAGCAGCGGACCGATGGGGCCCAGCACACCGGCGGCGGCGATCAGTACGTCGAGACCGCCGAACACCACCCGCATGCGATCCACCGCGGCATTCATTTGCTCGAGGTCGCAAACGTCGGCCCGCAGGCGCAGCGCATTGCCGCCGGCTTGCTCAATTTCCAGCTTGGCCAGGTCCAGTTCCGTCTTGCTGCGGGATAGCAGTCCCACGCGAGCGCCGGCTTCGGCCATTCCCAAGGCCAGACGCTTTCCGATGCCTCGTCCCGCGCCGGTGATGAGGACGCTTTTTTCGCGAAGATCTTTGGGCAGTCGCTTCTCCATGCGGGCGTTTCCACAACCCAGCGCCCGCGAGCAATCATAATTATATGTCGATTCGCAGCCAGGCCCAGTTTGAAAAACTTCGCGCCATCGGCCGGATTGTCCGGCTGGCTCCTTTGATCACGGCGCTCGCGGCCGCCGCCGCCCAAAACAACCGGCCCGATAACCAGCCGTTTCCGCCCTATCGCATCATGGGCAACATCTACTACGTCGGGACTAGCGATATTGCTTCCTACCTGATCGCCACGCCGGCGGGACACATCCTTATCGACAGCGGGTACGAAGATACGCCGCCGATCATCCGCGATGGAATTCTTAAACTCGGGTTCAAGTTGCATGATGTCAGGATCCTGCTGAACAGCCAGGCGCACTTCGATCACGTGGCGGGACAGGCGGAATTGCAGCGGCTGACGGGCGCGAAGATCTATTCCAGCGCGCGCGAGGTCGCGGTACTGGAATCGGGCGGCCGGGACGATCCGCGATGGGGACGCGAGTACACCTACCCGGCGGTGAAGGTCGATCGCGTGGTCCGCGACCTGGAACAGGTAACACTCGGGGGAGTGACGTTGGTGGCGCATCTCACGCCGGGACACAGCATCGGATGCACCACCTGGACCCTGCGGGTTGCGGATGGCGGGAAGCTCTATGACGTGGTCATCGTCGGCGGGACGGCCATCAACCCGGGCGTCAGGCTCCTCGGAAAGCCCACGTATCCGGGGATCGCGGACGATTTCGCGCGCACTTTCCACGTGCTGCGCGGGTTGCCTTGCGACGTGTTTCTGGGCGCGCACGGAAGCTACTTCGGAATGCTGGAGAAGTACCGGAAGATGAAAGCCGGCGCGCCGGGAAACCCGTTTATCGATCCGGACGGGTATCGGGCTTACATCGACCGCGCGGAAAAAGCTTACCTCGAAAAACTGGCCGGCGAAAAGGCCGGCAACTAGGCGCGCCGGGCATCAAAAACAGTGCAATCTCCCCCATTCCTGCCGATATGCTCATTAAGAGTCAGTGTGAACAGCCTGGCTCTTGGTGCGTGAAATCCTGGAGATCTTAGTGCGAAAGACGATTGCAGCGACAATTTGGCTGCTGGTCGGCGTTACCTGGGGCGTGGGCACGAGTACTGCGTGTTTCCTTATGTATCGTACGCAGCAGATGTCCGCCAACTACGATCGCATGCTCGACCGCGAGGTCCACACACAGGACTTAGCCCGGCAGATGCAGGTCAAGTTCAAGATTCAGGTGCAAGAGTGGAAGGATGTACTGCTTCGCGGCCACGATCCGGAAGCTCTGAGCAAGTACGTGAAGGCTTTCCGGGAAGACGAAAAAGCCGTGAGGAAGATGGCGGAGGGCTTGCAGGCGGAGGCACCCGATCCGCGGGTTCGCGCGGTGGCTGAACAGTTCGCGCACGCTCACGCGGACATGGGAACGAAGTACGCTTCCGCGTTGGAAGTGTTCATCCAGTCCAAGGGGCTCAATGCATGGGACGCGGACAAGATGGTCAAGGGACAAGACCGCGCGCCTACCGCTCTGGTGGACAAAATCGTGGACCTGCTGCGCGAGCGGCTCAACGCCGAACGTTTGTCGCAAGAGCAAGCCGTGGCCAGACAGTCCTGGGAGGTGAGCATTGTTCTGGTGCTGGCTTTTGCGGGTGTCGGTTTGGGGTCTTTTCTGGCCATCCGAAAGTTGTCCGACACTCTACGGCAGACCGTATCCGAGCTGACGTCAGCCGCCAGGCAGATGGCCAGCGCGGCATCTCAGGTCTCCGCCTCCAGCCAGTCGCTGGCGGAGGGTTCCTCCGAGCAGGCGGCGTCTCTGGAAGAGACTTCGGCGTCCGGCGAGGAGATCAGCTCGATGGCTCGTAAGAACTGCGAGAACTCCCTGGCGGTTGCCGAGCTGGTGACACACTCGCAGCGTAAGTTCATCGAGACCAACCAGTCGCTGGACACGATGGTGGTGGCCATGGGCGAGATTAATGCGCAGAGCGACAAGATTTCCAAGATCATCCGGGTGATCGACGAGATCGCTTTCCAGACCAACATCCTGGCGCTGAACGCGGCAGTCGAGGCGGCGCGCGCGGGAGAGGCGGGCGCGGGGTTCGCGGTAGTGGCCGATGAAGTGCGCAACCTGGCGCAGCGCTGCTCCCAGGCGGCCCGGGAAACCGCCCCGTTAATCGAGGAGTCCATTGCCACGTCCAACGGCGGCAAAGCGAAAGTGGATCAGGTTGTCACGGTGATTCGGACCATGACCGAGGAATCGGCGAAAGTGAAGACGCTAGTGGATGACGTGAACCTCGGCAGCCAGGAGCAGGCGCGCGGCATTGAGCAAATCGGCAAAGCCATCGCGCAGATGAACCAGGTCACGCAGAATACCGCGGCCAGCGCCGAGGAGAGTGCCGCGGAGGCGAAGGAACTGTCAACCCAAGCCCGAGCGATCGATCTGGTCGTGCTTCGGCTTCGCTCACTGGTTGGCGGAAATACGGCAACAGCGCGCTTGAACAGATAGAGCTTGCTCTAGCCGCAGATGCGCGCATCAGGCGGAGCGGGCAGACTGGCCGGAGCTGGAAGCCGACCACTTCGGCGTGCATTCCTTTTTGGCTTCGGCCAGGGCGCGCCGCACGCCTTCGGAATCCAGATCCGTGCCATATACCGGTGTGCCGGGCTGCTGGCGCCAGGATTCATCCAGAGTTCCGGCATCCAGCGCGTCGAATCCCAGTTGTTCGACCAGGCGAAGCACGACGGCTTTGGCTTGCGGGTTGTCGCCGGCGACGGGCAGGGCGATGCGCCCGGGAGTTCCCGAAGGGCGGCCGAACTCCAGCAGGTGTTGGGCGTAAATGTTGTTAAAGGCCTTGACCACCGGCCGGCTGAGCTGACGCGCCACCCAGCGGCTTTCCGTCATGCCGGCTTCGATCTCGTCGATGCGTCCGTCACGTTCGCGCGGGTAATAATTACCGGTGTCAATTACCACCACGCCATCCGGTACGCCCGCAAACAGGTCTTTCGGAAGGTCCGGGATCTTACCCTCGGGAATGGTTACGACGACCACCTCACCGGCCCGGGCCGCCTGGCCGACAGATACGGGTTTGGCGCCGGTCTCTTTAGTGAGCTGAGCGAGCGACTCGGGTCCTCGTGAGTTGGCAACGAATACTTCGTGCCCTAGCGCGGCGAAGCGGCGTGTCAACGTGCCGCCGATCTTCCCCGCGCCGATAATACCGATCTTCATAAAGCCTCCTGACGTGGTGGCGCAAGCGCTCGCCACGGATAACTGTCATTAGTTGTAATCTTACGATATAAGAAATCGATAGGTGATAGTAGTGGGAAACGATACGAACCGCTAATTCTCAGTCGGCATTTTCTCGACGCTGTCGACGATCAGCCGCTCGATGTTAGTTTTGCGCGGCTCCAGTTTCAATCCCAGGGCCTGAATCGCGGTGAAAATCGATCCGCCCGAAGGGTCGGAAGCGGCCTCGGCGGGCTTGGAGGCATCCGCGCCCGCGCCGGGAAGGCTGGGTACATTGGCGCCCTGGGCCCGCGCGACGGCCATCAAATCCTGTAGAGAAAGATCGAGCGCCAGATCGTACTTACCCTTCAATTCCGTCATATCCACTATCGGCCGTCCCACCAGCGGGGCTAAACCGGGAGCCAGCTCCGCCATGGTGGTATTGGTAACTTCGATGTGCATAGTCTTGCCATCGGGCAACATGGACATTTTTTGTTGATGCTCGCCATCGGAAGCCACCGCTCCTCCAGAACCGGTTTTGAGAGTCACGGTGCTCGATCCGCTGCTGGCCGGGGGCGTCGGTTCACCGGTATCGGCCGGCGCCGCGGCCACCGGTTTGGGCGCGGATTCCTTCAGCTTCGGACCGCCCTTGGCAACCACCAGGGCATAGACGGCCTCCTCCTTGGTTTCGCGATGCAGCACCAGCTTGAACCGCTCGGCGAGCAACGCCTGGAGCATTTGCGGCACTTGCTCTTTGGTCGATCCCGGCGGCATTTTTGCCACAATGTCGAATCGCTGCACGTTGAGCCACGGCGGACCCGTAATTTGGTACGGTTTCACGTCATAGGCTTTGGAGATCAGTTGCTGCAACGAGAACATGCCGATATCCACGCGGGCGGCATCGATCTTCATCCCGGCGTGGAGCGTTCCTCCCGCGACCATAGCCGGGGTGACGGGCGCCGAGGGCTTGATGGATGCGACGTCAAACGTAAGAGGCGGCGCCGCCGTCTGCGCCACAAGCGAACCTGCCGCCAGCGCCAGCGAAATGCCAATACGCAATACGAGTCTCTGCACCATGTCCGCATTGTCCGATACGGCGGAGCGGGAAGCAACAGGGTCTCGGACGTATACTGATTTTTAGATCCGAAAGGAGAACATCATGCTTTCGCGACGCGAAGTTTTGAGTGCATTGGGCGCGCTGCCGGTGGCCGGCGCTTTCGGCCCGGGCCGGCTCTATGCCGAGGCGGCGACAAATCTCCCCAGGCGGCTATTGGGGCGGACCGGACGCACGGTGGTTCCACTGGGGCTGGGCGGCCAAGCCTCGCTGCAATGGACCGCGCCGGGAATCGACGCGCCCGATATCATCGTGCGGGCGGTTGAACTGGGCGTGAACTACCTCGATACGGCGAATGCCTACGGGCCGAGCCAGAGCAACTACGGCCAGGCGTTCCGGCGGCTGCACCTGATTCCCGGCGAATCCGGCTACAACGGGGCATTGCGCGAGAGCCTGTACGTGGCCACCAAGACGGTGCGGCGCTATGGCTTCAACGCCGCGGATTCCGGGCCCACCGCGGTGGACGATCTGAAGCGGTCTCTCACCCAGATTTTCGGCGACGGCAAGGGTTTCATCCCCGAGGGAGCCTACCTGGATGCCATCCAGATGCACAATCTCAGCAGCCTCCAACAGGTAGACCAATTGTATGAAGGCTACAGCGAACGCGGCGGGAAGCGGGACCGGATCGGCGCGCTGGCGGCCATGCTGGATTACCGGGACGGCACCAATTACACGGGGCTGAACCCGGAGCGCCGGCAATATGTACGGCACATCGGCGTGACCGGCCACCAGAGCTCGCCGGTGCTGATGTCGGCCATCCGGCGCGATAGAGAGAACATCCTGGATACGGTGCTCGTCGCGTTGAACGCCAACGACCGGCTGTGCAGTTCGCATCAAAACAATGTGCTGCCGCTGGCGGTAGCGCGCGGCCTGGGCGTGATCGCCATGAAGATTTTCGCCGACGGCTGCTTCTATGGCAAAGAGCCGCATTTTTCACGCGTACCGGAAGACGTGATCCACTCCGTGGGCAAGCCGGATGCGGTGGCATATTCCGACCTCGTGCGTTATCCGCTTTCCTTGCCGGGAGTCTCGGTGGCGATCATCGGCACCGGCCAAATCAACCGCGACAAGGCCGAAGGCGACCAGTTGGTGGCGAACCTCGCCGCCGCGGTGAAGGACATGCCTTCGGCCATCGAACGGCGCCGCATAGAGAAGGACGCCGAAATTCGCCACGGGGCGAAGACCAATTACTTCCAGGAGAAGACCAACGCGCTGGTGCAGCCAACCGAGGTCACGGTAAAGCGCGATGGCGACCGCGCCATTGTGGAATGGAACACCGCGCTGGCCGGGCCGGAACCGATCCGCTCGTATGAAATCCTGGTCGGCAAGCGTCTGCTCGTTTCGTTGCCGTTCCGTCCGCAGCTCACCGAAGCGCCGCTGTCGGCCTCGATCGCGGTATCGGACATTGGAACGGAGACGGTCACGGTGGTGGCCTCGGAAGCGCCGCCGCGCCGTCCGGCTTAAGTATACTGAGGGCATGCTCCACCGTCGAGGACTTCTGGTAGCGCTGATTGCGCCTTGTCTTTTTGCGCAGAGCCCCGCCGCCGTCAAGCGGCCCCCCATTGTGGGCGTGGCCCATCTCGGGTTGCAAACGGACGACCTGGCAGCCGCGCGCAAATTCTATGGCCACTACCTGGGCTTCCAGGAGGCGTTTTCGCTCGATAAGCCCACCGGCGGCCTGATGCTGGTCTATTTCAAAGTGAACGACCGCCAGTACATCGAAGTGTACCCGACGCTGAAAAATCAGGATGACGACCGGCTCACGCATATCGCCTTCGAAACCACCAATGCGCGCCAGTTACGGGATTACCTGGCGAGCCGCGGCGTGAAGGTTCCCGATAGCCTCAAGCCCGGCCTGGACGGCAATTTGAGCCTGATGGTGAAAGATCCCGAAGGGCACAACGTGGAGTTTGTGGAGTACGTGCCGGGGTCGCTGCATAGCCGTGAATTCGGAAAGGACCTGGCTGACACGCGAATTTCCGAGCATATTATTCACGTGGGCTTCATAGTCCAGGACCAGGCGGTGGAAGACCGGTTTTTCAGGGACATATTGGGATTCCAGGAGACGTGGCACGGCGGCATGACCGATGACCGCACCGATTGGGTGGACATGCGCGTGCCGGACGGCCACGATTGGCTGGAGTACATGCTGCACAACCAGGGCGCCGATGTGAGGCGGCGGGGCGTGATGAATCACCTGGCGCTCGGGACGCCCAGCGCGGAGCAGTCATCGAAGACGCTGGCGGCGCGGGGATTCGATTTCCAAGGGCAGAAACCCAAGATCGGGCGCGACGGCAAATGGCAGCTCAATCTCTACGATCCGAACTTCACGCGGGTGGAGATGATGGAGCCGAAGCCGGTGGAGAAGCCGTGCTGTTCGGCGTTTGTAAACCCGTAGCCAATTCATCGATCCACCGCAGCATGCGCCGGTAGTGCGACCCCTTCCAGTAGACCCGACGGCAGTCCGGGCATTGCCGGAATTCCCGGTACAGTTCGGCCGTGCGCGGCGGGATGAGATCTCGGGCGGCCTCGCGCGAGACATCCTGTAGCAGCCCGTTGCACGCCATGCACCGGGTGAAGGGGCGGATGGCGCGGATCAAATCCAACCGGGCAACGACCTCGGCGAGCTGCCGGCGGCTGTCGGTAGCGCGCGGCCAGTAGCCGTGGGTCACAGCGGAGTGCATGAGCAGGCCGCGATCGCGTGTCAAAAGGATGCGGTGTTGCTCCGCGGAGAGGCGTACCAGTTCGGAGTCCGCGAACGAATTGCGGTACAGCGTGTCAAAGCCCAGCATACGCAAGTGAGCGGCGAGTTTGCCCAGATGCACGTCCAGCACGAACCGCGGGTTGCGCAACGGCTCGGGACGAACACGGAGCGCCGGCGCGATATCGATGGCTTCGAAGACGGGATAAACGGCGATGCGGTCGCCCGGCCGCACGGAATAGTTGAAATCCACTGACGCGCCTTCGACCACGATCAATTCGACCTCGGTGTGGGGCACGCCGAAGCTTTCGATGACGTCCTTCATGGTGGAAGAAACAAAGAAGGATTTTTCGAGGGTCTGGTAGCGGCTATGGGGCGGGAGATGGTCGTTCAGCTCGGCGTAGAAGCGGATGGACGCGCGGGCGGGGGCAGGGTGCACGATTCTATTGTGGCCGAATTCGGCATTTAGCGTATACTGTCTCTAACGTAAACTTGGAGGTTCGCGCCTAAATGTCAAAACTGAGATCGTTGATCCAAGTCACTCTGCTAATTAGTGCCGCCGCACAACTGGCATGTGCTCAATCTGTTTTCGGCAGCAACTTGATCGTCAACGCGGGTGCGGAGTCGGGGGCCGGTGGAACTGGTATAACTCGAACTACTGCCGTGCCCGGATGGCAGGCGAGCGGCGGATGCGACGTATATGCGTACGCAACCGCGTACCAGAACGTGAACGGGGTGGCGCCCACCGACATCGTGCCGCGCGGGGCCGGCAACAACTATTTCGCTGGCGGCATGGCAACAGCAAATTGTGCGTTTGCGCAGAACCCCAGCATCGATCTCACGTCCGGCTCGGCCACGATTGACGCCGGTAACGCGACCTTCGCCGTTTCCGGCTACTTCGGCGGCTACGGCTCCGATCACGACAACGCCACCCTGACGGTTGCCTTTCTCAATTCCGGCGGGACGGCGCTCACATCGGTCACCATCGGCGGCGTGGGGCCGGATGACCGAGCCTATCAGCAGAGCGGCATGTACCTACGCAAACAGCTCGGACAGGTTCCGGTGGGCGCAAGGAAGGTGACCGTAACGCTCAACATGAACTGGGTAGACGGTTCGATCAACGAAGCGGCCGCCGATAATCTCGTCCTCGTCCTCAATGCTCCGGCGCAAGCCCAGTCGCTCCTGGGCGTCAATTTGATCGTGAATCCCGGCGCGGACGCGTCGACCGGCCTGAACGACAATTCGACCACCGAAACCTCCCCTGACCTTCCCGGCTGGGTGCGAAGCGCTTACCTGACGGCGGACTCCTATCAGGGCGACGGCAGTGGCGATCTGTACCAGGCGACGAGCGGCATTCCACCCGACGCCGCCTCGAACTACTTCTATGGCGGCGAGAGCGTAGTGGATGATTCCAATCCGATAGGCACCGCGTATCAGGATATCGATGTTTCCTCGGCCGCCAGCCTCGTTGACGCAGGCACTCTGGCTTATTCGCTCTCGGCGTGGTTGGGCGGATACGACAGCCAGGACGACAACACCGTGCTCACGGTTCAGTTTGAAAGCTGGAGTGGAACCGTCTTGGGAACCGCGACATTGGGTCCGGTTTTAGCGGCCGATCGGAATGATACGAGCGAGCTGCTGCTGAAATCGACGAGCGGAACCGTACCGAAGGGCACCCGGGTCGTACACGTCCTGCTGACGATCACGCGCGAGGAAGGCGACAACAATGACGGCTTGGCCGATAGCCTGTCGCTGGTGCTCGGATCGAACCCGGCCAGCGGTCCGGAAATCTCACAAACCATCATTAGCGCGGGCGCCTTCGGCGGCTTTGACGCCGTGACCCCTGGAACGTGGATGGAGATTTACGGCGAGAACCTTGCGAGGGACTCGCGGCAGTGGGGAGGCGCGGACTTTACCGGAGTCAATGCTCCCACCTCCCTCGATGGAACAAAAGTCACGGTGGCGGGCCAGCCCGCGGTTGTGTACTTCATCAGCTCGGGACAGGTGAATGCACTGGTGCCGGGGAACGCGCCTACGGGTCCCCAACCCGTGGTGGTGACCACCGGCAACGGAACCAGCGCTCCTTTTACGCTCAGCCTGAATCCGGTCGAGCCAGGTTGGCTCGCGTCGGCTTCCTTCATTGTGAACGGCAACCAGTATCTTGCCGCGTTATTTTCCGATGGGCAAACGTTCGTGCTCCCGCCGAATGCGATTCCGGGTATTCCTTCACGCCGGGCACAGCCTGGCGACACGATCATCGTCTATGGGGTTGGATTCGGCGGAACGACGCCGGCGGTTCCCAACGGGCAGATTACGGAAGTCTCAAATTCCCTTAGCTCGCCGATCCAGGTTTATTTCGGGTCCACGGCGGCGACACTGAACTATTGGGGATTGGCGCCCACATTTGTCGGCCTCTACCAGTTCAACATTGTGGTGCCAAACGTACCCAGTAACGATCTCACGCCGATTAGCTTCACTCTCGGGGGAGCGGCTGGCGCGCAGACGCTATACACGGCGGTGCAGTAAAACCCGCAGATAGTTATGGCTGCACCTTCACCACCAGGCCGTCATAGCTGGCGGCGATGCGTTGGCCGGGCTCCACGACTACAAACTCAGCCGGTGGCCATTCCCCTTCCACCAGGCGCCGCAGCCAGGCCAGGTCGCCGGGCAGTCGCTCGAAACTCCAGCCATTCTCTTGGGCCTCGGCGGCCGCTTCGGCAAGGAAGTTCCCGCCGGCTTCCAGCCCCGTTTCGATAAACGCGAGCTTGCTGTACTGCGAACGGTAGCGGGTCATCTCTTGGTATAGGTAGCGCCCGTTGTCCTCGCCGTATTTGCGGATCAGGGCATCCAGCGGCTCATCGAAACCGGTTGTTTGATGAGTCAACTGCTGCAAGCCCTTGCCGCGCTCCAGCCAGCCGGTCGAGCGATAGAAGGTACCGGGGTTGGTATCGAAATATGCCTGGTAGCGTTCCCGGCTGCCCATCAGCAGGGCAATGCAATCGTGCGCGCGAGGCAACACCAGCGGCGTATGCCGCGCGGTCAGCCCGTCGAGCCCGCCGCCGCAGAGGCCGTAGCCGAGCACAATCGCCTGATACATGCCATCCGGTGTGCGGTCCACGACCTCCTGGATTTTCGCCCGCATCGGCTTGCCGCCCAGGTCGTGCAGACCCTTGGGCAGAAACTCCACGTCCACCTGATGCGGCGAATGCGCGCAGGCGTCGCACATTTCACGGAAGAGGACCTCGCAACTGATCAACTTGAAGCGCATCGCGGTTCACCGGGGCTGCCAGAATTCCTCGATCTGCTCCAACGGCTTGTGCTTGGTTTCCGGCACGAAGAACCAGGTGAACACCGCCTGCGCCAGAGACATCAGGCCCAGAAACCCGAAGGTAATGGCTTTGCCCACCTGGTGAAAGGCCAACGGAAAGAACAGCACCACCACCGCATTGGCGACCCATTGCGTGAGCACCGGCACGGTCATGGCCTTCCCGCGGATGCGGTTGGGGAAAATCTCCGGCACCAGCGTCCAGAACACCGGTCCGATGCACGACGCAAAGAATGCTAGATACATCAGGATGAAAGTCAGCACCACCGCTCCTTGAAAGCGGTCGAGCAACGCGGCCGCGGCGAGCAGCGCGAGCGCCAGCGCCATCCCCAGCGATCCCACGATGTAGAGCGGCTTTCGTCCGTAGCGGTCGATCACCCAGAAGGAAACCAGGGTGAAGACAAAATTCGTGAGGCCCACGATGAATGTCGAAAACAGCGCCGCGTCGATTTTCCAGCCCGCGGATTTGAAGATGGCCGGCGCATAGTCGATGATCGTGTTGATCCCGGAGACGTGGACCAGAATGGCCAGGCAGAATCCCACCGCCACCGCGCGGCGAATTCCCGGCCGCAGCAGTTCGCGCCACGTGCGGCGCTGTTCCCGCAGGCCGTCCTCCATGGCGGAGATCTCGAGCTGTGCGGTCTCGCCTCCGGAGATGCGCTTCAGGATCGCGAACGCCTCCTGCCGCCTGCCTGACAGGAAAAGATAGCGCGGCGTTTCGGGCGCGCGCACGAGCAGCGCGAAGAAAAGCGCCGAGGGCGCCACGCCCGTCAGGAACATCCAACGCCAATTTGCGGCCCCCGCGTCGCGCAGCAGGTAGTTGATGCAGTAGGAGAGTAGAATCCCGGTAATGATCGATAACTGGTAGAGCGTGCCCATGCGTCCGCGCATGGAAGGCGGCGAAACTTCGGCGACGTACATCGGGGAGACGATCGAGGCGCCGCCCACCGCCAGCCCGCCGCAAAAGCGCGCCAGGATGAAGAGCGTGAAATTGGGCGCCGAGCCGGTGGCTATCGACGTAACGGCGAAGAGCAATGCGACCCACAGCAGGATCTGGCGGCGCCCATACGAATCGCTGAGCCGTCCGGCGAAGAGGGAGCCGAGAACGCATCCGAACAGCAACGAACTGAAGGCCCAGCCGAGGCTCAGGTCGTTGAGATGGAAGTGCTCGGTGAGGAACGGCCCGGCGCCTGTGATGATGGCGATATCGAACCCGAAGAGTAATCCTCCCAGCGCCGCTGTGGCCGCCAGGACGACAACGTAGGACATATTGATTTTGCCGGGCATGGTCGGCTCGAAAGTAACATGCTTATGGGGGACGAGGCAAAGCGCGAGGGTTTTTCGCACGGCGCTACAATCGGGCTTGGCCTGGCCTTCGTTTTCATGACTAACAGGGAACGGCTGCAAGCGACGCTCCGTCACGAACAGCCCGATCGCATCCCCCTGGATTTCGGGGGAACCGGTACCACCGGGGTTCACGCCAGCATCGTCGCCGGCCTTCGCGACCATTACGGGCTCGAAAAGCGCCCCGTCAAAGTCCACGAGCCGTACCAGATGCTGGGCCTGGTCGAGGGTGACCTGCGTGAGGCCATGGGTCTGGACGTGGAGGGCGTCTTCGCTCCCAAAACCATGTTCGGTTTCCCGGCCAAAGAGTGGAAACCCTTCCGCCTCTGGGACCGCCAGGACATTCTCGTCCCCGTGGACTTCAACACCACCATCGATGCCAACGGCGACCTCCTCATCTATCCGGAGGGCGATCTCTCGGCGCCGCCCAGCGGCCGCATGCCCCGCGGCGGCCACTTTTTCGACACGATCATCCGCCAGGTACCTATCGACGAAGACCACCTCGATCCCGCGCAAAACCTGGAGGAATTCGGACCCCTCTCGGATGACGATGTGGCCTACTACCGCGAGGCCGGAGCGCACGCAGCGGCGAGCAAATGGGGCGTGATTGCCGGCATTCCCGGCACGTATCTCGGCGATATCGCGCTGGTGCCCGCGCCTTTCCTCAAGCACCCTAAGGGCATTCGGGACGTCACCGAATGGTATATCTCGACGCGCTCGCGGCGCGGCTACGTTCATCAAATGTTCGAAAAGCAGGTGGAGTACACCGTGGGCAACCTGGCGCGCGTGCACGCCGCTGCCGGCCACAGCGCCTTCGACGCGGTCTTCATTTGCGGCACCGATTTTGGGACACAGACCTCCACGTTCTGTTCCGTGGCCACGTTTCGCGAGCTGTGGCTGCCTTATTACCAGCGGATCAACGGATGGATCCACCGCAACACGCGCTGGAAGACTTTCAAACATTCCTGTGGCGCCGTGGATAAGCTCATTCCGTCACTCATCGAGAGCGGCTTTGACATCCTCAATCCGGTACAGTGCTCGGCTACCGGCATGGACCCGTGCCATCTCAAGGAGGCCTACGGGGCGAACCTGGTGTTCTGGGGCGGTGGAGTGGATACCCAGAAGACGCTGCCCTTCGGGACACCCGCGGAGGTGCGCCGCGAGGTGCTGGAACGCTGTGAGGTGTTCTCGCGCGGCGGCGGTTTTGTATTCAATTCCATTCACAACCTTCAGGCCTCGACGCCGCTTCCCAATGTTGTCGCGATGCTCGATGCGGTTCACGAATTCAATCGAGGCGGCGGGGACTGACGGGTTAGCGGAAAGCGACGTCGTAAGTCTCCCCTCGTTGCAGTGTGGCCGTTACCACGCTATCGGCAGCCTCGCTCCAGGAGGCGGGCTTGCCGCCGGTGGTCACTCGCGCAACCCGCTGCGCGCGGGGCGGGCGGATTTTGTAATCGCCGGTGATGTCCGGCTTCAGAGTTGCGGCGGTCGCCCGGCCGTTGGCCCATTCGATGCCCACTTCCACGGCGCCGCGCGCGCGCAGACCGTGGATCGAACCATCGGGCCAGGCCTTGGGCAGAGCCGGCAGCAGGCTGATTTCTCCGGCGTGGCTCTGGAGCAACATCTCCGCAATGCCGGCGATGCCGCCGAAGTTGCCGTCGATCTGAAAGGGCGGATGCGTATCCAGCATATCGGGCAGCGTGGAGTTAGCTAACAGCAAGCGGAGACTTTCGTAAGCCAGGTCGCCCTCCTCGAGGCGCGCCCAAAGGTTGATGACCCAGGCGCGGCTCCAGCCCGTGCGCCCGCCGCCGGCGGCCAGGCGACGCTCCAGCGATACACGCGCGGCGCGGGTCAATTCCGGCGTGCCGCGAAGCGTGATCTGGTTTCCGGGGTAGAGGGCGAACAGATGCGAGATGTGGCGATGGCCGGGTTCCACTTCGTCGTAGTCTTCGAGCCACTCCTGGAGTTGTCCGTGCTTGCCGATCTGAAACGGCGCCAACCGCGCGCGCGCCGCGGCGACTTTTGTCCCGAAGGCTTCGTCGATACCCAGGATCTGCTCCGATTCCAATACTCGGCTGAACAGCGCCCACGCGATTTCGGTGTCCATGTACGGGCCCATGGCGAGGTGCCCCACCGTGCCGTCGGCCATGCGGTAGGCGTTTTCGGGCGAAACCGAAGGGCCGGTGACCAGGTGGCCGTGGCCATCGTCCACCAGGTAGTCCAGCAGGAACTGGGCGGCCTCTTTCATCACGGGATACGCGCGGCGCGCCAGGAAATCGCGGTCGCGGGTGAAATCGTAATGCTCCCAAAAGTGCAGGCTCAGCCAGGCGCCGCCCATGGGCCACAAGCCGTAGGCGACGCCGTCGATGGGCACGGCATCGCCCCAGATGTCGGTGTTATGATGCAGCACGAAGCCGCCGGCGCCATAGAGGGCCTGAGCCACGTGGCGGCCGTCGGGACGGGCGGAATCCACCAGGTCGAATAGCGGCTCGTGCATCTCGGGAAGATTGCAGACCTCGGCAGGCCAGTAGTTCATTTCAGTGTTGATGTTGATGGTGTACTTGCTCTCCCAGGGCGGCGCCAGCGACTGGTTCCAGAGGCCTTGCAGCGTGGCGGGCAATCCGCCGGGCCGGCTGGCGCCGATCGACAGATAGCGGCCGAATTGAAAATAGAGCGCCGCCAGCAGCGGATCGGGCGCTCCCGCGGCCACGCGGCTCAGGCGCTCGTCGGTGGGAAGATCCGGCGCGGCGCCGGCGAGCTGAAATTGCATGCGGCGGAAATAGCGCTGATAATCGGCCACATGCTCGGCGCGGAGCTGTTCGTAGGGCTGGCGCGCGGCTCGAATGCGCGCGTCGCAGGTCTTCTCGGGGGAGTTGCCTCCAAAGTCGGTCGCCGCCGCGAGCAACAACGTGACGGCGTTGGCGTGATCCACCAACAGTTCCGAGCCCTCCGTGAGAATATTTCCCCCTTCGGCGATTCCGCTGAGCACCGCGTGGAACCGCACACCCGCCTGGCCCTCCGCGTCGAGGTTGGGATCGCGGGCGATGGCCTTGCCATCCATCGCGATGCGGTCCGCGCCGTCCGACCGGCTGACGGCGTCCTGCTCGCGGCTGAGCGCCGCGCGAAACGAAATGCGGTGGGGACGGTCGCAGGTGAGGCGAATCGCAATCACCTGTGCGGGAGCCGAGGCGAAAACCTCGCGAGTGTACAGGGAGCCGCCGGCGCGATAGCGGACGCGCACGATCGCGGAATCCAGATCGAGCTCACGCGTATACTCCGTGGGCTCCTGTTCGCCGAACCGCAGGGTCAAATCGCCGAGCGTCTGATACGGCGGCATGCGGCTGGGGATGGCGATCATGTCGCGCGCGGCCAACGCTTCAGCTTCGGCGGGCTTGCCGGCAAACAGCAGGCGCCGCACTTCGGCCAGGGCCGCTCGGCCGGCGGGATTGTTGCGGTCGCGCTTTTCGCCCGCCCAAACGGTGCCTTCGTTTAACTGAATGCGCTCATCGCCGACGCCGCCGAACACCATGGCGCCCATCCGTCCGTTGCCGATCGGCAGCGCTTCGGTCCACCTCGTGGCGGGATGCCGGTACCACAGCACGTACGAGCGATCGGCCGCGCTCGCCGAGCACGCCGCCACGCAGGCGAGCATAATTATTCGGTTGCGAACTTTCATCTCTTGTTATGTAACATCTTGTTTGGACCGCATGCGAAACATCATCGCCAATCTCTTGCTGGCTCTCGGGCTTCTCAGCGCCATGCGGGCGCCGATCCGCGCCGAAACCTTCCAGCCGGCGTCCACCGAGCGCCGCCGCATGCTGTTTAATCGCGATTGGAGGTTCCAACTCGGCGACCATCCGGGCGCGGAGTCCCGCGACTACGACGATGCTTCCTGGGAGGCCATCGCCCTGCCGCACTCCTTCAGCCTCCCGTATTTCCGCTCCGCCCGGTTCTACGTGGGATACGGGTGGTATCGCAAACATTTCGAGATGCCGCGGGAGTGGCTAGGCGGAAGGCTGTTTCTGGAATTCGACGGCGTTTTTCAGGATGCCGAGCTGTTCGTGAACGGGCGGCGCGTGGGCACGCATCAGGGCGGCTATACGGGCTTCTCCATCGACATCACCGGCGCGCTGGTAATCGGCGACAACCTGGTGGCCGTGCGGGTCAATAACAATTGGAATCCGCAACTGGCGCCCCGCGCCGGAGAGCACGTGTTCCTGGGCGGCATCTATCGCGATGCCTACCTGGTGGTCACGGACCCGCTGCACGTGGCGTGGTACGGAACCTCCGTGACCACCCCGGAGATCTCGGCGGAAGCGGCGCGCGTCAACGTCAGGACGGAGATACGAAACGACGGAAGCGCGGCGCGACGGTTCACGCTCGAGACGTCCATCGTGGACCCGGACCGGCAGGTGGTGACACGCATGCGCACCATCCACACCATTGCGGCGGGCGAGACCGCCGCGCTGGAACAGACCAGCGAATGGATCCGCCATCCCAAGTTGTGGCACCCGGATCATCCCTACCTGTACAGCGTGTACACCGAGATTCTAGACGGCGCCAAGGCGGTTGACGATTTTCTGTCCCCACTGGGATTCCGCTGGTTCCGTTGGACCGCCGATCAGGGCTTCTTCCTCAACGGCGAGCACCTGTATTTACGCGGCGCCAATGTGCACCAGGACCATGCGGGCTGGGGCATCGCGGTTACCCAGGCCGGCGCGTATCGCGACGTGAAGCTGATCAAGGACGCGGGATTCAACTTCATTCGCGGATCGCATTATCCGCACAGCCCCGCGTTCGCGGAGGCCTGCGACCGGCTGGGCATCATTCTGTGGTCGGAGAACCCGTTTTGGGGTAAGGGCGGCTTCGGCAAAGATGGGTTCTGGAATGCGAGCGCCTATCCGGTTCGGCCGGAGGACTTCGCACCCTTCGAAGAAAGCTCGAAACAACAACTGCGGGAAATGATTCGGATCCATTTCAATCATCCTTCGATTGCCGTCTGGAGCATGGCCAACGAAGCCTTCTTCACGGAAAACGTGGAGCGCGCCAAGGACCTGGTGCGAAGCTTGGTGGATCTCAGCCATCGACTGGATCCCACGCGGCCGGCGGCAGTGGGCGGCGCGCAGCGCAAGGGTTTCGACCGGCTGGGCGACGTGGCCGGATACAATGGCGATGGCTCCTGGCTGTTCCTGAATCCGGGGATTCCGAACATGGTCTCGGAGTACGGCGCGCTGGGCAAAGGCGTGCCCGGCGAGTACGATCCCTACTTCGCCGACCTGGCGACGCAACCCGAATTCCCGTGGCGCGCCGGGCAAGCCATTTGGAGCGGATTCGACTACGGCACCATCGCGGGCAAACAGGGGTTCAAAGGCATCGTCGACTATTTCCGGCTGCCCAAGCGAAGCTGGTATTGGTACCGCAATGCCTATCTGCACATTCCTCCGCCGGACTGGCCGCAACCCGGAACGCCGGCGAAGCTCCTCTTGACGGCCGATAAGAGCATCCTCCACGGCGCCGATGGAACCGACGATTGCCAGTTGATTGTCACGGTGGCCGATGCGCGCGGCCGTCGCATCGGCAATTCGCCGACGGTCACGCTGCGTGTCGAATCGGGGCCGGGCGAATTCCCAACCGGGCCCGCCATCACGTTTACGGCCGATTCGGAAATCATGATCGTGGAAGGCCAGGCCGCCATCGAGTTCCGCTCGTATTACGGCGGCCGCAGCATAATACGCGCGAGTTCTCCGGGCCTCGAGGACGCCACGATTACGCTGACGACGGAGGGCGACCCCATCTACATCGAGGGCAAAACGCCGCCGGTTGCCGCGCGTCCCTATGTGCCGTCGAATCGAGCCGGGTTCCGTTCCACGGTGGAATCGGTAGCGGACGTCGGCCGGGATCGTCCAACGCGTTCGAGCAGCGCGGCCGCGGGTCACCCGGCGCGCTCCGCCAACGATGGCGACCCGGCGACGAGTTGGCAGCCGACGGAAGGGGACCGAAGCGCCTGGTGGCAAGTGGATCTGGAAGGATTCTACCTGATCTACTTCTCCAAGATCCGCTTCGCCGCGGCCGGGGTGCACGGCTACAAGATAGAAGTTTCGAAAGACGGCCAGCATTGGGATACCGCGGTGGACCGAAGCGCATCGCGATCGACGGACGCCGAAAGGGCGGACAACCTACCTGCCGGCACGGTGATCCGCTACCTGCGTCTGACGTTCCCGGCGAATGCGGGCCCGGAGACTTGCGGAGTGGCGGAAGTCTCGCTGTTCGGCTTGATGTGGGCGGAGTGAGTTTTCGGCGGACAAATGGTGCGAAACGTGGTATGACCATTTGGTATGATCATTGGTAGTAATAATGAAGACAGCGATTTCCATAAATGACGGATTATTGCAGGAAGCCGACGAAACTGCGCGGCTGATGGGGCTGAGCCGCAGCCGGCTTTTTGCGCTGGCAGTCGGCGATTTCCTGCAGCGACAGCGGCGGGAACAGATGCTGCTCCGGCTCAACGAGGTTTATGCCGAGAGTCCGCAGCCGGCGGAAAAACCTCTGTTGAAGGGAATCAAGGCGAAGGTGCGCCGCGCAGTCAAGGAACGTTGGTGAGCGAGATTCGGCAGGGACAAGTGTACTGGCTTGACTTTGGACCAGCAGCCGGTTCGGCGCCGGCGGACCGGCATCCTTGTGTGGTTGTCCAGAACGATGTTTTCAACCGGAGCGCGATTCGAACTAGCGTCGTGTGTCTGATTACCTCGAACCTGGGCAGAGCGAACGCGCCGGGCAACGTGCTTCTGAAGAAAGGCGAGGCCAATCTTCCGAAGGCAAGCGTGGTGAACGTATCGCAGATCCTGACGGTGGATAAGGCCGAGCTTGTGGAATCGATCGGTAAGTTAAGCGGCGCGGCGGCAGGTGCCGTACGCGACGGATTATCGTTGCTGTTCGATAGGCTGTGAGGACGTGTCTTCAAGCCAGCAGCGCTCGCCTAACCGCATCCGGTTCACGCGCAATAACGGTGAGAAACGCCCTGGCTGGGCCGCTTGGAACTCGGCGGCCATGTTCCCAGTGCTCCAAAGTCCGTTTGCTCAAACCGAACAATTTGGCGAATTCGCCTTGGGAAAGAGAGATCTTCTTTCTGATTGCCTTGACATCGATGTCCTCTGGGACGTATACCACACAACCTTGGTTCTCCTTGCCCTGGGCAAAGGCGAGTGCTTGCCTGGCACTCTCGATCATTCGCTCGCCCGCGGTTGGTTTCCGTTTCTTCATGCTGACTCCCTTGCCCCCGGTAGACCCTGACCATTTGCGCCAAGACCTGCTTCAACACGCGCCGTTCCTTCGGCGTCAAATCTGTTTTCTCATCCTAGCGCACTCCTCGGTACGCACCTCATCAGAACCGCACTTCGATTCTCACCACGTCGTGGACTTTCTCCAGCCGGACGCTCGACGCCGCCGGAGCCACGACCGCCCGGCCATCGATCAGCAGCGTCTTGATCGTACTTCCCGCGGGCAACGGGAAATGGGCGACCACATCGATCGGCGTGGCCGGCGCCTCGAGGTCCAGGATCATTTTGCCTGCGCTGGGGTAGGACAATTTCGCGGACACGGGACCGCCCATAGTGGTCGGAGCGTTGCGAATCGAGAGCTCGTCTCCCGGGGCCACCCACTCGGCGGGAATGCCCGGCATGAGATGAAGCGCGCCATCCATTTCGAGCAGCAGCATGTCGCGAACCATGTTCACCAGGTTGGCATTGGCCCAGGCTTCCGGCATGTCGCCATTGGCGGCCTGGTTATCGAGATTGCGGCCGATTGAGCTGTTCGGGCAGGCGGTCGGAAGGCTCTTATCCACGCGAGTCTCTTCGCGCCAAACGTTGGTGGTGTACGAATGGTTGAGCGTGGCCGTCAGCAGGGCGGCGGCTTTGGCAATATCGCCGCGACGCAGGTAGGTTTCGGCCACGTTCATCGAATTGCCGGGCCACACACCGCCGAAACCCAACCACGCCATGTTGGTGGGCAAGCCTTGTTTCATGCTGCTCTCCACGCGTTCCAGCAGGCCGGAGATCAGTGCATCGTCCGGGCGGAAAAAACCGGTGGGGTACACCGCTACGAAGCTCTGCGACCAGGCCGCTTGGGGGTTGGTGGGCATGGCGGGCAGATACGGCCGAGCGCCTTGTTCCAGCTTGATGGCGCGCTCGATCGAAGCAAGGATCGCTTGCCGGTAGTTGGCAGACTCTTCGGCAAGCCAGGCGGCGTCTTCCTTGCGGCCGAGTTCGAGAGCCGCTTTACGGGCGCACTCCACTGCGTACAACGCAAAAAAATTGTGCGCATACGCGTGGCCTTCCGGGATGCCGCTATCGCCGTAGCTCCAGGGCAGCAGACCTGTCCAGTAGGGCTTTTCGGAGGTCGGTAGTTGGAGTTTGGTTTCGGCTCGGCAACTCCAGGGAATCGCGCGGTGAGTGGGCCTGGCGCCGACGGGAACATTGCCTTCTTCCAACTCGGTTTCCTCGCGGTGGTAGCGAATCCAATTCGCGGCGGCGATGAGGTGCGGGTAAGCGCGAGTCAGCCAGTTACGGTCGCGGGTGAATTGGTAATGCTCCCAAACGCCAGCCGCGTTGCCGCCGATGTTGTCCCAGGAGGGCCAACCGCTGATCGGCGGGCCATCCCACTCGCCATCATCCATCTGAATGCGAAACGCGTGCTCGAGAGACTGAGCGGCGAGGTCGGAGCGCCCCACGAGTTGCAGGGCGCGCGCCTGGAAGTATTCGCCGCGGCCCCAGAACTGGCGGTAGCCGCCGGGGCCATCGAGGATCCAGAGATCGCCGGCCGCGTCGTATTCCGTCAGGATCAGGACAAAGGCGAATGAGGAGTAGAAGAAATCTTCCAGCTCCTTTTGCGGTAGATGGATTTGCGGCCCCTTGGCCCAAAGCGTCTGCCACGATTCTCGCGCGCGGCTGAGCAGGGCCTCGCCGGAGTCTTGGCGGATGGAATTTGCTTTGGCCGCCGGAAGATCGTAGGGAACTTTGAGCCACACGGTGCGCGTGGAGTTGGCGGGGACGTCCCAGCGGCAGGCCAACGTCAGAGCGGAGTCCTTGGACGAACACTCAACTGGGCCGCCTTCCGCCAAGACGATTTCGTATCCGTCGCGCGACACCAGGGCTCGCTGCCCGGTTCGCCCCGCCAGGTTGTAATGCTTGCCGCTCAACTGCGTCTCGAGCGTAACCGCCGCGGCCGAGCGGTTGACCGCTTGCAATCGCACCACGTCCAGGCCTTGTTTTGCGGCGGACTCCGCGGCAAAGGCCAGTTCCTCGAGCGCCACATCGCCCGCGCTCCAGTGCGTCACGATGAAGGGGTAGCGGCCTTCCCACAGGCTCTGCGGCCCGGCGGAAAGCGCTGTCTCGCGTTCACCCTCAATGCGCAGCGTGCGAATATCGAGCGCGCCGTCCATCTGATCGCTGAAGCCGAACGGCGAATCGAGCGGTTTGCGTTTGAGGCTCCATTGCGACCACCGCAGATTGCCATCCTTCTCGACGATGGTCTTATGACTGCCCATGGGCAATCCGATGACGCTGTGCGCATTCGTATTGGTGAATTCGTGGGTGATGTGAAAGGGCTCTGCAGCGAAGGCCGCACCCACCGTGCATAAAATTGCAGTGATGAATTTCATGGCGATGGTTGCCATTATATAGGTTGGATATGGCGAAGTCGCTGGTTCTGGCGAGCGCGGCGGCGCTCATCGCCTTGCGCGCGGCGACATCTCCCGGCGCCGTCGTGAACTCGATCGGCATGACGCTGGTGACGATTCCACCAGGCAGCTTCGAGATGGGCGTCGATTCCGTGCCTCTGCCGGCGGAGCTACTGAAGGGGCCGCCGGGCGTGATCTACGACCGGCCGAGCAATGCGGGGGATTACGACGAGGCGCCGGTTCACAAGGTGACGATCGCCAGGCCGTTTTTGATGAGCGTCACCGAAGTGACCATCGAACAATACCGGCGATTCCGGCCGGCCTTTGCCGGCAACCCGTATTACGCGCCCTACGCTTCGGGCATCGGTTGGCACGATGCCGTGGCGTTTACGCAATGGCTCAGCGAAAAAGAGGGCAAGCCCTACCGGCTGCCCACGGAAGCCGAATGGGAATACGCCGCCCGCGCGGGGACGCGCACACCGTTTTCGTCGGGCTTTACGCCACCCGCGCCCGAGACCGCGAACCAGTGGGGCTTGAAGAACATGCACACGGGCGTTGCGGAGTGGTGCCTGGATTGGCATGGGCCGTATCCGAGCCAGCCGCAGATCGACCCCATCGGACCGGCATACGGCATCGCGCGGGTGGTGCGCGGCGGCGGCCTGGACTACAAGGCTTCGAAGACCGATGGCGGCAAGCACCTGCCGGCCGAGATGCCTTACTATGCCCGCTCCGCCAATCGCGCCAGTGTGGCCCCTGCGTTCGCCTCGCCCACCGACGGCATCGGGTTCCGCGTCGTGCAGGCTCCCATGCCCGATTCGAAACCGCTGCCCGATGAAACGCCTCTCGTGTCCACGGCAGTGAAACAGACCGCGCCGCCGGACGCGACGAGCGGGCCCGATCCGCGTAAGCCTTATTACTACACGCGCGTTCTGTTTCCCGATCTGGGCGATCACGGCATGCGGGCCGTGGGTTGGAAGATCGGGCTCAAACCGGGACTGGGCATCGCGTACCACAACTCGGCGGTGCAGGTTTGCCCGAACGGCGATCTGCTGGCTGCCTATTACAACACACCCAAGGAAGAGGACGACCCCGACCAGACCATCCTCACGACGCGGCTGCGCTACGGGGCCGAGGATTGGGACATGCCGGAACCGTGGCCGGATTTCGCCGATGCGGCTGACGCGGCTCCCGTCATCTGGAATGACCATGGCAAAATGTGGTTCTTCTGGGGATCGCCGCGGCTGCTGGGCGGCCCGCCATTCGAGGACATGACGTCGCCCGATAGCGGCGCGACCTGGAGCGCGGTCGAGTTTCCAAAGCTCACCGGCACGGTTGGTAAGTTCACGCCGCAACCCATCAACAGCGTGGTGCGCGCGAGCGATGGCACCATCTATCTTCCGGTGGATGGCGCGGGCAGCACCTCGGTGGTATTCGCTTCCAGGGACGAAGGGAAGACCTGGTTCGATACCGGCGGCCGTACCGCGGGACGCCACACCACGTTGGTCATCGGCAAGGATGGATCGCTGATCGGCTTCGGCGGCAAGAACTCCGCGATCGATGGCTTCATGCCCAAAGCCGTCAGCCGCGATGGCGGCAAGACCTGGGAGAAATCGAAGACACCATTCCAGCCCTTGGGCAGCGGCCAGCGTCCCAGCGCGATTCGGCTGGCATCCGGGCGCCTGTTCTTTGTCGCCGATTTGTTCGACAGGAAGAAGCTCGGCGAAAAAGGCGCCGGCGCGTTCGTGGCTCTGAGCGACGACGATGGCGCGACCTGGAAGACGCGCCGCCTGCCGGGACTGACCACCGTGGGCTACACCACCGCTACCGAAGCTCCTAACGGCGTGATCCATATCGTGACGTCGAAGTGCGTGCCGCCAGTGCACATCGAACTGAACGAAACCTGGGTGATGGAGGGCGGACCGCCGGCCGCCTGGCCCGCCGATCCGCGCGGCGCGCGCGAGTATCGCGAGCATTATTCCGATGGAAGCCCGCGAGCCACCTGGAACGCCGGAGTCGCATCCGACGGACGGTATGTGCTGGACGGCAGGCAGGTGTTTTATTACCCAAACGGACAGAAGCAATGGGAATCCACGTATCGGAGCGGGCGTAAGACGGGCGTGGAAACCTGGTGGAACGCGGCGGGCGCAAAGCAATGGGAGCGCACCTTCCGCGCGGACGGGACCTGGGTCTGGCGAATCTACGACGCCGCGGGCCAGGTCTCGGCGGAATCGCGCTGGCAGGGCAAGAAACTCCTCGATGCCAACCCGGAAGGGAGCTTGAGCCGGCACAGCCTGCCGTAGTCTCTCACCCATGCACACCGTGCGCTGGCTCGACCTCGGCATTATCGCCGCCTATATGGCGGGCTTGGTTTCGTTGGGGATCCGTTTCTCCCGCCGACAGACGTCCACGGATCGCTACTTTGTCGCCAAACGAAATATCCCCGGCTGGGCCCTGGGCATGTCGCTGCTGGCCACCTTGATCAGCAGCGTGACCTTCATCGCCTACCCCGGCTCCGCCTATGCCGGCGATTGGGCGAACCTGGTTCCAGGGCTGATGGCGGCGGTCGCGCTGGCGGTGACGGGCCTGGTGGTGGTCCCGTTTTACCGGCACGCCGTCAACATGAGCTCGTACGAGTATTTCGGCAAGCGCTTCGGTTACGGCGCCCGCGTGTACTCGTCCCTGGCTTTCGCGCTCCGCCATTTTTCGAAAATGGGGTTTGTGTTTTATCTGCTGGCCCTAGCGATCAACGGTATCGCCGGCTGGAAGACCGATTCCGTCATTATCGCGGTGGGCATCGTCACGGTCTGCTATACCTTGATCGGCGGCATGGAGACCGTGATCTGGGCGGACGTCATCCAGGGTTTCGCGCTGTGGCTGGGCATCGCGGTCTGTGCCGCCTTTCTGCTGTTTCTGCCCGCGGGCGGACCTGCCGCGGCACTCGCGACCGCCTGGCACAGCCACAAGATCAGCCTGGGAAGCATGGCTATGGATTTCTCGCGGCCCACTATCCCGGTGCTCGCCTTGTACGGTTTCGTCTACTACCTGCAGCAATTCATGGCGGACCAGACGATCGTGCAACGGTACCTGGCGGCGCGCTCGGACCGCGCCGCGGTGCGCGGCGTAGCGCTGGGAACCGCACTTTGCATTCCAGTTTGGACGCTGTTCATGTTTCTGGGAACGATGTGCTGGGTGTTTTACCGAACCACGGGCGAAAGGCTTCCGGCGGCCGTGAGCAAGGCGGACCAGGTTTTCCCGCATTTCATCGCCACCCACATCCCTTTCGGACTGGCCGGCTTTTTCATGGCGGCATTAGTCGGCGCGGCCATGGCCAACCTGTCGTCCGACTTCAACAGCCTAGCCGCCATCGTAGTGGAAGATTACTACCGGGTGCTGCGTCCGCGGGCCACCGACCGGCAACGCCTGGCGGTTGCCAAATTTGTAGTCGCGGTCTGCGGAGTACTGTGCATCGTTGTGGCGACGGCCCTGGCGCACACCAACGGGACCGCGCTTTCGCTGTGGTACACCATCTCGGGCATCGTGGCCGGCGGGCTGGCCGGTCTCTTCCTGCTGGGGTTCCTGGTGGCGCGGGCCGGTAAAGCAGCCGCCTATGCCGGCATTGCCGCCAGCCTGCTGGCGACCGCCTGGGCCACCTTGACACTCGATGGCGGCAAGGTCTGGAACCTGGGGCGTTTCAATTATCCGTGGCACAGTTTCATGATCGGCGTGGTTGGCAATGTCGTCCTGCTGGTCGCCGGTTGCGCCGTGAGCGTGTTGTTTCCCAATCGCGATCCGGCGCGCCGGCAGATGACCGTCTCCGGCTGGCTGCGCCGGCGAACCAATCATGCTTCGTGACGGTACACATCCCAGCCGAGGTAGGTTTCCATGGCCTCGGCAACCGCCGCGTCGCAATGGGACGCGCTCATGGCCGCGTGATGCTCGAAGCCGTTCTTGCAGATGTAGCGCATCAACTCTTGCAGTCGCGGAACTTCAACCACGGCGCGGGAGCCGAACGTATGCAGTTCGTCGCTGGTGAAGCGGCCATGGCCCACGTACGCGCGGATGCGCCCGGCCCGGTCGTCGGTGCTCACGCGCGCAAATGTCAGGGGTCCGGCCGGCGCGCGGCCCGCCAGCGCTCCATAGGTGTTGTGTTCGCCGAGGGTGGTTCCTAAAATGGGCGCCGTCCCCACCTTCACGTCCGGCAGAAAACTCTTCGCCCAATTGCCGCAGTGGAAGAGCACGCACTTGTTGGGGTCGCGGCCATAATTGTTGTTCCAGTCCACCAGTGCGCTGGGCGTCCCGGATGCCAGTTGCAGCGCGTACATGGCGACCACGCCGGTGATATCCACTTCGCACGCGCTGGGCATCAGCCCTTCGCTCATCATGCTCATGAGGGTGCAGCAGTTCACGCCGAAATTCTGCTGCATGGAGCTCCAGCACTGAATAGCCGTGGCCACCAGGCCGTTTTCCGCCATCCAATCGCCCAGCACGATCCCCAGCTTGGCCATATGCACCAGGGCGGAAGCGGGTACCGCCGAGACGTCGGCGTAGGCGCCGATATCGCGCAGCTTGGCCTTCACCCGCGCGTCGTCATCGGCCAGCCGTTGCGCGCGGCCAAAGACGTCCGAAAGATCGATGGTGGAAACGCCGATCCCGCAAGCCTGCAGGAGCTTTTCGCTGTAGCGCGTGGTGTTGAAGGCGTTGGGCCGCGCTCCGACCGCGCCGATGCGCGCGCGCCGCAGGCCGCCGGCCACCCGGCAAACCGCGAGAAAGTTTTCAAGGTCGGCGCGGAATTCCGGCGAGCACACCGGCACCGTGTGCAGTTCCGTCAAGCTGAACGGAATGCCGAACTGGCGCAGGTTGTTGCAGACCGAAACCTTCCCGCAGAAGGCATCGCGCCGCGTCTCGACGCCCAGCCGGTCCATATCGTCGGGGTAGGCCTGCACCAGCACCGGGACATTCAGCTCCGCGAGTTGGAGCGTTTCCGCGACTCCCTTTTCATCGCTGAAATTCGGCAGCGAGACCAGCACGCCGCGGATGCGGCCGCGGTGGGCGCGAAACAGTTCCGCGCAGCGTTGCGCGTGCGCCCAGGTCTCGACGCCCCCGAGCTTCGTCGCGCCCTCATCGAGCATCACCGCTTCGAGATCCATCTCCGCGAACAGGCGGGCGATGTCGCGGCGCGCTTCGGTGACCAGGTGATCCGGGAAAAAGTCCCGGTTGCCGACGATTACGCCCAACGTCATTTTCGACATACGGTACCTCGCTTACCGGCGGGCGAACAAACCGAACTGGTCCGCGTTTTTCGCGGTGATGAGTTCGCAATCCACCGATTGTTTCTCCGGCGCGCCCGTGGAGCCGGCGGTCAGGTAGCGGTGCGCCTGTTCCACGGCGGCCGTGGCGATGCGCGCCGCGGGTTGCAGCACGGTCGCCTGGATGGCGCCGGCGCGAATCGCCGCCAGCGCGTCCGGGCTTCCATCGAAGCCCACCACAATCACTTTTGCCAGGCCGCTGGCCTGGAGCGCCGCCGAAGCGCCCAGCGCCATGGTGTCGTTCCCGGCAATCACGCCCTTGATGCCGCGGTTGGCCTGGATGATGGTCTCCATCTTTTGAAAGGCCTCTGTCTGGCTCCAGTTGGCGCTCTGCCGGGCGGCAAGGTGGAGGCCGGGGTACTTGTCCAGCACGTCGTGATAGCCTTGCGACCGGATCCCGGCGTTGGTGTCCGATTCCCGCCCCACCAGCTCGACGTAGCTTCCTTTTTCGGCCATCAGCCGGACGAATTCCTGTGCGCCCACGGTTGCGCCCTGGTAATTATTGGAGACGATCTGGGCGATCGCGACGCCGCTCAAATTAATCTCGCGATCGATCAGAAATGCGGGGATGCCGGCCGCCGCGGCCTTGCGCACGGCCGCAATCGAAGCGTCGGCGCCGGCATTATCCAGAATGATGGCAGCGGCGCGGTTGGCGATGGCCATGTCGAACAGCTCATCCTGTTTATGCGCGTCATCGTCATGGGTGTTCACCAGGACCTGGTAGCCGAGCTCGCGGGCGCGCGCGGCGGCGCTATCGGCTTCCGCCTTGAAGAACGGATTGTCGTGCGATGGCGTGACGATAGCGATGGTCTTGGGACCTGAGTTAGAGGCCTGTCGCGGGCCGCAGCCGGCCAGCATTAGGGCGAGCGCGCAACCTCCTAGGATGACGCCGTTGGCTGCCATTGCACCCTCCGCTGGAGTTGATCGAGCACTACCGCTATCACAATCACCGCGCCTTTGATCACAATCTGCCAGAATTCCGAAACACCTAGCAACACCAAGCCGTCAGCCAGCGCGCCGATGACCAACGCTCCGATGATGGTTCCGCCGATGGTCCCCCGTCCGCCCATCAGGGAGGTGCCGCCCAGCACCACCGCCGCGATGGCGTTCAGCTCGAACGATTGCCCCGTGGCGGGATGCGCGGCGCCCAGCTCCGACGCAATGATCAGCCCCACGGCCGCGGAACAAAAACCGGAGATGACGTACACCAGCAATTGGATCCGTTTCACCCGCACACCGGAGAGCAGAGCGGCCCGCTGGTTGCCGCCCACCGCGTACACATGCCGGCCGAACGCAGTCCGCGCCGCCAGGAACGCGCCCGCCAGCGCAAACACAATCATCAGCCAGATGGGAACCGCAATGCCGAGGAGCGTTCCCGAGCCGAGCCACGGGAAGCCCGTGTTGCGCAGGCCGGCTTCTCCCGCGAGGTGCGGAAACGTGGCGCCGTTCGAGAGCAGCAGAGCGGCGCCGCGCGCCGCGTACATCGTCCCCAGCGTGGCGATGAAGGGAGCCACCGCAAGGCGCGCCACCAGCAGTCCGTTGATGGCTCCCACCAAGGCACCGGCAAGCACGGCAATCGCCACCACCAGCCAGACCTGAAAATAGACCACGACGCCGAAAATGGAAAGGGTCAGGCCATGGTCGATCAGCCCGCCCGCGATCATCCCGGCCAGACCCGCGATGGAGCCTACCGAAAGATCGATGCCGCCGCTCAGGATGACGAACGTCATTCCGACCGCCATGATGGCGTTGATGGCGACGTGCTTCAGCAGGATCGCCAGATTGGCGGCGGTCAGAAATGCCGGCGATAACAGCGAAAGCGCAACCACCAGCCCGACAAGCGCCAGCAGCGCGCGCAGGCGAAAGAGCACGGCCACGCACCCGCGGCCGGCTTCAAGCGTATGCACAATCGCCTCCGTCCGGGTACGGCGCCACCGGTGACGACGCACTCACCAGGCGTTCTTCCGTAGCGTCCGCCACGGAGAACTCGGCGCGAATGCGGCCGGCCGCCATCACCACGACGCGCGTCGCGGCGGTCAGAATTTCTTTGGGATCGGAGGACGTGAACAGAATGGCCATGCCCCGCGCCGCCAGCCGGCGCATCGCCGCATAAATCTCCATGCGGGCGCCCACGTCCACGCCGCGCGTGGGCTCGTCGATCAGCAGCACTTTGGGCGATGTCAGCAGGTATCGCGAGAGGACCACCTTCTGCTGATTGCCTCCGCTGAGCGAAACAATGGGCGCATCCGGTCCCGCGGCGCGGATGTGGAATTCGGCGATCCGCTCCGCGGCGGCGCGGGTCTCGCGGCGCGGCGAAAGGTACAGCCCCTGGCTCCATCTGCCGAGGCTGGCCAACGTCATATTCTGCCGCACGGAAAGCGTCGGCACGATACCGGCCGCCTGCCGGTCTTCCGGCATCAGCGCCATGCCGCCAGCGATCCGCTCCGGGATGCCGAGCCGTTCCACCGCGCGTCCGTCGAGCCGGATCGACCCGCGCGATCCGCGCCGCAGGCCGATTAAGCACTCGAACAATTCCGTGCGCCCGGCCCCCAGGAGCCCGTAAAAGCCCACGATCTCGCCGGCTCGCGCGGTGAAAGAGAGATCCCGCAAAACGGGGTTGCCGTCCTCCCGATGACAATTGAGATGCGCGACTTCAAGCATCGGGCGGCCGCATGCCGGCGGCAGTGACGGCCGGTGCGACGGGCCTCGCTCCACCGCGCCCGTCATGTTCTCCACCATCCAGGCTACGCCGGCCGATTCGGCGGGCGCCTCCGCCGCAACCCGGCCATCGCGCAACACCGTTACACTGTCCGCAATGCGTGCCAACTCGTCCAGGCGATGGGAAATATAAACGATCGCCACCCCGCGCTCTTTCAGTTCGGCGATCAGGCGAAACAGCACCTCGACTTCGGCGCCGCTCAGGGCCGAAGTCGGCTCGTCCATGATCAGCACGCGGATGTCGCCGTAAACCGCCTTGGCAATTTCCACCGTCTGCCGTGCTCCCAGAGGCAGATCGCCCACCGGCGTGCGGGGATCCACGTCCAGCGCCAGGCGCGACAGCACCTCGCGGCAGCCACGTTCCTGCGCGCGTCGGCGGATGATGCCGAAGCGCGCCTGTTCGCGCCCCAGGAAGATGTTGTCGGTCACACTGAGGTTCGGCAGCAGGCTCAATTCCTGATGGATCATCGCGATCCCGTGCGCCGCGGCTTCGCGAGCCGAAGCCAGGCGGATGGTCTCGCCCGCCATTCCAAGAGTTCCGGAGGTCGGCTGGTCCTCGCCCGCCAGGATGCGCATCAAAGTAGTTTTGCCGGCACCGTTCTGGCCCACCAGGGCATGTACGCGCCCGCGGTGCACATGGAAATTCACTCGATCGAGCGCCAGAGTGCCGGGATACTGCCTGGAGACGCCGCGGGCCGCGAGAACAGCTTCGGCGATCACGGCCGGCCTCGCTTCACGGCGAGCGTCACCGGCACAATTTCCGGCAGATCGCTTTCCGATGGCCATACGGCGGCGCCGGAGAACATAACGATGCTTCCCGCCAGGTCCCGAGTCGGAAAGGACGCCAGCGCCGCGGAAACCCGATCGTTGAGCGCGTTTCCCACCTGCGCAAATTGTAGCTGGTTGACGAACTGGCTGAACTGGATGAAGGGCAACGCATCGCGCAGAGTGGTTCCGCGAATCACCGGCCCGATTTCGATCGCGGCATGCGGGCGGCCATCGTACGGTTGGGTATCGATGGTCAGCAGGCCGGCGCGGGAACTGGTATCCACGCGCAGTACGCGGCCTTCGCCCTTCACCAGAAACGCACCGCCGCGAGGGCCGCCTTGGCGGAGAATCTCGGCTACGTCCACCGCTCCGGCGGATACGGCCGGCAGCAATTTCGAGGTCCACATGGAATCCACGTATTGACGCGCATCGAACGGACGGCTCCGGCCGGAATCCGTCCCGCTTTGGTCGATGGGCCGCACCGTCCAGGGAACGCAGGAAACCAGGAGCATCGAAGCCAGGGCGGGCAACGCCGAACCCCTGGGGCAGCGCGGCTTCATTGCGCGGTACTGGCCTTTTCCGAGACGGCCCGCTGGGCGGCCGGCCCGGATAGTGTGGCGTCGTTGGGAGCAAGGAGCGCGCGAGCCGTGGCGCGGTCCGTGATGAGCACGTTGATCAGGCGCCCGATCAAGGCGGCACGAATGGCCCCGACCTTGCGCCGGCCGCCCGCCACTCCGACCACGCGGTTCACGTTGCGCAGTTGCTCCAGCTTCATGCCGATTACGCGGTTATTCAGCGGAGTGATCACCGGCGCGCCCTGCGCGTCGAAAAACCGCAGGCAGATATCGCCGACGGCATTCTTGTTGCGGAGGGTCTGCAGTTCGCTGGCCGAAAACACGTTGCCGCTGGCCGCTAGCAGGCGCGAGGGTTCGATGCCGCCGATGCCCACCAGCGCCAGCGTCACCGTGCCGATCAGCCCCAGGGCCTCCTGCACGTACCGGTCGCTCAACAACACGCGCGCGGCATCCGCCGATCCCACCACTCCCGGCGCGGGCAGCAGAGTCGCCGTTCCGCCCACTAGGTTGGCGAAGCGGCGCGTCAAGTGGGTGGCATGAACTTCGGCGCTGGGGTTGCCAACGCCTCCCAAAATCTGCACCACACGCGCGCCGGCGTTGCGCGTGCTGGGTTGCATGGCGTCCACCATGGCCAACAGGGCCGCGCTCCAGGAAGAGATACCGACGACTTCTCCGGGCTTCAAGGTCGTCTCGACATAGTAGGCCGCGGGCGGACCCAGGTCGCGCACGATCTGGTCATCCTCCCCGACGGAATCGACCACAATCGCTTCCTTGAGCCCGTACTTCTCCTGCAATCCATCTTCCAGCTCAGGGTGCGCGCCGGACGGTACGCTGACGGTGATGCGTACGATGCCGGCCTTTTCCGCCCGCTGAAGGATGCGCGAGATAGTGGACTGCGATATGTTCAGCCGGTTCATGATTTCCGTCTGGCGCAGGCCCTGTTCGTAGTACATGCGCGAGACCTTGGTCATCAACCGCAACTCGTCGATTCGAGCCATGCTGCTATCCTTTGCCCACGGTACGCTCAACGGCCTCGCGCCAACCGTCATACAGACGGGCGCGCTCGCCGGCGGCCATCCTGGGGTGGAACTGGTCCTCCGCGCGCGGAAGACCGGCAAGTTCCTCCAACGACCGCCAGATACCCACGCTCAACCCGGCGAGCCACGCGGCGCCCTTGGCGGATACGTCGGCCGCGCCGCTGCGCAGCACCGGACGTTCCAGCATATCCGCCTGAAACTGCATCAGCAAGTCGTTGCGGCTGGCCCCTCCGCCGGCCAGCAGCGCGGGCAGAGTGCGTGCCGTGTCGCGCTCCATGGCCGCGAACACGTCGCACACCTGGTACGCGATCGACTCCAAAGTGGCGCGAGCCAGGTGCGCCGCGGCCGTGCCCTGCGTCAACCCCGCGATCAAACCGCGCGCCGCATCGTTCGAATAGGGGGTGCCCAGTCCGGCGAAAGCGGGCACGACATACACGCCGCCGCTATCGGCAGCCGTGAGAGCCAGCCGCGCCACGTCTTCGGCGGGGCTCGGCAGCCGCAACAGCTCGCCCAGCCATTGCACGGCTCCGCCCGTGACCGGAATATTGCCTTCCAGGGCGTATCGGGTCTCACCGGCGCTCGACCAGGCGATGGTTGTGGCGAGGCCCTCGGCGGAAGCCATCGGTCCCTCGGTGATGGTCATGAGCGACGACCCCGTTCCATAGGTCGCCTTTACAGCGCCCGGCCCGAACACGCCGTGCCCGAACAGGGCGGCGTGCGAATCGCCGGCCAAAGCGCCGATGGGAACGCCCGCGGGGATGGCGCCGTGCTCCACGGTGGCGCCGAAAATGTGGCTCGATGGATGCAAAGCCGGCAGCGCGGCACGCGGGATCGAGAAGAGCTCCAGTAACTCCTGGTCCCAGTCCAAATACTCGAGGTTCAGCAGTTGCGTCCGCGAAGCATTCGTAAGGTCGGTGGCATGGACCGCTCCGCCGGTCAGGTTCCATAGCACCCAGCTATCCACGGTGCCGATCGACAACTCGCCGTCCGCCGCGCGCCGGAAGCCATCGGGAATCTGCTCCAGCAGCCAATGCGCTTTCGACGCCGAAAATAGCGGGCTGAGGGGCAAACCGCTGCGCTGCCTCACCAGGCATTCCGCGCCACGCTCGCGCAGCGCGGCACAAAAGGGAGCCGTCCGGCGGCACTGCCACACCACGCACGGACCCGCCGGTTCGCCCGTGCGCCGATCCCACACCACCACGCTTTCCCGCTGGTTGCTGACCCCAATGGCGGCCGGGGTAACGCCACCGGCCCGCAACAGACATTCGCCGGCGGCTGTCGCGATGCTGGTCCAAAGCTCCCAGGGGTCTTGCTCCACCCAGGCAGGCCGCGGGTAACGGATGAAAAGCGGCCGCGACGCGGATGCCACAATCTGTCCATCGCGGTCGATCAGCAGGGCTTTGGTGTTGGTGGTCCCCTGGTCGATGGCGAGAATGTGTCCGGCCGTCACTGCCGCACCTTGGCTTCGAGAAGCTCCAGCGCGGCTTGCCGGATGGCCTCCGGCGTCAGGCCGAAATACTCCAGCAACCATTCCGGCTTTCCCGTGGGAGCGAACCCGCGCACCCCCAGAATACGCACGGGAACCGGACACGCGCCCGCCGTGACTTCGGCCACCGCGCCTCCCAGGCCGCCGTGGATGGAATGCTCTTCGATGGTGACGATCGCCCCGGTGGCTTCCGCCGCGTCGAGAATGGCGTCGCGATCGAGCGGGCTGAGGCTTGCCATATTGATGACGCGCGCCGAAACGCCATCCTTGGCCATCAGGGCGGCCGCTTCCAAGGCCCGGCAAACCATCGTGCCGTTGGCGATCAACGTCACGTCCCGGCCCGGTTGGAGCACCGCGGCCGCTCCGATGCGGAAGCGGTAATCGGGAGGGTGGACGTTGGGAACGGGCATGCGGCTTAGACGCAGAAACACCGGTCCATCCACCTGGGCGGCGGCGCGCACCGCCTGGGCTGTCTCGCTGGGATCGGCGGGAACGATCACGGTGAGGTTCGCGACGGCCCGCGTCCAGGCCAGATCTTCCACGGAATGGTGAGTGGGGCCGAGTTGGCCGTACGCCAAGCCGCCCGCCATGCCGCACAGTTTCACGTTGGCTTGGGAATACGCCACGTCCACTTTGATCTGTTCCAGGGCGCGGCCCGTGAGGAAGCACGACGCGGCACAGACGAACGGAATCTTGCCTCCGTTGGCCAGCCCGGCGGCGATGCCCACCATGTTCTGTTCCGCGATTCCGACATTGACGAGCCGCTGGGGAAACCCCTTCAGGAACATCCCCAGGCGCGTCGAGCCGATGGCATCGTTCACCACCGCGACGATGCGCGGGTCCTGCTCCGCCAGACATTCCAAGGTCTGTGCAAACGCATCCCGGCAGTCGAAGCGCTCAGGCATTGAGGTCATCACCCAATTCGCGCAAAGCGGCGGACAGTTCGGCGTTGGTGGGAACGTGGTGGTGCCACTCGACGCGGTTCTCGATGAAGGAAACACCCTTGCCTTTGGTGGTCCTGGCGATGATGCAGCTCGGCCGCCCGGCCGCGAACGGCGCCGCCTGGAAAGCCGACGACAGCGCTGTAAAATCGTGGCCATCGATCTCGCGGACCGCCCAGCCGAACGCTTGGAACCGTTCGGCCAGGGGTTCGACGGCGATGGTGCTCTCGGTGGAGGCGCCCTGTTGGAGCCCGTTGCGGTCCACGATCGCGATCAGGTTATCGAGCCGGTAGTGGGCCGCGGCCATGATGGCTTCCCAGTTGCTGCCCTCCTGCAGTTCTCCATCGCCGGTCAGCACGAAGGTCCTCCAGGACGCTCCCTCCATTCTTGCCGCGAGGGCGGCTCCCACGGCAATCGGCAGGCCGTGGCCCAGCGGCCCGGTGCTGGCTTCCACGCCCGGAACGCCGGCACGGCTGGGGTGTCCGTTGAGGCGCGACAGCGGCTGCATGTAGTCCTCCAGCTCGTCCCACGGGAAGAAACCTTTCAGGGCCAGGGTCGCATAGAGCGACGCGGAACAGTGGCCCTTGCTCATGATAAAGCGGTCGCGGTTCGGGTCATCCGGCCGGCGCGGATCGACGCGCAGGGCTTCGAAGTAGAGCGAGACCAGGATGTCGGCGGCGGAGAGGTCGCCACCGGGATGGCCCAATTTGGCGCGATGCACCATGCGCAGGCTGGCGCGGCGAACGGTTCCGGCAAGGTCGCTGAAAAATGGGGCAGCGGGCGCGGCGGGAGTCTCCGCGGCCCTCTGAGAATAGTTATTCATAATAGCCCCTTTATGCATTTTACACGGTAACAGCAGTGCCCCAGTGGGGTCAAGAGGTACCAGCGCGGCGCAAAACGGGGGCTGGCGTGAACTGGGGGCTTGACGCCTGGAGTGCACGCGGCTATACTTCTGCCATCACGGCATATAAAGCTGGCTATGCATAAATATGCATACGTTACGCGAGGAGGTCTTTTGTGAGACGGTTTGTATTAACGCTGCTGGCCCTGGCGGCATGGATGGGCGCGCAGGAGTTTCGCGGTACTCTGACCGGCAGAGTTACCGAACCCAGCGGGTTGGGCGTGCCAAACGCCAAAATCTACGTCACCCAGGCGGAGACGAATTCGCATTCGCAAACGGTTTCCGGTCCGGACGGCAACTACACGGTGCCATTCCTGGCACCCGGTACGTACGAGCTCGCAATCGAGGCCAACGGATTCTCCAAGTATGTGCAGACCGGGATCCGGGTCTCGGCGGTTGAAGTCGTCACTGTCAACGCATCGATGCAAATCGGGGCTGTCGTACAGACAATTGAAGTTCACGCCGATGCTCCGCCGATCGAAAGCGCGACAGCATCGCAAGGCCAGGTGATCACCACGCAGCAGGCCGAGGACCTTCCCGTGAACGGGCGCAGTCCGATTGCGCTGGCGCGGACGGCGTACGGCGTGATCCCCAAGGAAAAACATGCTCTCACCGAGGTCCGGCCGTTCGATAACTCGGGCGCCGGCGATTTCTCGCTGGGCGGCGCCAACTCCAACTCCAACGAGTACTTGTTGAACGGCGTGCCGAACATGGTGAATGGCAGCCGCACGGTGGCTTACAGCCCGTTGCTCGACGCGGTCGATGAAGTCCGCGTGGACGAATTCCAGACCGATGCCGTTTATGGCGATACGCTCGGCGGCACGGTGAACATCACGACCAAGAGTGGAACAAACCAGTTTCACGGCAGCTTGCTGGAGTTCAACGAGACCACGGCCCTTGCCGCTAATCCTTTCTTTCTGAACGCGGCCGGCACCAAGCAGGCGGTTACCCGCCAAAACGACTACGGCGGGGCGATCGGCGGACCGGTGCGCGTGCCGAAAGTCTTCAATGGGAAGAACAAGCTGTTCTTCTTCTTTGCCTACGAAGGCTTCCGGGATTCGACACCGGCCAGTGCCACCGACGCCGTCCCAACCGACGCGGAGAAGCAAGGAAACTTCTCGTCCATTCTGGCGGCGGGCGCGAGCTACCAGCTTTACGACCCGGCCTCGGCGGTCCTGGCGAGTGGAAAAGTCACCCGGACGCCGTTTCCCAATAATGTGATTCCCACGTCGGAATTGAATCCCGTCGCGCTGAAATACTTGCAGTATTACCCCGAGCCTAACCAGCCTGGAAAGAGCGATGGAGAGAATAACTACGTGGTCAACGATCCCACTACGGATAAGTATTATTCGTATATGGGGCGAACCGACCTGAATCTCTCTGACCGGGACAAGTTATTCTTCGACTATCACACCAGCTACTACACCCAAGGTTCGGCCGACATACTTCAAACTCTTGCCAGCGGACAATATTCCAACCTGAACCTGTTAGGCAGCGTGCTGGATAACGTCCACATATTTTCGCCTTCCGTGGTGCTGGACTCCCGCTTGGGATTTAGCCGCAGTTACACCAGCAGTTCCATCAAGAGCGACGGTTTCGACCCCACTCAGTTAGGGTTTCCCTCTTACATGCTCGCTAACTCCACCTTGCCGGCCATGCCCCGCGTGACTTTCTCCGATGCAAACTATGCGGGATTGAGCACCAGCCCCGGTTCGGTTTCGATTTTCGACACGCTGCAATTGTTCAATACCGTAACAAAGATCGCGGGCAAGCACGCGCTCCGCTTCGGGCAGGATTTCCGCCGCGAGCGGTACAGCCAGCTCAACCCGGGCTACGCCGCCGGGACCTTCACCTTCGGGACCACCTGGGTTACCGCGTCCAGCACCGCCTCGGCGCCGCCTTACAACGGTTCCATGGCGTCGTTTCTGCTGGGGCTTCCCACCAGCGGCGAATTCGACATAAACGAACCCAACACCAGCTCTAACTACTATTTCGGCTTCTTCATCCAGGACGATTGGAAAATCGCCCGCACCCTCACCCTGAACATAGGTCTGCGGGCCGAAAATGAAACTGCCGTGGTGGAGAGCAACAACCGCCAAATTATCGGGTTCAACGCTTCGATCTCCAACCAGATCACTCAGGCGGCCGAAACCGCTTACGCCGCCAAGCCGATATCTCAATTGCCGGTTTCCGCGTTTCTGCCCACGGGCGGGTTAGAGTACGCGGCCGCGGGCAATCGTAGCGGCTACACCACGCCCTCGATCTTTCTGGCGCCCCGCGCCGGCTTAAGCTGGGCCCCCGCCGCGTTGCACGACAAGACCGTGTTCCGGGCCGGCTTTGGCATGTTTAATAATCCATACGGCGCCTACACCACGGGACCGTTCACCGGGTTCACTCAAGCCAGTACGCTGGTGCCTACCAATAACAGCTACGTGTCGCCGTATGCCACGTTGTCTAACCCGTATCCGGGCGGCACAATTACGCAACCGACCGGCTCGTCACTGGGCGTGAATACTTACCTGGGCAACGCCATCACCTATTACTATCCCCACTTTAAGGATCCTTACAGCATTCGCTGGAGCGCCGATATTCAGCATACGTTCTTCAACGATTGGCTGCTGGACGTCGGTTACATCGGCAATCACCAGGTGGATCTGACTAATACCAACGCTGTAAGTTCCGCTCCGCTCATTCCATTCTTGAGCCGTTTACCCTGGAAAGACACCACCGTCACCAACGCATTGAGCGCAGTGGTTACCAACCCGTTGGCTGGCTTGCTTCCCGGGTCGACTCTCAATGGAAGCACCATCGCCACTTCGACCCTGCTCGATGCCTATCCCGAGTTCACCTCCGTGTCGGAAAGCGACGACCCCAATGGCATCGCATGGTTCCATATGCTCACGGTGCGGTTGACCAAGCGCTTCTCCCACGGACTACAGGTGAACGTCAATTACGAGCATTCCCGGCTGCTGGAAGATAGCGGGCCGCTGAACTCGGGTGACAGCAAACTTTGGTACGGTGTCCCGAGCGCGGATTTCCCCGACCATTTCGTACTTTCCGGAAGCTACAATCTCCCCTTTGGAAGAGGGGCAACGTTCCTGTCCGGCGTAAACGGGGTGGTGAATGCCTTCGTGGGTGGATGGGTGCTCAATTCCATCTATGTTTGGGAATCGGGGGCCGCTCTGAGCTGGGGCAATGTGATTTACCTCGGCGCCCCCATGGACCCCCAGCCCAGAAACCTCACCGCCGCTTTCAATACAGCCGCTTTCGACACCGTCTCGGCCGATCAGCCGAATAGCTACAACTACCGGCAGTTCCCGACCAGCTTCAACAATCTCCGTTCCGATGCCACTAACAACGCCGATATTTCCATGTTGAAGAACTTCAACATCCGGGAATCGGTCAGACTGCAATATCGCTTCGAAGCTTTCAACGCGCTCAACCGGCCGCAGTTTGCCGCGGCGAATCTGAGCCCGACCTCGAAGGCGTTCGGCACGATTACCAGCCAGGCGAACTCCTCCCGCGTCATTCAGATGGGACTGCGTTTGATCTTCTGAAGCCGCCCAACAGCCGCGGGCTCACACGAGCCCGCGGCCACGCAGGAACCATCCGGGCGTGCAACTCCAGGCATGGCAATAACTATTGATGTGGAGGCTCTTGTAGGGCGATAGCGTAGGCCGCGACGGATCGTAGACTTCCCAGAATGTGTCGGCTCCCGCGCGCACCATGCCGCCCCAGTAGGATTGAATCAGATCGAGGGCCTGCGCTTTCATGCCGCACACCAACATGGCGTCAACTACATAATGATAGAGATAAGGCGTAACCGGGCGAACCGCATCACGCATCCCGGCCACGGTTTTGAGCGCCGCGCTACCCTCCTCTTTGGAAGCCACCCCGGAATGAATCATCCAGGCCTGAGTCGCCCAGGAAACCTGCTTCGCGGGGCCGCTGAGAAACAGGTTTCGCGAAAGGCTGTAAAACGCATTGCGCGCGGCCGCGGTCATGCGCCGGATACGCTCAGGGTATCCGGCCGTCTCGCGTTCCGCGCCGGCCAGCCGGCCCAATTCCAGGGCTTGTTGGTAGCCGTAGAGCAGCACACCCTGCATGGGCGCGGTGCGGTCGAGCTCGTCGTTCCAGTCGATGAACAGCCACCAGTCTTTGGGATCCACGAAAAGCCCGTCGCGGTCGATGAACCGGCCCAGGATCTCCATCTGTCGCCGCACCACGGGCCAAAGGTCGCGCGCCGCGGCAACATCGCCGGTGCCGCGGACGTAGTCCAGGACCGCGGCTCCATAGAGAGCGGAGTAATCCATGATGTACTGCCGCCCGCACAGCGGTTTCGGCTGGTCGTAGACGCAGGCTGCCACCAGGCCGTCTTCGCGAGGCAGCCCGGCGAACAGGTAGAGGCATCGTTTGACCAGATCGAAATTGCGGAAGGTGACGGAGTCGGTGAGCGCCTGCAGGCGCAGATCGCCGACCCAGAGACGGCGATCGCGGCGCGGGCCGTCCTCGAATACCGTCTGCATGCAGTCGCGCAATGTGTCGAGACTGACTTCGTCGATGCGCCGCAGCAAAGCAGGCACGCCGGCGGCGAGGGGCGCGGGAGAGTCTCCGGCGGAGGTGAGGGCGGTGGCTTCGATATCGTCGAAGCGCGCCGCGAAATTCGGGGCGGTGTCGATCACCTCGACCTTCACGTAACGGAAGGCATAGCGGCGCGGCAGGCGAACGCGCTGCGGCAGATAATCGATATTGACGATCTCGTCGGGAAGCCAGGCGCGGCTGAGCGTTCCCGTGTAGGGTTCGAGCGGCTCGGCGACATCGGCGGGGACTTCGCCGAAGATGAGCCGCAACCGCACCGGCGAATCCACGGCGGGCCCGACACCCGCGAGCGAGAAGGCGAAATGGCCGGTGATATGGCCGCCGAAATCCACGATAAAGCTGTCGCCTCGGCGCAGGGAACGGCCGGCGAGCTGTGCGACGGCAGCTTCCGGCTCCATGCGCCACCGCAGAAATGCGGAATCGTCGGCTACGGGGCGCACCAGCCTTACAGGCTTGCGCACGGTCTCTCGCAGTCTCGGTTTCAAGGATTCGGCTATAGAGAGAAATGGCGGAGCGCCCGCCTGAGCCACGGCAGACTGAGCGGCCGCGGTAAACGCCGCGCCGGTTGCGAGGAATTCACGTCGATTCACGGTTTCAGCTTATCTCAGAGATTCCCATGCGAAAACGATTGGGTGCAATTTTCATAATTATTCATGCCGCCATCGGGCTCATGGCCGCGGCTCCGCCGCCGCAGCGGATCAGTGTCTCGCCGAACCATCGATTCCTGCAATACAAGGATGGCCGGCCGTTCTTCTGGCTGGCGGATACGGGCTGGCTGTTGTTCGAGAAGCTGGATCGCGCCGATACCGTCAAATACCTCGAGGACCGCGAGCGCAAAGGCTTCACCGTGGTGCAAGCCGTGCTGCTGCACGGCGCCGGCGAGCTGGGCCCCGATGGCGGCCGGGCGCTGGTGGAGGGCGATCCGGGCAGACCGAACCTGACGGCGGGCGGTTACTGGGACCACGTAGATTGGGTGATCGACCGCGCGGCCGAGAAAGGGATCTACATGGCCATGGTACCCGCGTGGGGCTCGCTGCTGAAATCCGGTCAGTTGAACGCCCGCAACGCGGTGCCCTACGCTAGTTTTCTTGCGCGCCGCTACAAAGCAAAGCCGAACATCTTCTGGGTCCTCGGCGGAGACATCCGCGGCGATCGGAATGCCGAGGTCTGGAGACTCATGGGACGAACGCTGAAGGCCGGGGATCCCAACCACCTGATCACGTTTCATCCGTTCGGCCGCACGCAATCTTCCACCTGGTTTCACAACGAACCCTGGCTCGACTTCAACATGTTTCAATCCGGCCACCGGCGCTACGATCAGGACACGGCGCCCGACGGCTTCGGCGAGGACAACTGGCGCTACGTGCGCGACGATTATGCCAAGGTGCCGGTCAAGCCGGTGGTGGATGGCGAACCGTCCTACGAGGGAATTCCGCAAGGTCTGCACGACACTTCTCAGCCCTACTGGACCGATGCGGATTGCCGCCGGTACGCGTATTGGTCCGTGTTTGCGGGCGCTTTCGGACACACCTATGGCGACAACGCGGTGATGCAGTTTCATCGGCCGGGTATCGACAAGGGTTCGTATGGCACGAAAGAGTCATGGAGCGAAGCGATCGGGGACCCTGGATCGAGCGAGATGCAGTTTCTGAAGCTGCTGATGCTTTCGCGGCCCTATTTCGAGAGAGTGCCGGACCAGAGCGTGATTGCGGGGCGGAACGGAACCAGACACGATTACGTGATCGCGACTCGCGGCGCGAGTTACCTGTTCGCGTACACTTACACCGGCAAGCCGTTTCAGATTCTCATGGGCGCGATCGCGGGTGCGGAGATTCGGGCGTGGTGGTACAGCCCGCGCGACGGATCGGCGCATGAAATCGGAAAAGTCGCGAACCGGGGCGAGCGGACATTCACGCCTCCCGGCCAGCCGGGCGAGGGAAACGATTGGGTGCTGGTGTTGGACGACGCGTCGAAGAGCTTCCCGCCGCCGGGCGCGCCGGTATCACGCCCGCGGCCTTGATATCGCGATCGCCGAGATGACGGCCTGGTAACTCTTGACGCGCGGGAAGGAAATCTCGAGTTTGCCGCCATTGACCTCCACGGGAATCACGTACTTCAGTGCACGATCATGGCCGGCTTCTTTCCAGATATCCAAATCCCGCAGAACTGTCCGGCCGTTCGAGGCGACATCGAAGACCCGCCAGCCGGAGCAATCCATGCCGCCGCCGGTGCCATACCACGGTTCGATGAAATATAGCTCAACGCGGTATGCTCCATCCGCCAGCGGGAAAAGGTATCGCAGCTTCTCGCGGCCGTAGCGGAACGTCTGGTGAAGCGCGGGATCGCGCGTGCCGGCGATGGGATCGTGGACCCGCCCCTGGCTGCCATAGAAAGGGTCGAGACCGCTGGCAAACGACACCGAACCCCAGGCGCCGGTCTGGGAGAAGCGGTCCGCCATCCAGAGATTGCCGTGGATGTCGGTATGATCGGGCCCTCCGCAGTTGACGCGATACAGATAATCCGCACCTTCCGCAACGGCAGTGTTGTCGGGCTGGGTCTCACTCAAACGGGATTGGTTGGGCGCCGGCGGGAGGTTGTTCAAGTGGATCGTGTCACGTGCCACCGTCCGGCCTTGCATGCGGCCCTCCGCGTAGAGGGTGTCATAACGGATATCCACCTGGTTCCATGTGAAGTGCGTCCCTTTGAGACCGCGTTTCCGAACGCCGAGCGACAGGCCGCGGTAGTCGTTGAAGAGCTCCACCTCCTCGCAATTGGAAAACACCACGATGTTGCTCTTCAGGCCCGGGCCATCGAAACGGTCCGGCCACGAGTGCGAGCAAATATAGACCATCGGCTGCCGGTCTGGAGGCGCATAGTTGGCGCGGTACATGTAATACGCATCGACCGGCTCGCCCCACGAGGTAAGCAGGCCTTTGTAATTGACCACGCCGACCGCGTTGCTACCCAGACCATCCCGGCAATCTTCCTCCGCGCGGCCGGGGTTAGCGTGGCTGCTCAAGAGCCACAAAAAGTGGCCGCAGAATTGGCCGCGCCGTTCCTCGGCCATCCGGACGCGGGTCTCCAGGCAGTAAGTGAATAACTCTTCCGGCACCACGCGACCGCTCGCCTGCCGGGCGCTCCAGTTCGCTGCCCAATCGCCTTCCGCGTGGAGCTCCGCGGTGCGCCACTGTCCGTACTCGCCCACCAGCCGCTGCGCAATGACGGCCGCGCCATAATCGTTGACGTTGCCCCCATAGGTCCCCAGCCAGTTCTGCGGTACATTCCAGTCCGTTCCCGTGCCGCCGTTGCAGGTGACGATCTTTCTTTGGGTGGAAGCGGTGGGATCGAGATCGCGAATGAGCCCGCTCAACTCGCGCGCAAACGCGGTGGGCAGTGAGGATTCGTTTTGCAGGCCCCACAGCACCAGCGAAGGGCTGTTGCGCCGCTCGCGCACCCACTCCTCGACGGCCTGGCGGTAATTCGCGCGGAAGCGGTCGTTATCGAAATAGATGTGCGCCGCCACCTGCGGCCAGCACAGCAGACCGAGCTCGTCGCACAGTTTGAGGTAGCGCAGGTTGTGCGGGTGGTGGGCCTCGCGGAGCGCATTGAATCCAGCGGCTTTGATCTGCCGGACGCGCGCGGCGATCTGCTCCTCGGTGAAGGCGTGATCGTTGCCCAGCAGGTGCTCATATTCGCCGATGCCGTTTATGAAGAATGGCTTCCCATTCAGCAGGAACCGCGAGCCCGCTTGCGCCGAGCCGCCGGCGGCCTTGGCAACGTAGGCATTCCCCTTGTTGGCCAAGCCATCGCCCGGGGCGATCCCGAACGACGTCTCGGCGGTATCGAAACCCGCCGCGCCGGAAGCTACCGATTCGACCACGTGTAAGTAGGGCCGCTCCGGGGTCCATAACTCCGGAAAGCGGATTTCCGGACTGGTCTGATCGAACGTAAACGTCCCGCGCGGCTCGATTACCTGCTCCGACTCCATCGAGTAAATGAACTTAGTCCCCGCAAAATTCCGGATGTGGGAGGAAAGTTTCACCGCCGCCGGAGTGTCGCCGATATTCTTCACCGGGGTCTTCACCCGCACGGTGGCCGATTCCGCGGTGCACCTGGGGATGAAGACCTGGACGGGTTGAATCTGGATCTTGGAATTGATCGGCCGGCCGGTGTTGCGCGAAAAGAAGCGATTGGCCGGGGAGGGCGCTTCCGCCAGTCTGGCGGGATCGATAGCGCTCTCGGTATTTTCCCCGGCGTCGCCCTCGCCCGCCGGCCACTCGATCCAACGCATCCCGAACGTGGTTTCGACGCTGTCGGCTTGGCGGCCCGCCGCGATCACGCTGCTTCGAACGCGGTGCAGGTAGGGATCGTCCGGCGACCACAGATGGGGCCGTTCGATGGGCCTGCTGGTTTCGTCGAACACATGCGAGGCGCCGGGTGCCAGCATCACCGGCGATGTCTCCGTCTCCGCCAACACGCGGCCATCGGCGTCGATGATGCTGGTCCGGAGCCGTACCGGAGCGGCGTTCGCGCCGTGGTTGGCTACTTCCACCGCGGTGCGAACCACTGCCCGCTCAGCCGAGAGTTCCGGCGTCCACACGTGCACGCCGAACGGCGAGATCCGTACCGGGTCCGTCACCAGCAAACGCACCGGGCGGAAAATGCCTATCGGCTGCGAGCCTTCCGTATTGGGCGACCCCCAACAACCGCCGCAGACGTAAGGCAGGTCGTCGATCATGGCTGGATGATGCGCTTGCACGGCCAGCAGGTTTGCGCCGTCGAAGGAAAGAAAATCGGTGAGGTCGAAACTGAAGCAGGTCCTTCCACCGTTGTGTTCGCCCAGGCGATGGCCATTGATCCACACCGTGGCGTACGATCCTACGCCTTCAAATTCGACGAAGAACCGCCGGCCGCGTTCGGCCGCGGCCACCGTGAAGCGCCGCCGGTACCACGCCGTGCCATGCAGGTTGCCGTGGGACTTTCGCCGGTAGCCCTGATAATCCTCCCAGTTATGCGGAACCCGCACCGTCCGCCACGTGGAATCGTCGAATGCAGCCGCTTCCGCTCCCGGCGGATCGCCCAATGCCGATTTCCAATCCTCGAAAATGTCGGCGTGGCGCGCGGTGGCCGGCGGGTTTCGCACCGTTTCCTGTGCGAAGAGCGCTGGCGCGCCGGCACTCAACGCCAGAAACTCGCGCCGCTTCATGAGAGGCGTCCCGTAATCCGCGCCAGCCCGGGGGACCGGGCGATCTCTTTGCCTCGCGCGAAAATTCCCAGCCCTTTGCCCTTACCGAATCTTCTCCCGCTCTTGTCCCAAACGATGGTCAGCGTCTGCCCGTGATACGGCACGCGGTCCAGGCAGAACCACTCCCACTTGCCCGCGGGCAGGAGCGGATTCACCTCCACCACGTCATCGGCACGCGGCCGCAATCCGGCCAGGCCGGTGATCACCAGATCGGCGAAGCCGGAGTGATTGTAAAACGCGCCACGATCGTAGAAGCCGGGCTTGCGGATCTTCTTGGCGCGCGCAATCCACTCGCCGGTGAGCGGATTCTGGTCTTCATCGATCCACGGAATCACGCGGCCATCATCGAGTTTCCGATGCTGGCTCGCGGCGTAGCTTTGCAGCAAGCGGAAGTATTCGTCCTTGCCGATGGCATCCTGACGATACTCGTGGAGCACGTTGGCCAGCGCCTTGAGCGTGATGGTGGTGGCAAACGGCCAGGCCGGGCCGTTCCACTGGCAGTCATCGCCCTCATAGGCGATTTTGAATTGCGGGCTCCGGCGCTCCACCGTAGTGGGCCCGAAAGGAGCATCGAACCCGTCAGGATCCATCAACTGTTTCCACGCGATCTCGTAGCCCGCGCGATCGTCCGGCAGGTTGAAATACCACGGCGTGAACCCGATGTTCTCCCGCACGGCGGCGAATTCGCCCGATTCCACGCGCGTCTCAAAAAAACGCGCCTCACCGTTCCACAGGCGGCTTTGGACCAGTTCTTTGAGTCGGGCGGCCTTCTGCCGGTATTCCCGTGCCACCGGTTCTTTACCGGCCAGGGTGGCAATCTCCGCGATGGCCACGCCATTGCCATACATGTAGCTGTTGATGCTGGGCCGGATATTCTTCACCCGGCGGCCGCCGCTGGCGGATTCTTCCATGCCGTCGGAAACATCGCGCTGCCAGAACAGGCCGGAACTGGTGAGGCGCTCGCTCTCCCACGCCTGGTAGTCCAGGATCAATGGGTCCAGGTAGCGAACCGCCGCCGCGCGGTCGCCCTGCACCAGCCACCGGTCGTAGACCGCCGACGCTACCCAGCCGCTGAACTGGTGGAGGTTCTTGCGGATGCCGCCGTTATCTCCGGTCGACAGCCAGAAGTAAATATCGTCTTCCACGAACCGCCTGTCATCGAGCCAGCGGCCCTCGGCGATATGGTGGCCCAGAGCGCAACTCAGCGCGTTGTATTCCGAAGCGTGGCTCACCGGTTTGAGAAACTCGGTGACGATGAATCCTAGCGGCGTCTCTTTGATGTGCTTGCGATAGGTCCACCAGCGGTAATAATAGATCTGCTCGATATCGCGGTCGGGGCACGTGAAGAAGGGAATATTGGCCTTCAAAAATGGCCACGCCCGCGCGTCCGGAATGTAGTTCGCGAAGTCCTCCGGTGCGATGCTCGCGAACTCGTCGATGTAGTGGCGGAAGTTTTCGGGGTCGAGGACCTCATGAGGCCGAGTCTTCGCCGCGCCGCCGGCACACACCGCTCCGGCCGCCAGGCGCAGAAAGCCTTTCCTGCTGAGAAGGTGATGCATGCCGGGTAGTCTCATAACAGCGTAACGCCGGAGCCGCGTGGGAGCGGCTTCCTATCGTGCGCTGAATGATTATTCAATTCTCGGCGCGTGCGGGTTGCCGGCGAGCGGCGGATTAAAATTGAGGCGGATCATATGCGCTATTCCTGCTTCCTGTTGCTGCTGCCGGCTATTCCCGGATGGGCGGCGGTTCCCGTTGTCTCAGGCGCCCATCCGGCTCCCCGCGAAACCATGGGGATCGAACGGCTCCGCACAGCGCTCGCCAACGTGTCGCAGCGCGGCGCGCGCGTCGTCGCCGGCACATCCGCCTCCGATGCGTTCACCGGATTTGCCGCCCTGCCTGAGTTCGATCGCGAAGCGTCCGAGGCATTCCATCTGCTGCGGCGCGGCGATACTTGGTTGGTGATCGGCAGCGACCCCTCCGGCGTGCTCTATGGGTGCCTGGAGCTGGCGCGGCGCGTCAGGCAGGAGGGCCAACTACCGGCGTCCCTCGATTTCGCCGATCACCCCCGGTTCCGCCTGCGCGGCCCGTGCGTCGGCATGCAGAAAACCGCCATCACTTACGACGGCGCGATGTACGACTACCGCTACACGCCCGAAGAGTTCGGCTTCTTTTACGACAAGCAGCTCTGGACCCGCTACCTGGATTTTCTGCTCGAAAACCGCATGAACACGCTGTATTTGTGGAACGGCCATCCGTTCACATCCCTGCTCAAGCTGCCGCAATATCCCGACGCCCAGGAACTGCCCAACGCCCAGCTCAACGCCAACATGGAAATGTTCCGCTGGCTGGCCACCGAGGCCGATCGCCGCGGCATCTGGGTGATTCAGGCCTTCTACAACATCCATATTTCGCATGCTCTGGCCAAGGCGCGCGGCGTGCCCAATCAGCAGCATGAGCCCACCGAGTTCACCAGCCGCTACACGCGTTACTGCATCGGTGAGTTTATCCGGACGTATCCCAATGTGGGCCTCATGATGACGCTGGGCGAGGCGCTTCGTCCGGAATACGGACCGGCCTGGCTGGCCGAGACCATCATTCCCGGTGTGAAGGACGGCATGCGCGAGTTAGGGACCGCCCAGGAGCCGCCCATCATCGTGCGCGCCCACGCCACCAACATCGAGGAAGCCATGAAGCGCGCTCTGCCGCTCTACAAGAACATCTATACGATGCACAAATGGAACGGCGAATCGCTCACCTGGACGGATGTCCGCGGCGAAGTCCTGCGCATGCATCGATCGCTGGCCGGTCTCGGTTCCACGCACATCGCCAACATCCATTTGCTATCGAACCTGGAGCCCTTCCGCTGGGGCGCGCCCAGCTTCATCCAAAAGACCATGCAATCCTGCCAGCGAATCGGCATCCGGGGCCTACACCTCTACCCGCTGCGCTACTGGGACTGGCCCGCGAGCGCCGACAATCCCGCGGAGATTCAGTTCGACCGCGACTGGATCTGGTTCGAAGCCTGGGCCCGTTACGCCTGGGACCCCAACCGCGACCCCGCGGCCGAGCGCGAGTACTGGATCGGGCGCATCGCCGCGCATTACGGATCGGCGGGTGCGGCGCGATACATTCTGGATGCCTATGAACTATCGGGGACGTGCGCGCCCAGGCTGCTGCCGCGGATCGGGATCACGGAAGGCAACCGGCAGTCGCTGACTCTGGGAATGCTGATGACGCAGTTGATCGATCCCGAGCGTTACAACGCATTGTCGCTGCTGTGGGAGGGCGACGCGCCGCCGGGAGAGCGGCTGGCCGATTGGGTGCGCAAGGAATGGGAGCACCAACCGCACGAGGGCGAAACGCCGATCGATGCGGCCGCCGAATCCGCCGACTTTGCAACGCGGGCCGTGGCCGCGGCCGAGGCCGCCGGTCCGTTCGTAAAGACGAACCACGAAGAGTACCAGCACTTGCTGAACGATATGCGCGCCATGGAGGCGCAGTACCGCTATTACGACGCCAAGACGCGCTCGGCCGCGCTGGTTTTGCGATACGGTTACAGCCACGACCCCAGGGATCTCGACCAGGCGCTCAGCTTACTCAAAGAAAGCGTCGAGCACTACCGGCGGCTGGTCGCGCTCACCGATAAGACGTATCGCGAAGCCTGTAGCGTTCATAGCGTTTCGCGGCGCATCCCGTTCCGCGGCGCACCCGGAAAATATACACACTGGCGCGATTGTCTGCCGGAGTATGAGCGCGAGCTGGCGATCTTCACGCGCAACCTGGCAGCGATCGAGAAGTCGGGACCATGGACACAAAAGAAGGGCTTGGACTGGCTGTTTGAGCAGTAGGGACCCGGGCCTAAGACAGCGATGTTTCCCCGCACCACATTGCAGGGTAATTGGGATGGCAGCTCCCAGTACTCCTAAAATGCGAATTTTCCGTGAGGCACTTTTCGCCCTTTTCTCGCAACTCTTATATGCGCCCACAGCCCTCGAGACGAGTCATGCGAAAACTGCCGATCGCTGCCACCTTCCTTTGTGCCGTCCTCAATGCGGCGCCGCCGGCCGGACCGGTGCGTCCGGTCCTGTTCGAACCCGGCACGGAAGCCGGCGAGTACCGGGCCCAAATTTCCGGAGGCTCGCTCCGGCTGACTTCAGCGGGCGTCCAGTTCGCGGCCGCGGGCCGGCCCGTGATCCGCCTCGCTCTGGTGGGTGCGCGAAACGCGGAACCGGTAGGCAGCGAGTTGCTCCCATCGACTTCCAACTACTTCCTCGGCAACGACCCCAAACGCTGGAGGACCGGCGTTCCGAACTACGGCAAGGTGCGCTACAGCGGCGTTTATCAGGGCGTCGATCTGGTTCTTCACGGATCGGAGAGGGCAGTTGAATACGATTTTCTGATCGCTCCAAACGCCGACCCCTCCCGGATTCGCTTGCGCTTGGACGGCGCCGGGGGACTGTCTGTGAACGCCGCGGGCGATCTTGTGGTCGATGGCTGGTTCATCCAGCGCCACCCGCGCATCTATCAAGAGTCGGATCGGGGCGCGCGGGAAATCGGCGGCCGGTTCCGCATCCACCGCGATCGCACCGTCTCGTTCCAAACCGGCCCATACGATCGCTCGCGCACGCTGGCGATCGACCCAGTGATCGAATACACATCGTATCTGGGAGGGTTGGGCGCAGACTTGGGCCAGACGGTCACGACGGACACTGCCGGCAATATTTACGTGGGAGGCTTCACCGTGGCCACCAACTTCCCCGGGAATGTGAGCTTCGGACAAGCCCCTCAGGGCTTCCGCCAAACCGGCTTCGTAACCAAGTACGCACCCATAGCGGGAGGCAAGACTCAGCTTCTGTTCACCATTTTCCTCGGCGATAACTCATCGACCGGTCTTACTATCGTAAACGGTCTGGCCATAGATTCCGGCGGCAACATTATTGCCGTGGGCCAGACCAGCGGCCTCAATTTCCCGATTCTGAATGCCGTTCAGTCCCACGTCAGTGGGGGGCTCGATTGTTCAACCCAGGGCGGTACAGCGATTTACTGCCCGGACGGTTTCGTGACCAAGCTCGCACCGAGTGGCGGCTCCCTGGTCTTTTCTACCTACTATGGCGGCAAACTCGGAAACGAGTTCAATGGCGTGGCTCTCGATTCCGCCGACGGCATTTACATCGTTGGCGAATCCAATGGGCCCACCGATCTGGCGGGAACGCCGACTGCTATCCAAACCACCGGCAACGCCCCCAACGACATCCAGATGGTGCGTTTCGACCCCACGGGAAAGCTGCTGTACTCCACATACCTGGGAGGCAGCAGCTCGCAGGCCGGCTACACCATCGCCGTCGAACGGCCTGGCGTAGTCTGGATCGGGGCTGCGACATCTTCCGCGGATACACCCACCACGAGCGGTGCATTCCAGACTACATACACGGGAGCCGCCAAAAGCGCCTACCTCGCCCGCATCGACACCACGCAATCCGGAACGGCCGGTTTGACTTACGCCACCTTCTTTAATGGCGGCGGCGGGGGGAATTCGACGATCAACAAACTGTTTCTGGATCCTTCCGGGCAAGTGGTCTTTTGTGGCGCGGCATTTTCGAACCTTCCCACCACGGCGACCGCGATGCAGGCGACTGAACCCGGTGTGCAACAATCCGAGGCCAGCTATAGCCTGATCAACGCGGACGGATTCATCGCGCGCATCAATCCGGCCCTGGCGGGCGCCAGCGCGTTGACATACTCGAGCTTCATAGGCGGCACGGACGAGGACTGGGCGCAAAGCTGCGGCCTGGACCCCAAGGGGAATTTCGTGGTTGCGGGAGGCACCCTTTCCGGGGCCCCGTTCTTGACTACCGGCTCGCCGATTCCGCTCAAGACCATCGGCAGCGCTTCGAACGTCTTTGTGATCCGCATCGACCCGACCACGGCGGGCGGGCGCCTGGAGAGCATGCTGTTTGGCGGCGAGGGCACCGATTCTGTCCAAGCCATGGCGATCGATTCCAAAGGGTTCGCGTATCTCACCGGCACTACGGTTTCAACTTACTTCCCGGTGACTAGCGGCGCATTGCAAAAGACGTACGGAGGAAACGATACCGCTTTATTGGGCGGAGCGTGCTGCGGCGATGCTTGGGTCATGCAGCTGAACCTCAACGCCTACCAGGTCGGTGTCGCCGAGCTGGCCTTGGACGGCGGGGACTTCCAGTCCGGCGCGGCAGGCGCGGTGCTTCCTTTACCGTTGAGCGTGCACCTGGCGGACGCCAATGGCAACCAACTGGCCCTGGCGGGTTACCAGATCGCCTTCACGGCGGCGGGCGGCGTCACCCTGGCCTCGGCGGCGACAGGCCTTACCGACGGCACCGGAACCACCGGAGTCTACGCGCAGCTTGGCTCTACCGGCGGCACTGTGACCGCGACCATTGTCAGTACCAGCGTAAGTTACACCTTCCACGCATATGTGGGTTCCGGTCCGGTTCCCCATTCGGTTTCGATTGCCTCGGGCAACAACCAGAGCGGCCAGGCGAGCGCTCAATTGCCGCAACCGCTGGTGGTTCAACTGCTCGACGCCAACAATGCCGCGCTGCCGCTTTCCGGCGTCAACGTCCTGTTCAGCCCCACCAACGCTTCGGTCGCCGCAACCATCGTGCCCACGGATTCGAACGGCCGCGCATCCACTACGGTGACGCTCGGCGCGCAGACGGGAAGCGCCAGCGTGCTGGTGGTGGTGGGCGGCTTGACCTCGATCGCTGCCAACTTTACGGTCGCCGGAGGGCTACCCACCATTACCGGCGTCGGCGTGTCGGGCGGAGGCGTAAACATCGCGCAGAACGCCTGGATCTCCATCTATGGCATCAACCTGGCACCGGCCAGCGTGGGTGCGGGCCTCACCTGGAGTAGCGCGCCATCTTTTGCGTCCGGCCAGATGCCGACCGCGCTTCAGGGTGTCGGCGTCACCGTGAACGGCAAGCCGGCGTACATTTATTACGTCAGCCCCACGCAGGTGAACGTGCTTACGCCGCTCGATTCCGCGACCGGTACGGTGGCGGTCCAGGTGAACAACGGCACCGCGACCAGTGCCGCATATACGGTTACCCTGCAAGCGTCGGCGCCGGGGTTCCTGCGCTTCGGCGACGGTATCCACATTGCCGCGGAGCACGCCGGTTACACGCTGCTAGGGCCGGCCTCCATGTCTGTGCCTGGGTACCCGTTCACGCCGGCCACACCGGGCGAGACCATCCTGCTGTTCGGCGATGCCTTCGGCCTGCCGGTCTCCGCGCTGACGGCGGGCTCGGATGTGCAGACGGGCACGCTACCCACCCCCTGGCCGCAGGTCACCATCGGCGGCATCCCGGCCACCGTGCAATTCGCCGGTCTGATCAGCCCGGGGCTATATCAGATCAACGTAGTGGTGCCGGCGACGGCGGCCGACGGCGACAACCAGGTGATCGCGACCTATGGCGGGGCGAGCTCGCCCTCCGGCGCGATGATCCCGGTATTGCGCTGAGGCGGCGCGTTACCTGGACGACGCAGTTGGCAACCCATTGGAAATCATAGAACGTTGGGTTGCTAGAGTGCCGTTCGGTACAGCTGTCTTTCTTTACCGGATCCGCAGCGCGGATGCCGTCGACGTTATTCGTGGCGCAAAGCTGCCAAGGGATCTATGCGGGTTGCCCTGAGCGCAGGAATGCATGCGGCCGCCAGCGCGACGGCCAGCAAAACGAGGGGCACCGCAACAAAGGTGAGCGGGTCCGACGGTTTCACTCCAAACAACTCAGCACTTA
>Ga0326728_10001254_pt1 | contig 90934 bp, 27 predicted proteins | sample MB3enrmetagenome_FD_207602 | JGI IMG/M metagenome (GOLD analysis project Ga0326728, IMG submission 207602) | Lab enriched peat soil microbial communities from McLean, Ithaca, NY, United States - MB31MN | ecosystem: Environmental > Terrestrial > Soil > Wetlands > Peat | place: USA: New York... | reverse complement strand
GCAAGACCATGGACTTCGGCAGAACGAAAGCAAAAGCGGGAGGTATACTCCCGGAATTCTCAAAGTTCTACTGCCACCCCGGCAGAGCCGGGGGATCTCCTTTTTAAATTAGTCTTTGTCGGAGATCGGGGCATGGTGAAGAGCAAGGGCAAGCAGGCTCTTCATCAGGCCCAACTGCATTACATCACCACTCTCACCGATCCCCAGATTCGCCGTTTGCTGGGCGAAGGAATTTTGCAACTGCCCTTGTTCAGCGAAACGATCTGCGAAGTCGAGCATGAGCATCTGCGCTATGTGCTGCGCAAGAACGAGTCGGAAAGCACACGCATTCAAGGGCGCCTGGACGATAAGTTCGGCAAGCTCGAAGATAAAATTCGCGCCCGCAATCGGAAGGTGCAACAGCAACCGCTGTGCAAGCCGGGGGCTGGCTTGCATCAGATCCAGCTTTGGGTCCAACGGCACAAGGTCGAAGAACTGATCCAGCTTCGCCTGGAAGGCGGCCTGATCGTAATGGAACCTCAACAGCAGGCCATAGCCAGGCATCTCGAACTGGCCGGCTGCTATGTGATCACGACCGATGTCGCCGGCACCGAGCTGGATGCCCGGCATGTGCACGACAGCTACATGGTGCTGCAAAGGGTCGAACGGGATTTTCGCGCTATGAAAACCGGAGCACTGGAAGTAAGGCCTATCTTCGTGCAGAAGGCCAGCAGGACAAAAGGTCATGTCTTCTGCTGCATGCTGGCGCTGAAGCTGGTCCGGGAGATGGAGCAACGGCTACGCAAGGGCTTCGGGACTACCGGGGACAATCCCCGCGCTGTGACGCTGCCGGATGCCATGGCCGCGCTTAGCCGCCTGTGCCTGTTGAACTGCCCGGCAAGCAAAAGTGGAGAAGTGGTTACCAAGCTTCCCCACCCGAACGATGCCCAAAGGAAGATCCTGCGCGCCCTCAACTTCATCTTACCCAAAATGCAGGCAGACGCTCTGGGCCCCGCTGGTCGAAGCAATTACTCTTTTATCAATGACTTACAGCCATATTTGCGCCTGATTTGAAAAGGAAAATCCGTCGGGCAATGGCATTGGAAGAGCAGAGGCATGTGGAAGCTTATGCGGAAGCAGCCTTTGTCTGGACTCCGGCATAGCCGAGGATGCTTACTGCCACAGCCGCGGGGCGCGGCCGAGCCGGAGAACCGGCCTGAACGCCGATCGAACCGCGAGGGCCATGTGAAATCCGCAGATGGGCTCAGCGGCCCAGAATCCCCAGCGGTCCGCCTGGCCGGGAAATGGCCGGGTAAAACGGCAGTGCAGCGCGCCGTCGCGCGGGACAACGGAGAGAGTGTCGAGTGGTTCGTGCATTCCAGTCCCGATGGCTTTGAGGAACGCTTCCTTAACGGTCCATTGCAGGAAGAAATCGCGCGCCTTGAGATCGGACGGCAACTGTTCCAGATGGGCCGCCTCGGCAGCGTCGAAGTAGTGGCGCGCCAATTCGCCGTCTTTCTGTTTACGCGAGGGGTCTTCCACATCGACGCCGATCCCGGCTTCGGCGGCCAAGGCGCAAGCCACCATGCCGCGCGCATGGCTTAGGCTGAAGAATGGACCCTTCGCAGGGTTGCGGAGGAACGGGCGTCCCCGCGGCGTGCGGTCGAATTCAATCTCATTGGCTGCGGATTTCAGGCTTTGGGCCAAGGCCCATCGCAGCAGAGCCTGCGCGGCGATATAGGACCATCGATCGGCGGGGAAGTGAAAGCGCGCGGCGCGCTGCCGCTCCGCGGCGGAGGTGAGGTTGGTGAAACTGTCTAAAGATTCAACCTGGTCCTCGCTTGGCGGCGTTAGCCACCAAGCATGGATCTGCCCGGCCCCGATGGGTCCGCCGGGCGGGTCCGGCGAAAGGGCGGGCGGCAAATCTCCACCGGTCCAGATTCGCATCATCCAGTTCCATTCACCATCCGAGGGACAGCATCAGGCTGTCAACCGCAGCGTCGGGATCGACGGAGCCGCTGGCAACCTGGTCCAGCAGCAGGCGCAGCGAATCCGGCTGGCCGGGCGCATCGGCGGCGGGCTGCGGAGGCTTTTCGTCCCGGCTCAACTGGAGCCGCCGGGCGAGCGCGCCCACGGAAGGAAAGTTATACATATCCATGCTGCTGAGCGGCTCGCTGGCGCGCTGGCCGAGGCGTATGTTCATCAGGGCGACGGCTTCCAGGGCGGTAAGGGAATCCATGCCGAGATCCAGAAACAGCGTATCGTTTCCGATTCGTCCCAGCGGCACTTGCAGCGTCTCGGCAAGGGCCAGGCGAATGACCTCTACGGGTTCGTCAACCGCACGGGCCGGTCGCGGGTGGGCGATGAAGACGCGGTCACCGACGCCGGCGGGATCCAGATCGAAGCCCGTCTCTTTCAGCACTTCTTCCCAGGACGAGCGTGGGGCCAGGGCGCTATGCGGGTGGCGGCGATGAGCATCCTCGGCAACCCACCATCCCGGCAGAAGGCCGAAGGTAAGCGTAAGGAAGTCTTCGGCCGCGACGGCCTCGTTGAGCAATAACTCTCCGCCTTCTGAGAGCAGGCCGCGCACGCGCCCGAGCGTCCGCGCCAAGTCGCGGGTAGCGTGCAGGACATTTGCGGCGAGAATCAGGTCGAATGGGCCGTCGGCGAAACCCTGCTCCGCAGCAGTACGCTCGATATCCAACAAGGCAAAGCGGAGCCGCAGGTCTCCAGCGCCGAATCGTTCCCGTCCGCGGCGCAAAAACGCAGGTGAAATGTCGGTGTAGGTATAGTCGAAGGCGGGCGCGGACGAACGGAGCCTGGCGAGCACGGCAGCAGTGGTCCCTCCCGTGCCGGCGCCGATCTCCAGAATACGGCAGGTGTTGTTGGCGCCGCGCTGGCGATCTCGCTGCTCGACAAAGCGGAGAGCGGCCTCGGCGATCGATTGGTTGAAGCCGTCGTTCACGGGATCGCCCTGGTACATGGCCGCAATCGATGCGGCATTATCGGCGCCGAAGAGGACGTCGACGGCGCTGGTTTCTCCGCGCAGAATGGCCGGCAGGGCGTCAAGACATGCGCGAAGCAGTTTTGCGTGATGGGGTAGTCCGAAGGTCTCCCAGGCGGGAAGCTCCCCACGGCGGTTTGTTTCAATCCATCCGTTCGCCGTGGCAGTGCAAAGGCCGGCGCGCGTCAGAAGATGGAGAAGCGCGTCGAGGATTTTCTTGCCCAGGCCGCGGACGCCAAGCTGAGCCAGGAGTTGCCGGCGCGAGACCTCATGCAAAGGACTCAGCGCCGCACCCGCCTGCTTTAAAACCGCCAGCAGGCGCAGTCTTCCCAGATGCTCAAGCTTTCCGATCTGTTGGAGGAACTGTTCGGCGGTTCCGTTCGGCTCGGGGTTCTCGACGAGGCCCAGCCGATGCAGTACCTTCCGATTTGCCTTGATGGCGAGCACCTGGGGCTCTGGATCGGCGAGCGCGGCTTCGATGGCTTGCATACCTTCGTGAACGGGAATCGAGTCCAGGCCTCCGCGCTTCAGCCGCTCCCGATAGAACGGCCCGGAGACAGCTCCAACCGAGCCCCAATAGCCCCAGTTGATGACCTTGGCCGGCAATAATCCCGAATCGGCCAGGGTGCGCGCAAAAGCGTCTTGGAATGTGGAGCCGGCCGAGTAGTTGCTCTGGCCGGCGTCTCCGGCAAAGGACTCGGCGGAACTGTAGAAGAGCAGGAAGTCGAGGGGGTCGGAGCCAAGCGCTCGGGCCAGATACACGCTGGTGGCCGACTTGCTGTCGAGAACGCGGCGGAGAGCGGCCTCGCCCATGCGATCAATGGTCCGGTCCTCAAGAACGAGCGCGGAATGGAACGCGCCGCGAATGGGGCCGAAGCGTTCCCGCGCTTTCCGCACGGCGTCTGTCAAGGACGTTTCGCTGGTGGCGTCGGCCTGGAGGTATTCGATTGATCCTCCGGAAGCCACTTCCAAGCCGATACGGTGAAGCAGCGCATCGTCCGGGGCGCGGCGGCCCAGCAGGGTGACCTTTGCGCGCGCATTGCGGCACAGATGCGCGGCCGTTTCCAGGCCGATGCCGCCAGCGCCGCCGAGAATCAGATAGTGCGCGCCCTCGCGCCAGGTCCACGATTGGGGCTCAGCGGACGCCATTGGTTCGAGCATGCGGACCTGTCGGCGTCCCTCACCATGGCGGCGCACCGGATTGCGCTCCTGCGCGGCCCATTCCTCGCCGGCGGCTTTCATGAGAGCAACGGGATCGTTGAGAAGAGTCCAGGAGACATCGAAGCAGCAGACGCGCCACTCGGGGAACTCTGATCGCACCGAGCGGACAAATCCGTCGATCGCGGCAAGCGCCGGGGAAGGAATGGCGCCCGAGTCCGCCGGGAGGGACTGCGTGACAACGGCCAAATCCAGCGAGCGCGGGCCTTTTTGCCGCAGGAGCCGGATGAGGCGAAAGAGAGCAATCACGCCCGACTCCTGCGCGTATTCAAAGGCCGCCGGATCGAGGGGATCCGGCGCGGAGACGCCCACCCCGGCCACAAAATATGCACGCCGCAGATGCTCGACATCCCCTGCCAGCGCTCGATCGATGCAATCCGCATCCATGGGATCGATGAGAACCGGCCGAAGCGAACCGGGCCACGCTCGCACCGGCACGTCAGGGGTGACAATGAGGAGGGAGGCGTCGGGAAGCGACGCATCGGCTGCGATCTCGGGCGTAATGGGGGGCGCGGATTGCTCGAGCCAGCGCGGCACATAGAGCCAGTCGAGACGGCTATTTGCCTCAGTCTTGGCGGGCGAAGCGGGGGAAACCGCCTCTTGAGGCGCATTTTTACCGCTTGGGATCCAATAGCGTTCGCGCGCATAGGGATAGGTGGGCGCCGGGATCCAGCGGCGGCTACCGAATGGGTCGATGCGGGTCCAGTCGATTGATGCGCCGGAGATCCAATGGGCGGCCAGAGCGGCAAGGTCGCGGGTGCGCAGCGCGACATCAAGGGCGATCGGCGCAGGCTCATTTGTGGGAATCCGCGCCGCCCGCAAGGCTGCGATCAACTGAGGGGTGGTAGAAGCGATCACCGCGAGCCGCTCGCCGCAGGCATCGCGACCGGCCTGCAAAGTCCACGCCAGATCGGCAAGCGGCGTCTCCGGATGGCGGGTCAGGAAGGTAACAAGCCGGTCGCGATACTCGTCGAGCCGGTCCGGCTGCCGCGCCGAGAGGACAAAAAGCCGCGCTTTCGTCGAGGGATCGGCGGGCGGCGCTGGCGGGCCCTCTTCCATAACGATGTGAGCATTCGCGCCTCCCGCGCCGAAAGAGCTAACGCCCGCTCTGCGCGGTTCCGTCCAGGGAGTTGCGGATTGCACCGGGCGGAACGGGAGGGTGTCCCATTCGATGAGCGGGTTGAGCGACTCGACATGCAAGGTCGGCGCGATTATGCCGTACCGGATTTGCAGCACCGTTTTGGTGAGCGCCAGGACGCCGGCGGCGGATTCAAGATGGCCGAAGTTGGATTTGGCCGAGCCGATGGCGACGGAGGAAGCGCGATCGCCGAAGGCGCTCTTGAGGCCTGCAATCTCGATGGGATCGCCGAGCGCGGTGCCGGTGCCGTGCGCCTCAATATAGGAGATGGTTTCCGGATCGACGCCGGCACTCGAAAGCGCGCGCCGCACGACTGCGGCCTGGGCGACGGGGTTGGGAACGGTGTAGCCGCCGGTTCGACCGCCGGCATTGATGGCCGAGCCGAGAATCACGGCCCAGACGGTGTCGCGGTCGCGAACCGCGTCTTCCAACGGCTTGAGTACGATTGCGCCCGCGCCCTCTCCATCGGCGAAACCGTTGGCGTCCGAGCCGAAAGCCCGGCAGCGGTCGTCGGCGGAGAGCATTCCGGCTTCGGCGAGTTGATCGAGGTGGCGCGGATGGAGAATCAGGTTGACGCCTCCGGCAACGGCTAGGCGGCACTCCTTGCGGCGGAGGCTCTCGCAGGCAAGGTGAATGGCCGAAAGAGACGCGGAGCAGGCCGTATCGACGGCCATCGAGGGGCCTTCGAGGTTGAGACAGAACGACACTCGATTGGCGATGGACCAGTGAGCGGAATGGGCCGCGGTGGGGATGCCCGCAGCCGCGGCGTCGGCAGCCAGACGGTCGTAGTCGAAGTTCATGGCCCCGGCGAAGACACCGACCTGGCGATCGATGGCAGCCAGACGCCGCTGGGTGTATCCGGCCACTTCCAGGGCTTCCGCGGCAATCTCAAGAAAGAGCCTTTGCTGCGGGTCCATGAGAACGGCTTCGCGTGGCGAGATGCCGAAGTGCAGCGGATCGAATCGGTCGACGCCGTCAAGGTAACCTGCCTGGCGGGCGTGCGCCTGGGTGGTGTGCAAACCGGCTGCGTTCTGCCACTTCCAACGATCATCGGGCACGGGGCGAATTGCGTCGCGTCCCGATAGCAAATTGTCCCAGAGGCTCTCGATATCGGGAGACAGCGGATAGCGGCCGGCCACGCCGACAATGGCAATCTTGCCGGTGGGATCTCCGCTTGCATGGGCGGGAGGGGCGGGCGTGGGGTGGGTATCGCAGGCTGCGGAAAAACTCGAAGCCTCTGGTGAAATCGATGAAGAGCATGCCGCAGGGGCTAAAACCCGAGTTGATTCCATGGCGCTTGCGGCACGACTGAAGTCGTGCCCTGACACAAAGCCCTCGCCAATCGCGCTGGAAGACAGTCTTCCCGCAACCGGTTCCAGGGGCGTGGCAATGGGAGGAGTTGCAATCGGCGGCGAAAGGAGGATTTGCAACGCTGCAGCGTGGTCCCGCTCGAAGTAGGCAGCTAGCTTGGCGACCGTCGTGTTTTCAAACAAGAGGGTGACGGGAAGGCGTCCGAGGTCCTTTTCAAAGGCGCGATTGATTTCGAGCACCACCAGGGAATCGACGCCGTAGTTCTCAAAGCCGATGCTGTCTTCGATGCGGGCAATGTCGATTTTCAGCACCTTTGCCAGGACGTGGCGGACATAGCCGCGAGCCCGATCACCGTCCATGAGCGGAGACCGCAGTTCAGGAGAAGTTGCGCCGGTGGGGTGTGCCTCGGCCTTCAAGCCGACAGAAGCGACCAGGATGGATTGGCCGCAATCGCCGTAAAATGCGCGCCCGGCGGTCCAATCCACGGGCTCGGCGAATCCCGCGCCGACGAGCGCGTCGAGCCAGGCCCGGCTGGAGAGCAGGGGGGAATGGGGAATCCGGCCGGGTTCCGCGGCTTTCCACCAGCCTGTGGTAAGGCCGAAGGTGAAGACAGCGTAGTCGTCAACTTGCGTTGCTTCGTTCAGAATGAGGAGCCCGCCGCGGCGGACCAGTGCACGCAGATTTTCGAGCGCACTTGCGGGATGGGGCGCAACATGAAGCGCATTGGTGCCGAAGACAACGTCGAAATCGCCGGCGACGTTCTGTTCCTGCGCGGGCCTGGTCACGTCGAGGCGCGCAAATTCGCAGGAGGGAAAAGCTGCCCGCGCGGCGTCGAGCAGAGTGGTGGAGATATCCGTGAACAAGTAGCGCTCCGGACGATGGCCCGCGTCCGCAAACGCTTCGAGCACCGCCCGGGTGGTGGCGCCGGTTCCCGCGCCGAATTCGAGAACACTGAGAGGTTTTGCGGCTGCGACGAGGCGAGCTATGGCCGCGTTGGAAACCTGCGCGGTGGCGCTCGATGCATAAATCTCAGCCAAGCCGGAGCCGCCGTCTTCAAACAGGACCGCCGTGCCGAGCTGTTCCCCCTGCAAGACGGCCGGAAGCGCGGCAGCGCAGCGGTCGAGGAGATCGAACTTCCGGATCAACGCCGCGTGCTGTTTTCGCAATGCGGCGGTTGAGGCGGTTCCGGCCCTCGCAGCCATTTCCTTGAGTGCGCGAAGCATGGGCTGGTAGAGGGGCTGAATCGTTGCGGGGCTTGACTCAATTCGTGGCAAAACCTCGCTGGCCAGCGTGACGGCGTAGCGATTGAGCAGGGTGCGCTCGGTATCGGCGCGGGTCCACAAGGCTGGAGTAATGGACGCGAGGCCGGCTGTGGAGAGGATTGGCCTCAAGTCGCGCGGAGGATGGGCAGGTCCGGACGACTGACGTAGCGTGAGTCCGGCGACGGACAGCGCCAGGCGGCCGGACGCGCAGTCGAGAACCTCAGCGTCAAAGCGATTCCCGGCGGTGCGGCGCATGCGAACCTCGGCGCGGGCGGGCCACGGCGCATACAAGGCAAATTGTTCCAATGCGGCTGGGCGAAGGCTCATGCTTCCTTCGGAAGCGAGCGCTCCGGCCACCTGCAAGGCCGAATCCAGCGCGCCGACCGAAGGCTGTTCGGTTTCCGATCCGGGCAAAAGCCAGGCGCCGGCACCATCCCGGTCAACGGCAAGGGTCTCGATGCGGCGGAATTGGCCGCCGTATTCCACGCCTCTGGCCTTCATGGCGCTGTAAAAATCCGCAGCCGGCAGGGATCGGGAATTGGAGGCTGCAAGCAATGGTGTCCGCGCCGACAGCGGCTGCAGGCGGCCCTCGGCATGGACGATCCCCGCGCCTGCCGTTACGCGGAAGCCCAGGCCGGCGTATTCCACGCGAACCGTAACACCGCCGGGTGGAACGGGGATGGGGCGAGTCCAGCTGATTCCGGCAACTTCGTATCTTTTCCGAGGCACGGATTCCAGCACGAGCAGCAACGCGGCCGCGCCGGGCAAGGTGAGTTGGCCGTCCACCACATGTCCGGCGACTTCCCGATCAGTGGGCAGATAGCGTCTCTCATTGAAGGCCGGGAGGTCGAAGGTCTTTTCTTGCGGCTGCGCGGTTGGCTCTTCGCCATGGATTGCGGGCGCGCCAGCGGCCCAGCAGCGGTCGCGCTCGAACGGATACGCGGGCAGCGCGACGCGGCGCGCGGAACCATTTGGAAAGATTGCATCGAGGGGTAGATCGACGCCTCTCAGATAGAGTTCGCGGAACGTACCGAGGGAACGCGGACGGTCTGCGGACGCGAAGTTTGCGCTGCGCGTCATTTCGGTGAGGAGTGGATCCGGTTCAGAGGCAGACTTGGGCGGCGTCCAGGCGCGCAATTGGGAAAGCAGTTCCGCAGCGGATGACGCGACAAACGCGGCGCGCCATGCGAAGTGCGCGCGCCCGCGCGCCAGTGTAAACGCGAGGTCGGCTAGAGTTGCACTTCGAGAGTCGGAATCGAGGAATCCGGCAAACTCGGCAACCCGGCGGCCCAGCGCGCCGCTGGTTCGCGCGGAAAGAAGAATCAGAGCTTCGCCGGGCGCCGGTTGCGGAGTCGAAACAGTTGGCGGTTCCTCGAGGACCAGATGAGCATTGGTGCCGCTGAAGCCGAACGAACTGACGGCGGCGCGGCGAGGCGTTCCGGCGGGCGGCCATGCGCGCAGTTCCCGGTTGACAAAAAAGGGCGAGGAAGCAAAGTCGATGTGCTCGTTCTCGACGGTGCAATGCAAGGTTGGCGGGATATGTCCTCGCTGGAAGGCGCCGGCCATTTTGAGGACGCCCGCTACGCCCGCAGCCGCCGTTGTGTGGCCGATGTTGGTTTTGACCGATCCGATGGCGCAATACTGGCGTGCGCCGGTGAACTCGCGGAAGGCGCGTGTTAGCCCCTCAACCTCAATGGGGTCGCCGAGCTTGGTGCCGGTGCCGTGGGCTTCGACACAGGTGACAGTCGCCGGATCGATGCCCGCGTTGCGGTAGACCTGAGCCTCGAGCGCGGCCTGGGATTTCGCGCTGGGTGCGGTAAGCCCGTTGGTCCGGCCATCCTGGTTAATCCCAGTGCCCAGAATGACCGCGCGAATGGAGTCGCCGGCGGCGAGAGCGTCTTCCAGGCGCTTGAGTGCGAGCACGCCGACGCCCTCGCCGGGAACGAATCCGTCCGCCTTTTGGTCGAATGTCTTGCAGAGGCCGTCCGAGGCCAGCATCTCCGCGTGCTCCATCTCCATCCACGCCTTCTCCGAGAGATAGAGCGTGACGCCTCCGGCCAGCGCAAGATCCGTCTCATGGCCGAGCAGGCTGCGGCAGGCCAGATGAATTGCAACGAGCGACGAGGAGCACGCCGTGTCGACGGTGAGCGCGGGACCGCGGAAGTCGAGGAAATACGCCACGCGCCCGGCGAGAATCGAATCGGCCGCGCCCAGCATCTCCTGAGCCGGACGCAGCCCAGGGAGGAGTTCGCTGTAACCGTCGGAGCCCGTGACTCCGGCATAGACACCGACGGCCTGGCCGGCCATCGACTCCGGGGCGTAACCCGCGTTTTCGATGGCTCGGTAGGCTTCGGAGAGAAAGAGCCGGTGCTGCGGGTCCATGAGTTCCGCGTCGGTGGGGGAGATGCTGAAGAAGAGGGGATCGAAGCGATCGACATCGTCGAGGAATCCGCCGAATCTTGGGCGCGAGGGAGCTTGGCTCGATCTGGGCTGATCGGCAGGGATCGGCGTGACGGAGCAGACGCCGTTATCGAGGTTGTCCCAGAATTTCTCCAGATTTGGCGCGCCTGGAAAACGGCCGGAGAAACCGACGATGGCGACGGCTTTGTTTGGCAGCGGCGGGACTGGGGGGGTAGCTTCCTGTTGCGGCTTGGCTGCTTCGACGGGGGGTTCGACGGCGGTCAACACGGGAGCCGGCGCCGCAGCAGGAGCCGCTTGCCGCGCGCCGCTTAAGTGCGCTGTGAGGGCATCCAGGGTGGAGTGGTCGTATAGAGTCGCGGCGGACAGGCCGACCCCGAATTCGCGCGAGAGCTCGCGCACAAATTCAACGGCGAGGATGGAGTCGAGGCCGAGTTCGGAGAACGGCTTTATGGAGGAGATGCCGGATGGGTCGCAGTAAAGCACGCGGGCAAGTGTGGCGCGAATGCGGATGGCGGCGTTGCCGGGAATGGCTTGAGGTGTCGAGGCGGGAGCCAGGGGGTTTGAAAGATGAGGAGAAACAGAAGGCGTGGCTGAGGAGTCCGAGGGCGCGAGGTGCGCCGCGAGTGCTTCAAGGTTGGGATGATCGTAAAGATCGGATGCGCGCACGGTGCGGCCCAGCGATGCGGAAACTTTGCGCACGAATTCGATGGCAAGGATCGAATCGACGCCCTGATCGACGAACGGGCGGCGGGGATCGAGCGCGGCCTCCTGCGAATAGAGGACCTCGGCCAACTCGCGGCGTAACTGGGCGAGCACGAGGGATGGGCTGGGGGCTTGTGTTGGGTTTAGCAATGCGAATCCGGGCTGCGACGGCTGGGTCGACCCCGCAGGCGGTTCGGTGGGACGAAGGCGCAGTTTAGGGTTTGTCAAGGGTGGGTTTTGTACCTTCCGGCCAAGCGAATTCGATCCGTTCTCGACGCTGAGGGGCGCAGGTTGTTCAGGATGGGCGGCAACCGACGCCTCAGTGGGGAGGTCGAGAGGAAAGACGGTTCTCTCGAAGGGATGAGGGGGCAAGTCCACGCGCCGGGCATTGGGAATATGGGGAAAGATAACCGCATTGCCCGCCAGCCACTGTACGGCGATCGCCTCGAGGGCAGGTTCCGCTGCTTGATCCGGCAGCAGGGAGACCGGGCGGCGAGGCAATGCAGAATCTTGAATCACGCGGAGGGCGGCGATGAGACCCGCGCGATCCCACGCCAGAAACACCACGCGGCTTTCGAGGGAAGCCCGTCCGTGCTGGAGGGTAAAGGCAACATCGTGCAGAGATTGCCCGGGGTTCGACGCGAGCCACGAGGCAAGCGCCTGGCATTGGCTGGCTGTGCGAACGGCGTCGGCTCCCGAGACCGGGATCAGCAAGGCCTCCTCGGCAGACGTCCGATTTGGCTGGGTTGGAGGCGCTTCGACGACTACGTGGGCATTCGACCCTCCAAATCCGAAGGAACTGATTCCAGCCCGCAAGGGTGTGTTTGAGTCGGGAGCGCGCCAAACCTCGGCTTCCGTCAAGAGGCGGAATGGGCTGCCTTCGAGCTTGATCATCGGGTTTTGCCGCCGCAGATGCAGCGAGCCAGGCAGCCGGCCGCGATCGATGGCGAGCAGCACTTTGATGAGTCCGGCAGCGCCCGCGGCTGCTTCGAGATGGCCGAAGTTTGTCTTGAGCGATCCGAGCGCGGTGTTGGAAGCCGATTCTGACGGGGCCAGTCCCCGTTCGGCGTAGAGAGCGGCAAAGGCGTTCTTCAATCCATTGACTTCGATTGGATCGCCAAGCGCGGTTCCGGTTCCGTGCGCCTCGATATAGGTGATGGAGCGTGGGTCGAGAGCCGCCTGACGATGCGCGGAGGCGATCACATCCGCCTGCGCGCTTACGCTGGGCGCGGTCAGCGAATTGGTTCGGCCGCCATGGTTTTCCGCCGAGCCGCGCAGGATGCCCAGAATACGGTCGCGATCGCTGAGCGCAGCCGACAGGGGCCGCAAGAGCACCAGGGCCGCGCCTTCGCCACGCACATAGCCGTCGGCGGATGCGTCGAAGGTTTTGCAGCGGCCTTCCGGACTGAGCATGTTGGTGGCTTGCAGCGCGATTTGCGCGGACGGGCTGAGGATGACGCTGACGCCGCCCGCAATGGCCGCCGTACACTCACCGGACCGAATGGCGGCAGCCGCGCGGTGAATGGCAACCAGCGAACTGGAGCAGGCGGTGTCGATGGCCGCGCTGGGACCGCGCAGATCGTACAAGAAGGAGACGCGGTTGGCAAGGACGGCGTGCGACGCGCCGGAAAGCGTGTGCGGCTCCATGGGGCGGTTTCGCCGGAAGAGCAAATCGCTGTAATCGAAGCCGGATGCGCCGACATAGACCCCGCAAGCGGTGGCTGCGAAATCAGCAGGGGCGTGGCCTGCATTCTCGAAGATGCGCCAGAGGCATCGCAGCAGGAGCCGCTGCTGCGGATCCATCTGTTCGGCCTCGCGCGGGGAGATGCCGAAGAAGGCATTGTCGAACTCCGCAATGGAATCGACAAAACTTCCCCAACCCGGCTGCGGGCCGGTCCAGCGGCTGGCGGGCGTCCCGGTCACCATGTCATCGCCGGCCATCAGATGCCGCCAGAATTCGTCAAGGGTTTCAGAGCCGGCAAATACGCCGCTCATACCTACAATCGCAACCGGATCGGGCTCGGCGGCGGCCGGATTCTCAAACGGGCTCGACGCGGTGGAAGACTTGAATGCGGAGGAACGCGGGATATCGGATGAAATGGGCGGAGAGCCTCCCGCAGGGGCTAAAGCCCACGCCGATTCTTCGGCATCTACGGCACGACTAAAGTCGTGCCCTGTTACAAAGCCTTCGCGAATTGCGCTTGAGGATAGTTTTTCCGCGGCCTGTACGACGGCCTGGTTTGCGGGGGGCGGGGAATCGGTGGTCCTGGTTGTCGCGGCAAAGTGTTTTTCAAGCGCCGCGAGAGTGGTGAATTCGTAGAAGATGGGCGGCTCGATTGTCTGCCCGAGGCTGCGGCTCAACAAAACAGCCAGTCTGGTAAAGCGGATCGAGTCCAGTCCGTATTCGCCCAGATGGCGATCGCGGTCGAGTTTGGCGGGGTCCATGCCGACCACATCGCCCAGCGCTTGCGCAATCGCGCTTGCCACAGCGGGAGCGGCTGCCTGCGGCGTAACGGGGCCGGCCAATTGCGTTGGCTCATCGAGCGGCAAGGCGGCCAGGGCTGCGCGATCGATCTTTCGATTCGGCGTCAAAGGCATCGCATCCACGTCGATGAAACGCGAAGGAACCATGGCCGGGGGCAGCCATGCGGCCAATTCCGCGCGGGGATCCCAATCGACGGCTTGCCGGGAACGCTGAACAAAGGCAACCAACTGTTCGAGCCCCGCCTGCCCGCGTTTCAGCAGGACCGCGGCGTCGCGGACGGTTTGGAGCCTGCGGAGCGCGGCCTCGATCTCACCGATCTCAATGCGCATGCCGCGCAGCTTGATCTGCTGGTCCGCGCGTCCCAGATGAACGAGGACGCCATCGCTAGTCCACTCCGCAAGGTCTCCAGTGCGGTACATGCGCCCTGAGGCGAATGGATTGCGAACGAATTGAGCGGCGGTCAGCTCCGGCCGCTTGTGGTAGCCGGAAGCCAGGCACTCTCCAGCCAGGAACAGCTCTCCGGCAACGCCGGGCGGAACGGGCTGGAGCTGGCGATCGAGCACGTATGCCCTGGTGTTGGCGATGGGCCGGCCGATGGCGATTTTTTGCCCCGGCAGGATGCGCTGCGCCGTCGCCCAGATGGTTGCCTCGGTCGGTCCGTAAAGATTCCAAAGCTGGGCCCCATCTCGCATCAGCCTCTGGGCCAGGTCTAAGGGAAGCGCCTCACCGCCGCAAAGAATTCGCAGGGTTGGCGCGGGAGACCAATCCGCATCGAGAATCATGCGATAGGTTGCCGGGGTGGCTTGAATCAGCGAAACAGGCCGTGACTCGATCGCCTGGCGCAGTTGAATTCCGTCGCGAGCAACGCTGGCGGGAGCGATGTCCACGGATGCCCCGCAGATGAGCGGAAGAAACAGCTCCAGGCCGGCGATATCGAACGATATCGTTGTTACAGCGAGCAGGCGGTCGGCAGCTTTCAGTGGAATCGTCTTTCGCATGGCGCACAGAAAATTGGTGAACGCGCGGTGCGGAATGAGCGTACCCTTGGGCTGGCCCGTCGAGCCCGAAGTGTAGATCAGGTAGGCGATTTCAGCATTGGGGGCGGCCGGGTCCTCATCCGAATGCGCCTCGCTGAGCAGGTCGTCGAATGGAACCATCTGGGCCGCGCCCGCAGGCAGAAGATGGCGGGTCGAGCCTTCGGAAATCACCAGCGCGGCCTCGCTGTCTTCCAGCAGAAAACGCAGGCGATCGCGCGGAAACCCTGGATCGAGCGGAAGGTAATGGCAGCCGGCCTTCAGGATTCCCAGCAGCGCCGCCGGCAAACGGACGCTGCGCTCCATCAGCACCCCGACGGGCATCCCCGAGCACTTACGGGAACCGAGGGCGTTGGCGATTCGATTGGCGAGCCTATCCAAAGCGAGATAGGTGAGAGACTCGTTCGCGTCGAGGACCGCAGCCGCCTCCGGCGTGCGCGCTGCCTGCTCCGCGATGAGCGCTTGCACGGGAGTCTTCAGGGGGAAGCGAGCCGCGGTGCGGTTCCATTCGACAACAACCTGCCTGCGCTCCTCGGCGGACATGAGCGGGAGTTCGTCCACCAGCGCGGCCGGGTTGGCCAGGGCGCCATCGAGCAGCATGACGAACTCATCGAGCAGGCGGCCAGCGGCGGCCGGAGTGTGAAGGCGCGTATCGAATTTGAGCTGAAAGCGGCAAGCATCCGCTTCGGGGATCATTTCGAGCGCAAGCGCGATCTCGCCTTGCTGCACGACATCGTGAACGGGGCGCGCAAACAGCGGGCCGCTCGGTGGCTGGCCGCTGCAGACGGGGCCGTAGAAGGCCACCTGCGGCGCGGCTCGCTTTTGCGCTTGAAGGATTTCCGCTAACGGAAGATCGGCATGATCGAGCGCCTCGGCGAGGGAGTGCCCTGTGATTTCCCACAACCGCGCGACGGTCGCTCCAGCCGGGATTTCAATTGCGACCGGAACCAGATTCAGGTAGTTGCCCATGGCCGCGGCATCTTCAGGCCGCGGGCGGCGGAACACGGGGAGCGTGATCGCTGCGCTTCGGCGTCCGCCGCGCCGGACGAGCAGCAAGGCCCAAGCGGCCAGGCCGGCCACCGCAGGCGTCAGCGAGTGGCTGCGGCATTGAGCTTGAAGGTTTTTCCACCCGCTGTATTGCCGCGCGGCCAATGCGCAGGAAAGTTCGTTACCTGCGAAATGTGTTTGCTCCTCGCCGGTCGGCGGCGCCTGGCGCCACCAGACACGCTGCTGTTCCGCTTCATCGCTTTTCAACCATGCCTGCTCACGCTCAATCAGCGCCTGGTACGGCTGGTCCGGCGGGAGCTCCGGCGGCCGCTGTGCCTGCAGCGCGGAATAGGCCGACTGGATTCGTTCCCAGAGCAACCGCATGGAGACGCCGTCCTGCACCCGATGGTGGACAACGAGGATCAGCACTTTCACGCCGCGTTTGGCGCCGAAGATTCCGGCACGAATCGGAATGCCGGTAAATGGAAGGCGGGTAAAACGCCGCAGCTCGTCTTGCATCTGGCTGGAGGCGATCTGGCCGGTATGCAATTGGAACGGCGAGGGCGGCACGATCCGCTGCAGCGGCTCCGCTTGCGGCGCGTCCGCGACGCTGCGGAGAATGCTGTACCGATGCACGACGAGTTCAATCGCCTTGCGCAGATTCTCCACGTGAATGCCGCGATTCAAATGGAAGGCAAACGGAGAATGCCAGGCCGTTGTGCCGGGATGCAGTTGTTCATGGGTCCACATCAACCGCTGAATGGACGACAGGGGAAACTCGAGCGTGGAATCGTGTATGCCGGCCTCGCGGGGGAAGAGAAACCGCGCAAGAGCTTGCGGCGTGGGGTGCTGGTAAAGCGTGGTGAGCTTGACCTTGAGACCCAGCTTGGAGCGAAGCGCGAAGGTCAGGCTTGTGAGCTGGATGGAGTCCAGGCCGAGGTCCATGAAGTTTCGCGCGCTGTCGATGCGCCGCGGTTCCACGCCGAGCAGATTCGCAACGATGGCCACAATCTCGGTCTCGACCGAGACGCTGGTGGATGGCGCGGATGCCGGTTTTTCCTGGGTGGTCTCAAGCGCGGAAAAAGCGCCTGTGGCCAGATGACGCCGGTCGACCTTCTTGTTGACGGTGAGGGGAAGAGCGTCCAGCTTGACCAAAGCAGATGGGACCATGTAATCCGGCAGATGCGCCCCAAGCTCGCTCAGCACGGATGCCGCCGCAAGCGAAGCGCCTTTTTTCATCACGACAAATGCCACCAGGCGCTCTTGTTGCGCAGCATCTTTGCGCAGCACAACCACGGCATCCCGCACACCGGCCGATTGCATCAAACGCGACTCGATTTCCTCCAGTTCAATGCGAAAGCCGCGCAGCTTTACCTGCTGGTCTCCGCGCCCGGCGAATTGAATGAAGCCGTCGTCGAGAAGTTTTCCCATGTCTCCAGATCGATAGAGAAGTTCTCCGGAGCCGGGCCGGAAGGGGTCGGGCAGGAACTTCTTCGCATTCAGATCCGGACGGCGCAGATATCCGGGCGAAACGCCGACGCCCGCGATGCAAATCTCGCCCACTTCGCCGGGAGCGACGGGATTGAGGCGATCGTCGAGCACATACTGCCGGTAATTCGCCAGCGGCCGGCCCAGGTGGAGCACGCCCCCCGGTTCAAGCAAATCGCCGCTGGACACGACGGCGGTTTCCGTCGGTCCGTACACGTGAAACAGGCGTTGCGCGCGCTGGTGAAGCTGCGAAGCCAAGTCCCGGCTCAAGGACTCGCCGCCGCAGGCCAGCGCGATGTTTGCCGGCCTGGACCAGCCGCCGGCCAGCATCAGCCGCCATGTTCCCGGCGTGCCTTGGAGGAACGTGACCTCGCCGCTTTCCGCTCTCTCCGCCAACTGCTGGCCGTCGCGAATGGCTGCCGAGGAGAGGACTTCAAGCCGCGCGCCATGCGCCAGCGGGAGGAACAGATCGAGGATCGACCAATCGAATCCAATGGAAGAGACAGCAAGCAGCTTGTCCGACGCATTGAATCCCGTTCGTTCGGCGTAGGCCAGCAACAGGTTGGTCAACGACCTGTGCAGGATGGGAACGCCCTTGGGCTTGCCGGTCGATCCGGAGGTGCAAATGAGGTATGCGGGCCGGTCTGGATGCGCGTCCGGATGGGTGAAAAGGAATCGCTCCTCTTGCGGATCGCTCGCTCCCAATGAACTGGACGGTTGGGCTTTTTGCTCTCCCACCCATTCGCCAGAAAGAAGGGAATGGATGAGGCACGGGTCGTTTGTGGATCGGACGGTGAGTTCATTCGAGACGAATCGCGGCCCTTTGTAACCGGCCAGGCGATGCCGCAGCGCAGGTTCGGAGATGAGCAGAGACGCGCCGGCATCCTCGACGATCTGCTCAAGCCGGGCATCCGGGTAAATGGGATCGAGCGGCAAATAGGCTGCGCCGGTCTTCATTACGGCAAGGATGGCGACAATCAGATCGGCGGAGCGATCGAGAAAGACTCCCGCCGGCTGGCCGTGCGCAATCCCCAGTTCCGACAACCGCAGCGCACATGCGGCCGCACGGCGATTGAGCTCGGCATACGTGAGCGACTGACCCTCAAACAAGACGGCTGTCGCTTCCGGCGCGGCACGGACGCGCTCGATAAACAGATCGAGGAATGTACGGTCGAGCTCGTAAGGAACCTCACTTGAGTTCCACCCGTGAATGGCAAGGCTATACTGGCGATCGTCGAGCAGCGGAACGGAGACGAGCGGCGTCTCGGGGTGGCGGAGCGCCGCGTCGATGAATCTGGAAAATTGGACGGCGATTCGCGTCGCATCCGGTGAAGCCATTCGGCCCGCATCGAACCACAGGCGTGCGTGGGCGCCGTCTGGCGTCGAAGCTAAATGAAGGTGGGATCGGGTCAACGGCGCGGCGTCAGGATCGGGGTCGCGGATCCCGATGCTTAGATCGGATGGGGCGCCATTTTCCGGCTTTCCCGGCTGCGGATGACGCAGGAAAAAATCGCCAAGCACCGGTCCCGCTTCGAGTGCCGATCGAATCGCATTTCGCGCCGCGTCGCAAGCCCCGATTACGTCGCCGCCGTCGAATTCCTTCACCACCACAGGCGCACACGGAGAGAAGATTCCTTCCACCGGGGAAAGAATCAAGTCCACCCGGAAGGGCGGACCCGCGCACTTGCGCATCCAGAAGGCCACGAAGCAGCCCAGCAGGAGATCGCCGGCCAGGCTGGAACCCTCCGGAATCTCGACATCGACGAATTGCAGCCCGGCAGTCGAACTCAACTGTCCCGCAAGCATCCACTCGGGCAGTTCGAACCTGGGGACCGAGGCGTATGCCGCCGCCGTTCGCCCTTCCAGCCGCAGGCTTTGCAGGAACACGGAGCTCAGCCGACGAGCATCTTCGGAATGCAGCAACGGCAATTGCGATCCTTCCCGCACGATTGGAATTGCTGCGAGGAGCTGGCCGTCCTTACTGGCTACTCGACGGATTGCCAGGACACCTTCGCCGGCGGCGACATGCAACTCGGTTGGCGATGAAAGGATCACGGTTCCCGGAACCGCGGCAGACCGATTTTCGATTACGACTGTTTCCAGGACTAAAAAGAACTGGCCGTCAAGAAAAGCGCGAGCGATCCCGAAGGGATTCAGGCGTCCGCCGAAGTCCGTTGCCCGGCAGAGGCGATCAAGCTCTATGGCCGGTTGGGTCCAATCCATGACGAGAGCATTGGGCGGGCGTCGAAATCGCGGATAGAGCGTGCGCCGCGACAGATCCTGCTCGCATTCCGCCGGTACACCGCCGGACTCCCATGCTTTCAGCAGCTCAAGAAATGTTTCAAAGCCGGCTTCATGACAGCGAAGATTGAGCAGAAATGCGGTATCGCCGGGCTCGATCGGCACTGTGGATTGAGCAAGAACGGCGCCCTCGTCGATTCCCGGCGCGATGCGGTGCCAGGTGACACCGTGCATTTTTTCGCCGGCAAGCAGCGCCCATGTGGTGGCATGGACACCGGCATAGCGGGGCAGCGGACCGTCATGATAATTTGCCGAGGCGATGCGGGGAACAGCCAGAATCGCGGGGCGGAGGATCTCGTCGTTTCCAATGCTGAAGAGCAGGTCCGGCTGCGCGGCGCTGAGCAGAGGCAGCAGTTCGCCGGCGCGCGCGCTGTCGTTCACGGCTATTCCGAGAGCGGCGGCCCAGCGGACAATCTCCTCCGACTTCGACGTAACGCCCTGGACGACGTGGCCGCGGTCGACAAGCACCTGCCCGCATTGCGTCAACAATCCTTGATTTCCAATCAGCCAGCAACGAAGGTTTGTCATGACTGGAACTCCTCAAAGCGCCGGGCCAGAATCTCCGCTGCGCCGTTCATGAGATAGGCGGCGATTTCGTCGGCGTGCCGATTCCGCCAATCTTCCATGGGCGTTCCTTCGACGAGGGCATTGAATGCGCCGAGCGCCGGACCGCAATGAATCTGGTAATCCAGCTCGCGCCCTGGTTCTCCGCACAGCGCCCATTGGGTGGTGTGGTGGAAGTACCAGCGGCAGATCATGGCCAGCATCTGGCGTGGATTGGCTTCCGCACTTGCCCAGCGCTCGGCTGAGCAACGCGCTTTCAGATCGGCAAGAATTTCGGTGATCGGCCGCTGGAAGTATCGACTCTCCACCTGGGTCCGGGTTGCTTCCGGAATCGCGGACCAACCGGGGCATTCGCGATAGAGCTCATAAAGCTTTGCGGCTCTGGCTGGAAACAACAAGCCGCGGCGAAGGACCTGCATCTTTGCGCCCAATTCGAGCATGTCGCCCGCGGGAACGATTGCGGTATCGCGCGCGCCTGCCGACTGCAGCATTTGCTTCACCTTGTCGCTGGTTCGCGCCTCCAGCGTGCATTGATTGATGGAGCCGGTGAGCACAAAGTCAGCGCCGAGTACGAATGCCGCCGCAATGGCATGGGGCGTTCCCAGCCCGCCGGCGGCTCCAATACGCACCTGTGCCGCAGCGGGAAATGCGAGCGCCGCGGCTTTGCGGGCCGCGAGAACGGCCGGCAGCAGCGCGTAGAGAACTCCCTGATCGGTGTGGCCCCCGGAATCGGCTTCCACGCAGAGATCGTCGGCTACGGGGACATGGCGTGACCACTGGGCCTGCTGCGACGTGATGCGGCCCGACTCCACCAACCGCTTTGCGATGGCGGGATCGATCGGCGCGAAAAAAAGCCGCGCAATCTCCGGGCGCGAAACCTTCGCAAGCACAAGATGCGTCCGGTCGATGCGCCCATTGGCTCCGAGCCGCAAACCGCTCAAGCGGAATGCGGCCAGCGCGGGTGTGATTTCAAGATAAGCGGCAGCTTCGACGCGCCTGACTCCAAAACGCAGGAGCAACTCGACCATCTCGTCTTCACGCGACGGATCGTCCGGGCGATGGAGCAGATTCACGCCGAAAGCAGCGCCGCTTGGAACCAATGAAACCAACTCCACGAGGTCGCGCTCCGCCTGCTCACGCGGCAAACCGCCATTGCCGAGATAGGAGAGCAAGCCTGAGCGCGCCATGCGGGCGACCAAGGCGGGAGACGCGATGCCCTGGTACATTGCGCCCGCCGCGTAGGCGTAGCGAACCCCGTGCGCCCTGCGAAACGCGGCGCTGCCCAGAGCTTCCGGCACGATTCTGACGCGGGTTGGCGATTCAGTTTCCAAAAAGCGTCTCGATCCTTTCCCGCACCTCGGGCTGCGCGAAACTGACCTTGTGCATGGCCAGTTCCTGTTCAACAACGAGAGGCAGCGCCTGGCGGATGGGCCCGGCCAGCTGCTTCTTCAATTCGATCAGGGAGACCCGCGGCTTATCCGCCAGTTCGCATGCCAGGCTCATAGCCGTGAGCAAAACCTTCTCGCGCGTTACGATGCGCGCGCCCGCGCCCCGCGCGCGAAGCTCTCCTCCGTGATAGCCGCCTGCGCCAAACAGCATCTCCGCGCCGAGCAGTTCGCCGAATTTGCGCGGGAGGATGTACGTGGCGCCCATGCCGGGCGTGAATCCGTACCGCATGAAGTTGGCGCTGTAGATGGACTCTTCCGCCATGACCAGCATGTCTCCAAATGCGCCAAATGCGAGGCCGCCGCCGAGCGCATGGCCCTGCATCGCGGAGATCACGGGGAGGTGGCAGGTAAGCAGGAGATCGAAGAACATTCCATCGGTAAACTGCAAATGCCCTTCGGTGAGGGTCAGCAATTCGTTCTTGGTGCCGCCGCAACAGAAATAGTTGTCGTAACCGCGCACGACGATCACCCGCAAGGACTTATCGCGCGCAATCTCCGCGAAGACAGAGCGAATGCCCTCGACGAAAGCGCGGGAAAATGTGTTGCGCGAGGCGCGGTCCTCCATGACCACCACGCCCACGCCCGGCTCCGGGCGCTCGATGCGAATGACGCCGCTCATCGGGGACTCCAGGGAAAGCGTTGATGCTCAACGAAGCCGCGAATGTTTTCGCGTATGCGCGGTTCGCTCATCAGGCGCGTGATTTCTTTGACGGCAACCTGCTCCATTTCATCGTTCACCAGCCACATCTTGCGGAAATAGGCCTTGATATCGAAGATGGTCTGCCCGTCCAGACGGGCCAATCTGGGCATGAGGCGCTGGACAACGCTCGCCGGATCGGCGGAGACTTCGTTGATGAGCCGGCAGGCCTGAGCTTCGGCCGCCGACACCGGCAGCGTGGACAGAGTCATCCAGTAGGCCGGTTGAAAGCCGGTGCGGCGAATGAGGTAAGGCACCACGCATGCCGGCAGCAGGCCCCAGATGGCTTCAGAGAGACTGAACTGCGATTGGGGCGTGGCCACGGCAAAGTCGCTGGCCGCCACCAGGCCGATTCCTCCGGCATTCACTTTTCCGTCGATGCTGGCAATCACGATTTTGGAGGCCGTCGACATTTTCCGCAGCAGGCGGATGAAGGCTTCCGCTTTTTCGGCGTCGTCATAGCCTCCGGTTTGCCCAACGGCTTCCTGAAAGTCCATTCCCGTGCAGAAAAAGCCGGGATGTCCGGCGAGGATCGCGATCCGGCATTGCCGATCCTCTTCCATGCGATCGAAGGCGGAGTGAAGTTCCTGAAGCAGGAGCCCGTCAATACTGTTTTGCCGCTCCGGGCGGTCGATGGTGACTGTCCAGGCGGGTCCGGACTGCTCGACGCGGATGGTGGAATAGGTATTCATGTCAGCTCCACCGGTACTCGCGGTGATAATTGCGGATGCCGTCGAGGACCAGCAATCCCCGGCCGGCAAATTGCGCGTCATAGATGCGCCGATAGGCGGATAGATCGACCTCGATATCCTGAATGCCGAATGGCACGGCGGCGGCCTCGTCGAGGATGAGGTCGTATTCGGCCATCGACAGGTTGTAGCGGCTCGCCAGTTGCCGGGCCAGGCTGGCCGAAGCGCTGCGCGAGGCTTCTCCGGGCACCGTGCATCCGGAGAAAAACTCCGCGGAGCAGCCGGAGCCGTATGCGTAACAGCCCACGCGCCGGGGCACTGTGTGGTCCGCAGCCTGCAGGACTCCACTGAGCGCCAAGAAGATTGTGGCCGAATAGATGTTGCCCACCTCGACGCAAAAGCGCAGCCCCGGGGCCACGCGCCGCGCAAAATCGCTTTCGGTGGCGTCGTTGGCGTTGCGCTTGAGCTTGCGCATCATCATGCGATGCGCGCCCTTGACCATGCCCGCGAAGGGGGTGTGGAAGATCAGGTAGTCGAACGTATCTTGAAAGTCCGCGCCCTCCACTCTTTCCGCGTATTGCTGGAAGGCCATCTCCAGGCAATCCAGATAGGAGATCAACGAAAGGTCTGGATCGCCGGTTTCGATTTCGGGCGTTGGACGGCAGGTGTCCATCACCTCGTAACCCCAATAGCCGTTGGCTCCAAAGTCCAGCTCGAAGACGCCCGGGCTGTTCCCCACAAGCAGGGCGACCGCTCCGGTTCCCTGCGAAGGCTCCGCGTAGGTGAGCTTGGCCGCGGCGCGCGCGGTATCCGTGGCGACGACGAGCACCTTGGCGTCCGGGGACGCGCCGGAGGCCACGAAGTTGGCGGCCATCTGCAAGGCAGCCGTGCCGCCATAGCATGCCTGCTTGACTTCGAAGAGGCGGCAGCGGCGGTTCAAGCCCAGATGGTTGTGAATGTAAGTGCTCATCGACTTGCCGAAGTCGATGCCAGACTCCGACGAAGCAACGACCATCTCTATACGATCGCGGTCCGCGGGAGCGAGACGGTCGACGATGGCCTTGGCGGCGTTGACCCCGTTGGTGACCGGATCTTCGCAAGGCAGGTTCACCGCTTTGCGCTCCATCATCAGGTTGCCGAAACGCGCAAGATCGAGTCCGCGCTCCTCAAACAGAGTGCGGATATCCAGGCAGAGCCTTCCGCCGTATGTGTTGATGTCTTCAATGCCGACTCTCAAATCGCTCGTGACCTCGCTGATTGGATGGAGAGCAACTGTTGGGAACAATCCGGGCAATTGGGGACAAGCGCGGCAACTCTTTGCCGATCATTGGAGAAGTTCGAGGGTTGCGGTCCGGCATGAATCCAGCGATAACCGCCCGGTGTAACTCGCTAAGGCGAGTCGAGGCGCTCGGGATGACTTAGGATAACACTGCTGTTAATTCCTCCGAAACCAAAAGAATTGGAAAGTATGCTGCGCACGGGCAGATCGACGGCCGCCGGGCCGGCGAAACGAATGCGCGGATCGATGGGCCGATCGAGATTGCGGTTGGGGTGGACGAAGCCGCGCCGCATCTGAAGGAGGCAGGCCGCAATCTCCACCAGCCCCGCGGCGGTGAGGCAATGGCCGGTAAGAGACTTGGTGGAGTTGACCCACGGCCGCGCATCGCCGAAGACTTCGCTTAGAGCTTCGCATTCCACCCGGTCGCCTTGCTCCGAACCGCTTCCATGGGCGCTGACAAGGTCGATCTTTTGCGGCCGCAGCCCGGCCTCCCGCATAGCTTGGGTCATGGCCCGGCGTTCTCCTTCGACGCTGGTGTGCGGCAGATGGGACCCATCGAGAAGCAGAGACGCGCCCGGCACTACAGCCCACACCGGCGCTCCTCGCGCCGCCGCGCTTTCTTCTGTCTCCAACACCAGGGAAGCGGAGCCCTCACCGGCGACAAAGCCGCGGCTGGCTCGGTCGAAGGGCCGATAGAGCGCTCCGGGGTCCGCCGCCGAATCGCTGACCGCCATGGCGCCCACGATGGTGTATGCCTGGCGCTCCATGGGAGAAAGCTCCTGACAAAGGCCGCAGACCAGAATGCGATCCGCAGCACCGGAGAGCAGGAGCTGCCGGGCATTCCACAAGGCAGCATTGCCGCTTGCCGAGGCTGCCCCCGCCGTCAGCCCGAATCCGCGGATCTCCAGCATCTCGCTGATCTGGCTCATGGGATGGGTGTCCATGGCGAGAAATGCATGCCGCGGCGACAGGTATTCAGGTGTCTCGGCAAACCGGTGCCACGCGTCCGCCTGATATTGCTGGCTGGTGTTGTTTCCGCCGGCAACGATGCCTGTCCGAATTGTCTCGTCCGCCTTCTGGCTACCGGCGCTGAACCAGGCCTCCATGGCCGCGGCGCTGGTAACGCGCGCCGAGTGAGTGCTCTGCCGCCACAGACGCTTTGCCCGCAGGCGGGTCGAACTCGGGCATCCGGGCAAACTGTCAATGAAGGCGGAGGCATCGAAATCATCCACGAGCGCCGCGGCGAAAGGCGGGGGACCGGCGAAGCTCCGCACGCCGCAGGCTCCTCGATAGAGCGCATCGCCAAAACGCTCCACACCCGCTCCAATCGAGGAGACAACCCCGATGCCGGTGATCAGGATGGATTGGGCATTCACGATGCCGACGCTCCCTGGTTCCGAAGCAGGACGTTCACCAGACCTTCCAGGTTCGAAACGCCAGCGAATGCCGTCATGGGAATGCGAAGGCGCAGTGCTTCCATCGCGCCCAAGGTGACGTCGAGCCGGTCGATCGAATTGGCTCCCAACTGCGCGAGCGAACTCCGCATCGTGACCAAATCCGGATCGAGGCCGGGCAGAATCTCCAGCACAACACCGCGGACCACTTTAAAGACTTCTTCATCGCTCATCGCCATGGTTCCTTTCTTGACGCGGAATGCTCTGAGGTTGATCGCGCAAAAATGTGAAGCTGCCCAACGTTGCTTTCGAGAGATCAAGAAACGTACTCTCGCGGCGCGACAAGCGCCGCTGGCAGCGGCCTTATTCGCGCTTCGAGAGCTTCCAAATTTCTGCGATCCTGCGCGAACGGAGTGACAATCGTCAACGCCTCCGATGCGGGATTTGGCCCGAGGTTCTGGCGCACGAACGAGGCGAGCGTACCGGATGGGCCGAGATCGATGTAGAGCTTCGGCCCGGAAGCCTCCAAGGCCGCGAGCGCCTGCTGAAACTGGATGGGCCAGCGGGTAATGCGCTGGGGCAGCCCATTGGGCAGATCGTACACAATGCAGCCTGCCGCGCACGAAACCACCGGAGTACCGATTCGTCCCAGCGTGAAGCCGCTCATGAGCCGGTGCAGCGAATCGTCCGTGGCATCGACGGCGGCGGAATGGAACGCATGAGATACCGGCAGCATGACGGTATCGACGTTTTGGCTGGCCAGCCAGTCCTGCGCTCTGTGAACAGGATTGGCCGGCCCAGTGACGACGAAGTGGCGCGGCGCGTTGACGGCCGCGAGCTCAATGCCGGCGAACCGCGCCTCCAACTCACGGAACAATGCGGAGGAATCGAGCACCGCCATCATGCATCCAGACGTCTGAATCGCGTCGAGACTTTTGGCGTGATGCATCAGCGCCGCTATGGTATCGCGCCAGTGCAGCACGCCTGTGGCGGTGAGCGCGACAAACTCGCCCAGGCTGTAACCGAGCAGAAAGTCCGGCCGGAAGCCGCGATGCCGCAACAGCCGATCCATGGCGAACTGCATCGCAAAAAGAGCCGGATGCGTCAGGAGCGTTTCCGAGAACGGATCGAAACGCGAGCCGGCGTGGCGATACACGACCTCCGCAATGGACACGCCGGTCCAGCGCTGGGCATAGCGGCTCACCTCGTCGAAGGTCTCGCGAAAGACGGGCTCGCCCTCGTAGAGCTCGATGCCCATGGCGAAGTGTTGACTGCCCTGGCCCGAATACATCCACACCTGGGGACAACGGTCGAGGGAATTCATGCGGCCATCCCCCTCCGCGTCTGCCGAATCAACCCGGACAGAACTGCTCCTGGACCGGTTTCGACGAACTCGGCCGCGCCGTGCTCGATCATGTACTCGACGGATTCCCGCCAGCGGACGGGAGAGTCAATTTGGCGCGCGAGCAGGTCGTGAATCCCCGCCAGCTCATACGGCAGCGCAGTGGTATTTGCAATGACGGGAAAGCGCAAGGGCTGAAACTCCACCGGATCGATGAATCGGCGGAAGGACTCCGCAGCCGGACGCATGGCCCGGGAGTGAAATGCCGCGCTGACCTTCAACTCGATGCAGTCCAGCGCGCCCGCGGCCAGCAGGGCCTGGGCCGCGGCCTGCACCGCCGGCTTCGGTCCGGAGATGACGAACTGCTCTGGCGAATTGTCGTTGGCCATTTCGACCTCATTCAAATTGGGGCGGGCGAGAACATCCCCGACACGGCGGGCATCGAGTCCAATCACCGCGGCCATGCCGCCTCCGCGCGCCTCGGCCATCAGCGCGCCGCGCTTGCGCACCAGCCGCAATCCGGTCGCGAAATCGAAGACCCCCGCGGCGAACAGGGCCGCATACTCGCCCAGGCTGTGACCGGCGGCGGCATCCGGCGGCGCCTCGCCCTTTTCGATACGCTCCATGAAGGTCAACGCGCAAACCACATAGAGCGCGGGCTGCGTGAAATCGGTCCTGCCCAGCACGGCTTCAGGATCCTCCATGCACAGGCGGCGGATCGAGTAGCCGAGAATGTCGGCGGCCTGTTCCACTTCACTCGGGAACCGATCCCACAGCGAAGCACCCATGCCAACGGCCTGCGACCCCTGGCCGGGGAATACGAATACGCGGTTCATCCGGGTTTTCCTCCTCTCTCGATCATGCTGCAAAAAATGGCCGCGGCATCCAAGCGGTCATTCCACAGGGGTTAAAACCCCTCGTTGCCCTGGCACTTTTCGGCACGACTAAAGTCGTGCCCTGATACAAAGCATCCCCGCTGTAGAGTTGTTTCGCGACGTGTAAAGTCGCGCCCCGATAAAAACCATTTTTTTGAAACACTCTTTACTCCAATTTGCTTCTGGGCGTAAGCAGTCTCCCGATCAACGCTTCCAGGCTGAACAGCGTAATCAACAGACCGCCCGTAATCCAGAACCAAAGCCGTTCCGAAAGCATCGGAAAAAAGTCCACAAATCTTGCCGCCTCCAGCCCGAATGCAAAGCCGAAAGCCGAGTTCATCGCTCCGCATACAGCGGAACCAGGATGATGCTGCCTAAACCAGGTCCAAAGGACCAGGACCAATGAAATGCTTCCCGCCAGGCGAAGGGCCGCCAGGCCCCATCCCAGCGTGCGCGCAATCGCAGTGACCCGCCGCTGGAACAACTGTTCCAGTTGGGTGGTGTGCTTGGCCACAAAAGAGATCACAGTGTCCACATCCCCAAGCCGCTCCCTCAGCTCCCCGATGGCAATGCCCAGGCTCGACCGGATGCCGATCTGCCGGGTCTTCTTCCATGACTTGGCGTTGTCCTTGGCCAGCCGTTTGGCACGCTGGCGGAAATACCGCTGAAACTCCCTGCGGCTGTCCACCTCCGGATACAGGCGGTACACGATCGAATCGAACTGAAAGCTGGCGCGCATATAGCGCAGCACATCGGCGCGCATGGGAATCTTGTACTTGCGCGAAATCTCGGCGATGGCCATCATGGCGCGGCCGGAGCTTTTTTCCTGCCATGTGGAGTGTTCGCTCCGGGCCGTGAACAGGTATTCGCGCATGGCATTGTACATCTCGTTCGTATAGTTTTCCATGTTGAGCGGCGGGAGCGGCTCAAGGCTGGCGATCATGTTGCGCACCATTCCGTCGATGTTGTCGTCCGCCAGGCAGCGGACAAAGCGCAGCAGGTCTCGCCGGTATTTTTGTGTGATGGTTCCGGTGGCGCCGAAGTCGATGAGCACGATCTTATCCGGCTGGAGAATCACATTGGAGGGGTGCGGATCCGCATGAAAGAAGATGTTCTCGAAAAGCTGCCAGTAAAAGATGTTCAACAGGCGGCCGGCGATGGCGGCGAGCGAGTAACCACGCGCGGCCAGCCAGTCCAGGAACGGCTGGTCCTCATTTTGAATCGCGGCGAGAATCTGGCGCAGGAAGATGCCTTCGATGAATTCCGTAACCAGGACGGCCGAGGTCGAGTACTCGCGATAGACGCGCGGGGCGGTGACATAGCGGTTTCTCTTTGCGCCGTAAGAGCGGAAGAGATCGGTCTGGCGCGCTTCAATGCGGAAGTTCAACTCATCCAGCAGCATGCGCCTGAACTCGTCGATCACGGGGCGCGAACGGCCTCTGTCGGCCAGGCCGACCAACTCGAAGATTCTGCCAAGCCAGGACACCGCGGCGAGATCGGAGACCAGCACGTCTCGAACCTCCGGCCTGCGCACTTTCACCGCGACAAACTGCCCTGTGTGCAACCGCGCTTTGTATACGCATGCGATCGAAGCCGACCCGATTGGCTCGAAATCGAAGAATTGAAAAGCGTCTTCGATGGTGCGGCCCAGTTCCCGTTCAACCTGCCGCCGCGCCACGGCCGCCGAGAATGGCGGAACGGCGTCGAGCAAACCCATGAGGGCATCGCTGTATTCCTTGGGAATGAGATCGGTGCGGACGCTCAGTTGCTGGCCGATCTTGATGGCCGAGGGGCCGAGCCGTTCCAGCGTCCGGCGCAGGTTATTGGCATCGCGCGAAGCGGACCCCTTTTTCGCCAACCGGTCAAGGACCATTTGAAAAGCGAAGCCGCCGAGAGCCCAAATCCAAACCAGAATCCGCCCCAGTACGCGGAGCGGACTGGCATTGTACGGGTCGTCGTCCATCTTTGGGGAAAGCGAAGGATTGGTGTGCGCGATCTGATTCAACTCGACCTCTTGGTGCTGTCAGCCAATATGTTTCGAACCAGGCTCCGAACCTGTTCGGCATGGACGGGTCCAAGCAGAGAGAAGTGGTCGCTGTCGATTGTCTCCACGGTCAAGGGAGCGCGGACGATATGCCGCCATGTTGCAATGTAGTCATAATCTCCGAACCGGGCAAGCATCTCGGTAAACTGGCCATTCTCCGGGAGAACAAATCCGCGCGCCGCACGGATGAACAGCACCTCCGAAGCGTCGTATGGCTCAACGGAGAATCGGCGGAATGCCTCGCCTGTCGCATTGCTGACGGCGCTGGTTCCGACCAGGGCGCGGTACACATCCCGCTCCGCCAGCGCGCCCTTGTTTCGCTCGCTCACCATGCGAGCCAAAGCGGAAAGCCTCGATTCAGCCGGTATACCATTCAGGTCCGCTTCAGTAAGAGGCACCGGCGCGTAACCACGCGCGGCCAGAAACATGTTGGCCAGCATGATTTGATAGAAGCCCTGGTCGCGCAAGTTGGAGAACAACTGCCGCACCGGCTCCGCATTGGGATAGGTATCCAGCAACACCAGGTGAGCGACCGGATTGCCCGCGCTCCGCCAGCGCCGCGCCACTTCCAGCGCAACAACGCCGCCCAGGGAATAGCCGCCCAGAATCACGGGCCGGCCGGGGGTGGTTCGCCGCATGCATTCGCAGTAGTAGTCGGCCATTGCGCCGAAGTCGGTGAAGGGAGGAGTGAACCCGTCGATGCCACGAGCCTGAAATGCATACACCGGAATGGGCGTGTCCTGCGCCAGGGGCCGGAATACCTGGGCATAGCCCGGCGCGCCATGCACCCAGTAGCTCGAAATCGCGCCGCTTTGCCTGCCTTCGGCGGCAAACGTGAGCAACTCCGCAGGCCGAGACTCGTCGATCTCGTCCGTCTCCGGATTGGCGAGAAACCCGGCCAGCGCGCTTATGGTGCGGTTCTCGAAGATATCGGCGGGAGACACCCTTCCGAATTCCGCTTCCAGCGACTTGGATAACTCCAGCGTCACAAGCGAATCCACGCCGTAGCGCTCGAGCGGAGTCTCCCGATCGAGCCCGGCGGCGGGAATGCTCAGCAACTCGCTGAGGATATGGCTCAACCGGCCGGCGGCCGCCTCCGCGGAGGCTGCCCGCTTGTGCCGTGGAGCGGCAATCTCTTCCGTCTTCGATTTTCGCGTCGCCACAATTTGCTTCGCTCCGGGCGAAGACAGCCAATGACGAAGCCATGCGAATCCCTCACGCGGAAGAATCGGATCGATGCCCATGCGCTCGATCACCCGCCGCGCCCGCTCACCGGCCCCCCCGTTCTCCCAGTAGCCCCAGTCGATCACGCGCACGGGAAGTCCGAGGCGATCTCCCTGGGCGAGCGCGGCGGAGTCTTGAAGAGCCGAAGCCGCAACATAGTTGGCCTGGCCCACGGAGCCGGAGACCGACGCAATGGACGAGAAGACGCACAGGAAATCGAGGCCGTGTCCGGCAAGCGCCTGGCATAAGTGCAGCGTCCCTTCATATTTTGGGGCACAGACGCGGCGAAGGCTGTCTTGCGCGATATCCGATAGCATCCGGTCTTCCTGAACCATGGCTGCGTGGAACACTCCGTGCATCTGGCCAAACCGCGCGCATGCCCGATCGACGATTTCCCGACATGCCGCGGAGTCCCGCAAATCGGCGGCGAGAGGGAGGACTTCGGCGCCCAACTCCCGCAACTGGTCGATCATGCGCAACTCCCGTTCGCCGGGTTGCCTACGGCTGACCAGGACCAGGCGCGCCTTGCAGACCAGAGAAAGATGCCGTGCCAGTGCCGAGCCGATGTATCCATATGCGCCAGTAACAAGATACACGCCCTGGGGCCGCCATGCGTCGCCTGTTTTCGCCGCCTCCTGCGAAACCAGCCGCTGAACGAAACGCCGTCCATCCCGATAGGCGATTCGACGGCCAAACGCGTCCCCGCCTTCCCGCCGCAACACGGAGGCAAGCTCGGCAGGCGAGGCATCGGTGGCCAGGTCGATGGTGCGCACCGTCCATACCATGTGCTCGCGCGCAGCGGCGATTGCCAGGCCCGAAACGCCGGCGTGGGCGTGTCTGCGCGCCTCTCGCGGCTCCAACTGCTGCGCGCCCCTGGTTACAACCGTAAGAGCGAGCGGCCGGTCTCCGCCGCCGTCGGCGGATAGCCGCCGCAACGCTTCCAGCAGTTCGGCCGTGGGATGGAGGGAGGAAGCATCGGCGGAAACGCCAAGCGGCGCAACATAACAAACGGAGTCTTGCGACTCTGGAATAAACGACTCGTCGAGCGGCCGATACTCCGCGTGCGGGAGACTGGAGGCGACGGCTTCTCCAAATTCCGGCTCGGCTCCGGTGACGATCCATCGCGACTCGCCGAATCCGGATTCGGTTTCATCCAATGGTTCGCCCTGGTCAGGCTGCCACTCCAATTTCGAGCATGCAATTGCTTCCTCCTCCGGGAGCGGACGGAGAATCAGCTCTCGGAGGCGGATAAAGACCTGCCCGCCGGCGTTGGCAATCTCGAAATTCAGGCGCCCGTCATGATCGTTTGCATGGATCCATCCAGACCATGGGCCGGCGGCCGGACTCGATTGGATTCGCTCCGACCATTCAAGCTGGAACAGGGCATGCGGAAGTCCCGGCTCGGACCGCGACAGGTGCAGGAAGCTGGCCGCTTGCATCGCGGCGTCGAGCAGATCGGCCCGCGGAGTCGCTTGATCGCGAAAAGGCAGCTCAAACCGCGCCCAGACATCGTTGCCCGTCTCACGGAGCGACAGAATGCGCCGGAACCATTCGCCGTACGCTACTCCTTCCGCCGCGAAGACCTCATAAAGATTCGCAGCCGATATCTCCGCACCGGGCGAAGGGACCGCAAGGGTTTCGTCTTTCCACTCCGCCGTCCCAAGCTCGCCTTGGGCGCAAATCGCGCCGTCCTCGGCTTCAATCTGGATTGCGTTCTCCGTGCGGCGAACCGCGAGGATCGCGGGATCGTTTCCAATCATGACCGGACGCAGCCAATTCCACCTGGAGAGGCAGATTCCGGATTCGGGCGCGACTTGCCGGATGGTTTCATCCACCAGCACGGCGCCGGCACAAACAAGTTGCCCCCCCACGCGGTGATGGGCAATCCGCGGATCGCCGGGACGGAGCACAATTCTGCCCGTTCGCTGTGTCTTGGCCGGCTCCGCAAGTGTCGCCTGGAACCAATGCGACACACGCGCGAATGGATACCCCGGCAGAGACACACGGCGGCCGCCGGTTGTTTCCGGCAGCTTTCCCTTGCCGCTGACCCAGGCCTGCGCGGAGGCGGGCGGAGCTTCCTGCTCCGCGCCGAACTCGGCGACCTTCCGCAGGCGTGCCTCTAAATCCGCAATGGAATGCACCTCGGCAGCCCAGCGGGACTCCATCGCTTCCCGCCCGGTGCATAAGGTAAAGCAGACGTCCTGCAGAGACAGCGCCGGTGCGCGCTCAAGATAGTCGGCAAGCTCCCGCGCGTACACGCGCACCTGCTCCGAAGTGCGCGCAGAAAGCACGGCAATGCTGGGGCCAGTTGCGCAGATTGCTTTCGAGGAACCCTCCGGCGCTTCTTCGAGCAACACATGGGCGTTGGTGCCGCCGAATCCGAACGAACTTACCCCGCCGCGCCGCGGCGTCCCTGAAGCGTGGGGCCACGGAACCGCGCGGCTGGCAATCCGGATTGCAGTTCCGGAGAGGGGCAGGTGCGGATTCAGCGCCTCGGCGTGCAAGGTTGGCGGGATGGTTTCATGCTTTAGAGCCAAAATGGTCTTGACGATACCGGCGATTCCCGCCGCAGCCTCAAGATGCCCGAAGTTGCTCTTGACCGATCCGAGCCAGCAAGGGAATTTTCTCTCCGCTGCCGCGCCGTCTGCTGCTTGCAGCGCATCGGCAATGCCGAGTACTTCAATCGGGTCTCCCAGCGCAGTCCCCGTCCCATGCGCTTCGATATAGCCAATGCTCGCCGCGTCCACGCTTGCCTGACGCCAAGCCTCCTTGAGCAATTCGGTCTGCGCCTGCGAGTTGGGCGCGGTCAAAGAAGCCGATCGGCCTCCGTGATTTACGACCGCCGCGCGAATCACGGCGTGGATGGAATCACCATCCTCGATTGCGCGCGACAGCGGTTTCAGCAGAATGGCTCCCGCGCCTTCGCCGCGCACGTATCCATCCGCTCCCGCGCCGAAGGCCTTGCAGCGGCCGGAGGGGCTCATGAATCCCGCCTTGCCAAACCCCATCGCGAGCACCGGACTCAGAATCACATTGACGCCGCCGGCGATCGCCAAATCGCAACTTCCCTTGCGAATCGCTTCCACGCCATGATGAATGGCAACCAGCGAACTGGAGCAGGCCGTATCGATCGGCTGGCTCAGCCCGCGCAGATCGAGCAGATACGAGATGCGGTTTGCCAGAATGGAGTGGGCAATGCCCGTGGACATCTGGCTCTCGACCCCTCGCGCGCTGCCGCGCATCAGGTCGGCGTAGTCCGATGTCGCCACGCCGGCGAACAGGCCCGTCCGCGTGCCGGCCAGCTGCGAAGGCGCGTAGCCCGCGTCTTCGATGGCGTGCCACACGGTCTCGAGAAAGAGCCGGTGCTGGGGATCCATCATGGCCGCTTCCCGCGGCGAAATGCCGAAGAAGAGCGGATCGAATAGGTCCACCCGATCAAGAAATCCACCCCATCGCGCGGGCGTATCCGTGCCGAATTGCCGCCAGTCCCAGCGGTCGGCGGGGACCTCCGAGACAAGGTCGGCGCCGGCCAGCAGGTGCTCCCAGAACGCGGCGATGTTTTTGCTGCCGGGAAACTGAGCGGACATGCCAATGATCGCGATAGGCTCGTCGACCGCCATCCTCGCGGCCAGCCTCACGCGACCGGTGTCTACGGCGGGAGCTTCGCGCTGCGGCGCTGGGCGCAGCCGCGCCTTGGATTGAAGCTGCACCGCGAGTTTTCGGATGGTCGGTCGGGCGAACAATTCCGCCGGGCTCAAATCGATGCCCAGCGATTCAGCGATCCGCCGCGCAAAGGTTACCAGAGAGGCCGAGTCGAATCCAAAGTCGAGAAAAGGCCGATTCAGCGGCACCTCGTCGACCTGGAGCCTCAGTATCTCGCCCACCAGACGCGCCAGCGCCTGTTCCAGGGATTCGGCTTTGGTTTCACGGGCTGCGGAGAAACTCGGGGCTTCGGATTGAATTGGCGGGACACATCCCTCAGGAGCTGAAGACCACGTTGATTCTATTGCCTTTACGGCACGACTGAAGTCGTACCCTGACACAAAGCCTTCGCAGATTGTACCGGAAAGGAGTTTTTCCGCGCCCTGTTCAGCCGCAGGCTCGGCAAGATGCAAGCTCCTAGTCGCCACGCCGCTGAGCCGGAGGGCCGGCGAGCCCGCGCCATTCCAAACCAGAATCTCAAAGCTGCCTTCCGGGCCGGGATCGCGCTTGGCGAGCACCCATGCTTCGGCTTCAAGCGGGCCCATGACCTCAATGCGGTCGATCCAGTAAGGCGCCTCAAGCGCCGGCGTCTCCTCGTTCTCTCTGAAGCCCGCCAGAGACTGAAGAACGCCATCCAGCAGGCCCGGCTGCCATGCGCAGCCGGGAAGGCTCTCGCGCAAAGCGAGCGTGGCATAGACGCCGGATTCCTCTCTGCGCATCGACTGGATGGAGCGGAAATGCGGGCCCAGTTCCAGCCCGGCGCGCAAGAAATCCGCATAGGGGTCGGCCAGACCGATGGGCGATTCGCCGGCTTCGTCAGGCGGCGCGCCGCAATTGGGAAAGAGATCGCCAAACCCAGCGGTTCCGCTTGCGATTGTTTCGACGCCGCCGAGTATCTGGAAATCGAACTCGCCGGACGGAGTCCGCTGCAGATGGACCTCCACCTCCGCGGGATGTCCCGGGGAGACCCGCAGCGGCCTGGTCCACGCCAGGCGGGCGAGCCGGGTGACCGGAGCGCCTCCGGCAGTCTCCGCGGCGTACCGGGCCATCTCCAGCAATGCGGCGGCAGGCATTACAGCCTGGCCCGCAATGCGATGCTGCGCAAAGAAGACCTCCGCGCCGGTGAACCGGGATGAAAAAGCGATGTTCGCATTCCTGGAGATGTCGCGATGCACCAGTGGGTGCAGCGGCTGTTGCGCCGCCGGCGATGGGCCGATCCAGCACCGCCTCTGGGCGAAGGGATATCCCGGCAATGGCGTTCGCCGAACCGCGCGGCCCGCGTGCCATGGTTCCCAATCCACATCGACACCACGCACCCAAAGCCGAGCCGCGCGCAGGAAGTCGCGGTCCGCGCGCATGCTCTCAAAGAACTGCCTGCCGGCCCCGCCCGCGAAAGCGTCGCCAAAGCCGTCGTTCTCCGCCTGCCGTCCGCGGAGCACCGAGTCCGCTTCGCCGTGCAAATAATCCTGAAGCGCGGAACGCAACTCCTCAATGCCGCCAACCACAACAGCCAGCCTGTCGGGAAGCGCCTCGCGGCCGGTCTGCAATGTGAATGCAATGTCGCAGAGCCTTGGCATCCGCCGCGCCGGGGGTGAAGGTGTCAGGCAATCGAGCAGCTGTTCGCAGTGCGCACGCAGTTGCTCCTCCGAGTGCGCAGACAAAACGATGAGTTCCGGCTGCGATTGGCCCGGCGAGGCCGATATGGCCTCAGTCGCCGGCACGTATTCTTCAACGATCAGGTGAGCATTCGCGCCGCCCACTCCAAACGAACCAATTGCCGCGCGGCGGGGAGACGAAGAATCCCAGGGCTGAAGCTGTGTTACCAGGCTCAGCGCCGTCCGCTCCATGCCGAGCTCCGGATTGCGCGGCTCGGAGTGAATGGTGGGATATAGCATTCCGTCGCGGAGCTGGCCAAGGACCTTGGTGAGCTGAGAGATCCCAGAGGCTGCCTCGAGGTGCCCAATATTGGACTTGATGCTGCCGATCCCGGCCGCAACCGCGCCAAGACCGCGCCGCAGACCTGAGATTTCCAGCGGATCGCCAAGCGGAGAGCCGTTGGCCGCGGCTTCAATATAGGAGAGCGACTCTGGCGCAATGCCGGCCTGGCGCAAGACATGCGCGATCGACTCTCCCTGAGCCTCCGCGCTTGGCACACGGTAGCCGCTGGTCTTTCCTCCGTGATTGGCGGACGAGCCAAGAACCACACCGTAAATAAAGTCGCCATCGGCGATGGCATGGCTGAGAGGCTTGAGCACAACCGCGCCCACACCCTCGCCGGGAAGCAGTCCGCCGCCTTGGCCAAATGCACGGGACCGATAACCGTCGGCCAGGATGCCCGCGGCCCGCAGCGCGCCGAACTTTCCTGGGTGAATGGTCAGATTCACGCCGCCCGCTATGGCAGCGCCGCACTCACCCAGACGAATGCTCTGGCATGCCAGATGGATGGCGGTGAGCGAAGAAGAGCAGGCCGTATCGACAGCGATACTCGGCCCGCGCAGATGAAGAAGATACGACGTGCGGTTGGCGATGGACCAGTGTCCGCCAGCGGCAAGATGAGCGGCGACCGCCGGATCGGCTGTAGCCAGCGGATACTGCGAATACATGCATCCGACAAATACACCGGCCGGCCGGCCACTTGGTTCCATGCGCTCCAGGCGAGCCGGAGTGTAGCCCGCATCTTCCACCGCATGCCAGGCCGTTTCAATCCACAAACGCTCCTGGGGATCCATGTAGTCGGCTTCAGCGGGCGCGATCCCGAAGAAGGGCGCATCGAATGCATCGATGCGATCGAGGAATCCGCCATGCCACTCGCCAACGCCGCAGCCGGGCAAATCCGCAAGACGCTCGGGCGGAAACGGGCGGACGCAGTTTCTTCCCGCGCGGAGGTTGGTCCATAACCCGGCGGGCGAATCCGCGAGCGGATAGCGGCCGGCGAGTCCGACGATGGCGATGGGCTCGGCTGCCGCTTCCGGCCCCGGCGGCCGCTGATGCTTCGCCGCGCGTTCCGTTTCGACGAGCCTGGGAGCCTCATCGTTCGCGGGTTCACCGTCCGCACTGGGCGGTGGGACAGCCGCGCTTAAGTCCGCTTTCAGCGAGGACAGATAGGCGGCAAGTTTGGCCGCCGTGTCGTATTCAAACAGCAGCGCGGCGGGCAACGGTCCGAAGTCCCGCTCCAGCCGCTTGTTCAGCTCCAGAGCCACAAGCGAATCCACGCCGTACTTTTCAAATGTGGAATCCAGACGGATGCGCGACGGCGGAACCCTCAACACATCGGAGAAAGCGCTCCGAATGGCCGCAAGTATGCTCTCCGAAGCGGCCGGCTCACGGCCCGCAGTTGCCGCCAGAGCAGGTTGAGTCGCCGTCGATGGCGGATCGGGCTGCTTCTCCTGTTCCGCGTCCTGCCCGTCGCTCTCGGCGGCGAGCACGGTCCACTGGCCGGACGGCGGGCTCAAATCCTCGGAGTTCTGGAATCCCGCCTCGGCCAGAACGCGCCTCCACGAATCCGCAGTCAGCAATGGCGAATCGGGGATGCGGTTGTGTTCGTCCTGGTAGCGCCACCATCCGCTGGTCAGGCCGAAAATGAGCGTGGCAAAATCGTGCGCCTGCGTCACCTCGGTAATGGCAAGAATGCCCTTTGGGCGCAGGAGCCACTTCAGATGGTTGAGAGTCTCGCCGATGTTTCGTGTGGCGTGCAAAACATTGCAGGCAAAGATGAGGTCGAAACGACCTTTCGTGAAGCCCTGTTCCGAAGGGGCCTTTTCAAGATCCAGGAGTTCCAGGCGCACGAAGGGGTAAGCAGCTCCGTAAGCGCGCCGGCCGTGCTCGAGAAACGCCGGCGACAGGTCCGTATAGAAGAATTCCACATCCGCGCCGGAGCGCGCCAAAACCGGCAACACCAGTGCGGAAGTGGCGCCCGTTCCCGCGCCCGCCTCCAAAATGCGAATCGTCGAGTGAGGAGACGATTCCCGATGCGCCCGCACATAGCTGCCGATCAGCTCGGCAGTCAACCGACCGCATGCATCCGCCGCGGTGTCGCTCTTGTAGATCGCCTCCATCCTCGACATGGAGCCGTTGGGAAACAGAACTTCGAGATGATTGCGCTTTCCGGTGAGCGTTTCAGGGTATGACTGGAGGCAGACCCGCAGGCATTCGGCATGCGCGGCAAACTCGGGCTTCACCTTTACCGGCTGCTGAAACAGGACTTCGATCTCGGCATCGCTCAGGAGAGATTCGGCTCTGGATGTGGTGGCAACCCGCGTTCCGTCCATAGTCAGGCAGCCTGCGCGCGCCAGCGTACGCAACAGCGCCGGAAACAGGCGGCGATACTCGGGAATTATATGCAAGCGTTTCGAAAGCGCTTCGATCTCATGCGTTTCCCCGGCGCGGCGAAAGACGCCCATGCGGCGGAACGCGGCAAGCAGCAGCGAGACGCAATACTCCTGCAGTTGATCTTGCATCTAGCGGCCCTCCCTTAACAGTGCAAGGCTGCGGCCAAGCAGGGAAGGAGCCCTGTCGGCAACCACCGGCGGTTTGCGCCCCCCGGGATTTAGTCCGAGCAAGCGCAAGAAGCGATCGCCCGCCTTGACGACCCAGAGCTGATCGATCGAAGCAGACGCGAGCAGACGCCGCATGATCGGAAAGGCTTCGTCCGGTTCAATCGACTCGACGCCTACCGCCTGCATCCGGCGCCGGTATTCCTCGCCCGCAACCGCGCCCACGCCGCCCCAGTAGCTCCAGTTGATGGTCTTCACAGGATAAGAAGCTTCCGTTCGCCATAGCTCGGCAAAACTATCCGCGAAGGCCGATGAGCAGGCATAGCTTCCCTGTGCGGCATTGCCGAGCAGCGATTGCACGGAAGAATAGATCAGCGCAAAGGCCAGCGGATCGTCGCGCAAGGCTTCGCGGAGATTCCGCAGCCCCGACATCTTGGGACCGAGAGGCACGGCAAACTCACTTTCGTTCAGCGAGGCCAGCAGTCCATCGCGGAGGAGCATGGCCGAATGGATGACCCCTTCAATGGGACCAAGTTCCGCGCGGCCCAGTTCCAGAGAGTGATCGAGCGATGGTGCGTCGCACAGGTCCGCGCGCACATAAAGCGCTTTGCCGCCCGCGCGTTCCAAAGCCTCCAGCCGCTTCCATATCGGCTCCGCCAGCGCCCGGCGGCCCAGCAGAATCAGCTTCGCACGGTATTCACGCGCCAGCCACAGAGCCGTTTCAAACGCGAGCCCCTGCGCGCCTCCGGCAATCAGGTATGTACCGCCGGTGCGCAACGGCCCGGAACCCGTGGAATTGGCTTCGAATTCCGAGAGATCCACCGGCTGCAAATGGCGCGTCCAGAGTTGCCCTTCGCGCCATGCGGTCTCTTCGCCCGCGACAAGCGCAGGCTGCCGCAAGAGCTGGTGAAGAGCGGTTGTGGACAGCGAGCCGGAATCGTTCAGGACGGAATGCAGCGTCCAACGTGGAAATTCGTTCGCTGTCGAACGGGCAAGCGCCAGCAAACCCGCTCCATATGCGCCAATGGCCACCACATGAATCGTCAGACTGGACTGAGCGAGCCCTGCATCGCAAAGAGCGCGCACCATGCGGTGAAACGACATTGCGTGCCGCTCGGCGGCTTGAGCTGAATCTTCCGCATTGCCGACAAAACAGATGCGGCCCGAAGAACCGAAGCCGCGAAGATGGCCGGCAAGGGCGTCGCGCTCATGCACCAGCACCGCATTCGGCAGCAGCGATGTCAGATCTGTTGCAATTCCAGCCTCAGGGGATGTGGCTACGATCAGCGACGATCCGTGAGGACGGGACTCTTGCGAGTTCGCTTCCGGAGCTTCGGTCCGCCGCCATGCCCACCGATACAGACCAACGCCGGCGCGCGGCGCGACGCGCACAGGCCGAACCGCGAAGTCGTTCAACTCGATGCATACGTTGCCGTCTCGATCCGTGACCGTTGCATGGAAGCGTCTATCGCCCGCCTTTCGAACAAGGCAATATCCACTCGGCTTCAGGGCCTCAAAGCGCACGACAAACCCGACCGACCATGGCACAAGGGGAACGTCCTCCTGGGATCTCAGCAACGCGCTCGCGCTTTGCAGCGCCGAGTCCAGCGCCGCCGCTTCCGTTGTTTCGGGGTTTGCCCGCCACTCTCCAACCGCGACGTCGTCTCCCACCGAGAGCGACTGCAAATTACGAAACACGGGGCCATATTCAATGCCCGCGCTCATGAAGGATTCGTACAGCGAATCCCCCGCAATCTTCGCGGCCCGCTCTACACGCCACGTTTCGGGGTCCAGCCTGGCTGGCCGCGAAGCGCCGCTTGGCTTCAGCCCGCCAGTGACCAGTTCCGAGCCCTCGGCGTCCCGCAAGCTCCAACGCCAACCTTCGCCGTGTTTGTCGAGCCGCAGTTGAAGCTGGCCCGCCGCAACCGGAGATTTCCAGGCAACGTCGTGGACTTGCCAGAGGCCATCCGGCTGAAGAAGCGATGCCGCCTCGATGGCAAGCAGCAAACTCGCCGTCGCCGGAAGACAAGCTTCGCCCTGCACGCGGTGCTGATCGAAGAGAGGATCGCCCGATCCCCAGGCGCAGCGGAACAATGCGCCCCCGCCATCGGCGATCGCCGCCCAGTCCGGTTTCAGCCGCGACGGCTCCGGACGCGAATGGGGATCGGGCGCGGAGATCCAGTAGCGTTCGTGCTGGAATGGATACGCCGGCAGCGCAATCAAGCGCCCGCCGCTGGGCGGCTCGCCGCTTCGATGCCCCGCAGGTTCGCGTTCGCCTGTGGCTCGAAGCTGCCGAATCGCATCTCGCAGGCTGGCTGTGCGAATCGTCAGAATCTCCTCCATCTTCTCCCGCCCGAAATAGAGCGTATGAGCTACGTCCGCCAGTCGAAGTTCCGGATGCCGATCGAGGTGACCGGCCAACCGCCGGGCGCTTTCTTCAAGCGCCTCGGGAGTGCGCGCCGAAATCACGATCGTTTGCGGCATTTCCGGAGCGGGCGCCACGGCAGGCTCCACATACTCTTCGAGAACCACGTGCGCGTAGGTGCCGCCCATGCCGAAGGAGCTGACTCCCGCGCGCAGCGGTACTCCCTCCGGCGTTAGCCACGGACGCGTCTCCCGCTCGAAGATCAGCGGCGACCCCTCGGCCTCGATCATGGGATTCAAGGGCAGCAAGCCGGGCATCCCGGCGATGGTCCGATGCCGGAACTGCAACAGAGTCTTGATGACGCCGGCCAGTCCCGCCGCGGCCTCGGTGTGCCCAATGTTGGCCTTCACCGTTCCCACATGGCAGAATCCGGTCTTGCCGGTGAACTCGGCAAAGGCGCGCTTGATGGCATTCACTTCCAGCGGATCGCCGATACGGGTGCCCGTCCCGTGCGCTTCAAGATAGGTTATGGATTCGGGCACAATGCCCGAGGCCCGCCACGCGTCCACCATCGTCTCCGTTTCAATCCGCGGATTCGGCACCGTCGGCCCCGCCGATCGTCCCGCGCACCGCACCGCCGATCCACGCAGCACTCCGTGAATGCGGTCCCCGTCGCGCAACGCCGCATCCAGAGGCTTCAGCAACACGGCCGCCACGGCTTCGCCGGGAAGATACCCATCGGCATGCGTGGAAAACGGGCGAATCTCGCCGCTTTGGGAGAATGCGCCGATCGCGCAGAAGTTGAGATACTTCGAGGGGCTCAGATTCAGGCTTACGCCGCCGGCAATCGCCATTTCGCACTCGCCGCGCCGCACCGCCTGGGATGCCAGGTGCAGCGCCACGAGCGAAGACGAGCAAGCCGTGTCGAGCGTCATGCAGGGGCCGGTCAGATCGAAGCAGAACGAAACGCGATTCGAGAGCATCGAATTCGAGTTGCCGCTTCCCGCGAACTGGAAGTCCAACTCCGCATTTTGCTTCATCAGGTCGAGGTAGTCGTTGTAGCAGTTCCCCAGGTAGACCCCGGTGCGGCTGCCCCGGATTCGCCCCGCGCATCCCGCATCTTCAAAGGCTTCCCACAGCACTTCAAAGAACAGCCGCAACTGCGGATCCATGGTCTCGGCCTCGCGCGGCGAGATGTTGAAGAAGAGCGGATCGAACTGGTCCACGCCCTCGATGAATCCGCCGCGATTGCAATACATAGCTCCGGGCGTTCCCGGCTGGTAATGGGGCCGGTAATCCCAATGATCGGCGGGCACCTCGCGGATGAGATAGCTGTTGGCGGCGAGCTTGCTCCATAGTTCGTCAACCGTGTTGGCTCCGGGAAACCGCCCCGCCATGCCGATCACGGCGATCGCGCCGGCATCTTCTTGCCTATGCCCGGAGCCGGTCGAAGGCGGGTTGCCTGAAAGAGGCGCGGCGATTGATTCGGCGACGGATGCAAGCGACGCTTCAACATCGCGGATCGACTCCGTTCGATCGGCGGATTCCGCTTTCGCGGGAATGGAAGCGGGGGCCGCAGCCGCCGGCTCCGCCTTCGCTGGAAGGGCGCCGGCAAGAGCTTTCGCCAATCCCTCCAGCGTGGGATGTTCGAACAGAATTGTGCCTTGCAAACGCAGGCCAAACTCGCGGTTGATGCGCTGGACGTACTCGAGCGCGAGGATCGAATCGACGCCCTGCTCCACCAGGCTCTTGCGCGGATCCAGGGTTTCGGCTTCGCACAGCATGACCTCAGCCAGCAGCGCCCGCAGGCGCTCCGGCGGCGGCCCCTGCCCCGCTTCGGCCTGAGGCCTGGCGGCAATTGAAACCGGCTCGGGCGGCAGGGTTTCGGAAGTTGCGATCCTTGTATCGCGCTCAGGTCCCGCCAGTCCCTTCAAGCGCAGTTTTGGCCGCGCTGTCCCGGTCTCGGCGGCTGCCGGGGCGCCAAACATCGCGGGTGTAACCTTGCGGTGGTCGAGTCCGCGGAATGCGACGGCAACCCGACCCTGCCCATCGATCAATTCCGCTTCGCAGCGCACATATTGATCGTTGGTGTGAACAAGCCGCACATCGGCAAGGTATTCCGTATCGCGAAGCGGAGCGAAGACTTTCACGTCCTCGATGCAGAAGGGGATATAAGCCAGATCCCGATCGGCGGAGGCTTGCAACGCCAGGCTGTGGGCGAGCCCGAATACGCTGTCGAGAAGCGCGGGGTGCAGGGCGAATCGCGACGCGTCGCGGAGGGCCGGCGCGGAAAGCAAGAGCCTTGCGCGCGCTCTCTTGTCCCAGAACGAAACCTCCTGGATGGAGTGGAAGAACTCGCCAACCTCCAGCGCCTGCCCGCCGCGCAGGAGCTTCGCGCCGGTGGTCATGGCTAGCGGTTGCGCCTCAGGCGCGAGGGGCGCAGCCGGCGCGGCCTCGAATTCGGATTCCACGATGGCCGTCAGGTGCCGCTGCGCCTGGCTCCGGTCCGCACCCGTGCTGGACATCGCGATCCGGATCTGCTTCGCGCCGGCGGCCTCGACCACCAGGCACCGCAATTCGCCGGGCGCGGCAAACAGTGGCGTAAACAGGGCCACGTCGCGGATTCTCAGCGGCCCTGGACCCAGAATTGCCGATGCATGACGGTAAACGATGTCGAGCAGGGCATCGGTGGGAAGCGAGTGACGTCCGAAGACCTTGTGCTCGCGCAGCGTCACCTCATCTTCGACGCGCAGTTCGATCTCCCACCGCGTTGGCTTTGGGGTTTCGCTGGGCGCCGCGCTCAACCGCGGTTCCTGTTCCACGCTCGCGGCGCTCCTGAACCAGTACCGATCGCGAGCAAACGGGTAGGTTGGCAGAGGAACCTTGCGGACATCGGGGGGCAGAGGCCGCGCCGGCTGGCCGCCGCCCAGGAGAATCCCTTCTGCCGCGCGCCCATCCAGGAACGCAAGCAGCTTTTCGCGCAAGTCTTTGAGGCTCGCGGCATGAATCCGCACGCGCTCCGCAAGCAAAGCGCGCCCCTGGTCGAGCGTCCACGCAATATCGCAAACCCGAAGCGAAGGATGGATGCCTGTCCAATCGCGAAGCCTGCCTGCCGCTTCCCGAAGTTGAGCTTGCGTCGCGGCGGAAAGCGTGACGATCGAGTCGCAATCCGGTCCAGCGGGCGGCTGAGGCGGCGCCTCGTCAACCACCAAATGGCAGTTGGTGCCGCTGAATCCGAATGCGCTTACGGCTGCGCGCCTTGGGCCGTGCCAGGCCTGAGCGCGCCGCGCAATCGAGAATGGACTGCCCTCCAATTTGAGCAGCACATTGGGTGTCTCCGCGTCCGGCGAGGGCGGAATAACCCCGTGCCTGAGCATGAGCGCGGTCTTGATGAGGCCCGCAACCCCGGCCGCGGCGGACGTATGCCCGATATTGCTCTTGACCGAGCCCAGCGCGCAAAAGCCCGCGTGATCGGTGTGCTCGCGGAACGCCGCCGTGAGCGCGGCCATCTCCACCGGATCGCCGAGTTTGGTCCCCGTTCCGTGGGCTTCAACATAGCCGATGCTTGCCGGGTCAATGCCATATTTTTGGTAAACCGAACTGAGCAGCGATCGCTGCGATTCGCTGCTGGGCGCTGTGATTCCGTTGGTCTGCCCATCCTGATTGACGCCGGAGCCGCGGATCACGCCGTGAATCGTATCGCGGTCGGCTATTGCGTCCTCAAGCCGCTTGAGCACCACCACGCCCACGGCTTCGCCCACCGCGATACCGTCCGCCTCAGCCGAAAAGGATCTGCATCGACCCGTCGGGGAGAGCATTCCCGACTTGCTCATCATCAGGAAGGGAGTCTCATCCAGATAGAGCGTAACCCCGCCGGCGAGCATGACGTCGGCGTCGCCGCCGCGCAGGCTCCGGCAGGCGAGATGCACCGCCACCAGCGATGAGGAACAGGCCGAGTCGATGCTCAGCGCCGGCCCCTTCAGATCGAGGAAGTATGAGACGCGGGCCGCCAGAATGGAGTCGGCATTGCCCAGCATCGCGTGGCCCCGATTGCGCGCATCGGCCGCCTTGGCGAGCATCATCTGGTAGTCGTTGTTGAAGACGCCGGCGACCACGCCGCAAGCGGCGCCCTTCAACGCGGGTCCGGCATATCCGGCGTGCTCCAGCGCCTCCCAGCAGGTCTCCAGAAAGAGCCTCTGCTGCGGATCCATGACCTCCGCTTCGGCGCGCGTAATGCGGAAAAAGCCCGCATCGAATTCGTCCACGCCGTCCAGGAATCCGCCCCATTTGCTGTAGCTGCGGCCCGGCTGGTTTGGATCGGGATCGTAGAATTTCGACACGTCCCAGCGCCCGGCCGGGATCTCCGTAACCGAGTTTTTTCCGGCGAGGATGTTCTCCCAAAACGCATCGACATTGCGCGCGCCGGGGAAACGTCCCGCCATTCCCACGATGGCAATCGCATCGGTGGTCAAAGGATCGCGAGCCGCTTCGATCGGCCCGTGCCTCATGGCGGCAGTTACCCCGCCGAATTCCTGAGAGACCATCGCCGGCGCCACGGCTTCGGCCGGCTTGGCGGCCGGGAGTTGAGTTTCAATGCGGTTCCGCAATGCCATCAGCGTCGGGCAATCGAAGAGGGTCTGCATGGGAAGCTCGAGCCCATACCGGCGGTTGACGGTATCGAGCAGCTTCAAGCCGACAAGGGAGTCCACGCCGAACTCGGCCAGCGGGATATCCTCTTCAATCCGGGCAGCGGGAATTCCGATGACCTCCGTGGCCAGCAGCCGAAGATCGTAACTTGCCACGCGCTTGTCTCCCATGTCTTCCTGCTTGACCGCCGGCTTTCCGTTCATCCTCATTTCCTTCGTTGCCGGGCGAGCCGTCCCGCGCGGTTGAATCGCATCGGAGTACCGCTCGGCGGAAGCCAGCCGCACGATGTTCAGACCGCGCAGTTTTTCCACCTCCTGCGATGGATCGAACCGTACCGTGAGAAGCACATAGCGGATCAGCCCCATGGCAAAGGCCTTGCCGCAGTTGTGCCAGGCGCGATGTTCCGCCTCCGCGGCCGCCAGACCGGGATGGATCGAGCGCAGGTACGCGAGCGTCTCCTCGAATTGACCGTCGGCCAGGAAATTGCTCATCTCCCGCCCCGCGTCGATTGCGGCATCTATTTCGAAGCCGCTCCCGGCAAGCAGCGCCGACAACTCCTCGGGCCGGCAGGTGTACAAGCCAACTTGATCGCGGTTGACGCTGGCAACGGTGTTGGCAAGACAGTCGGCAATCACGAGAATGCCGCCGGGGCGCAAGTGGCGCGCCAGGTTGGCGAATACGGCAGCCTTGTTCTCAATGTGGAAGAGGACTTCGAAGGCCAGCGCCGCATCGAACCGACCGGGAAACTCGTCCTTCGAGCTGTCGCGCAAGAACACTTCCACGTGATCCTCCAGCCCGGCGGCCGCAATGCGCCGCCGTCCCAGTTCCGCTTGCTTCGGCGTGATGGTGTAGCCGGTGGCGCGCAGTTGAGGATGCGCTTTCGCCAGCGAGATCAAGTCGGTGGAAAAGCCGCATCCCATGTCGAGCAGGCTGCGCGTCCGGTGCCACGGAATCGCTTCGAAGAGTGCTTCCTTCAGTTCCCGCTGAGCCTCCAGCATCTGTTCGTAGTGCGCACGGTGCCGGCCGGGTTCAATGAACGTGCGCAGCCAGGAGAAGCCAGGTACAGGCTTTCGAAAGGGAGCAAAGATGAGATGAATGTCCTGGTCTTCGATCTCCCCCGCAAGCGTGTCGGCCATGCGATTGTAATAATCCGCCACAACGCTCGCCGGCTCGCCGATGGATTCCGGTGTTGCAACCACTTCGGGCAACGGACTCTCCGGATGCCGAGTCTCTTTCAGCCAGCAGCGGATCCTCTCATACGGATACGTGGGCAGAGGAACCTTTGCCCCGCGCGCCAGAAAACCCTCTGGAATCGATGTACCCATGACCCAGGCGGCCCCGGCATCCTCCATGGTTGCAGGCGTCAACTGGGATGGCCCGCCTGCGGCTCGTCCCTCCCAGGCGGGGGCGGTCCCTTCCAGGAAATCCGTATATGAGCGCACCAGATACGCACTGCGATAGCGATAATGCGCGCGGCCGCGCTGCAGCGTATGGCAGACATCGGCCAACGATGGCCTCGCCGCGTCCTTGGAGAGATACTCCTTGAGATCGTCGATGCGCCGGCGCAACTGCTGGGCCGTTTGAGCGGAAAGCAACAGCAGGCAAGCCGCGCCGCTTTCGGTCGATGCGAGCCGGCCGTCCTGGCCCTCGGGCTCCGCCTGCGACACGATCAGCGATGCCAGCGAACCGCCGACTCCGGACGACGCGATCAACGCCCGGCGCTTCCCATCCGCAGGCTTCCAAGGTATCGGCCGGCCGGTGAAGAAGAAACGGGAACGGGTCGCCGCGATCTCCGCATTCGGATTCGAGGACAGCGGGCTGGGAGCAATTTCGCCGTGCCGCATTTGCAACAGCACCTTGGTCAACTGCGCCATTCCGGACGCCGCCTCAAGATGCCCCATTCCCAGCTTGCCGCTGCCTACCGGACACGGCTCGTCCGCAATGCCGAGCGTCGCGGTCAGCGCCGACCATTCGCACGCGTCCGCCAACTCGGCGCCCAGGGCCTGCAACTCGACATAGTCGATCTGGCTTCCCTCGATATGGGTATTCCGCAGCAGCCTCTCCAGATGTTCCCGCGAAGCTTTCGGAGACGGCAGCCGGTAGTTCCGGCTGCCGCCCCGATGGCTCAACGCCGAACCCTCGATCACGCCCCAGATGTAGTCTCTGTTTTCGCGCGCCCGACTCAATGTTGTGAGAACAACCACCCCGCCGCCTTCACCGGGAACGAAGCCCTTTGCGCTTGCCGCGTACAGGCCGTCCTGTTCCTTTGCGGAAACCAGCCCACTGGCTTCAAGCAGCCGCATCTTGCCTGGATGCAGAAAGAGATTTACCGCTCCAGCCACAGCCATGCGGATCGACCCGGAGCGCAAAGCCTCGCACGCCAGGTGAATCGCAGCCAGGGCCGAGCAGCATCCGGTATCCAGCGTCAGGCTCGGTCCGGTGCAGCCGATCATGTGCGAAACCCGGTTGGCCAATCCGAACAGGGAAGTGTCGGGCTCATCCTGGGGCAGCAGCGCATATGTGTTGGCTGTGACGCCCATATAGACGCCCGCACCTGCCCGGTCCGCATCGCCGGCGGCATATCCTGCGGTCTCCATCGCATCGGCTGCGAGTTCCAGCAACAGGCGCTCCTCTGGTTTCATTTGCGCGGCTTCGGCAGGCGTGATTCCGAAGAACACGGGATCGAACCGATCGACCGCATCCAGGAAACCGCCGCGTCGCGCGCGCACGTCCTCATCCGCAACTCCGGGCCAGCGCGACGACGGCATGTCGCCCATAGCGCTTTTTCCGGCGCGAAAATTGCCCCACAGATCGTCGAGCGTCTCCGCGCCAGGGTAGCGGCCCGCCAAGCCCACAATGGCGATCGGCTCCAGCGCCGGCGTTGTATGCTCAGGCGCAATATCGGGCCGGTCCGGCTGGCGTTTCGCAACATACCCGGCAATGGCGCGAATGGAATCGCTCTCAAGCAGCACACTCTTTGGAACCGCGCCGAAAGACTTCTCCAGTTGCGAAGCAAGCTGGTTGATGAGGATCGAATCGAGTCCGTATTCCTGGAGCCGCGCGTCCTCATGCAATGTCCCGGCGGGCACCTGGAGCAGGCGATGAACGAGCGAGGAAATCTCCGTTTCCAACCGCGCCAACTCCAAAGGCCGGATCGAGTTCCGAGCCTGTGCGGAAGCAGTCCCGTGCGGCACGCCAATTGGGGGCACAGGTCCGGCGGATTGCGTCTCCGTCTGGTTGGCATCGAACTGCGGAATTCGCGACACATCCCCCGCCGTGACCAGCGCGTGCGTCAAACCCGATCCCAGCAGCATTTCCAGCGTATCCAGCGCCTGCTCGGTGTCGAGCGCCTTGAATCCCGTCGCATTCTCCCAGGCCGAGACTTGGTCCTTCGCGGTTAAGCCGCTGTCCCGCCACAAACCCCATCCCACGCTCAGGGATTTGCCCGGCCCGCGAAGCGCCCGCTGTGCCGCAAAGGCATCGAGAAAGCGGTTCGCCGCCGCATAATCTCCGCGGCCTATGTCTCCCAGCGCCGACGCAAGCGAGGAATACACGACAAAGAAATCGAGCGGATCTTGCGCCGTCGCCGCATCCAGCGCCAGTGCGGCATCGACCTTGGCCCTCAACACGGATTCCCATTCGCCTTCCGGCTTGGCAGCCAACCTTGCCGAGCCGAGCACGCCCGACGCATGGATCACACCGTGAATCGGCCCTTGACGTTCGCGGACTTCCCGCAAAGCCGCTGCGAGCTGCCGCGGGCTTGCCGCATCGGCCCGATAGTAGTCAACTTTTCCGCTCTTGTTGAGGTCCGCAAGCAACTGGGCGCGCTGCCCCTCGGGCGCGCTGCGTCCCAACAGCGCCACTGAGGCGCCGGCGCGCACCATGCGCCGCGCGACCGCCGAGCCCAGCGACCCCAACCCGCCGGAGACTAGGTAAACCCCCTCCGCGCGAAACCGGAATAGCGACTTGGTTTCCGGCCGATGAATCCGGTACCCGCGCACCTGCCGTTCCCCGCCGGCAATCCTGACTTCTCGAACCGTTCCCGGCAATGCGGCGGCAAGTTCCTGGCGGCACAAATCGACTTCCTCGCCCCTGGCCACCCCGGCCAGACGCAGAGATGCAAAAGCCGACCGCGGAGACGATTCCACCAGCGCCCGGCCAACGCCATGCGCCATTTCAAAACTCGGATCGATCGCCGCGCCGCGAGAAACAAGCAGCCAATGCAGCCCGCGATGACCGGCTCGCGCCGCCGACGCAGCAATCGATCTCCAGCCATCGAAGCTCGGATGCAATAGGACAATCGCTTCCGGCCTGGAGTCTTCAGCCCCCGCAACGCCGCGTAGCCATTCCTCTAGCTGTCGAGCCGCGCGTGCCTCGATTCGTGCACCCTGTGCTCGCTCCCACGCGGCGCGCTCCTGTTCCGTCGCATTCACCAGCGTGATCCTGGACGGCCAATGGTCCGCGAATGCGAGCGGCGCGGCTTGCCATTCCGGCTCTAGGATCACCGTCGCACTCGAAACCGAAGCGATTGACTGCGCGCAGTTCTCCGGCCGGGGAATCGCTGCGGAAGCACTCGGCTGAGCCGCCTCAGCGAACCAGCACCGCTGCCGCAGAAAGGCCGACCCGGGAATGGAAACCCTGGCCGGCTGGACGGAGTGGAATCGACTCCAGTCCACCGCCGCTCCAGTCACCCATTCCTCACCAGCGGAAGCAAAGCTCCCGCCCGCCGGCGACGCATTCTTGCTTGCAACGCCATGAAACACGCCGGCAGGCCATTGGCCGGAACCGATCGCGGCCATGGTCCTTGTTGCCGAAGCAAGATCCCGAGCCAGGAATGCCAGCCGCTCCGTGGCGGCATCCCTGCCCGATTGCAGGGTCCATGCGATCTCAGCCAGGGACGCTGTCGAGTCATCCAGCGCACCCGCGAGCCGAGCCGCAGTGAGCCGCAGCCGCGCTTCTTCCCGCGCCGAAAGCACAATCCATTGCCCGTCGGAATCCTGTGCGCCTGGACGCTTCGACCCTTCCGGCCATTCCGCATTTCCAGGGATAAACTCCTCCAGAATCAAATGGGCATTGGTGCCCCCAAATCCAAACGAGCTGATCCCCGCGACGCGAGGCATCTCGCGGCCGGTTGCGTCAGCGCCCGCGGTCCATTCGCGCCGCTGGGTGGCAATCCCAAAGCGCGAGCCTTCGAGCCGCAACTGCGGGTTCGTTCGCGTCACGTTCACGCTGGGTGGAATCTCGCGGTGGCGTATCGCAAACAGCACCTTGATGAGACTCGCGCAGCCCGCCGCGGCTTCCATGTGGCCGGTGTTGCCCTTCACGGAACCGATCCAGCACCGGGGGTCCGCACTTTGCTGCCCCAGTGCTTTGCGCAGTGCATTCACCTCGATGGGATCGCCCAGCGGCGTGCCTGTTCCATGAGCTTCGATGTAGCCGATGCGGCCAGCGTCGATGCCCGCCTCGCGCAGAGCCTCACTCAGCAGCGCCGCCTGCGCATTGGGATTGGGCGCGGTCAGCGAAGTCGCTCGTCCGCCATGATTCACCACGGCCGAGCGGATCACACCATGAATCGGATTGCCGTCCCTGAGCGCCGCGGACAGCCGCTTGAGCAGAAACAGCCCTGCGCCCTCGCCGCGAACGTATCCGTTGGCTCCCTCGTCGAACGGCCTGCAGACGCCGTCCGGACTGAGCATCCCCGCCTGCGCGAATGAGATAAACAGCGTCGGGCTCAGCATCACGTTGACGCCGCCCGCCAATGCCGCATCGCAACGGCCCGTGCGGATGGCTTCAACTCCGCGGTGCATGGCGACCAGCGCGCTCGAACATGCCGTGTCCACAGGCTCGCTCGGACCATGTAGATCGAGCAGATAGGAGATCCGGTTTGGCAACAGTGAGTGCGCCGTGCCTGTCGACCCATGCGTTGCCATTCCGGCGCCGCGTTCCTTCATCCGATCCGCGTAATCGGAAGTAGAGACGCCCACGAATACGCCGGTATTGGTCCCCGCCAGATCCTTGGGAGCGGTGCCGGAATCTTCAATCGCTTCCCATGCGCACTCCAGCATGAGCCGCTGCTGCGGGTCCATCGACGCGGCTTCCTTGGGGGAGATGCCAAAGAACAGCGGATCGAACTGGTCAACCTGGTTTAAGAACGCGCCCCACCTGATGTTGGTCCGATTCGTGCCGTCCGCAGCTTCCCCTGCAAAATCGCGCCAATCCCAGCGGTCTTGCGGGATTTCAGATACGCAGCTTCGGCCTTCGCGCAAATGATTCCAGAATTCGCTCAAGTCCGCAGATCGCGGCATCCGTCCGGAGATTCCCACAATGGCGACAGGATCGTTCCCTTCGCGGAGCAGAGGATGATCGGCGGTTTCGCCTGCGCAGAATTGGGCATCGACGATCTCAACGGCCGATTCATGATTTGCGTCGGCGCCACGTGAGGTCGCATCCTCCACCACTATGCTCGATAAATAGCCGGCGATCATTTCCAGCGTCGGATACTCGAACAGCGTTGCCGGCGTGACATCGCCGCCGTACCGTTGCCGCAGTTGGTTTGCGAGTCCGACGATGTTGATGGAGTGAAAGCCGAAGTCGCCCAGGTTGGCCGCAGGATCGAGTTCGGCCGCATCCACCTTGAGCAGATCCGAAGCAATCCGCGACACCTCCGCAACGAGCCTGGCGAGCCGGTTTGCATCCGCGGGCTTGCCATGGTTGCCCTGCGCAGCGGACGACACGACGCGCTCGACCGGAGGCGCAAGCAGCCGCCGCAGCTTGCCCCGATCCCCGTAAAGCACCGTCACAACAGCGGCTTCGCCTGTCAGAGCAGCTTCGAGAGCGGTCCACGCCGCATCCGCCGGCAGAGGAACGAAGCCGGCGGCCTGCGCGGCCTCTTGAGATTCCCGATCGGCGGCCATGGAGCCATCCGCCCAGAGCGGCCAGTCGATCGAGCGGCCGATTCCCGAACGGCGGCCCGCCGCGCGTTCCCCCTCGCGCCATGCGCACCAGCTATCCATGTATCGATTGGCCGCGGCGTACGCGGATTGTCCCCGGTTGCCGAATTGCGCGGCGATTGACGAAAACGCGACAAAGAAACGCAAAGGCTCTCCGGAAAGCACTTCATCCAGCGCCAGCAGGCCATCGATCTTCGGCGCCACGATCGCATCGAAATCCGAAACGGACAGATTCGTCAGCAGCGCATCGCGGCGGCTTCCCGCAAGATGAAATACGCCATCGATCCCTCCCCAGCGCGCGCGGATCCGACTTACAGCATCCTGCACCTCATGCACGCTGGTCACATCGGCCGCAAGATGCAGGATGTTTTCCGAACCCGCTCCGCCGGTCCGCGAAAGCAGCCCGACCCGGCCCTCCCATCGGCGAACCAGCCACGCGGCCAGACTTTGCGCAATGCGTCCACCGCCGCCTGAGATGAGATAAACTCCGCCCGGTTGCAGCGCATTTTCGGAAAGCGGCTCTGCCGGCATTGCCGAGGGCTGCCATTCCTTCAGCCGGCGGCCCAGCCGTTGATTCTCGCGATAGCAAACTTCGACATCGAATGGACCGGCGCAGCGAATCTCATCGAGCAGTTGGCCGCCAGACCCGCCCTCCACCACGCTGAGGCGAATCCGCGGTGTCTCAAGCGCGATGGCCCGCGCCAGTCCCGCTACGGCGCCTGAAGCCGGGGAGCCGTCTCCCCGATGAACGATGCGGCATGCCGCGCGCGGAAGGCACTTCAGCAGCGCCTGCGTCCACAGGAACAATTCACGCGCTGGATGGCCTCCGCGATAGTCATGAATCGCTCCCTCGGGAACTCGGCCCGCTTCAGTCAGTTCCCGCAACAGGCGTCGATAGTGCTCGCTGTCGGAGAAGTCCATGCGCCAAACGCCTTTGGAGATTCTCTCGAAGGTTCGACCGGGAAGAACCGTCGGCTGCCCCTCCCAGGGCTCTACGGCAAACACGAGCAGCGGCGGCGTATCCTGTGAAGGCTCCCGAAGAATCGTCTCCTGCCACTCCTCCGCGGCAAAGATCAGTTCCGCGGACGGGCTTGCCGATAAATAGGAGCCGTCAGCGCTTGCCGCCCCTGAAACGCCGCGCGCGCGGAAGCCGCGCATTGCAATTGCCGCCACGCCGTCGTCGTCGCAGATCGCAATGTTGTAAGCGTCCGAATCCTCGCTGGAGCTCTCAGCACGCGCCCAACCTTGTTCCGGAAGCGGCCCGAAGATTTCCAGCCGATCCAGCGAGGACGGAAGCCGCAGCCCCTCGGTCCGTCGGTCGGTCTCCGCGAGCGCGGTTTGCAGCGCTCCATCCATCCATGCGGGCGCAAGGCTGCCAATGCCTGGGACCGCTTCAATCCTTCCCGCGCGTCCTTCCGGAAGGTAATGAATGGCGCGGAGGCTGCGGTAGAGCGGTCCCAGTGCCAATCCGCGCTGTTCGGCGAAGCCGTAAAAATCGGCCCCGGCAATCTCGCGCAGCGCGCCCGCAATGAACTCGTGGGTTGCCGCAGCCTCGGGCCGCGCGCCGGTTGAGGTTGTTCCGGCTGACCCTGTGCAGCGCACCTTTTCGTGCTGCGAAATGGCAAAAGCGGCGCCATCGCCGTCGGCGCGAACATCGATTGCGAGAACCGCGCCGTTTGCCGATTTGACCTGCTCCAGCCAGTGGATGCCGCCCATTCCAGCCACAGGCCGTTCAAGGAAATCGGATGCCGCCGCTCGCGCGAATTCGAGCAGGCAAACTCCCGGCATCACAACCTCGCCCGCGACGCGATGCATCGCAAAGAAGTCCTCTTGGCCCGTGAACCGCAGCGTGTAGCGCGCAACGCCGTCTTTCCGTTCAATCGAAGCGAATGGATGCAAGAGCCGCGCCTGCGGCTCAGCCGCGGCAAGCCAATAGCGTTTGTTGGCGAAGGGGTACGAAGGCATGGTGAGAATGCGGCGGTGTTCGCGCGGATAATGACTCAGCAGCGCCCCGGTGTCGCCCGCAAGATAAGCCTCGCGCGCCGCCGCCATCGGGTCGCTCGTTCGATGGGCTTGCTCGCCTCCTGCCAACTGCCGCGACAGATCCTCCCAACTCTCCGCAACCCATGCCGCGCGATACCGAAAGTGCGAGCGGCCTTGCGCCAGCGTCGAAGCGGCGGTGTACAAGGGAGTTTCCGGGTCGCGACGATTCACCCACGCGATCAGGTCCAGGCGCTTGCGCTCCAGAGCCTTGGGCGTCTTTGCCGAAAGAGCAATCAATTCGAAGGTCCGCGCGGGCATTGGTCGAATTGCAAGAGCGGGATTCTCTTCCAGCACCACATTGCAGTTGGTTCCGCTGAATCCGAAGGAGCTCACAGCCGCGCGCCGGAGTTTGCCGGAGTCCCAAGGCCGGGCCGCGGAATCGATTCGAAACGGCGTTGCGTCCAGTCGTCCGGCCTCCGAGCTCCTTTCAAAATGCAGCGTAGGCGGAAGCGTGCGGTTGTAGATGCAGAGGGCCGCCTTGATCAACCCGGCAACTCCGGCGGCCAGCGTGGTGTGCCCAATCTGCGACTTGACCGAACTCAAACTGCAATAAGCGCGGCCGTCGTCCGGAGCGGGGAAGACCGATAGGAGCGCATCGAGCTCAACCGCGTCGCCCAGCACGGTTCCCGTGCCGTGCGCCTCAATCAATCCAATGCTGTGGGGATCGATTCCCGCTCGCTCTTGGACCTCTTTTATCAATCGCCGCTGCGCCGAGCCGCTGGGGGCTGTGATGCCGTTGGTGCGCCCATCCTGATTGGAGCCCGATCCGCGGATCACAGCGTAAATCCGGTCGCCGTCTCGCCGCGCCGCCTCCACGGGCTTGATCGCCACCAGGCCCACACCCTCTCCCAATACGATTCCGTCGGCGGCGGCATCGAAGCTCCTGCAATGTCCGGTGGGCGACAGCATCCCCGTCTTGCACGCCTTGATATGCAGGTCCGGTGTGAGCATCAGCGCGATTCCGCCGGCGAGCGCCATATCGCAGTCTCCGCTCTCGATGCCGGCGATGGCCTGCCGCACAGCCACCAGCGACGAAGAGCACGCCGTATCGATGGAAAGACACGGGCCGGTGAGATTGAGATAATACGAGACGCGCGACGCGAGGATCGCCGATGCCAAACCGGTAAACGCCTCCGAGGTGCGCGATTGCGCGGCATCGAGCAACTGCATGTAGTCGCCGGTGCTCGCGCCCGCGAACACGCCGCAGCGCCGCCCCGAGAGGCCGGCTTCCGAATAGCCCGCGTCTTCGAGCGCCTTCCACGCCTCGGTCAAGAAAAGCCTCTGCTGCGGATCCATCAGCTCCGCTTCAGCGGGAGCGATCCCGAAAAAGAGCGGGTCGAACTGGTCCACCGATCGAAGGAACCCTCCCACCTTGCTATAGCTCTTGCCGGGCTTTGCCGGATCCGGATCGTACACGTCCTCGGCGTTCCACCTATCGGCGGGCACTTGCGTTATGCAGTCGCGGCCTTCGCGAATATTCTCCCAATACTCTTCCAGCGAATCCGCACGCGGGAATCGGCACGACATCCCAACGATTGCGAAGCCTGTGCTCAACACCTTCTCATCCGGCGAGACAAACTCGAACTCGGAGATGGCCTCTTCGCCGGCAAGGGCCGCGGCGGGCTCGCCCAGTTGCTCCGGCGTAAACTCGCGCGCGTGCAAGCGCTCGCAAAGAAAAAGCACGCGGTTCTCCGCGTCGATCAACGAGACCCTGAAGACCGGGCCTTCCCCATCGGCCTCCACCAACTCCGCCAATGCATGAGCCTCGCGCACCTCGATCGGGGCCGCAATGCGCACCTCTTCAAGCAGCACCGGCAGGTACACACCAGCCTGGGGCCCCGCTCTGAGCCGCGCCGCCGAGAGAGCCGTCACAATCGCGGCATCCAACAATGCCGGCGCGGTGAGATAAGCCGAAGACTGCTCAACCGCGCTCTCCGTCATGCGCAGCCATGCCACCGAGGAATCCCCATGAACCCGTATCTCTTGAATGGATTGATAGAAAGGCCCAAAGGAGGAGTCGCCGCGCCCGTAAATCTCCGCTGCGGACAAGCGCGTCTGTGCCCGATCCAGCACCGCCCAGTGCCGCGCGCAGCCAGCCAATTCGCCGCTCCACGGCTGCACTACGGCGGATGCGTGTACCGTTTCCCCCACGCGAAACTGAAACCGGTCTCCCGCTTCGCCGCTCTCCCGCGTCATCGTCAACTTCACGCTCCCGCCGGGGTCCACAGCCAGCGGCTGCGCCAAGTGAAGACGCTCGATATAAACCGCGCCGCCGGCGCTCGACGATTGCGCCAGCAACTCCAGGTATCCGTCCGTGGGATACACAGGCCGGCCGCCCACGCGATGATCTCGAAGCAGCACCGTGTCGCCGGCGGAAAGATCCCAACTTACGTCCACCCGCTCCTGCCGCATCAACGCGTCGACGCGCTGCATCAGCGCCTCTTCCGACCCAAGCCTCACGATCTCTTCAGGCTCTAGCGCCAACCCAAAGTCGCCCTTGATGTGGCGCGACATGCGCTCCGCCTCATGTGGACTCAGCCAACCCGATTCGGCGATCATTGGCGAACCTCGACGAGCCGCGCCGCGATCAGTTCGCGTATCCGATGCCGATCTGCAACCGGCGCGGGTGTGGCGGATACCACCGGTGGTGTGCCGCATGGATGAGTTTTGCTGGGGATGTCCCGCGCCGCCGTTTCATCAGGCTCGGCGCTCAGCTCCGAAACCCGCTTACCCAAAGCCGCAACCGTCGGGCAATCGAACAGCCGGCTGGTCTTCAATTCAATCCGGTAGGTCCGGTTCAGGAAACGCACCAGTTCAACGGCTAGAATCGAATCCAGGCCCAGTTCGACGAATGGCCTATCCTCGTCGATCGCCGCTTCCTTCAGAAAAAGCACCTTCGCCAGTTGCTTGCGAATCGCCGCGCGGACTTCCGCTTCGCGCGCTGTCGCTTGTCCGGAAACTCCCGATGAGGAGTGACCATTTGCCGCAGGCTTCCCGTTCGACGTGGAATGTCCGTTGGCACTCAAATGCCCATTTGCGTGTCCATTCCCATTGGCTGCCGCAAAACCGTTTATCCCGCCGATCGCGGGAGCATGAGCGCCATTTGTCGAATGACCATTCCTTTGCGCATGTCCGTTCGTTCCGGAATTCCCGCTGGCACCCGAATGTCCGTTCGACGCGGCAGGCGCAATCGGCTCAGCGCGCCAGCCGGCATCCAATGGCAGCCTGGCTTCCGCCTGAGTCTCGGCGGTCCGCCGCAGTTGAATCTTCGGTGCGGCTGCGGGCGCCAGTTGAGGCCGCGGCGCGGTGTCCGGGGCGGCCGTTTGGCCCGTAAACCAGTGGCGCGTGCGCTCGAATGGATAGGTTGGCGCATCGATGCGAACCGGCCGGCGCGCACCGTAAAAGGATTCCCAATCGAGATTAGCGCCTGAAACCCACAGCCGGGCAAGCTGATCGAGCCTGTCTTTGTTCCACAGGGCACGCGCGAACTCGCGTCCTTCCTCGTAGTCCATCGCGATTGTTCCGCTTTTCGCCGAGCCCAGAAAGACGGTCTTTGCCGGTGTCTCTCCGCTTGCGATGCCCTTCAGTTGCCTGCTCAACTCTTGAGGTGCGGCGGCAAGAATCGCGAGGCGGTGCGTCATCGCTTCGCGGCCTGTCTGCAGCGTGAATGCGAGACGCTTCAGGTCCCTTTCGCCGATTCGCCGCTCCACATAAGCTTCCAGCAATCCCGCCGCGGCGCGAAGGCGTTCCTCGCTTTTGGCCGACAACACGAACAGATGCGTTCGGACGGCGACATCCGGCTTCGCGGCCTCCGGCGCCTCTTCCACAATGAGATGAGCGTTGGCCCCGCCAAACCCGAATGAACTTATGCCCGCGCGCCTTGGCCCATCGGCGCCGCGCGGCCAATCGGCGGCATCCGTCACCAGATAAAACGGCCCCTTGTCGAGTTGCAGATACGGATTAACATTGCTCACGTGGAGCGTCGCCGGAATACGGCGATTCCGCAGCGCAAGGATTACCTTATGCAGGCCCGCAATCCCCGCCGCCGTCTCCAGGTGTCCAATGTTGCTCTTCACCGAACCCAGTCCGCACGAAGCGGCCGGCAACTGCGGCTCGCCCCGCCCCGCGCGCAGCTTGTTGAATGCCTCGCGCAATGCATTGCACTCAACCGGATCGCCGATGGGCGTGGCCGTACCGTGCGCCTCCACATAGCCAATGGACGCAGGGTCTACGCCAGCGCGCTCGTAGGTTTTCGCCAGCAGCGCGGTTTGCCCTTCGCCATTGGGCGCCGTCAGCCCGTTGGCCCGTCCGTTGTGACTTTCGCCGCTGCCGCGAATTACGGCCAGCACCTGATCGCCGTCTCGCAACGCTCTTTCGAGCGGCTTGAGGAATACAGCGCCCACGCCCTCGCCGCGCACATATCCGTCCGCCGAAGCGTCGAAGGTGCGGCAACGCCCAGTGGGGCTCAACATCCCCGCCTGCGCGAACGAAACAAACAGATCCTGGCTCAGCAGCACATTCACGCCGCCCGCAATCGCCTGCTCGCACGAGCCGGAGCGGATCGCTTCCACGGCTCGATGCACGGCAATCAGCGAGCTTGAGCAGGCCGTGTCAATGGGCTCGCTTGGACCGCGCAGGTCCAGCAGATACGAAACTCGATTGGCCAGGATGGCGTGCGACACCCCCGTTGTGGCATGCGCCTCGACCGGCACGCCTGATCGCGCCATCAGATTCGCATAATCCATATTGGCCACGCCCACAAACACTCCGGTCGAGGTCCCGGCGAGCGAAGACGGCCGGTAACCGGCATCTTCGATTGTGGTCCAGACCGTTTCAAGGAAGAGTCTCTGCTGCGGATCCATCAAAGCGGCCTCGCGCGGCGAGATGCCGAAGAACTCCGCGTCGAAGCTGGTCACATCGGGCAAAAACCCGCCCTGGTGCGGGACCGCGCTCTCACTCCGCGCGCGGCTCCAGCGTTCGGCCGGTACTTCGACGATCGGATCCTCTCCGCCGCTCAGCCGCTGCCAAAACTCTTCGAGATTCTCCGCGCCGGGATACCGGCCGGCCATCCCGATCACCGCGATCGCGTCAGGCAATGACTTCGGGAGCGGGAGCGGCGCATTGTCCGTCTCCATGGCCGGCTTGTCCGCGATCCCCAATGAATTGGGAATCGCCTGAGCGCTAATTGGCAGGTCATCCCCAGGCAACGAGGGCAGGCTGGCCAGGACGGCGCACGCCACCGCTCTGAGATTTCCGGACTCGAAGAACAATGCTGGAGTCGCCCGCGCCCCGAGCTTCCGGTTCAGTTCGTTCGCCAGTTCCGTGTATCCGATGGAATCCAGTCCAAACTCGCGCAAATCCGCATCGAGATCGATGTGCCGAAGATCGATATGCGTGATGGCCGCAACGGCCGCGCACAGAACCTTCTCGACCTTGTCACCCTGGCCATGCACCGTGGCAGCAGGCGCCGGAGAAGCGGCTTGGCTTGGCGATAGCAGGCTGCGCAACTTCTCGCCATTCCCATAGAGCGGCATCAACTGGCTTTCCCCGCCAGCGATCGCCAGGTCCAGCACATTCCGGAACAACTCGCCGGGAAGAGGCTCAATGCCGTAGCTCTGCGCAAGGAACCGTCGCGCAGCCTCGGGAATCTTCATGCCTCCTCCCGCCACGACCGGCCAGCGAATCGAAACTGCCACCGGGCGCCGCTCTTCGGCGAACTGGTCGAGCCAGGCATTCGCGAACGCGTAGTCCGCTTGTCCAAAATCTCCGAAGACGCCGGCGACGGAGGAAAACAAAACAATTCGCTCCACGGGATCGGATCGCAAAGCTTCGTCAAGCAGCCTTACGCCGGTGACCTTCGGGGCCAGCACGGACGCGGTCTGCGACGCGTCGCTGTTCTCCGCGCGCCGAGCCTGCGATGCGCCCGCCGCATGGATCCATCCATGCATGCCGCCGAAGCGTGAGCGCGCGTTCGAGACGAGTTCGGCAACCTGCCCCGCATCGCTCAAATCCGCGGACTGAAAGAAGACGTCCGCGCCCGCTGCCCGCAACTCATCCATAACCCGTGCGTCCAGTTGCCTGCGACCCGTCAACATCAGATTCACAGGCCCACGCGATGCCAGGTGCCGCGCGGTGAGTTGTCCCAGCGCGCCCGTTGCGCCCGTGATCAGCCATGTCTTTTGCTTCCATAAACTGCCGCTTGCCGTCTCGATGCTGGCGCTTGCCGGACGCACCAGCAGCACCTCCCGCTTGCCGTTCCCGTGGCGGACCATCGCGTCCCGCCCTGCTATAAGTTCGCCCGCCACAATCGCAGGCCATTCCGCTCGATGTTTGTCGATCCGCAAAACGCCGCAGGTCCAGGCAGGGAACTCCAGCGCCAAACTACGCATGGCCGCATGGATTGGCGGCGGCGCGTCGTTGGAACTGTGGCCGGCCAGGGCCAGCAGTCTCACGTTCTTCGCAGCGCGCAATTCCAGCGCAGTCGTGAGCAACTCCGTCAGATCGGTTTCGCCGTTTCCCGTGAGATTCAAGAGGACGCGCCGAGGCTGGCGGCGATCGGGCGCATCCGCGCTTCCATGCTCCACAACATCGACGCCCACAGGCGCAGCCGCACGAATCGCCTCACATTCATCGGCTCCGAATCCTTTCAGCAGCCAGACTTCGGATGCCGCCAGATCGCCCGCGCCGGCACTGCGCAACTCCCATTGCAAACTCGCATAGACCAACTCGGATCGCGGCGGCTCGGGCTGCTTCGATTTCTCCAGCGCACGCAGGCACAAGCCACTCAGACTTCCGATTGTCGCGCTATCGCTTGCCAGGAGCACGATGTCGAAGGTGTGGGCCTGACCGATGCGCTCTTCGACCCACGCGTAACCCGGCTCGCGCCCAGCTTGGTTCCAAGCCGCCGCCTCCAGGGAAAACGGCATGTAGGCGCGTTGGTCCCGCTCTCCGAAGGCCGCAAGAACGGCCTGGAACGCGCCGTCCAAAAAGCGCGCCTCCGTTTCATACCCGTCGGGCAGAGCAATGCGCGCCAGCAGGCCTCCCTCACAAATACTCAGTTCCTCGACCACCCGCAGCGACTCGCCGTATGCCAGCCCATGCTCCGCGAACAGCTTATAGATGGCAGCCTTGTCGAGCCGCCTGGCTGCCGACTCGCGAAGAGCCGGCACCGGATAGCTTTCGCGCGTCCAGCTTTGCGCCGCGCCGGTATTTACGCGGCACTGCGCACTCACGCCGCCTGACGGCGCGCTCAGCAGGACCAAGCCGCCCTCAAATTTCGCGTCGATTGCCGCTTCAAGATGCGGCGTCCGCCAGATGAAGTCCTCAATACTCGCTTCGGGAAACCGGCGTCGAGCGGCGGCCATGGCGGCGCACAGCGTGGCAGCCCCCGGCAACACCGCTTCTCCCAGAATCCGGTGGTCGCGCAGCAAATCGTCGTCCAGGCGCATCTGGGTCGTTCCACTCTGAACACCTTCTTCGTATGTGTTTGACCCCGCGCGTGGGGGCAGCGGGTAATCGCGGCGCGCGAAAGGATAAGGGGGCAAAAGCCGCGCGCGGTTGCGGGGCAAGCGGTCGTCGCGGTCGATCCAAAGTGCGCGCCAATCCACGTTTCGGCCGGCTTCCCATGCGGTTGCCAGTCCCGCCCAATCGCGCCGCGCAAACATCTCCTCGATCGAGCCTTCCTTCGCGTCGCCGGTTCGCCCGCTTCGAACCTCGTCCCGCAGTTGCTTGTACAAATCCTCCGTCGAACTCGCGATATACGCCTCGCGATGCGGCAGAACCGCGCGATCGCACTGCATTGCCGCCGCAATGGCCGCCAGGTTTCCCCGGTATCGGCGCGGCCGCAGGCGGCGCGCCAACTCTGCCACCGAACCTGCTTCGGCCAGCGTCGCGGGCGTCAACTTCACATCGAGCGCCTGCTCCAGCCGTCGCGCCGCCAGCGAAATCCGGTGCGCATCCCAGCCCAGCTCGTCGAGCGGCGTCTCCTCGGTCAACGCGCCGGCTGGAAGCGATAGCGTCTCGGCAAGGATCTCCGCAATGCGCGCGCCATTCCAGCCGTCGTCCTCCACGAGCCAAGCCGCCAATTCTTTCCTCAGCCGTTCAAGACCGCCTGCATCCCGCGCCGAAAGGGGAATGAGAAACGGGCCGGGCTCATCCGGCCGCCCGCCGCTTTCGCTCACCAGGTACTCCGTCACCAGGACAGTGGCATTGGTACCGCTATATCCAAATGAGTTCAGGGCAGCCACCCTGCGCGGTCCGTTTGGCTTCCATTGGGATAATTCCGTATTCACATGGAAACGCGATCCCTCCAGGCCCAACAGCGGATTCAGCTTCTCCATGTGCAGAGTCGCCGGAATCTGTCCGTGACGCAGCCCCAATAACACCTTGATCAGGCCTACGACTCCGGCCGCCGCCGAAGTGTGTCCGACACTGCTCTTCACGGAGCCCAAAGCGCATCGATTCCGCCCGCCGTTCACTTCTCTTCCGTAGGCCTGTGCAATCGCGCGCACCTCCACCGGATCGCCCAACCGCGTTCCCGTGCCGTGGCACTCGATGAAACTCACCTCGCCCGCATCGAGACCCGATCGCTTCAGAACATCGAGAGCAAGATCGCGTTGTGCGTCGCCGTTGGGCGCAGTAAGGCCGTTCGTGGTCCCGTCCTGATTCATGCCCGACCCGGCAATGACTCCATAAATCGCATCGCCATCCCTGACCGCGTCCGAAAGGCGTTTGAGCACCACAGCAGCAACCGCCTCGCCCACCACAATTCCGTCCGCGCCCGCGTCGAATGTGCGGCAGCGCCCGCTCGGCGAGAGCATGCCCGCCTTGCTCATCAGAATGAATGGACCCTCATCCGGATATAAGGACACGCCGCCGGCCAGCATCATGTCGGTCTCTCCGTTCAGCAGGCTCTGGCAGGCCAGGTGCACTCCCACTAGAGACGAGGAGCACGCCGTGTTGATTGAAACCGCCGGGCCCCTGAGGTCCAGGAAATATGCAATGCGCGCCGCCAGAATCGATGGAGCGTTGCCCAGCATTCCCTGCGCCACGCGCGTGGGGTTCGCGTCCGCTCTCAGGCGCTGTCCAAAATCGCTTTCTAGCGCTCCCACCATTACGCCGCAACGCAGGCCATGCCCGCGTTCGCCGCCATAGCTGGCATCGTCCAGCGCGTGCCAGCAGGTCTCCAGAAACAGGCGCTGCCGCGGATCGGTCACTTCGGCCTCGGCCGGCGCAATGCGAAAGAACGCCGCATCGAACTCGTTCGCGCCATCCAGGAATCCGCCCCACCGGCAATACGTCCGGCCAGGCCGCGACGGATCGGCATCGAAGTGCCGGCGCCAGTCCCATCGCTCGGGTGGAATCTCTGTCACGGCGTCGCGGCCGGCGGCCAGGTTGCTCCAGAACTCCGCCACATTCCGCGCGCCGGGGAACCTGCCCGCCATGCCAATGACCGCAATCCGCTCCCGGCGCGAGTCTTCGATGGGCGCGGCCACGGTAACAGCGGCGCTCGCCACCAAAGTTTGGGCAACACTCGCGGCGCTCGGTCTTGAGGAGGCTTGCGATGCAAGCTGGCGAGCCATTAACCGCAGCGTTGGCGCGGAATAGAGAAGAGGCATTTCCAGCCGCGCATCCAACTGGCGATTGATGCGCTCCAGAAGCCGCAAACCAATCAGCGACGTCACGCCGTATTCTTCAAAGGGCTGGTCCAGGTCCAGGCGATCGAGCGGAATCCCCAGCACGTCGCTGGTGATTGCCGCGATGCGCTGCAAATGGTCATCGTCTTTGAAGTGACTTTCGGCCTCACTGTGTGGCTCGGCCCGCTCTTCCGCCTCGACAGCGCCATATGCCTTCGGAGCGCGAATCGTCCGCAGATTCCATTCCACCAGCACGGCCGCCGGCGTCGCGGCATCGGCCTCCATCTCAAGGATCAAGTACCTCGTCAGGCCTTCGGCCAGCATGGCGCCAAACTGGTGCCAGCCCCGGTGTTCCGCTTCTGTTTTCTTGAAGACCGCGTTCTCTGCCGACAACTCGCCGAGGTGTGCCTCGAAATCGGGATCGTCGAGAAAATTCGCAACCTCCGGGCTGGCATCGACGGCCGCGTTCAAGCGAAGCCCCTGCGAGGCCAGAACCCGCGCCCACTCGCCTTCATTGCTCGTGAACTGTCCCAGATGCGGCGCGGCGAGCGGCGTAACGGTGGTTGCCACCGTGTCGATGAGAACAACCTTGCCGTCGGCCTTCAAATGCTTTGCGATGTTCTCGAACAGCGCGGTCTTCTTCTCGATGTGGAAGCTCACTTCAAAGCCGTAAATCAGGTCGTATTTGTGCGGGAAGGCGTCCGTCGCGCTATCCGCATGGTGAATCCGGCAGCGCTCGCCGATTCCCTGCGAATCCACCGCGCGCCGGCACCGATCGGCCTGCTGTGCCGATATCGTGAACCCGTCCAGTTGCAGGTGCGGATGCTCTTTGGCAATGCGCAACAAATCCGCGCCTAGTCCGCAGCCAATATCGAGAACTCGCTCCACACGCGTCCAGTTCACGCGGCAAAATGCGGCTTGTCGCAACTCCAGCTGCCGTTGGCGCATTACGTTCCGAAACTCCGCGTTGGACTCGACTCCGGCCATCGCCCGCAGCCATTGAAACCCCGGCAACTTCTCGGGAAACGGCGCGAACGTCAGCATCGGCACTTCGCCATCGGGGCTGGCAGCAACGGTATCGTAGTAAGAAGCAACCACATTGGCTGCCGCGGCCGCATCCTGCGCATCGGCCCGCATATCGATCCAGCACCGCACCCGCTCAAACGGATAATGCGGCAGCGAAATCCGCGCGGGCTCAACACCGCCATGGAGACGCGCCCAATCGGGCAGCCCGCCATCGAGCCAAAGCCTCAACGCGGCAGCAAGGAATCGATCGGCCGGCCCGGCTTCTCCTGCCGGCGCGGCTGCCCCGCGTTCAAGGCGCCCCTCGCGCAGAGCCTCGCGAAGCTCCGCTATATCCCGGACCACAACGCCCGAGCGCACGGCAAAATGTTCGCGTCCCGTTTGCAAGGTCCATGCCAGTCGATCCAGCCGCGTCTCCGGATGCCGCTCCAGGAAGCCGCTGAGACCGGCTTCGAGCCGATTCAATCGCTCCGGCGTCTTTGCGGAAAGCACCACCAGTTGCGCACCGGGATTCTCGCTCGTCAATATGCGCGCCGGCGGCTCTTCCACCACCATGAATGCGTTCACGCCGCCCACGCCGAAGGAACCGATCCCGCCGCGCCGAGGGAATTCGCCCGCCCAACTCTCAGCCTGCGCGGGCACTCGCAGCGCCGTCTCGTCAAGCCGAATCTCCGCGTGTGTCTTCGCCGCAAGAGCAACGCCAGGAATCTCCCGATGCCGCAGCTGCAGAAGCAACTTCGCCAGCGCAGCCATTCCCGACGCCGCTTCGAGATGTCCGATCGCGGGCTTCAGGGAACCGAGAATCGCCCTGGGGAACACCGCGCGGAGAGCTTCGAATTCCATCGTGTCCGTGCCCGCCGCTCCTGTTGCCTGCAGTTCGAGATAACCGACTTCCGAAGCATTGAGTCCCGCGCCTTCAAGCGTCTCTTCCATTACCGATTTCTGCGCTCTCGCGCGCGGCGCCAGGAACCCGTTGCTCCGCCCCTTGTGACGCACCGCCGTCGCGCGAATCACGCCATGAACAACGTCGCCGTCGCGCTGAGCGGCCGCCAGCGGTTTCAGCAAAACAGAACCCACTCCCTCGCCCGGCACAAACCCGTTCGCCGACTGGTCGAACAAACCTTGCGACAGTTGACGCGCCAATAGATTGCCTTGCGCCATCCGCGCATATTTCGATGGATGGAGGTAAAGATTCACCGCCGCCGCCAGCGCCGCTTCGCATTCCCCGCGTCGAATGCTTTCGCAGGCCATGTGAATCGCGACCAGAGCGGAGGAACAGGCCGTGTCGACGGTCAGGCTCGGTCCCGTCCAGTCCATGGTGTACGAGATGCGGTTGGCCAGCGAGTACGTCGATGCATCTGGCGAGGCCGCGCCCAGCGCCCCAGCCGTATCCGCGGCCACCATCGGATACGTATTGGTCGTCGCGCCCACATACACGCCTATGCGCCGGCCCGCCCAACTCTCGCGCGCGTAACCGGCATCCTCCAGGCAGGCCCAGGCGCTCTCCAGCAGCAGCCGCTCTTCCGGATTCATCTGCGAGGCTTCCGCCGGCGTTATGCCGAAAAGATAGGGATCGAAGCAATCCACATCGGACAGAAAGGCTCCCGCCTGGCAGGTCAAATCCTCATAGCTTCCACGCCGCCAGCGGCCCTTGGGCACCTGACCGATCGCGCTCCGGCCCGCGCGCAGCATCTCCCAGAATGAATCCGGATCTTCGCCGCCCGGATAACGCCCATGCACGCCAACGACGGCGATCGGCTCGTGCCGCCCGGCTTCCTCGCGCGGCGATCGCACGGTTGCCTGCGGCTTGCTTGCGAGATCGAGTTTCGCCACAGATTCAATTTCCTTCGCGGACAAATCTTCATCAATGGAATGGAGGGTGTCCAGATGGGCTGTCAACGCCGTCGCGGTTGGAAACTCCCAAAGGAGCGTGGCGGGCAGTTTCCCAAACTCCATTTCGAGATCGGCAATCATCTCGCGCTGGAGGACCGAATCTATGCCCATGTCCGCAAAATTGGTGCCGGGATCGATCTCTTCCTTGGCCAATCCCGCCACCGCCGCCAGCAAGGCCTGGACGCGCTCCCGATTCCGCTTCGATTGCGCGTTGCCTGAAACGGCCGTCAATGCATCCGGCCTGGATTCGCCGGTGAACCAATGCCGCTCCTGCGCGAAGCGATAACCCGGCAGCGCGATGCGTCGTCCTGCGGCTCCGGTCCACGCCTTCTTCCATTCGACTTCAGCGCCCTCCGTCCAAGCCCGCGCAATCTCGTCCAGACTCAAGGTGTCGTGCAGATCCCGGGCAACATGAGCGGCGCCGCTGATTGAACTCCGCGCCCTGTATCCATTCGCAAATGTCCCGCTCGCCGCCAACTCACGCAGCCCCGCCAGCATTTCCTCGCGTCCGGCGGCCACAAAAGCCGCGCGTTCCTCCCACGCCTCACGCCCCACCTGCAAGGTCCAGCAAACATCGTCGATAGCCAACTGCCGCGGCTCTGCGAAATCGGCCAGCGCGGCGGCAAAGCTCTTCAGAGAGTCCGCGGTCCGCGCCGACAACGCGACAACGCGCGGTACATCCGGAGCGGGATGCTGTTCCGGTAGAACCAACTCCTCCAGCACCACGTGCGCGTTGGTTCCGCCGGCGCCAAACGAGCTGACGCCCGCGCGCCGCGCAGCCCCGCCCCGGCGCGGCCACTCCTCCAGCCTGGTCTGCACCGACAAGGCAAGTCCGCCAAAATCCAGCCGCGCGCTGCACGGATCGGCATGCAAACTGGGAACCAACTGACCCTTTTCCAGTTGCAAGATCACCTTGGTCAACCCCGCCACTCCCGCCGCCGCTTCCAGGTGACCGAGGTTTGACTTGATCGACCCGATCCGGCATTCGCCTGGGGCGTCCGCCGCGCGCATCGCCTCGCGAATCCCGGCAACCTCCAGCGGATCGCCCAGCGCCGTGCCCGTCCCATGCGCTTCCACATAGCTCACCGGCGCGCCCCCTGCCGCCCGCCACGCCTCGCCCAGCAAGCGAGCCTGCGCCTGCGGGTTGGGAACGCTGTAGCCGCCGCTGCGTCCTCCGTGGTTCATTGCGGTCGCCTTGATCACCGCCCGCACCGGATCGCCGTCGGCCAATGCGTCCGTCAGCCGCTTCAACACCACCGCGCCCGCGCCCTCGCCTGGCACATAGCCGTCCGCATCCGGCCCGAAGCTGCGGCAACGGCCCGTCGCCGAAACGAATTTGCCCTGGCTCAGCAGCACGTATTTGTGCGGATGCAGCGTCAGGTTCACGCCGCCGGCAATGGCCGTGTGGCATTCGCCTCGCAGCAGGCTCTGCACAGCAAGGTGAATCGCCGTCAAAGACGAAGAACACATCGTGTCCACGGCCAGGCTCGGGCCGCTGAAGTCGCCGAAATAGGAAAGCCTGTTGGCGATCGACGAGAAAGACGAGGCCGGAAGCGGCAGTCCCTGCCGCAGCGCCTCATCGCCGTAGAGCTGATACTGGCTCCACATCGCTCCCGCAAACACACCCACCGCCTGGCCGGCCAGAGCGCGCCGTGTCAGCGCCGCATCCTCCAGGGCATGCCATGCAACTTCAAGAAAGATTCGCTCGTGAGGGTCCATCAGTGCCGCTTCGCGCCGCGTAATCCCGAAGAACCGCGGATCGAAGCGATCCCAGCCGGAAAGAAAACTGCCCCACCGGCACGCTGAAGTTCCATTGCTCTGTTTTCCGTCCGGTCGCCAATCCTGCGCATTCCAGCGTTCCTTCGGTATCTCCGTCACGCCATCGCGCCCGTCCGCAAGAAAACTCCAAAGCTCCTCCAGCGATTCGGCAAAGGGATACCGCCCGGCAAGACCGACAATCGCTATGTCGTTGGGACCCGGCTCGGCCACGGGTGCCGACGCCGCTTCAACCTCCTCCACACTTTCCAGTTCGCTTGCCGCAAGGTGCGCCGCCACTCCGTCGAGCGTCGGATGCTCAAACAGCAGCGTGTCCGGCTGAAGCCCGAACTCTTCTTCAAGCGCGGCTGCAATCTCCATCGCCGCAACCGAGTCCATCCCGAAATCGGTAAGCGGCTGGCCGGCCCCGATGCGCTCCGGCGCAAGCCTAAGCACCTGGCCAATTTTGGCCGCGATCTTGACCTTGGCACTAAGAAATTTGTCGCTCCGCACTCCGCCGCTTCGAATTGCAACAAGCCCAGGCTTTGTCGCAACGCTTGAAACCCGAACGGACGCCGTCTCCAAAGCCCGCACCGGCGCATCGAAAAACCGATGGAGCTTCTCGCCATCTCCGCAGGCAACTACCACATTGCGCGCTCCGCAGCCGATGGCATACTCAAGAGCCTTCATCCCATCCGAGGTCTCCAGCGCCGTCAGCCCTGTATTGAGCCGCATCTGTTTGAGCGCCCGCTCGCTCAGCTGCATTCCGCCCTCGCGCCAGTAAGGCCAACCGATCGACACCACGCGCGTCCGCCCGGTCCACTGTTCAGCCCAGCGATCGAGAAAAGCGTTGGCATAGGCGTAATCGGACTGTCCGCTGTTTCCAGCCACGGCCGCCAACGACGAAAACAGCGCCACGAACTCCGGCTCCCGCCCTTCGAGAGCGGCAAACAGATTGCGGACGCCTTCCGCCTTCGGCGCCGTTACCGCGTCGAAATCCTCCTCCGTCTTGCTCAGCAGGAATCCGTCGCGCAGAATCCCCGCCGAGTGGATGACGCCGTCGATCCGGCCGAATCGCTTTATCCCCAGCCGCACCGCTTCCTTCGCGCCCGCGGCCAGCGCAACGTCGGCCCGCAGGCTCAGCACCTCGGCGCCCAGCTCCCGCAACTGCTCAATCGCGGCAAAGTCGCGCTCCCGCTCCGAGCGGCCTACAAGAATCAGCCTGGCCGCGTAATTGCGCGCGAGATGCTCAGCCACGGCCAGTCCAATCCCATGCCGTCCGCCGGTAATCAGATAAACGCCGTCCCGCCTGAATGCAATGGCTCCGCTGTTCGCTTTTTGTGAATCCGCGTCCCGGCGATCGTCTCTTGCGCGGATCGCCCGCACGAAACGCTGCCCATTGCGATACGCGACCTCGCCGCCTCCAACCACACCCAGTTCGCGATCGAGAACCTGGGCCAGGCTCCCAACCGGATACTCGACCACGCGGCAGGCAAGCCGCGGAGTTTCCCGCTCCAGTGTTCTGGCCAGCGCTGCGACCGCAGCATTTGCCGGCTCAGCACCTCCCCGGCCTGCGCTGTGAAGATACAGAATCTCGCGGGTTTGTGCGGGCCGCTGCTCCAGCAATGCCCGCACCAGCCGCAGGAGCCCGTGAACCCCGCTCCCGTCGTCCGGAGCCAGAAATACGATAGGCGAGCCGGCCAGCTTTCCCGTTTTCCAACCCGACACGAGGCGCCTGGCCGCATCCAGGCTTTCCGGCGCCGTTGCCGACAACGCGACACCGCCCGGCAACGCGGCGTTTCCAGTCAGGTTCCCGCTTCCGTCGCAGACAATCATGTCCTTACGCAGCCCCGGTTCGCCATCCCTTGCGGCCCATTGCGGTTCGAAGTAAAAAACTCCCTCAGCGGAGATGGCCGCGGCGTTTTCCAGCGGCTGCGAGCCCTTCGAATCGCGCCGCGGCTGCTCCACGCGCAAGCCCTCCAGGCGCACGCAAACCTCGCCTTGCCGGGTGCAGTAGTCCACGTCGAAGGCTTGCTTGTCGTCGCGCGCGATTCTTGCGTATACCAATGGGTCTGCCGGCAGGGCCCTATACGTGAACAAGCACCGCAGGCTCGCCGGGAGAGGCGGAGCGCCGGCGCTCCATCGTCCCTCCATCGCGGCCACAGCCTGCAATCCGCCGTCAATCAGCGCCGGTTCCAGATGCGACGGCCCGCCGTTGCCGTGCCCCCTGAATCGCAACGCCGCGAAAACCTCGCCGGTTCCCGGCCGAAGCTCCTCAAGCACCCGGAAGCTCCGTCCGTAGTCCAGCCCGGATCGCTCGCACTCCCGATAATGCCCGCCTACATCCCGAGATTGCTTCAGGCGCGCGCGCACCGCCTGCAAATCCAAATATGGCCCGTTGCCTACAGCAACGCCTGCGAGCCCTGGCCCGCGCTCGGCCACCGCCACTTGCAGGTTGTCCTTGGTCAGCGACCATCGGTCACCGGACCGCTCGATCTCCAGACCTCCGCGGGCGCCATTGAAGACTGCGGGGCGCAGCCACCGCACCTCCCGCAATGCAAATCCAGATGCGGCTCCAGCCGCCGCCTCGAACAGCGACAAAGCCGCCGCCGCCGGCAATACTCTATGCCCATTTACCTTGTGGTCATCGAGCCACGCGGACTCCACCGCGGCCGCTTTGCGACTGCCTTGCTCCACAGCGTCACCCGCTTCCGCCTTGGCATCCCATGCCTTCGGAGCCCAGCACCGTTCCCGCAGAAACCCCGACGCGGGCAGCGGAACGCGGCGATGGTGCGATCCAACTCTCGCACTCGCAAAATCGACCTGCTCCCCATCGATCCAGCGGTTCGCCAACTCCGCCCAATCCCCGTTTGCGCAAGGCAAATTCCCGGCAAGCCATAAGCGCATCCCGCCGGCCCATTCCTCAAAGGTCGAAGCGACCACCGCCATCCGCTCGCTCCACACCCGCCGTCCGCATTGCAGGGTGAAGGCGACATCCTCAAACCGGAACCCGTCCCCGCCGGCCTCCGCGAATCCCGCCATCCGTTCGCACAAGTCGCGCAGAAGTTCCGGCGTTCGCGCGGAAAGCGGCAGCACTTGCGGCCCATGCGTCTCCGCCAGCGTCTGTTCGCGATACTCCTCAATCAACACATGAGCATTCGCCCCTCCCGCGCCAAACGAGCTGATGCCCGCCATCCGCGGCAGCCCGTCTTTCCGCGCCGGCCACGCGTCGCGCTCCCGCTGCAAATGAAACACACCCGGCGCAAACCTCAAATTCGGATTGATGGTCTCCGCATGAAGGGTGGGCGCCAACTCACCGTGGCGCATCTGCAAAAGCACCTTGGCGATTCCAGCCATGCCGGCCGCCGACTCCAGGTGACCGATATTCGATTTCACCGAGCCGACCGCGCACGGCGTCTCCCGCGCTTCGTTCCCGCCGTACACCTGCTCCAGAGCCGCCAATTCAATCGGATCGCCCAGCGCAGTCCCCGTTCCATGCGCCTCGATATAGCTGACGCGGCCAGGGTCCACCCCGGACCGCCTGAGGCATTCCCGCATCACCTCGGCCTGTGCCGGGACGCTGGGCACCATGAATCCGTTGGCAAGCCCACCATGATTTACCGCTGAGCCGCGAATCGTTCCCCGCACGGTGTCGCCATCGGCAAGTGCGCGCCGCAGCGTCTTCAGCAGCACGACGCCCACGCCTTCGCCGGGCACATAACCGTCGCCGCCGGCCCCGAAACTGCGGCAACGGCCGTCGCTCGACGCCACATTCGCCTGGCTCAGCAGTAGGTATTTCTGCGGATGCAGCGTCAGGTTCACGCCGCCTGCGAATGCCGCTTCAATCTCCCCGCTTCTGAGCGCCGCGCAGGCCATATGAATCGCGGTAAGCGCCGAAGAGCACATGGTGTCCAGGCCAATGCTCGGACCACGCAGATCCAGGCAATGGGAAACCCGGTTCGCAATCGCCGCCTGGGACGAATTCAGCGCCATTGGCGCGCCCGCAACACCCGCCTCCGCTCCGAACAGCTGGTATTGCGTGTACATGGCTCCCGCATACACGCCGATCATGCGTCCCGCCAGCTCCCGCGGCGAGTACCCCGCATTCTCCGCCGTCTCCCATGCGGTTTCCAGGAACAGCCGTTCCTGGGGGTCCATCACCTCCGCCTCGCGCGGCGATATGCGAAACAAAAGCGGATCGAACAGGTCTACTCCCTCCAAAAACCCGCCCCATCGCGAACATGTCTTTCCCGGCTGGCCCCGCCTGGCATCGTAGTACCTGCTGTGATCCCACCGCTCAACTGGAATCTCCGTAATCGAATCGCGTCCCGCGCGCAGATTCTCCCAGAACCGGTCCAGGTTGGCGGCTCCGGGAAACCGTCCCGCCATTCCGACAATCGCAATCGGCTCCGCGCCCCGATCGAACTCGTCGTCGATAGGCTCAACAACCGGCGCCGCTTCCGGAGCATCGGGGCTCTCAACCGCCGCGTCCGGACTTGCCATCGGCTCAGCCTCAGGAAAGCTTTCCCTCAAATGAGCGGACAGCGAAGCGATCGTGTTGAATTCGAAGAACAGCGTCTTCGGCAACTCGCCAAAAGTCTCCTCCAGCTCGCGCGTAATGCTCAGCGCCATCATGGAATCGATTCCGAAGCGCGCGAAATTCTCGCCGATTGCGATGTCGCTTTCCGCGAGGCCCGTCTCTCGCGCCAACGCGCGCTTGAGCCTCAATTCGAGCCTGTCCTCTCTAACAGAATTTTGTTCGCCTCGCAGCGGCCGCACGGTGAGCCGCTCCATCCTGAGCAACACGGCGCCATCCATTTTCAGCAAGTCAATGTCGAACCGCAGCCAATCGCTCCCTTTGCCGGTAAGGCGCAGCCACGCGCAGCATTCGTCGCCAATGGGCTCGTACACGGTCAAGGCGCCCAGCGAGAACGGCACCGGAGGCCAATCCGCGCCTTTTACCTCAAGCCCGAGCAAGGCCTGCAATGCGCCGTCCATCATGCCAACCGACAGAAGGAGTTCCGCTCCCGCCCCCTCCGCAAGCACCGGCCTGCGGAGCAGCGCCAGGGCATCCGTTTCGCCGCGCCAGAGTTCCTCAATGCCCCGCAGCGCATCTCCGTACTCAAAGCCTCTGCGGCCAAAGCTCGCATACACCTCGTCCGCGAAAGCGGGTCCGGAAAGGCTCCTCTTCAATCCCCGGATATCAACGCCCGATGGAGCGGGTCCCACGCTCCCGTCCTGCGCGATGCCTTCCACATGCACACCTTCGCCGCTCTCAATAACGAATGGCCGATCGCGCGATTGCGTCTCCTTCCAGCGAAGCCTCACTTCGAGATCCGCGGCCTGTGCCACAACCGGCCGCGTCCATGTCACCTCCCGAAGCCTCTGCGCGGGAACCGGCAACACCGAGCCCGACTCCTTCAGCGCCAGGCACAGGGAAAACACCGCCGGCAGCGTTGCCCGCCCCTCAATCAAGTGATCCCGCAGAATCGGATCGCGCCTGCTCAGACGCAGCGCAGCGCGTTCGCTCACCGGCTCGCCAGGCGACGCGCCGGCACTCCGAGCCGGCCCGCCCGCAGCCGCGGCGGGCCAAAATGCCTGCTCCTGAAAGACATAACCCGGCACTGCGATCCTGCGTGCGCCGTCTCTCCGCAGAGCCGCATTCCTTTGCGAGAACGCGTTCCGTTCTCCCAACAGCCAGCGCCGCGCATCCTCCGGCAGCCGGGTCTCGGCTTCGCTGCGATCACCGCCTTTGAGAAGCCGCCGCAACTCTTCATGCGAGGCCGCCGGCAATACCTCCCGGAACTCATGAAACCCTCGCCCGCGCACCAGAGAATAAGAAAGGCTCCGCAGCGACGGACGCTCCAGCTCCACCCACTCCGCAATTCGCGCCATGAATGCCTTCAGCGCCGCAGGAGTGCGCGCCGACAAGGGAAAAACCCAGGGTCCCCTATCAGTCGGCGCCGCGGCAGCGGGATCGCCCTCGCGTATCACCACGTGCGCATTCGTCCCGCTGAACCCGAATGAACTGACCGCCGCCCTCCGGGGACGGCCGTTCGTCTCCCATCGCTCCCTATTGGTAACCACACGAAAAGGCGTCGTGGAAAGGTCGAACATCGGATTTGGCTTCCGGTAATGGATCGAAGGGAACAGTTCGCCGTACTCCATGCAGCCGATCGCTTTGAGCAGCCCCGCGATTCCCGCCGACGCCAGCGCATGTCCGATATTGGTCTTCACCGACCCGATCGCGCAGAACTGGCGTTCCCCGGTGAACTCCCGAAATGCCGAAGCCAGCCCCTGCAACTCGATCGGATCGCCCAACTGAGTGCCTGTCCCGTGCGTCTCAATGTAGCCGATCATCTCCGGCTTGATCCCAAAGCGGCGGTAAGTATCCTTGAGCAGCTCCGCTTGCGCCACTCCGTTTGGCGCTGTTATGCCGTTCGTGCGCCCATCCTGGTTCAGACCCCACGCCTCAATCACGGCATATATGTGGTCTCCGTCGTCGCGTGCCTTCACAAGCGGCTTCAAAAGCACCGCGCCGGCACCCTCGGCTGGAACAAACCCGTCACCCGTGGCGTCGAAGGTCCGGCAGCGCCCCGTGGGCGACAACATGCCGCTCTGCGACAGGGAGATGTGCAGCTCCGGCGTGCATAAGGCCGAAACTCCTCCCGCCAACGCAATATCGCAAACGCCCGCGCGGAGGCTGTCGCAGGCCAGGGCGACGGCGGTCAGCGAAGATGAACACGCCGTATCCACGGTAATCGCCGGCCCCGCCAAGTCCAGCAGATACGAGATGCGCGCCGACAAAATGGAGGTGTCGCAGCCGATCGCGTCATAAATATCGGAAGCGGATTGCCCCAGAAGGTTCCGGTAGTCTCCTTGCTTGCATCCCGCAAAGACCCCGCACCGGTTCCGCTCGGTCCCCGCGTCGGCATAGCCGCCATCCTCAAGCGCGTGCCACGCCGTCTTCAGAAACCATCGCTGCTGCGGATCCATTGCGAGGGCTTCGCGATAGGAGATGTTAAAGAACGAAGGATCGAATAACTCGATTCCGGCAAGGAGGCCGGCCCACTTCGAGTAGCTCTTCTTCTCGCGCGGCCGTTCGGAAAACACCTCGCGCCAATCCCAGCGGCTCGGAGGAATCTCCGCTACCCCGTCGCGGCCGTCGCGCAGCATCTTCCAATAGGACAGGATGTCCGCGGCCCCAGGAAAACTCCCCGCCAATCCGATAACGGCGATTTCGCCGCGCACGGATTCCGCGCCCTGCGCGGGATCTGAAAGCGCACGCAGCAGCGGTTCCACGACTGATGGCGCGAGAATCCCGTCGCGCACCAGTTGGAGGAGTTCCCGGAGACACGACTGGACAGCCTGGCTCCGCACGAGTATTCACCTTCCTTCGGCCGAAGCTCAGAAAAGCTTTATTTTCAGTATTTTGAGCCCAGATTTTACGCTCTTGCGGGTATTCTTGCCGAAATCCTTCACCCAGCCGTTCTTCTTCTTGGCGGCCGACGCTTCGTGCAGCGCAAGGTATTCCGTTGTGGCTTTGGCTTGAGCCCTCATGACTCGGGTCAACACCTTTTCCCGCTTGCGATATTTGCGCGAAGTCGAGTGGCTGATCTCTGGATCGACATCGATCGACTCGGGATGGAATCCTGTGGCTGACTGCCGCAGAACGACAACCGAAGACACATCCTTTAGGGGATTGGATTGGCTCATAGTTACCTCCAGGGGGTGTTCAGCAGAATTTTTCCGGGAACTGATAACCAGCGTGGAAACCATGGTAACATCTTTTTGAGCAATGCGGAAAAAAGAAAGTTTTTCCCCTAATTTTTTCCCCGGCGCTAAATATCAACAGTTCAGACCACCGCACATCTTTTTTCTGGCTTCTTCAAACTGGTGCCCGATTCGGGCAACGTAATAAAATTCACACCCCAATTGAGCTCGAACATGAATCCAAGGAGAACTCAAAAAATGACGACGACTACTGCTACCGAAACCCCAACTGGCCAAGCGCAGGCGGCTGCAAAAACGCCCGCCGCCTCAACCGCAGCCGCTCCACCGGTTGTCATCAAGCTCGGAAGCCAAACAGAAAAGAGGATTCGTCAGCTCCGCAAAGGAAAGGGTAAGCTCCTCGACAAAGTGTTGGGCGCCATCACCCACCTTCAAACCGCGGGCACCCTTTCCGCGGGAGCGCAGGCGGTGGTGATTGTCGTCAAGGAGAAGAAGGAAGGCTTTAAGCTGTTCAAACTCTAGCTTCCCCGTCAATGCCCTGTAACTCCCCGAAGCGCTCAGCTCGCCGCTGAGCGCGCGGAGATTTTGTGTCTTCGCGGGCCAATTTACTCGTTTGGTAGCTACCTCGGCGGCGGAATCTGCTTCCGACTTCAAAAGCCGGGTTTGCTCGGTCTGGCGGGGAAGGGAAGTCCCCCTTCGCTTGCTGCACCGTAGAGCTGCAAGATTTCCTTACGCGCGAAATCCTAGATTCGAAACGGAAAGTTGGCGACGTTGCGGAAGATGGCCGGGAGTTTATTGCCCAATCCTCAGCGCATCCTTGATCGCGACATTTTTTCATCTCCTTTTTCTTGACAAGAGAAACTCGGCGGCGGATAATCCCCTTGGTTACGAATTCCCCGAAGTTTCGTAACAATGGTCACCACAGTCAAATAACATAACCCAAATGTAATCGAGCGCCCCTATTGTCAGGTGTCTTAGCCAGGCGCGCTGCGATTCAATGTCCCATGCACGATTTGTCCTTTTCAATCGGGGGCGGAACTCTGTTTCCCAGTGTCGTGAATCCGCTCTCGGCTTCGCCCTGTTCATTCCCGGTTCCGCATCGCGCCTGCGTCTCGCGTTTATGGACCGATTGGGGCCGCAGGGAAAGCGCGGACGCATTGATGTGTCGAGACGAAGTCTAAGCCCAAACCGATTTTTCAAAAAGGATGAAACATGCCTGTCGCAAGTAAATCGAGCCGGTTCGATCGCGTCCGGCAATTGCTTGAGAAAGCTGCGGGCGGCGAGGCCTCCGCATTCGGTGGACTTGCCCTGTGGTCTCTGCCTCACGATCGGTGGACCGCAACCAGGCTGATGGGGCTCCCACTGATCGAGACCAAGGCTGCCGCGCACTGTTGCTGCCAAAGCGCCTCACCGGTCGCGGAGAGCGGCGCATCGGCGCTCTTGCTGGGCTTGCGCGGTCTGCAACCGTTCGATGGTTCGCAGTTTCCCCGCTTGCCGTGGGGTCGCCCGGCCATGGCCGAATCCGACATTGCGGAAATCGCGGAGTGGATCGGGGATGGCGCGTCGGAGAACGATCCTGAAACCGCCGTCTACACTTTTCCCGCCGCCGATTGGCACACCGAAACGGCAAAGATGGAGATTGCCGAAGAGGGCTACAGCGATGTGGCCAAGGCCTATGCCGAGTACGCGGGCACGGCAAACCAATACAAGTTTCAGCACGGCGAGCTTCGCCAGCGGATGAACATCGACTGCATGACGCCGCTGCAGTTGGACAAGCTGCGTTTCGCATTTCGTGAAATGTACGCGCTCAACAGCTGGCCTGAGGATGCGCGCAGCTACAACAACATGGCGCTCATCCACCAGAACCACTGCCAGCACGGATGGGAGCGCTTTCTGCCCTGGCACCGCGTCTACCTCTACGAATTCGAGCAAACGATGCAGGAGTTCTGCCCGGACGTGACCATGCCCTACTGGGACTTCACCATGCCCCAGTATCGTCCCTCGCATCCGGACAAGGGCGAAATCATCCCGCCCGCTCTACAGCTTTATCTCACTCCCGCATCGCTCGATTACCTTGCCGCGCAAGGCATTCCCACCGATCCGCTGAAGCCGCTGGTGGGCGAGCGCTTCGCATCCTGGGCCCGCTTCAGTGACGCAGCCGGCAAATTGATCGATCCGAAGTATCTGCAGGGCCACTACCGCAATCGCTTCATCGATGCGTTGCTTGACGCCAACTCGCTCTGGTATCCGCTCCGCTATCCCGGAGAGTTCGGCAAGAACAAGACCATCAATACGCGCGTTCACTATCACTATCCCACCGCGGACGACATGGCCCAGATCATGAGCCTGCGAACCTTCCGCGACTTCGGCGGCGGTAGCCTTTACGACGACGCGTTCGGTTTCCTCGATCAGAATCCGCACAACACCATGCACATTTGGACCGGCGGCTATAACCCGCTATTCGTCGCGCCCGCCAGCGCCAACGGAAGCGCCGCCGCGAGCCGCAACATGGCGGTGCAGGTAATCGGCCGCCAGTTCCACAAGCGATCCGATCTCTACACCGAGCCATCCAACGGCGACATGTTCTCCAACCTGACCGCCTCCTACGACCCCGTCTTCTGGCCCATCCACGCCAACATCGACCGCGTTTGGAACGAGTGGCAGCAACTGTGGCCCAACGCGCTTCCCGCCGACCTCGACTCGGTGCTCACGCCGTGGAGTTACACCATTCGCGACACGATCGAGATGCATCGCTTCGGCTACGAATACGTCAAGAGCACTTGCCTGCTGCCGGTCGGAGCCGAGTCGCCCGTTGCGCGCTTTGTCTCCAAGCCTCTGGACATCGCCGAGACCGTGCGCGGCGAGTTCCGCCAGGCCGAAGTGCGGCTCCATCGCGTGCCGCAGCTGCCCCGCTCCTGCTTCGTGAGGGTATTCCTTAACCTGCCTGACGCAAACGCCAACACGCCCATCGATCACCCCAACTATGCCGGCTACCTGGCCATCTTCGGTCACGGAGAATGCATCGGCGGACCAGGCCATTGCGCGGTGCCGGTCAGGGGCAAATACGACCTGCGCCCCCGCAGCCACAACACCCCGCGCAACCATCGCGTTAACGTAACCAAGTGCGCCAGGCGGCTTTTTGACTCAGGCGCCACCACCGTGCAAATCACGCTGGTGGTGGTGGGAGCGGATTACGAAGAGGATCGCGAACTGCTGCGGCTGGATGGCGTCTCTTTTAACTTCCTTGACTAATGAAATGCCGAATGTGCGACCCAGAGGTAGAGCTTGTGAGCGAAAGAGAGTCCTTGCCTGTATATCGAATTCATCCGGCTATCGGCATCGCCCGTCTCGGCGATAGCCCCGACGAGTTCTGCATCTCGCCGGAGACGCCCGCCGCGTTGCCCATAGCCTGCGATAAAAAGGGCAACCCGCTGTTGTCACCCGACGGCAAGCAGGTGGAGACGGTCAAGACATTTAAGGACAAGGAAGGCCGAATCAAGCGCCAGGCTGCGCGCTTTCAGATTTATGTCTACGACGAGCAATCCCCCGAAGGACGCCCGCTTGAAGTTGGCGCGCCTGTCGAGGGCGGTGGAAATCGCGGCACGCTCATCGATATTCAGTGGCGCGTCTATCTGGCCAACAAGAAGTCCGTCTGGTACCAGTTCAATCAGCTTGAGGGCGAGCACGGTTATCTGCCCGGCCACCCCCTGCGCAATCCCGGCATCGTCGATTCCGATGCGCGCCAGTGCCTCATAATCGACCCCGGCCCGCAAGTGGTCGACAAGGCGCATCGAACAGCCACATTCGATCGCGGCGCCAACGGCCTGTATGCGGCTACCTTCCCTCCGCAAGGCCTGCAGCCGCGCGACATCGACACGCTGGGCAAGCTGCTTACAGACGATGCGGGACGCCTGCTGGTGCTCGGCGCGCACGGCTTCTCCGGCAGCATGCTCACCGGCTTCAGCCAGCCCCGCATCGATCACTACGCAAACAACGATGGCTGGTTCGACGACACCTCCGACGGCCCGGTGATGGCGCGCCTCATTATGTACTCCGAGGAGGTTGGCCGCACGCGCTTTATCGACGTCGAGTATCCGGCCTGGGTGGTCGCCGGCTATCCCGCATACGTGCCCGAGATCCTCGACATGGTTACCGCCGACGACGTCATCTACAACACATCGATAACCGAGTTCGCCACCCGCACCGATATCTACGGCGCTGCGGGCACCTTTCAGAATCCGCAAGTCATAGACCACAACGACCCCGGGGCGCTGACGCATTGGAAGGCCTCTAACTTGATGTGGAACCCGGACTACAAGCCATGGTTCTACCGCGACATCTGGCCCATCCTCTTCCGCGCCGACGAGTACACGTACCTCACCAACGTGCTGGCGCAATCGAACTATCCGCACAATCAAACATCGCGCGGCAACTTCGATCCCGAAAGGCTATCGATTCCGCCCCGCGTAAACCGGCTCGCTTTCGACAAGGCTCAGAAGCGCAGCGCAGCTGAAAATCAAAGCGGGGAGTTGTTTCTTGAAGCGCTCGAGCCCACCTTGAATTTGCTCGACGAGCAATCTCTCAATCGGCGTCATCCAGTGCGCAAGAATACCTTGGCGCTACTCGGCGGCGCCGACGATGTTCGCAAGGAGCTGACGGCTGCGCTCCAGGAGTTTGCCGCGGCAGTCAATCCAAATCCAACGTTCGACGACCCCGACGGCTATGTGCGCCGCTGGCAATCCACCTACACGCGCGCACAAAGCGGCGACGGCGATGAAGGCGCGAAGTACAAGGTCGCATCCGACGCGCTGCACAGCGTCATTCGCAGCGTCCTTAAGCAGCTGCACGACGAGGTCGCGCTGGTCAAGGAAACGCCTGTGCCTCCGCAAGGCGCGGTCATGTTGAAAGCGATCGGCCGCGACGACGGCGCGCCTCCCAAGCAAAAAGTGGACCCCAACGAACCCGTCGAAGCCGCATTCGAGCGGCTGTACACGTCTTATCGCACCGGCAAGCTGCTTACCGAACGCCTAGCGAAACTACGCACCGAGAACACCTTCGATCCTTTCCTCAGCTACCGCACCTATCTCTACGATCTGCTGCGCAAGGACGGCGAAGAGAATGTCTTCCGCCTCGAAGGCAAGCCCACCAGCCGCGTTCATCATCTGCCCCTGATGCCGCTGCTCTCCGGCGACAACCCCATATCCAACGTGCTGCCTTCGAAGTTCCTGCGCCTCACCGAGTATCAACTCTACCTGCTGCGTCAGTGGTGCCGCGGCGAATTCTTTAACGAGGTGCTCGAAGGCTGGGTGCCCAAGGGCTCCATCGATCCATGGCAGCCCTACAAGGGAATCGTCAACAAGACCGCGCGACAACTGGACCGGAACGTTCTTTCCAACCTTGCCGGCGGCGCATTCTGCCCCGGCGCGGAATTGGGATGGACCATCCGCAACCCCTCCATCTACCTCGAGCCGTATCGCATCAAGGCGGACCCGAATTTCTACACCTTCCGCCAGACCGCGGCCAACCAGAACCAAAGCGCGACGCCGCTCTCCGTGCCCGAAGAGGATTATGTTGCGGCAACCGGCGCAACGCTCAGCCAGGACAGCAACTACAAGACCGGCCTGCAACCCGGCGACCTGACCAAAATGATGGCGCTTCCCTGGCAGGCCGACTTCAACGAGTGCTCCACGCAGGACATCGATGTTACCTACGAGGAGTGGAATAAAATCGATCCCAAAAATCCAAAAGACCCATGGATGAAGTTGGAGCAGAAGGTGTGGGAAACCTTGTGGTGGCCTGCGCACCGGCCCATGCAGACATGGGAATTGGTGCCGGGAACCGAGTCCAATCCGGCTTTCCAATACCTTACCTGGGCGCGCGGGGTCCCGCAGACCAATGCCGGCGATCTGAAGATGACAACCGAGTGGTCGCATCTCGGGGTCGTGATTCGCAATCCGTTTCTCACGCCCGCCGACCTCGATCAGCCGTCGCCCAGCAGTCCAAAGTACATCGCCGTCGAACGCAGTCAGGACGACGAATCCACAGTTCCTTAAGAGAAGAAGCGAGGAGCAAAATGGCAGACAATCCCTTTGTTGGAACATGGGCATACCGCAGTCTCTACAACGACCCCGATTTGAGCAAGTCGTTCAACGATCTGCAGCTCGGATACGGACTTATCGTGATCGACGATGGTCCCGAGCTGCTGCTTACCGGCACTATCGGCTACGCGCCGGATAACTGGTCGCTTAACCTTCACGGCTCGCGCAGCTACGGATCGCCCGCACAGGTTCGCTTCCAGGGCAAGGGCGTGGTAAGCGGGTCTGAATGGATCTATGACTACATAGGCTGGCTGGTGCCTGTGTGGCCTTCGAGCAACGAAGTCCTCCAGAAGCCCTCCATCGTTGGCTCGGTCACGCGCACCATCCCGCATCCCTCCGGCAACGGCAGCATCTCTCCCGCCGGAGTAGTCGGCTCGTTTTACGCGGTCAAGGTGGACCGATGACGGAGAGCTTTGACGTAGCGGTAATCGGCGGCGGGCCTGCGGGCTGCGCCACTGCGCTCTCGCTGCGCCTCGGCTTTCCGCAACTCTCCGTGCTGGTGCTCGAGGCCGGCGATTATTCCGCTCACCGCGCGGGCGAAATTCTGCCCCCCGCCGCTAACAGCCTGTTGCGCCATCTTGGCGTCCACGACTTGCGAGACGCCGCGCTGGCCATCCCGTCGCGCGCCGTCGCATCGGCTTGGGGCCGTCCGCAACTCGATGAGAATTATTACCTGTTCTCCGCAATCGGCGGCGGATGGCATCTAAACCGCAACCACTTCGATGCAATTCTGGCGCGGCAATGCGCGGCGCGCGGAGTTCGTCTTTTGCGCAATACAACGGCGCGCAGCGCGCAACGCAATGGTCGCGGGTGGTTGCTCGATACCAATGCCGAAGCCTTTTGCGCGCGATTCGTCGTCGACGCCACTGGCCGCGCCGCCGCCTTCGCCCGCATGCAGGGCGCACGCCTTCAATTTCACGATCGCCTCACCTCCTACACAAGATTCGTAACCGGCTCCAGCGTCTGTGCGCCTGAGACGCTGATCGAGGCCGCGCCCCAAGGCTGGTGGTACACCGCGCCCGTTCCCGGCGCGCGCCGCGTCGTGAGCTACATGACCGATGCCGACTTCGGCCGCGATGCCGGCCTGCCATCCACGCACGCCTGGATGAACCTGCTGAACCAGACCGAACATGTCCGCTCCGCTGTCGGCGACGGAGTAGCAACACAAGAATGCATGGTGCGAGCTGCGGCAACATCGCAACTCGATAAGGTGCGCGGCGAAGGCTGGCTGGCAACCGGCGATGCATCGGCGGCCTACGATCCATTGGCCGCGCAGGGAATCGCCAAAGCCTTGCGCAACGGCATTCTTGCTTCCTATGCGGCGGCGGATGCGCTGACGGGCCGCGAAGCCGAAACCTCCGATCGCTATGCGTCTATCCTCGACAACCAGTTTGCCGCGTATCGGCGCGCCCATCGCAAGCACTTCGCGCAACAGAAGCGCTGGGCGGATTCGCCCTTCTGGTTGCGCCGTCAAGTCAACTCGCTCGTCGAAGGCGCCGCATGAAGACCGCCTGCAAATGCGCGAGGCCTGACGGCATCGGTACAACCGGCGCCGCCATCGCCGCTGCGCTCGTGCCCAAATTCGGTTGTCCGCTCTGCTGGCCCCTTTATGCGGCGGCTTTTGGCGCATTGGGGATTTCGCTCGAATCGGTCAACCGGCTTCTAACCTTAATGACCGCCGCGCTCGCTGTCTCTGTCCTCCTCATGTTTCTGCGCAGCCGTCAAGAGCGCGCTCCCGCGCTGCTCGCCGTCGCCTCCGCCGCCGCGGTGCTTGCCTTTCGCCTGTTCGATCTGCCCTGGGCCACTTGCATCGCGGGCAGCGCGGGTTTCGTCATCGCGCTCGTGTGGCGCGCCATCGGCCGCATGGCGCGCCAGCGAACGCTTCAAGCTCAATGAAGCACTACAGGAATATGCGGGGACTTATGAAGGCTGACGCGAAGATCAATCTCGGGATTCCACTCTACCCCACCTTCGATTCGCTCGATGTGCTGGGGCCGCTGCAGGTCTTCAGCTATGCGCCCAACATCTCCGTATCGCTGATCGCGAGCACCCTCGATGCTGTCACTTCGCTTGAAGGTGTCCGCATCTTGCCCGATTTTGCATTTGACTCCTTCGCCGATCCTGAATCCGCCCGGCTCGATGTGCTGTTCGTTCCCGGTGCTTCCGATGTCGTGAGCCCGCTGCGGCAAGGACCGCTCGGCCAAAACGAGCTCCTCGATTTCATCGTCAGCCAGGCCCGGCACGCCCGGTTGGTGTGTTCGGTCTGCACAGGGGCGCTCCTGCTCGGCGCTGCCGGACTCCTCGACGGCCATGTTGCAACAACCCACTGGACGCAATTGGGGACACTGGAACTCTTCCCCTGCACCGTCGCAGCGGGCTATCCACGCTATGTGCACAGCGGGAACCGCGTCACAGGCGGAGGCATCTCTTCCGGAATCGATGAGGCGTTTTACATCGTGTCCCTTCTGTCCGGCGTTGAGGCCGCTGAGGAATGCCAGCTCAAAATGCAATACCGTCCCGAGCCGCCGTTTCATTTGGGAGACCCCGCGGACAGCGACATTTGGAAATATCCATTGCTGCCTGAGCAAATCAAGCAGGCGTGGGGTGTTTCTGATACCCGCGAGGCTTACAAGGCATGGCTCACTTCTCAAACCCCTGCGGCTGAATGACGCAATACACCATGTGGAACGCACGATATTCTGCATTGTTCCGGAACTCTTACGCTTCTCGAAATCACATCTGACGCTTCAGGAAAGGAAAGCTATGCGACTGACGATTCAATCCACTCTCGCCGTTATCGCCATCCTCGGGTTGGCGGCAAGCTGCGCCTTCGCCCAGCAAAATGCGGCTGCCGAGGCAGCCAATCCATGCGCATACAAGAACATCGATCTCAACGCCTTCGGCGGAAAGGACTTCAGGAATCCTCCCGTTTTATCTTCGAGCGGCGGCGTCTTGAAAATGGATCTGGATGTGAAATACACCGACCCGGCCACCACCACCCTGGGCGGTTGTCCGCTCTCGCTGCGCTCCTTCAACGGAACACTGGGCGGCCCCACCATCCGCTTGAAGCCAGGCGACAAGCTCCTGCTGAATCTTCACAACGATCTTCCCAAAGAGAGCCCCGAAGAAATAAAGCGTCAGGTCGATGACGAAACCAGCCAGGCCCACCTCGTCACTATGCCGCACAGCTTCAACACCACCAATATGCACTATCACGGTCTGCATGTTTCGCCCAGCGGCAACAGTGACAACGTGCTGTTGGCGATCGAGCCCGGAGACGGGGAAGACTACGAAGTCAACATCCCCGACAATCATCCCTCCGGCACTTTCTGGTATCACCCTCACGCGCACGGTTCCACCGCCGTGCAGGTGGGCAGCGGCATGGCGGGAGCGTTGATCATCGACGACGACGAAAGCAAGCTGCCGCCGGCATTGCGCGCTGCCAGCTCGCCCGAGCACGAAAAAATCCTCGAGTTCCAAAGCATCCTTTACGACACCAACGGAAGAGTCGACAACATCGAGGCGTTCTTTCCCTCGCCTAATATCCCCACTGATCGCAACTGTGCTCAATTCACCGGGCCGCTCCCTAATCAGACCTCGCAGGGCACCTGGGAGTGCTCCCACCGCATGACCACCGTCAACGGGCAGATCATCCCCATCATCCACATGCGTCCCGGCGAAGTGGCGCGCTGGCGATTGATCGACACCAGCTTCCGCGAGTCCATCGAGTTGCAACTGGATAATCACGCCCTGCATGAGATCGCGCTCGACGGTCTCTACACTGGTTCCATAGACGACTGGAACGCCGATACTCCGCCGCTGGATCTCGAGCCCGGTTATCGCAGCGATGTGCTGGTCAAAGCGCAGCCCTGCCTGGGCGGAATGCGCGGCCACCAGCAGCAACTCTTGCTGCTGCAGAAGAGCCCGCTGCTGGCCGCTGCCGCCGGTACCGCGGGCACCGGCGCCTGCCGCTACGGCCTGTGGAATCGCGCCACGCCGGCCAATCAATCTCTGCTCCACACTGAGCAGCGCGAAAACCTGCTGGCCATCCTCGAAGTCTCGGGGGCTCCGGAAGAAATGGCCTTGCCTACCGCCGCGGAGATGGCCCCGCTCGCGCCCTTCGGAACATTGAACCTGGAACAAAAAGCCGGTCAGCAGGGCGGACCCATCGGTGTGCAGCAGGTTGCCTTCAAGATCGGCACCGACCTCCGCAACCCGGCCTACAACTGCCCTTCCAGCGGTCCCTGCCCGGCCGTCAAGAACTGCTCGGATAATTCCGCCGGTTGCCCCACCAACTATTTTCAGGTGAACTACGCGGCCTACGATCCCAGCAACGAGCGCAGGCTCAAGCTCGGGGCCATTGAAATGTGGAACGTGACAACCGTGGGCGATCCGCCAACGGTGCCGGGAGGAGGCGTGCCGCCCTTGCCGCATGTCTTCCACATCCACGTCAACCCGTTCCAATACACGCGAAGCGGACCGAACGGGAATCCCGAAGTCGTGTGGAAAGACACGCTGCTCATCCCCGCGGGCGCCAACATCCAGATCTACACGCAGTACCTCGACTTCACCGGAAAGTTTGTCATGCACTGCCACATCCTGGACCACGAAGACCTGGGCATGATGGAAGTGGACAACGTGGTCAAAGACATGCTGGCGCCCATGCCTGTCGAAACAATGGGCACCCACCACATGCAGATGCAATAGAAGCTCTGCGATGGGCTTTTCGCGTCGACCTCAATGCAAGGGCCGGGGCTCACACCCCGGTCCTTGTTTCAGCAGGATCTCAGTCGGAGTAGGGACCATGATCGCCCATAGTCCCCTCCACAGATCCGGACCAGCGGCACTACCGCATCCGGCTCCCACCTTGGGACAAGACGCCGAGGCGCACAAGCGGATAGGAATGACAGATAGATGCCGTCGGAAGCCACCGTACGACAAAGCGTTGCATACAGCGCCACGGCAGGTGGTAGCCTCGGCTACGACGGCTCAACACCGTGTGCCATAGGCTACCGAAAGTTGGTTTATCCTATTTATAATCAGTTGAATTGCTGACTGCCGTTCGTAAGTTGCCCATAAAGTCGCCCTGATTCCGCCCGCCATGGTCAGTCTCTCTCGAACGCGGAATGTTAAGGATCATGGGGTAATGGCGCGGCTAGTCAGGACCAAACCAGCGACTTCTTCCGTGACAAGGGTGTCGAGAACCTAGTTGTCGCTTCTGGCGTGGAGTTGGGCATTTATTTAGCGCTGCATAAAGAATGCAATAGTTTAGTGCAAAGAAATGGACAACTCGGACTGGACGATGCAGCCACGGAGTTTCTCCGATGAATTGCGGATACCTTCGATGGACCCGAAGATATCTTCCATCAGTTCGTCCACATCGTTGGGGCGACTGTTGGCCAGTTCCCGTTTGGCCAGCGACCAGACTCCCCCATCGGGGTTAAGCTGCGGAGCATACGAAGGAAAGTACTCAATGCGCAGGCGGCGATGCTGGCCGAGAAGCTGTTCCAGAGGCGCCGTTTGTGCGTGGAAGAATTGTCGAGCAGGACGATGACCGGGCCGCGTGTGTGGTGCAGCAATTCCCGCAAGAACACACAGACCTCGTCCTGCCCGATGTTGTCATAGAAGAGTAAGTAGTGGAGGCCAAGGCAATGCCGCTTGGGGCTTACGGAAATTCCTGAGATAACTGAGATCTTGTCGCGCCGTCCCTGACGGTGGCGATGGATGGGAATTTGCCCCTGCGGAGCCCAGGTCCGGACCACATTGGGTATCAGCATGAAGCCCGATTCATCGGCAAAGACAAGGTGGGCGCCCAGCCTTGCAGCGTTTTTTTTATGCGTGGCCACTGCTTTTGTTTCCACCGCTGGATCTCGTCTTCATCGCGCTCCAATGCGCGCCTCTCCGGCTTTTGTGGAGTCCATCCGAGGCTGTGCATCAGGCGACCGATATGGTCCGGGTGGTAGCGCACACCAATCTCGCGCTCGACCATCTCTGCAATACGCGCCGTGGTCCACAGATTGGTCCGGTAACCCTGCGCCATCGGTCCCTTGAGCAGCAACCGGACCAGGCGCTTTTGCTCGGAGGCAATCAGTTTAGCGGGACGGCCTGGCGAAAAGCGCACCTGCAAAGCTCCGGCTCCGCCCCAGCGCCGCGCATCACGCCAACGCATCACCGAACTCGGATTGCATCCGATCCGCCGTCCCACTTCGTTGAGAGAGTTCCCTTCATCCAGCAACGCCAAAGCACGCCTGCGCCGGTCCTCAAGAAGATCGGCGCTTCCCTTCAGTCTGGGCATACATGTTCCGGGCCTCAGTATCCATTATTGCATTCTTTATGCAGCAGTCATTAATGCTCAGGAAACCCGCCGGAACACACTGCAGTGAGAACCTTATCCGGTGGCCTGACGCTAGCAGGCCGAGGCGCGTTTCCAGGCAGGATGCGGACCGGCATTTTGAATTCTGAGAGGATTGTCGCCAACTCGGAGTTGATCCACTTTCCTTGATGCGGTTTGGGGTTGACTTGTGGTACTATCCGGGCAATTGGCTCCCCCGGGGCCGATGCGGAGGTCAAAGAATGGTTGACAGCTCGAGAAGGAGTTTTCTGAAGACGGGCCTTGCCGTGGGCGCTCTTGCGGGTGCTGGAAGTCTCTCGCTGGGCGCGGAAACCAGGAAAGCCACGGACTGGGTGACGCTGGGCAAGTCCGGCGTGAAGGTGACGCGGCTGGCGTTTGGCACGGGCAGCTTCGGCGGGCGGGTGCAACGCGATCTGGGCCGGGACGGGTTCACCAGACTTGTCCGCTACGCTTATGATCGCGGGATTCGTTTCTTCGAGACCGCGGAGTCCTACGGCGAGACGCAACGGATGCTGGGAGTGGCTCTGAAGGGGCTGCCGCGGGAGAGTTACCGCATCATGTCGAAGGTAGAGACCTATCACAGCGCGGACCCGCTGAAAAAGCTCGACGAGCTGCGTGCAAACACCGGCACGGAATACTTCGACGTGATGCTGCTGCACTGGCAGCACATCGCGAGCTGGCCGGAGGAGACCGTCCGGTGGCAGGATGCCATTCTCGAAGCCGAGCAGAAAAAGGCCATCGTGAGCCACGGTGCCTCGGTTCACGGGCTGCCGGCGCTGCGCCGGATGCCGGGAAACAAATGGCTCGACGTGGCCATGATCCGGGTGAATCACACGGGCAGGAGGATGGACGCCGAGGTGCCCGACACGGACGATCTGGGTAATGTAAGCGAAGTGGTGACGCACATCCAGCAGCTCGGCAAGGAGGGAATGGGCGTCGTCGGCATGAAGCTGATCGGGGAAGGCATCTTCAATCGCGAGGACCGGCAGAAGGCGATGCGGTTTGCGTTCAAGCAAGCGGGAGTGGATTGCGTGACCGTGGGATACAAGAACACGGCGGAGATCGACGAGGCCATTGAGAATCTGAACCTGGCACTGGTGTAGGGTTCGTTTCCGGTGCAAGCAAAGCAATCCGGCGAAGATTGCAGCGCAGTCATGGGGGTAGCGTCTCATTTTGCTTGAGCCGCTTACGCTTGCACAATTAGGCCCAAATTCTGCTTGATGCGCTCGATCTGAGAGCCTGTTTACGATCTCCTGAGCAGCAGCCTTAGGAAGGCCAAGTGGATCATTTGCAGACTGGTATTCAGCTTGCGTTCGCAGTTCTTCCATAGCCGTCGGCATTTTTCCAGCCACGCGAAAGAT